>TARA_R110002124_G_scaffold12867_2_pt1 | contig 24515 bp, 19 predicted proteins | sample TARA_R110002124 | Tara Oceans TARA_R110002124 (sample SAMEA4397445) | marine metagenome | biome: Polar Biome; feature: [SRF] surface water layer (ENVO:00010504); material: water (ENVO:00002006), including particulate matter (ENVO:01000060) such as... | depth 5 m
GCCTCTTAGCCATTAAAGGTTCAAAATTCCAATTGTTATTTTTAAGGTTCTAAATTTCGAGCTATTTTCTCGAAGGAAGTTTACCACCTGTTTTTTCCAATTCTTTCATCAATTTACCCTCCAAAGCTACCACCTTTTCCGGCTGGCTAAGCGATAGGTCTTGATTTTCCCCTGGGTCATTTTCAAGATCGAAGAGTTGGTTCTCACCACTTTCGTAGTCATGAATTAATTTCCACTTCCCTTCTCTTATAGCTGAGCCTGGCTTCCATGCGCTTCCATGGTATTGTGGGTAATGCCAAAAGAGGAGGTCTCTCTCAGGGGCCTTACCTCCTGTAAGAAATGAAGAGAGGTCTACCCCGTCATTGGATTCAAAATTGGATCCAGCAATACTGAGTAAGGTAGGGAAAAAATCCATGCTTGTGACAGGTAAATCTGTGACTTTACCTGGGGTTTTGATTCCAGGTCCTTTGATGATTAGGGGCACCCTTATTCCTCCCTCATAACACCAACCTTTTCCTGCCCTTAATGGTCCATTGGCTGTAGGCGCACCTTCTCCGTACAAGGTGGACAGGCCTCCATTGTCACTCGTAAGGATTACCCAGGTGTTTTCATCAAGTCCCTTTTCTTTTAGCTCTTTTAGTATTCTGCCCACATTTTCGTCCATTGCAGCCACCATAGAGGCGTAGGCTGCATTGTCTTGAATCAGTTTGGTTTGCCCATCACCTTCTTGCCTGTAGCTAGGCTGGCCTTCCGCTAAAGTTATTTTTGCTTTTTTATTAATAAAGTACTCATGCTTTTTTGGGGCCGCTTGTATGGGCGTGTGCACACTGTAAAATGAAAGATACAGCAAAAACGGCTTGTCAGAGTTTTCCTGAATCAATTGCAAACTTTCATTTGTCAACCTGTCCGTTAGGTATTCGCCTTCAGGACCATCAGGAAGTTTTGGATTCCCATAAGGGGCGTAATAGCCATTGCTCAGGCCCTTTTTTAACTGAGGAGCTCCTACACGCCACCCACCGATGTTTTTATCAAAGCCCTGATGTTCTGGCCAGTATTTTTCTTCTTCGCCTAAATGCCACTTGCCAATGAAATAGGTCTGATATCCATTTTCTTTTAACTTTTCAGCTAGAGTCGTTTCTTCCAGAGCAAGTTCATCGCGAATGGGAGGGGTGACAATTGGGCGTTGGTCCTCAAACTTATCAAAGCCAGGGATCCAATCTGTGATACCTAGCCTGTTGGGATGCTTTCCGGTCATCAACGCCGCTCGGGTGGGGCTGCAGACAGGGTGGGCTGCGTAAGCCTGCGTAAATCGAATCCCTTCCGAAGCCATTCGGTCTAGGTTGGGCGTTTCATAAAAACTATCAGGGTAATTGGCTTTAACATCTGCCCATCCAAGATCATCAACAAGAATAAATACGAAGTTTGGTTTTTGCTCTTCCTTTTTCTGACAAGAGCTCGCTACCAAAGCTATGTAAAGAAGTATCAATATTTTTTTCATACGATTAATTGGTCAGGCCTTTAAAATGTAAAGGTAAATAATACAACGAAATTATAGCTAGAGATTTTAAAGAGGAACAAATCTTCACTAATAAATAAACACAATCTCTGTCAAAAAGGCCGTTTTTTTCTTTTTTTATGACCGAAATCGGACATAATTACAGTGTTTGGCTTAAAAAATCGTTTGGTTTCATATTTGATAAATGGATAATAAGCAATACAAAATATTCAAAAAATAATCAAAAGAGCGAAATGGATTTCAAGCAATTTACTATAAAATCACAAGAGGTGATTCAAAAGGCTTTGGAGCTTTGCACCTCTGAGCAACAACAGCTTATAGAGCCAGCTCATTTATTAAAAGGTATAATTCAGGAAGACGTCAATGTAAGGGAGTTTTTATTTAAGAAGTTGGAGGTTAATTCTGACCTGGTTCTTCAAAAACTGGATGAAATCATTGCCCAATACCCAAAAGTTAGTGGGCAACAGCCTTATTTATCCAATGCAACCAATGAGGCTATAACCAAGGCTAAGAATTACCTTAAAACTTTTGGTGATGAATTTGTGGCTGTAGAACATTTGTTATTAGGAGTTTTGGCCGGATCGGAGAAAGTAGCTCAGCTATTGAAGGATCAGGGGCTAAATGAAAAGAGGTTAATAGAAGTTATTAAGGAACTTAGAAAAGGAAATAAGGTGACTGATCAAAATGCAGAATCAAAGTACAGGTCATTAGAAAAATACTCTAAAAACCTAAATGAACTGGCCAAAAAAGGGAAAATTGACCCTGTAATCGGTAGGGATGAGGAGATCAGAAGGGTTTTACAGATTTTGGCCAGAAGGACAAAAAACAATCCGATTCTCTTAGGAGAACCAGGAGTTGGTAAAACGGCCATTGTGGAAGGGCTGGCCCAGCGTATAGTTAGTGGAGATGTACCTGAAAACCTTAAAAGCAAAATTCTTATCTCTTTAGATATGGGTTTGTTGGTGGCAGGAGCCAAGTACAAAGGTGAATTTGAGGAAAGGCTTAAGTCTGTTATCAAGGAAGTTACAGATTCAGATGGAGAAATTATTCTTTTCATAGATGAAATCCATACTTTGATAGGCGCCGGTGGAGGTGGAGAGGGAGCAATGGATGCTGCCAATTTGTTGAAGCCTGCCTTGGCTAGGGGTGAGTTACATGCAATAGGAGCCACTACCCTAAAAGAGTATCAGAAGTACATTGAAAAAGACAAAGCGCTTGAACGAAGGTTTCAGCAAGTAGTAGTGGATGAGCCGGATGTAGCTGATGCCATTTCTATTTTAAGAGGGATCAAGGACAAGTATGAATTGCACCATGGTGTAAGGATTAAAGATGATGCAGTGATTGCTGCTGTTGAGCTTTCTCAACGGTACATTACAGATAGATACCTGCCTGACAAAGCCATAGATTTGATGGATGAGGCAGGGGCGAAGTTGAGGATGGAGATTGATTCTCTGCCTCAGGAGCTGGATGAAATGAACAGGCGTATCATGCAATTGGAAATTGAGCGGGAGGCCATTCGTAGAGAGAAGAACAAGGATAAAGAAACAGTCCTTAGCAAGGAATTGGCAGATTTAACTGAGAAAAGACAGGAAATAAAAGGCAAATGGGAAAGTGAGAAGGCGGTTATCCAAGGCATCCAACGCGAAAAAGAAAACATTGACAAGTTCAAGATTGAAGCAGAACAGGCAGAAAGAGGTGGTGACTTTGGTAAGGTAGCTGAAATTCGCTACGGTAAGATTGTGGAAAGTGAGAAAAAACTGGAATCCTTTAAGCAACAATTGAAAGAAATGCAAGAGGGCTCTCCTTTACTAAAAGAGGAAGTGGATGCGGAAGACATTGCAGCCGTAGTGAGTAAATGGACAGGAATTCCATTGTCTAAAATGATCCAAAGTGAAAGAGAAAAACTGCTTCACTTAGAAGAAGAACTTGGAAAACGTGTAGCTGGACAGACAGAGGCCATTGTGGCGTTGTCGGATGCGGTGAGAAGAAGCCGAGCTGGATTGCAGGATCCCAAAAGACCGATAGGTTCATTCATATTCCTGGGAACAACAGGGGTGGGTAAAACAGAGTTGGCCAAAGCCTTGGCAGAGTACTTGTTTAGTGATGAAAATGCCATGGTTAGGATTGATATGTCTGAATACCAGGAAAGGCATGCGGTCAGCAGGCTGGTAGGAGCACCTCCAGGATATGTAGGCTATGATGAAGGAGGGCAACTTACAGAAGCTGTCAGAAGAAGACCTTATTCAGTAGTGCTGCTTGATGAAATTGAAAAAGCACATCCTGATGTGTTCAATATTCTCTTGCAGGTATTGGACGATGGTAGGCTTACTGACAACAAAGGTCGAGTAGCTAACTTTAAAAATACCATCATCATTATGACCACCAATATCGGCTCTCATTTGATTCAGGAGCGATTTGAGACCATCAATGAATTCAACAAGGAAGAAGTGATGGAAACTACTAAGGAGGAGGTTTTCAATATGTTGAAAAAATCCATGCGACCTGAGTTCTTAAATCGTATAGATGAGACCATCATGTTTGAGCCACTAAATAAGGAGATTCTTCGAAAAATTGTGGACATACAATGGAGAGAGATTCAGGATCGTTTGTCTGAAGCCGGTATAGAGATTGGTGCAACTCAGGAAGTGTTGGATTATTTGGGAGAGGTAGGTTTTGATCCTCAATATGGTGCCAGACCATTGAAAAGAACAATGCAAAGGCTGGTGCTTAACGAATTATCTAAACAAATCTTGAGTGGATATGTTAAGAATGATAGCGCAGTGTTGGTAGACCTTGATGCAGAGGATCAGATTTATTTCAAAAACATAGATAATGTAGAAGTAAGTTAATCCCTAATTAGGCAATGGCATTGCCAAAGTGTACAGGGAAACGATTATATCGAGTAATAGTAGCGCGATAACTTCTTTCAACATTAAGTAATGGAATGGTTATTGTGTTAAGTTTTATAGAGTTTGGTTAATTGGGTTTATTAGTTGGACAGCCAACCCGTTTTCGGGTTGGCTGTTTTTTTGTGTCCAATGAAAAATGGATAAACAGCTTGCCGTGTGATTGGTGTTTTATGCTTTTGAAACTGGGTTAAATATTTATATATTAAGCATATAATATATTCTTAATCAAGTTTAGAACAATTAGCCCAATCAATGCATAAATTACTTTCCTTTCAACTGCTGTTTTTTATTTGTTTTTTCTCTGCACTGCAACTTGTAGAGGCTTCGGAATTAGCGCCATTGGCTAAATCAAAAAAAATAGTGCTGATAGCAGGTTCAAAAAGCCATGGACCCAAAGTTCATGAATACATTAAATCTGTAAGGCTGATTAAAACCATGTTGGACAAGTCCAATGTGGAGGGCATAACTACGGAGATTCATTTTAATGGATGGCCTGAAAATATTCAAATTTTGGATGAGGCTGATCTTATACTTTTTGTTTCCGATGGTCGAGATGGACATTTGGGTTCTGAAGTTCCATTTATGACCGAAGAGCGAATGAAAATAATGCAAAGACAAATGGAAAGAGGCTGCGGATTGTCCCTGATTCATTTTTCAACTTTCGCATCAGATGAAAATGGTAAGAAGGTTTTGGAATGGGGAGGTGGCTATTTTGACTGGCAGGATGAACAAGGGGAGAGGAATTGGTATTCAGCAATAAAAACCATGGAGAGTAATCTTGTGTTTCCTAATGCCAAACACCCCATTTTATCTGGCATCGAACCTTTCAAGCTGAAAGATGAATTTTATTACAATATTCGTTTTCAGGCTAATGACAATCGTTTAAAGCTTATAGCGGAAGTTCCGGAATTGGAAGGCGTGGAGGACAATGGCAATGCTGTAGCTTGGGCTGTAGAAAGGCAGGATGGGGGTAAAGGTTTTAGCACTACCATGGGACATTTTTATTCCAATTGGGAGAATGACAACTTTAGGAAAATGATCCTAAATGGGATTGTCTGGGCGGCAGGAGCAAAGATCCCTATGGGAGGAGTTGAAGCAAAGTTTTATGAGGATGCTGAAGTGACCCAATTTTTGTATAAAAAGTCCCGAAAAGCCTTGCTGTTGACAGGGAATCATCATCCCGCACACCCATGGGAGAAAACTTCTCCACTTATTAAATCTGCCATCGAAGGTAATAGTGATTTCTATGTGGATATTTCCACAAACATTGAAGACCTTTCCCAATATGATCTTGATGATTATGATGCTTTAATCCTTAACTATGCGAATTGGGAAGATCCCAAAGGATTGTCCGAAGCGTCTAAAAATTCATTTGTTAATTATTTGAATCAAGGAGGTGGATTAATGGTGTTGCATTTTGCAAATGGAGCTTTCCACTTCTCTTTACCAAAAGCGAGTGAATCGGATTGGGCAGAGTACAGGAAGATCGTTAGTAGGGTTTGGGATCACAATGCAGACAGTGGCCATGATTCTTATGGTGAATTCATGGTCAAAATCTCCAATAGTGAACATGCTATTACTTCAGGGATAGATGATTTTTCCACATTTGATGAATTGTATTTCAATCAAAAGGGTGATCAAACCATTGTCCCTTTGTTTACCGCCAAGTCTAAAGTCACAGGGAAGGAAGAACCATTGGGATGGGTATACCATTATGGGAAAGGTCGGGTTTTTCAGACCCTCTTAGGGCATGATGCCAAGTCATTTACTGCTCCAGCATTTCAGCAAATCTTAAGCAACGCGATTAATTGGGTTGGGAAGGAAGAAAAATAGCGACGGCTATAAGGAAGTTTTAAGACTTTGATTGTTGTAATTTAAGAGAATACTGAAATAGGCGAATTCTACTTTTTCCAAAGCTGACTTTCTTCGGTAACATCTACATCCCATGCTTGAGAGGGGTTTGGCAGGTACTTGGGGTCATGGTCCTTTTCAGGAAAAGTAGCTATTACTTCATAAAGCTGCTTGAAGTTACTTTTTCGCTCTTCTGAGTTAAGGCTGTCGATCAGGTTATTGCTTTCCTCAGCATCCTGTAATAAATCGAAAAAAGCTTCGGGCTCTCTATTTGAATTGATATACAGTTTGTACTTTTTGTTTCTCAAGACCCGATCTCTGAATAGGTATTGATTTTCAACTCCGTTTTGAGTGAGCGCAGCGTTGTTTCCACCACCCATACCAAGTATCCATTCTCGCTTGGATTCATCTACGTTTTTAAGTAAAACATCCTTAAATGAGTAACCATCGATCTCATAGGTCTTCCCATTAATGGTTTGCTCCCTTTGAACTGCTTGGCCTGCTAAATCAAGAAAAGTCGGGTAAAAATCTGTGAAATCAATTAATGCATTAGAAATTCTATTCCCTTTGATCTTTCCAGGCCAACTGGCAATAAAGGGCGCGCTAATTCCTGGTTCAATTGTTTTTGCCTTTCCACCTTGTACCTTTAACCCATTTCTTTTTCCAGTGATGGCTCCAGTTGTCCCATTGTCAGTGGTCCACAAAACGATTGTATTGTCCCTGATTCCAGCATTTTCAAGTGCCTGAATTATTTCACCAGTTATTCGATCAGTGTATTTTACCATGGCTTTATGCTTTCCCAAATTGTCGGTGGCTGAGTCCGTCGGCGTATTTACAAAAGGTGTATGGGTGAGAACCATGGGGAAGTAAATAAACATGGGGCTCTTTTTATTATGGTCAATAAAGTCAATTATAAAATCTTTAAATACATCAGGGCCAAATGCTCCTTTGTGGGTTTTGCTTCCCTCTTTTGTAAAGATATAAGGATCCTGGTATCGGTTAGCACTTGCCTCTATTCCTGATTCATAACCTGTCCACATACAAAATTCATCAAAACCATTCCTTAGCAATGCATCTGGTTCAACGCGAAAATCATCAATTTGCCATTTACCTGCGATACAAGTGGTGTATCCAGCTTCTTTCATGGCTATACCTATGGAGGGATTCATTGTTTCATCGAAGTGTGCACCACCACCCCAGCGTGGGACATCCCAATGGTTTACCCATCCATGTTTGAAGGGGTATTGGCCTGTTAATAAGGTGACCCTTGTAGGCGTACATTGTGGCATTGAATATACATTGTTGAAAGTGACTCCACTTTTGGCCAAGGCATCAATATTTGGTGTCGATATATCTTCTGCCCCGTAATGGCTAACCCATTCTTTACCTAGGTCATCTACCATAATTAGAATGATATTGGGGGGTGTTTCCTTCGTCTCTGTTTGACTTTCTTGTTTACAGCTTGAAAGTAGGAGTAGGGAGAAGAAAAAAAGTGCAGTTTTCATTGGATAAATTTTATCTTGGATTAAACCCGGATTATGTAATAGGATTTCTCCGCCCTGACAATGTCAGGGGTGAAGCCTGTCCCGTGTTTACGGGAAGTGTTGCAATCGAACGACAATCGGTCTGTTTGGATATTTTAGCATAGCATCGCTATGGTGAAATTGAAAAAAAGCAACGAAGTGGCTGATTTTGAAGCGATTTCAGTACGTAATAGATTGTTTATTTCATATTTCGGGTTAAAGGATGCATGGCTTATCTTGGCTTCAATTCGTAAACATAACAAACAGTGTCATTAAAAACCCTCTCTTCGACAAACTCAAACCCAATTTTTTCATAAAATTTATGGGCTTTGGTATTCGATTTTAAGGGGTCGATTAAAATGCCGTCTACCTCTTTTTGGCTGAAACATAGTTCTATCGCTAGTTTCATTATGGCCGTGCCATAGCCTTTATTCAGGTTTCTTTCTTCCCCAATCCAAATATCTATGGCTCTTTTGTTGGGGGCTATATCACCCCAATAATGGGTCTCTTCCTCGTAGGGGTCAATGATCTGTACAAAGCCTATTGGATCGTCATTCAATTCTGCCACCAATTGCTCGCGCCAAGCAGGTTTTCGTGCCAATTCTTTTTCCCAATCCCAGTCCTCATCAGGATCACAGTCAATTACATGCTGTTGCTTGTCCCAATATTTAAGCAATTCGAGGTCTTTGATCGTGGCGGGTCTTAATTTTATCATTGTAGGAATTCTGGCATTTTATTGTCTCAGACTGATGGAAGACTCCTTAGGTAAGTGAGGTCATAGGATGTTCCTCCGGCAATCAAGTTTGCTTAGCAATAAATTGATTTAATTTTTTATTGGTGGTTTTCTGAATTTTGCTTTTCATAAATGGTGTCCAACCAAGCAGGTACCCTACGGCTCCCATCGCTTGCCTTGTCCATTTCCATAAATTAAATGAATCGATATGTTCGATAATTTTATCGTCTTTAAATTTAAACTCTCCACTAACCTTATTGGTCACTTTTCTTTTTTTCTCTCCATAAACATACTCAGCCACCCAGTTCACCTTTCCTCTTTCATCAGAAACACGTCTGATGTCAAAACTAATTTTCGTGTCGGTCTTTTTATTGGAAAGTAACATCTCCCACATTTGGCAGGCTCGCTTTCCTTTTAAAGTGCCAAAGACAGGGTCTTGGAAAACGATGTTTTCGTGGTAGCATTCTACCATTCCTTTGCTATCCCCTTTAGAAAAGGAGGTGTAGAATTTCTTTAGTAATTCGTTATTGTCCATTCAATATTATTTGCTTGTTGCTCTCTTTTATTAGTAAAGAGAATGCCTTTCTTTAAGTCCAATTTATCAATTAGTTTTCTTTTAACCTAAGCGGATACTCTTTAGGGGTTTATTTAAGGGGATTGTTTTTTTAATCTTTTGATCCATTTTTCTGTTTCTACCGACCAAAATATTATGCTAGACAAGCCAAGGCATAGGGCTAATTCTGATAGAGTGAGGTTCTGTGTTCTGAACACACTTTGTAAAAAAGGCATGTAAATCACGGCCAACTGCAATCCCAGGGTTACCAATACAGCGAAGATCAATTGTTTGTTGCCGAAAATACCCATTGTGAAAAGGGATTTAATATCACTGCGAATGGCCAAAGCATGCCCCATCTGTGAAAGGCTAAGTACTGTAAATACCATTGTGGCCCATTTTGAGTTTTCATTATGAATGGCCCAGGCCTGTGTACCTAGACATACAAGGCCCATAAGTAGTCCCACCCATAATATGTGGGTGGCAATTCCTCCGGCAAAAATGCTTTCATTGTTTTTCCGTGGTGGTCGTTTCAGTATGTTTTCTTCTGCAGGTTCGGCAGCAAATGCCAGGGCAGGCAAGCCATCGGAAATTAAATTAACCCACAAAATTTGTATGGGAATAAGGGGGATGGGGAGTCCCAATAAAGGGGCTAAAAAGATGGTCCAAATTTCCCCGCTATTTCCCGTCAGGATGTACTTTACAAATTTGCGAATATTGTCAAATATCCTTCGACCTTCACGAACGGCAAGAATAATTGTAGTAAAATTGTCATCCAGTAGGACCATGTCGGCTGCTTCTTTCGATACATCAGTACCGGTAATACCCATTGCAACGCCTATATCGGCACGTTTCAAAGCAGGGGCATCATTTACCCCATCTCCAGTGACGGCTACAAAATGATTCTTATTTTGAAGGGCTTTGACAATGTTTAGCTTTTGCTCAGGAGATACCCGCGCAAACACTTTAATGGAATCAAGTTTGTCTTGAAATTCCTGATCCGTAAACTTTGCAAGTTGGGTACCGGTGACGACCATGTCTGTTGCATCCTGTAAAATTCCAGTTTCTGTAGCTATGGCTTTTGCGGTTATGGGATGATCTCCTGTAAGCATGATTACAGTGATCCCCGCAGCATGGCAATCGGTAATGGCTTGTATAGATTCGGATCGAGGAGGGTCAATCATCGCAGCAAGTCCTATAAAACTCAACCCCTTTTCAAAGTTTTCAGCTGTGATTTGTTGGGGTAGCTCGGAGATTTCTTTGATGGCATAGGCCAGTACTCGCTTGCCTTCTTGTGCAAATTGTTCTGTTTTAGCGTTAATGACTTCGGTTTTGTTAGCTGGGCAAATGCTGAGAAGCCTTTCTACTGCACCTTTTGTAACGACCAGCCATTTCCCGTTAAAAGGATAGACTGTGGTCATTCTTTTCCGATCGGAATCAAAGGGGAACTCATAGGCGCGTTTAAAATCAGTGCGCCATTGTGGGTTATAGTTTTTATTTTTCCGGGTATAATCTACCAGGGCTGTTTCGGTGGGGTCACCTACTAGTTCATTGTTTTCATCTGTAGTAACATCATGATTAAGTTCCATCCCCAGCAGCATCAACTGTTCTGGTGAATAATCATCGATTGCTTTGGCTTCCGGTGAAACCCAACAATCGTTTACAGTCATTTTATTTTGGGTGATGGTACCTGTTTTATCAGCACAAATATAGCTTACGGTTCCTAATGTTTCAGCTGCAGGCAATTTCCTAATGAGGGCATTTTGACGAACCATGCGTTTTGCACCGAGGGCCAGCGCAATGGTTATAACAGCAGGTAAGGCTTCTGGAATAGCTGCTACAGCTACGGAAATGGCGGTCAATAGCATTTGTATAGGCTGTTCACCACGGAGCCATCCAGCAATAAATAAAGCAATACAAATCCCGATTACAGCAAAGGACAATTTCTTGGCAAAATCTGCCAACCTTTTCTGCAAGGGTGTTTTCACTTTGTCCTCTTGTAATAGTTGTGCTATGCGACCGATTTCCGTATTCATCCCTGTGGCCACTACAATTCCTTCCCCTCTGCCATTGGTGATGGTAGTGGATTTGTAGGCCATATTTAAGCGGTCGCCTAAAGGTACATTTTCAGAAGTTATCTTATCGGAGGATTTTGTTACTGCATGCGATTCCCCTGTGAGTGATGCTTCTTCAATTTTTAAAACATGGGTTTGTATTAGTCGAAGGTCTGCGGGCACCAACATACCAGCTTCAATTATTACTATATCCCCAGGGACCACTTCAGTTGCAGGAACCTGGACAATGGTGCCAGCTCTGCGCAATGTTGCATTGAGGGAGGACATTTTCTTTAAGGCCTCCATTGCTTTTTCCGCTCGGTATTCCTGTACAAAACCAATAATTGCATTCAGAAAAACAATGATTAAAATGACAATGGTGTCTTTGCTATCCCCTACGATGAAAGAAATTACTGCCGCTACCAGTAAAATAAGAATCATTACATCCTTAAACTGATGAAGGAATAAACGAAAGATAGAAATCTTCTTTTTTTGAACAAGCTCATTTGGTCCATATTGCGTTTTCCTCTTTTCGGCTTCTGTACTATCCAAACCTTGTTTACTTGTGTTAAGCTCCTGATAGATTTTTGAGGTGGATTGACCGTGATAATTCATCTTTATTTGAATTAGTAAGGATGCAGGTACTGATAGGGCTTCCATTGGGAAATAGAAGGACTATCGCCTATTTTGGGCTTGAGCAAATATTAGTTACTTCACTTTAAATGGTCAATATAATTTAAATTGCTGACCGTTGCAATGGTTTGAAAGGCTGATTTTTATTTCATTTCTCAAACTGTATTCCCTATTTTTTCTAAATGCCGTTACTTGATTGGCGCTTCAAATTTAGTCTGTGCAAATGCAGATGGAATATGAAAGTCAGGTGTTGGGTTTTGGGGTTTTATCCAGGAATACCAGCTAATATCTTTGCTCTGTGGCTTTTTAAAATCTGCTCTGAAAACACCTAGATAAAAGGGGGTAGAAATCCCCAATTCATTTAGTTCAGCTAAAGGAATCCTACCTTCCACACTGTAGCCCTTGTCGGTGATTTCTGTTGCCACGTTTATATTTTTAAAGTCCCAAGATTCATTAAATTCACGGTAATGTTCGGCTGAATAATCAAGAACATTTCCATTGGGATCCATTTCGATACAGTAATACTTTGCTAAGGTGCTGTCACTTGAAAAAAACAATTCAACCCGATCACCAGCTGCCACAGACAGTTCTCTCTCGAAAGGTATCGTTACTAGGGTTTGGTCCCAAACTTGGAAGCTGAAATTGAAATAATTGCTGGAAACAAAAGCCTTTAACAGTGTTTTATCAGTAGCATCATTTTCCCAAGGAGCGATCAATTTCTCAATTATGGCAGCTTGACTCCACTCTTCGGAATCAATTAAACCATCAACCTGTATATCTTTTTCAGAATAAGGAATGGTAAGCTTTGAGGGCGGTGATTCTCCACAAGAAGCCAATAGTAATATTACTGTGAAGGATAGGATAAACTGATTAAATATATTATTCATTTTAAAGGGCTTCTTCATATTTCCTAATGATTTTTCTCTCGTAGCCAGCACCTTACTAAATTGTTGGGTTAACGGCTTGACCTCATGGTTTGCAGGTAATTTTTATCTTAAATGATCGTAGAATTTAAAGCAATAAGCTAAAGCCAAATCAAGGTAGTAGAGGTTTTAATTTATGGACTAACCAATTCCAGAGAATAATTAAGTTTGGAGGAGATGATTTCTTCTTCCTGATCCAAAAGGGTTAATTTTCCAGTTTTGTCTTGCATAAAGCTTTTTATCGGAGATGAGCTGTCATCCAAAAGCCGGATGGCCATTGCACCAGGATTGTCTTTAAGGCCATAAATCACCTCATAAATTCCAGAAGTGGTGTACTTACGGTCACCGTCTTTGGTTTCAAGGTAAGTTTCTGTCAGTTCGTAGGTGCGTTCCAGTTTTTCCGGGCTATTCTCAAGCTTCAATTCTGTTTTAATCCCTGAGCAATCTGCACAAGGGAGAACACCGGCATAATTCATCCAGGTAGATTCTGTATTGTCAAGAACAATTTCTTTCTCAAGGGAAGGGGAAAATTCTGATCCCTCATCGTATTTCTTTTCTTCAGAAGGGCTATCACAAGCAAATACTAATAGTGCAAGTAGCATTATGGTTAGTCTTTTCATAGCGTCTAATTTTTGTCTAGCCATTCGGGTAGGTTTTTTAGGATGTCTTCGGTCATTTGGGCAAGGTCATATTTCGGAAGCCAATTCCAGTCTTGCTGTGCTCTTTGATCATCGATTGATTGAGGCCAGTTTGCTGCAATTTCCTGTCTGTAATCGGGAGCGTAATTTATTTTAAAATTTGGATAATATTTTTTCAATTCCAAAAATATTTCTTCAGGGGTAAAGTCCATGGCTGCCAGGTTGTAACTGGACCTTACTTTGATGTTTTCCTTTGGTGCTTGCATTAGCTTTAAGGTAGCATTAATGGCATCTGGCATGTACATCATAGGTAGGCGGGTGTCTTTTTCTAGAAAAGATTCAAAAGGTAGCCCTTTCATTGCCTTATAAAAAATATCTACCGCATAGTCAGTGGTGCCTCCTCCTGGTTTTGATTTGTACCCAATTAGCCCAGGGAATCTAATACTTCTTACGTCTACATTGTGGTGTTGGAAATAATAATCACACCAGCTTTCACCAGCCATCTTGGAAATGCCATAGACGGTATTTGGGCTTTGCACGGCATTTTGGGAGGTAAGTAGTTTAGGGCTTTCTTTGCCAAATACAGCGATGGATGAGGGCCAAAATATTTTGTCTAATTTTAGTTCTTTTCCTAACTCAAGTAAGATCAATAAACTGTCCATGTTCAGTTTCCATGCTAAAAGTGGATTTCGTTCGGCTGTGGCTGATAAGATTGCAGCAAGGTGATAAACCTGGGTGACATTTTCTTTGATGATGATGTCTTTAAAACTCACCTGATCCATTACGTCTAGTTTTGCAAATTGGCAATAAGGGAATTTTGCCGCAGCTTCTTGATTAAGGTCAGAAGCAATAATTGCATCAGGTCCATATACCTCACATAACATTTGTGTTAGTTCTGTCCCTAACTGTCCAGCAGATCCGGTTACGAGTATTTTATCCATTGGCTTTATTTTGATTATGTCTAATTCAATTGCCAATTTCAGAATTTTATTACAATTATGTGTCATTAATCTTTAAAAATCGTAAGTTTAGTGTTTATTCAAAATGGTGGTTTGTTTCCATTATTTAATTAATCTACAGGCTTATGTTTGGCACATTAAAAGAAAAACTTGAGAAAGAGTTAGCTGATCTGAAAACAGATGGGCTCTACAAAAATGAGCGGATAATAACCTCCCCTCAGGGGGCAAAAATCACCCTAAAGGGTGGAAGTGAGGTTTTGAATTTTTGTGCAAATAATTACCTTGGACTTTCTAGTCATCCGCAAGTAATAAAAGCAGCTAAAGAAGCCATTGATAGCCATGGGTATGGGATGTCTTCTGTCAGGTTTATTTGTGGAACACAGGATATTCACAAAACGCTGGAAGACAAGATTACAAAATTTTTAGGCACTGAAGATACCATCCTTTATGCAGCGGCTTTTGATGCCAATGGAGGTGTGTTTGAGCCAATTCTTGGTCCAGAAGACGCAATCATCTCCGATGCTTTGAACCATGCTTCTATCATAGATGGAGTAAGGTTATGTAAAGCCATGCGTTTCAGGTACAAGCACAATGACATGCAAGATTTGGAAGAGCAACTTAAAGCGGCTGATTCAAAAGGTGCCAAGCAAAAGTTGATTGTCACCGATGGTGCCTTTTCTATGGATGGGACAATTGCTCAAATGGATAAAATTGTGGCTCTTGCAACAAAATACAATGCCTTGGTGATGAGCGATGAATGTCATTCTACAGGGTTTATTGGTAAATCAGGTAGAGGTGTGCATGAACTGAAAGGCGTAATGGGAAAGGTAGATATTATTACCGGGACCTTGGGCAAAGCTTTAGGGGGCGCTTCGGGAGGCTTTACCTCTGGTCGGAAAGAAATCATCGAAATGCTACGTCAGAAGTCCAGGCCTTATTTGTTTTCCAACACACTGGCTCCATCCATTACGGGAGCTTCCATTGCTATTTTTGATTTGTTATCAGAAACTACCGCACTTAGGGATAAACTGGAGGAGAACACCTTGTATTTTAGGTCGGGAATTCAGAAAGCTGGTTTTGCAATCAAGGAAGGCACACACCCAATCGTGCCAATCATGCTTTATGATGCTCCACTGGCGCAAAAAATGGCAGATCAATTGCTAGAAAAAGGTATTTATGTCATTGGTTTTTACTATCCGGTAGTACCAAAAGGACAAGCGAGAATCAGGGTACAACTATCTGCTGCTCATGAGAAAGCAGACCTGGATAGAGCTATCGAGGCATTTAAGGGAGTAGGCAAAAATCTTGGGGTAATTGACTGAGATTAAAGTTCAGAAATTCGTTTTAATTCAGCCCTTCTTTCAGATTGATTGAGGGGCTCGAATTTATCATCAATTTCTTCTCCGGTCAGGTAATTGTTTATCAATTCTCGAACCTCCTGAAAAGAGAGGTTGTGAAGTATTTTACCATTTTTGGCCAAAGAGACCTGACCAGTTTCTTCTGAAACGATAAGAATCAATGAATCTGTTGCTTCAGACATGCCAATGGCTGCCCTGTGGCGAAGGCCAAATTGTGCAGGTACCTCACGTTCTGTCACAGGTAGTATGCATCTTGCTGCTTTAACACGACCATTAAAAATGATTACACCTCCATCATGCAATGGGCTGTATTTATTGAAAATTGAAACCAATAAACGCTTGGAAACCACTGCGTCAATATGGTCTCCACTTTCCGCATAGAATTTTAACTCGGAATTTCTTGAAAGCACGATTAAGGCTCCTGTGCTACTTCCCGAAAGGGTTTTGGAGGCCTCTATAATTGGGGTTACATTGAATGCCTGACTTTCCCTTTTTCTCCAAAACAATAATTCTTGCCACAAATTTTCATTTGAAAATATGGAAGACTTACCCACAATGAGGAGAAATTTCCTGATTTCCTGCTGAAACAAAATTATTGCAGCCAACACACCTACACCCATAAACTGGCCCAAAATTATTGTTAGGAGTTCCATCTGTGCTGCACTTACCACAAGGTAGATTAAGTAGATGGATAGGAAACCTAAAAATATCTTAATGGCTACACTACCTCGCATCAACTTATATACCTGGTAAATGAGCACACTTACCAAGGTAATGTCTATAAGGTTGACTAGAGAAATGTCCAGAAAGCCAATTTTAAAGAGTAAATTCAAGTGTAGATTTGTTTATATAATTTTAAAGTTTCATTTGCTTCTTTAACATCATGCACCCTTAATATATTTGCTCCATTAATGAGGGCTGCCATATGTAAGGCAGTAGTCCCGTTTAAAGCTTCTTCAGGGCTTATTTTTAATAATTTATAAATCATGGATTTTCGAGAAACCCCTATTAGCACAGGTAATTGTATTGATTTAAAATAGGAAAAGTTTTTAATAAGTTCGTAGTTCTGTTCTAAAGTCTTCGAAAAACCCAATCCTATATCAAGTATTACATCTTTTATGCCAGCTTTTTTACATTTATTAATTTTTTCCGAAAAAAAATATTGAATTTCTTTTTCCATATCGACATAATCAGAAAAATTTTGCATTGATTGAGGAGTTCCCTTCATGTGCATACATATATATGGAACACCCAAACCACCTACAGTATCAAGCATTTGGCGATCAAGTTCGCCGCCTGAAATGTCATTAACAATGTCAGCACCTGCCATTACAGCTTCTTTGGCAACTTCAGATCTAAAAGTGTCAATAGAAACCAAGTTGTCAGGAAACCTATCTTTAATACTCTTAATAACGTGAATTACTCTTTTTAGTTCCTCTTTTTCTGAGACCGGGGCAGCGCCAGGTCTGGAACTATACCCTCCAATGTCTAAAATGTGAGCACCATCTTCGATCATCTGCGCTGCTTTTTCAAAAAAGTCCTCTTCCTTGCCTGAGGTTCTACTCTTGTCATAGAAAGAATCAGGGGTGCTATTTATTATCCCCATAATCCATGGTTCATTCAAAGCAAAAAGCTTTCCTTTGATTTGAAGTGTTATTTTTGGGGGAAATAAAGTATCTTCGAACTTATAAATTGAATGTGAATTTTCTAACATAAAACACCCTTGCTTTGGAAACGCAAACCGCAAGCGAATATAACGAAGTTATTGGCCTTTGTAAAGAACTTTTTAAGAAGAAGACGCAGGATTATGGTACCGCGTGGAGGATTCTGAGGTTGCCATCACTGACAGATCAGATTTTCATCAAGGCCCAAAGGATAAGGTCTATTCAGGAAAAGGGATCCCAGAAGGTGGATGACCCTGTAAAGGATGAATTTATTGGTATTATTAATTATTGTCTTATCGCTTTAATGCAAAGTGATTTGGCTGGAGATTCCCGAATGGAATTGACTTTTGAAGAATTGGAGCCCATTTATGACAAATGGGTAAGCGAAACCAAAGATTTGCTGGCCAATAAAAACCATGATTATGGTGAAGCTTGGAGAGGTATGCGGATTTCTTCCATTACAGACATTATTCTTATGAAACTGTATAGGGTAAAGCAGATCGAAGACAATCAAGGTCACACCCTTGTGTCTGAAGGAGTGGTGGCCAACTATCAGGACATGCTCAATTATGCTGTTTTTTGTATGATAAAATTAAATCAAGATGATCATTAAAACATTAATTGCTATTTCCCGTGTTTTGGTCGGTGGGCTTTTTATCTTTTCAGGTTTAATAAAGGTGAATGATCCTGTAGGTACCTCCATAAAAATGCAGGAATATTTCGATGTTTTTGCTACTGACATTTCCCCCATATTTGAACCACTAAAAGAAATTTCCCTGGCCATCGCCGTATTCTTGGTGGTTTTTGAAGTGGCCTTAGGAGTCATGCTTCTTGTTGGTTGGCGATTAAAGCGAGCGGTTTATCTTCTGCTGGCAATGATACTGTTCTTTACATTCCTTACCTTTTATTCTGCGTATTTCAACAAAGTAACCGACTGTGGCTGTTTTGGAGATGCCATCAAACTTACTCCTTGGGAATCCTTTTACAAAGACATCGTTCTATTGGTTATGATCGTGTTTTTGCTTGTTTTTAAAGACCATCTACCCAACAAACGCTCGGCCTTTGGTAAGTGGGTTACAATGGGCACTTTAGCACTTTCTTTGGTATTGGCTATTTACGCCATAAGAAATCTTCCATTTATAGATTTCAGGGCTTTTAAAGAAGGGGTTAATATTCATCAAGCCATGCAGCCATCTGGGGAATTGCAATATTCCTACCTTATGGAAAAAGATGGAGAAAATCATGCTTTTGACCAATACCCAACGGATGATAGTTATACTTTTTTAGAGATGACTTTGAAGAATCCTGAAGTGCTCCCTCGAATCTCTGATTTTGCGGTATGGAATGAGGCAGGAGACCATACAGAGGAAATACTCCAAGGTAAAAAGCTATTGATCCTTTCCAGTAATATTGAAAAAATAGGGTTGTCAGTAAAAGAATTGGATAGAATCAGTGCTTTAATTAATTCATTTCAGGGTACTGGGGTAAGTGTACTTTTGATAGCTGCCTCCTCTGAAGAAGAAATGAAAAATTATCTTGAGAAGAAAGGTCTTCGTATCGGTTATTATATGGCTGATGCTACCGTAGTAAAAACCATAATCAGGTCCAATCCAGGTTTGGTGTTTATTGAAGAAGGAACCATCCTTAAGAAGTATCATTACCGTAATACTCCAACACCTGAAATAGCTAATAATATTTTTTCCAAATAACAATGGATCCAAAGAAAATTGTACTTGTAGGCATGCCGGGTAGTGGGAAATCTACTTTGGGAAAGGCGTTGGCACTAAAGTTAAATTGGCGCTTTTATGATTTAGATGATTTAATTGAGAAGTCAGCAGGGAAGGCCATAGCTGAAATTTTCCCTACCCATGGGGAAGGCTATTTTAGAAAATTAGAGTCAACAGTTTTAGATGAGATTCTTAGTAAAGAGGAAGAGTTCGTCTTGGCTACGGGTGGAGGTGCACCTTGCTATAATGACAATATGGATCTGATAAATAAAAAAGGTGTTTCTGTGTACCTAGATGTTCCACTAAATAATATTCTGGAGAGATTGTCAAATACTGAAGTGGCTATTAGGCCCTTGTTTTCCAGTTTGGACACGCCTCAAATAATTCTAAAGCTTAAAGATATGCATTCTCAAAGAAGTGCATTTTATGAAATGGCAAAAATAAAACTCAGGGGAGAAGACAGTTCCCCTGAGTTATTGATATCTGAGTGGATGCCTTTGTTAAAAGCTAAACCCTAAAGTAAGCAATCCAGTAGTTCGATTGTTGTCTATGATGGCTGTATCAGGATAGGTGAAATACGATTTCATGAAACTACTGTTAACAATACCTAAGTCTATGCTAAAGCTTGAAAGTTTCACGCCTAAACCACCAGAAAACTGGGTTGTTCTTTGGCTAATGTTCCCTGTTGCCGCATATGGATCACCAAAGTAGGCGTAACCAGCCCTTAGTCTAAACTTGTCGAATCTAAATTCTCCACCTAAACTGTAATTGATCGTTTGGCCATAAAGATTACTGATTTCAGTATTGTCCTGTTCAGTATTGAATACATTGGACCTAAGATTGGCTGAACTGTAATCTAAGTAATTTACATCTGCGGTAATAAATCCATTTTTCCCAAAGAAGTAGGTTAATCCACCACCCATACGCATAGGGGTTCTCAAATTATAGCTGCTTACGAAAATATCTGTTTGTGCATCAGATTCTGAAATAGAGCCAAATTCCGGGTCCTGATAAGGAGGGAAGAAATTGGCAATTATGTCCGCATCATACTCCTCATTAAATTGATTCCAAGTAGGGGATTTGAAGTTCAATCCAATATTCAATTGGTCTACCGGTTTATAAATCAATCCAAGCCCAATATTTAATCCTGAACCTTCAAGGCTTAAATTCTCTTGTAGAGAACTAAATAGAGAAGTTTGGTTATTGTCATCTATAAATGTCTCTTCATAGGTCTTTGTAGACCTAAAAGTAACCGAGCTAATACCAAGAGAGGCGCCTATAAACAATTTATTTTTATAATTACCACCGTAAGAGAAGCTGATTTGGGACATTGAACCTTGATTTTCAACTTTTTCTGCTTTTTCTAAAGCTAAGGTAGCATTTGGTGAATAATCATATCCGCCTCCATCTACTGGGTTAATTAGAAAAGCATCGAAAAATAAACCGTCTGTTCCACCAGGTACACCGTTTTGATTGTAGTCATCCACGTAAAAATCAAGGATGGATCCTTGGTCAAGCTGGTTTGAAAAATAGCCAAAATCATTATTGTAGGAAGCTTGTCGATTGATACTAATACCAAAGGAACCGCCTCGCCAATCGCCTAATTCTAAAGGCATTTTAGCTCTACTGATTACTACTCCAAGATTGGGCAAAGAGAAATTTGTCGTATTGAAGTTTTCATTCTGCCCCCATAAGGAAGTAGATGCATTCCAATCACTATAGCCTGCTGTGAAACTAAATTCTGAATTTTGATAAAAGCCTAAACCAGCAGGGTTGTTATGTATATTACTTATGTCTCCTCCTAATGCATTGCCTGATCCTCCCAGTGCGCTAATTCTAGCGGAACCGGTAGATCCAAATTGGCTAAACCGGAGTGCGTCTTCAGCGTAACCAGCTTGTGCTTTTACCTCACTTATATGTAATGCAAGCAAAGCAGATAAAGATAAAATCAATTTAAATCCTTTCATGTCAATTCTATTAAATCCTTTTTAATGTTTTGTTCCCCAATGCAATTTTATATAAGAAGCATTTCAAAAACTCCTGCTTTTTTAAAGGCATTGAAATTAAGAACCAATACTATCCAAAACGGATAATGTCTTAAATAGGTTAAGGTAAAACGTTACTTCAAGGGTAGGTATTTAGATAAATAAAGTCAATAAGGTAATGCCACTTTGATCCAACCTTGTGGATTAAAGCGAAAAAAATCATTGTTTGACAATGGGAGTGATGATTAAAGGATAGAAAAAAAGAGGGAATTAATTCCCTCTTCTACTTCCGCTGCTGCTACCTCCTGTACTTCTTGAAGAGCTACCTGAACTCCTTGGAGCGCTATAGCTAGATGAAGACCTGGAAGGTGCAGAATACGTGCTACTTCTACTTGGTGTAGTAGAGCGTTGATATGATGGTGTAGTTGTTCTTGTGCTCCTGGATCTATTGTAAGATGGAGAAGAACTTCTACTATTTGAGCTAGGTGCTGAATATTGCGACCTGCTGTTGCTTGATGAATTGTAATTTCTGGACCTGCTATTTGAAGGTGCAGAAGATCTGTAAGTTCTACTACTATTAGTTGTTCCGTAACTGCTTCTTGTAGAAGTGTTTCCAGACCTGTTCATTACTGGAGAATTAATGTTTCTCCTTGAAGGCGCAGCAGAGGCTGAATTATAGAAGTCATTTTGTGATCTGCTGAATGAATTGCTTGTGGCAGATGACCTGTTTCTGGATACTGCACTAGAGTTGTTAGATAAAGCATCTCTTCTTGCACTTGCTCTAGAGGAAGTTGGACTTGCAATACTTCTGCTTCTGCTGGAAGTATTCGCATTGGCCAATGAAGAAGATCTGTAAGGTCTTGCTCCTTGAACAACCTGACGCCTATTGGCTTCATTTCCGCCAGGCATCACTATTACAGTAGTAGGGTAACCAAATCCACCGCCATATAAGCCGCCGAACCCTGGTCTGTAACCGTATCCATAATTCATGAATGGATCATACATTCCGAATCCGCGTCTGAAATAAGGGTTTCCAAAACCGAATCCCATCCCAAGAGACAAGTTAAAACCTGGTCGGAATCCAAATCCTGGGTTGAAACCAAATCCTGAATAGAATGGATCATAAAATCCCATGCTTCCAAATCCTGAACCAAAGTATGGATTGTACATGCTACCCATCATGGGTGACATACCAAATCCCATCATTGGACTCATAAAGAAGTTGTTGTTGGTAACTGATCCACTTCCATTTGCGCCAGTATAATTGTCATAGGCGTTAATGTTAGGATCTCCAGTTCCAAGATCTGTTCCGGTCTGAGAGTCATCGAAGTATACCGTAGCTTCTTCAGCAGCAGGTGCAGCTGAACTTTGGTATTTGGCGATGTATTCAGGATTTACATTTTTTGCAGAAAAATTTTCTACATCTCCGTCAATATCGCGGATTTGTTCAATTTCCTTAAAGTTTTCCGGATTATTATTGCTTACAGCATATTCAGTTGCTATTCTAGCATCTGAAGCCATAAAATATAGGTTGTCGACTTCCCCGCCCATATTGCTGGCTTGGTAGCTGGTGCTACAAGCAGCAAGGCCTAAAATCGCAAAGGCACCCATTGTCCGAATTGGATTGAAATTAATCATATAGATATTTAGTTTATTCCTCACTTACTATATACGAGAATATACCAAGAGGGTTATCAATTTTTAATTTATATTTGTCACAAATCAAGAATCTAAGATAAAGAGTTTTTTTATTACAACAAAGAAATAATAATGAGTAAAGGATTACCCAAGCGCAGTGAGGATTATTCCCTGTGGTACAATGAATTGGTGAAAAGAGCTGACTTGGCTGAAAATAGTGCCGTCAGAGGGTGTATGGTGATTAAACCATACGGTTTTAGTATTTGGGAAAAAATGCAAGCTGAGCTAGATCGGATGTTTAAAAAAACTGGACATAGCAATGCCTATTTCCCTTTGTTCATCCCCAAATCGTTTTTATCCAAAGAAGCAAGCCATGTTGAAGGATTTGCCAAGGAATGTGCTGTCGTAACTCATTATCGATTAAAGACAGATCCAAATGGAAAAGGAGTTATTGTAGATCCAGAGGCTAAATTGGAAGAAGAGTTGATCGTTAGGCCTACTTCTGAGACAGTAATATGGAGTACTTATAAAAATTGGATCCAATCCTACAGGGATTTGCCTTTACTTATTAATCAATGGGCCAATGTGGTGCGTTGGGAAATGCGAACTAGACTATTTCTAAGGACTGCAGAATTTTTATGGCAAGAAGGGCATACGGCTCATGCTACCAAAAAAGAGGCCCAGGAAGAAACATTGCAGATGATGAATGTCTATGCCGATTTTGCTGAGAAATTTATGGCTATGCCGGTAATAAAAGGTGTGAAGACGGAAAGCGAGAAATTTGCTGGAGCTGAATCTACTTACTGTATAGAAGCGATGATGCAAGATGGAAAAGCCTTACAGGCAGGTACTTCGCATTTCTTAGGGCAAAATTTCGCTAAAGCTTTTGATGTGAAGTTTGCTACTAAAGAAGGTGGCTTAGAGCATGTTTGGGGAACAAGCTGGGGAGTAAGTACCCGTTTGATGGGCGCCCTGATAATGGCGCACTCTGACGATAGAGGTTTGGTTTTACCTCCAAAATTGGCACCTATCCAAGTGGTGATCGTTCCTATATTTAAAAGTGAGGAAGAGCTGGCCGAAATTAGTGTTAAGGCTTTGGAAATTGTTGATCAGTTGGATGAGCTTGGTATTTCTGCCAAGTTTGACAATAGAGATACCTACAAGCCAGGCTGGAAGTTTGCTGAATATGAGTTGAAAGGTGTTCCGTTGAGACTTGGAATTGGACCTAGGGACCTCAAAAATAAAACAGTGGAAATGGCAAGAAGGGATGACCTCTCCAAAACCGTTGTTAATTTTGAGTCAGAAGATTTAATTGCGAAAATTAAAGAAACGCTGGATGAAATTCAGCAGAGCATATACCAGAAAGCCAAATCCTTTACCGAGGAAAAAACGACTTCTGTCGAAACTTGGGAGGAATTTGTAGATGTGTTGAACAATAAAGGTGGTTTTGTTGCTGCCCATTGGGATGGTACTGCCGAAACTGAAGAGAAGATCAAAGAAAAAACAAAGGCGACAATTCGTTGCATTCCTTTGGATCAGGTTCAGGAGGAGGGCAAGTGCATACTTACAGGAGCACCTTCCACGGGAAGGGTGCTTTTCGCTAAGGCTTATTAGATTTAAAAAGTATTGGAAGCAAAAGCTAAACTTTTAGCTTAGCTAATAGTAGAACAGGATTTTGGAAAAGTGTTGCTGGATTGATCAACACTTTTTTTCAAAATCCTGTTTTTTTTAACTCTTCTTTACAAAGGACTTTGGCTTTGAGCCGGATTTGCCATTTTTAAACCCGAAATATGCAATAGACATTCCATTACGTGCTGAAATCGCTTTAAAATCAGGCACTTTGTTGCTGTT
>TARA_R110002124_G_scaffold100107_5_pt1 | contig 24345 bp, 22 predicted proteins | sample TARA_R110002124 | Tara Oceans TARA_R110002124 (sample SAMEA4397445) | marine metagenome | biome: Polar Biome; feature: [SRF] surface water layer (ENVO:00010504); material: water (ENVO:00002006), including particulate matter (ENVO:01000060) such as... | depth 5 m
ATGCGTCCACGCCTGTTTGCGATCAAATCTGAAATTCTCCGAATAGGAGGTCGCACGAACCTTGCGCTGCTTCTGGTTGGCGAGCTGATAGGGAATGCCGTTTCGCTCGGCATAAGCGACAGCTTCTTCCGGGCTTGAGAAATTCAGCCTGATCTGCTGCTTCATATCTGACGATGAGGTGTAGCCCATCAACGGTTCGATTTTACGCGGCGTCTCCCGCACATATTCCAGGATCCAGTCATCGCTTTTGCCACGCCCGGATTGCATCGGATTCTTGGTTGGCTGATATATGCGTGCGACCATAATGAACTCTTGGGCTTCAAACTGTTTGTTGCAGATCGTCTGGCCTTTAATTACAGGCAGCAGGCACGATGTGGCAAGGGCAGATTCCGGCTTTGGCGGTGTTGTCGCCACACCACCGGAGCGGATCAGACCTCCCCGGCGCAAATTCGAACTGTGTGTGTGCGGAAAGTGGTCGGGGCAGAAAGATTCGAACTCTCGACCCCTGGTTCCCAAAACCAGTGCTCTACCAGGCTGAGCTATACCCCGTACCAATATCTGAAGCGGTTTTCTGCTCCAGAGACACGCCTCTTACACGGACAATCTGGCTGGGACAAGGCCACTTTTCGTGAATTTTCAAAAAGCCTGGAACGGCGCCCCTAAAACGAATGCAACCTGACCATCCGCAGGGATCAATTCTGAGCCATGTTTTTCTCAATCAGCGGGTGTGTCACCTTGTCGCCGGCGCGAATTCCTCTGGCCTCAGCCTCCCCCGCGTTGATTTCCAGCACATAGCGGACAGGCTGCCCGGAAGAAATGATTGCAGTCGAAAATGGTGTCGTGTTGCGGGCAACACGCACCACCTGACCACTGCGGTCAATAAACACCATATCCAGTGAAAGCGGCGTATTGCGCATCCACATCGTCACAAGCCGGTCTTCCTCAAAGTCAAACAGCATGCCCTGATCTTGCGGCAGATCGACGCGAAACATCAGCCCGACCTCACGTTCTGTCGGTTCATCCGCGATCTCGACAATAAAGCGCTCGGTGTCGCTATTTGTTGTAATCGACAAATAAACCGCACTCGGCACAATCGATTGCGCTTGCTGAGCCCAAAGGGAAGTTGGCAACACCAACAGAAACACTGCGAAAACGAGAGCGCTCAAGTGCCGGATCGGAGAGGTTCCGGCGCGACAGGAAGATATGGTCATGGGCCAGCTTGCCTTTTTCTTGTTTCATCAGCCAGACAAAGCGGCCCCGGCACGTTTACCTGACAGGCTGCTTCATAGCTATTAAAGCATCAGTTCAGAGGAATACTGTCCAGCGATTCCGGCAAAACAGAGGCCGGTATGCAGCAATCTCCTAATTGAGTTCAGGTGACTAGTGAGAGACCGGCTGGCCCGGACCTTCTGCCGGACGCACCTCTGCACACATCAGCCCTTTCGGGCCTTTACCGTAACGGACCAGCACCTTCTGGCCCGGCCGTAATTCGGTCAGTCCGAACTGGCGCAAGGTTTCCATATGGATGAAAATATCCGGTGCGGTTTCGCTTTCAGTGACGAACCCAAAACCCTTGGTTCTGTTGAACCATTTTACGGTAACCAGCACCATTTCGCTTTCTGGTGCAACCTGGGTGTGGGTGCGGGTCGCCTCACCAGGAGTGGGTTGCAAGGCGGTGCTGTCGTCCATGGATAACACTCTGAAAGCCTGAAGCCCTTTGCTCTGTCGGGTGACTTCGCAAACGACACGGGCCCCTTCCAAAGCAGTGAGAAACCCGTCACGGCGCAAAGTGGTGACATGCAACAAAATGTCGTTGGAGCCATCATCAGGGATGACAAAGCCATAGCCCTTGGAGACGTCGAACCATTTTATGGCTCCGGCGATGACCTGCAGATCGACTGGAATGTCGGGATTTGTCGAGCCGTCGCGCTTGAGTGCACCCTCAGCTTGTCTCATCTCGCTGGCACCTGTTGGCGCAGCACCTGAATCGTCTGGCTGTTTTGAACTCATAGAACTGCCCTCTCGACCAAGCGATCGTTTGCCTATCCCCCCAAGCAGTGCCATTTGCTGCAACGTCAAAGCGAGTCGTCAAACGCCGGTGACAAAACAGAATCACCTTCAGCCTTCTCACTATTGATGCCATGTGATTTTTGCTTATGCAACAAGATCGCACTTCAGCGCCGCCTACAGATCACCGCATAACAGGCGATTCTGCTCATTTTGGCACCTCTGCTTGATTGGTTGATCTGTGCGAATTCTGAAAATCCACCAGGGACTTTTACGCGTTCAGACTGGAGCAGACTTCTGAAAACAGTGCTTCAATCTGTGGCAACATGCCCTATGTTGTGTCCAACGGCACTTTTTCAAAGCTGTACACCATAAATCCGCTGCGGTTTATCCGCCGCAACCCTCAAGGAGTTTTTCATGAAATATCTTCACACAATGGTCCGTGTGACAAATGTGCAAGCATCGCTGAAATTCTATTGCGAAGGACTTGGGCTGCAGGAGACCCGCCGCATCGAGAACGAGAAGGGACGATTCACCCTGATTTTTCTGGCGGCACCAGGAGACGAAAAAGCGCAGGTCGAACTGACGTACAACTGGGACCCTGAAGACTATGATGAAGGCCGCAATTTTGGCCATCTGGCCTACCGGGTCGAAGATATTTATGCACTTTGCGAGAAGATGATGGACATGGGGGTTACCATCAACCGCCCGCCACGGGATGGCCACATGGCATTCGTGCGCTCGCCGGACAATATTTCAATTGAATTACTGCAGGAAGGTGACCCGCTTCCGGCGCAAGAACCCTGGGCGTCGATGCCCAATACCGGACACTGGTAACAGCCGGTTGCGGCCATCCAACTGCAGCCTAACGAAGAGCGAGAGCCGTCACCGTTTCGGAGTTGCCGGATTGCCTTGAAAGCCCGTCTAAAAAAACCGGGTTATGGGAATTAAGAGGGTTGCTCCCCTTAAGAATCCTCTCTATAAGCCACTCCCGAAGCGCCCTTCGTCTAGCGGTCTAGGACGCCGCCCTTTCACGGCGGAAACACGGGTTCGAGTCCCGTAGGGCGTGCCACTTCTAAGTGGCACGCAACCGTTGTGTAAGAGCTCCCCTTTTCTGGTTTTTTCAAGCTGGCTTGCTCCAGTTGACCTGCTCAGAATGCTTCTCTGTCAGTTTTCAACACTGCTATCCTGTCGGGAGCCTTACGGGTCTCCTGAAGAATTCGTGTTTCTAAATTGAGCCTGAAAATCTTGATGGAGCAACGGGTCCCGGATACGGTTGATGTTGCGATTTTCGCACAACGCTCTATATATACATGCACCAGTGGTTGTAAAAGGGTGTGGCTTCGTCACAGCGGCTTATGGATTTGACTTGGATTTTTGATGGTCTGGATAAACCGGGCAAAACGCGCGGCGGCCTTGCACAGGCGCTTAGACGTGATGTGTCGGTTGTCAGCAAGATTCTCTCCGGAAAACGCCGCCTTGCGGTTGAGGATGAAGAAATCATCAGAAATTATCTTGAGGTTCCTTATGGTGGCAGCCGCTGCAATGGAATTTCCTCTCGCGTCGTCTATAATGTGGCCTTCCACATCATCAAGGACAAGCGCATTCAGGAAAACGGTCCCAAGGAATTTGCAGACCTTTTTCTGGAACTGTGTCACTATCTGCAGGACGAGGATGACGCACCAATCGAAAAGATCGTTTCATTCGAGGCCCAACGCCGTGCGCGTCGCAGCTCCAGTCCCTAACAGGCCAGTCATGACATAATCACTGCAGTGTCAGACCGAGGCACCCAGCCGCAAAATACAAACACTCGTCATCTGCGCAGCATATTTCCAGAAGCTGAACTACCAGCATTTCCGGACACATTCTGGTCCCGCCCTGATTTGATGAGCCTGCCAGTTGTTTCCAACTCTCTGCAGCGGACTGCGGAACAGCGAGCCCACTTCACCGATTGACGCCATCCAGTCCTTCCATTGCGGCACGCAATATGGTTCCCGGTCCTTCCATTGCGGCACGCAATATGGTTCATTGCGCGGGGCAGTCCACAGGATTGGCAAAAACATAGAGTTCGCGGCACCAATCGGGATGGCTGCGGGCGATGTCCGGCGCCTGATCACAGGTTTGTGGGCTGACTAGAACGTGACTTATCGGCGCCTATTTGGGAATGTGCAACGCGTCGACGCGGCACAGAAGATCATATCAGCAGTATAACTGGAAAGTATCGATTTTGACGGGGGATATGCTCGATTTCGAGTTACAGCAGCGATTAAAGCAGCACAAAGCAGATCTTGAACAGGACCGCCGTGGAAAAGCAGCACTGATCGCTGTGTCATTACTGGCAGGAATTTTGATCGGAGTGGCAGGAGGATATGTCTATCGCTCGCTTAAAACCCCGTCTTACAAGACCGAACTGAACATGATGATCGTTCTGGCAGCAGAAAGCCAGAATCTGGATCCGGCCGCGACATTGAGGGCTGTAGAGCAGGAAATCGGAAAACCGGTTTCTAAGTTTTCACAGACTGACATTGTGGAAGCGTTTAAATATCTGGTTCGCAACACAAAGCGCGATGACTAACGCGTTGCGTTGTCACCAATCGCCGTCAGATTTCATGGCGTGAATAATTTATTCTCCAGGAAGCAGTTCCGCACTCACCGTGACAACTCCGGCATGAATGTTTTTGGTCCAGCTCACAAGTGATTTGCTGCCGTTGACATTGATCAATTCCAGTCCGTTGGCAGAATGCGAGTTGCGGATCTGGCTGATCAGATCGGCAGGAAACGTCAAACCGGAAGGCCGGCTTACCAGAATGTCCATGTCACGGGTCATGACCGCCGATACGCAAAGGGCGCAGTCGCTGTCCTCTGGGAGCAATGTCTCCGGACCAAGAATGCCGACAATGACGCCGGTGGCATTTCCCTCCACGTCGAACTGGCCACGCGTAAGCGGGATGAAAGGAATACCACTTTGCCGGCCGGCAACTGGCGCATTGATCCGCAGATCGCCTGTGCCCTGGCGCACCGCCTCCCGGACATAAATCCGGTCACCAAGATTGAAGTCGGGTGCTGGAAGGTTGTAGCTGTCATGCAAGAGAGTCCCATCCGGTCCAATGGCCAGGATGGAACGCAGTCCAGCGGCCACTCGCTGATATCTTTTCATGCGCGAATGGGCAATTTCCGGAGAGACATCAGGATTTGCGCTGAGGAAATCTCCAACTGCCATCAAAACCAGATCGTTCTGCTTCAGATGGCTGTCGACCTGTTTGGCCAGGAAGGCGCCTTTCAATTGTACTCGTGTTCTGACCAATTCGGTCGAACCGGAATCCACGCGCTGTTCGGGGTCGGTCGCCGCCACGACACCAGGTGCGGCCAGGAGCAAACAGCCTGTCATCAAACTCAGCATGATCAATTTCAAGTGCTTCATCGCAAGCTTGTCTCCCAGTCTGTTGCGCGTTCAGCCAAACTGCACCTTCATTTACGCTGACCTGGCCGGGCCAGGTCGAGAATGCGAAACTGTACGCTTGGCCGGCCGCCCCAATGATCCAGCGAAAAGGTGCCCGCCAGGTGGAACGTGCCGTCGCGCTGCTTTAGCATAGCCTGGCCTATGGGACCATCCGCCGCCCTGAAGGCAATAGCATTGACGCGCGCGCCCTGACCTGCCGAAATACTGGCGCGAACATGGCCGGAGCCAACGATTTTCGCCGGTCCGATATAATGCGCTGGCATGGCGAAGACCGGTTGTGAATGCGCGGAACCATAGGGTCCAGCGCGCTCCACCAGATCCATGAATTCAAGGGTTGCGCCATTGGCGGTAATTGCGCCATCAATCCGCAACTGATTTTGCCCGCGCGCTGCTTCGGCAGCGCCAGCCAGATGTTCTTCCAGATATTCACGAAAATGACCGAGCCTGGCGCGTTCAATGGTTAGTCCGGCAGCCATCGAATGCCCGCCGCCCTTGATAAGAATTCCTGCTTCAACCGCACCTCTGACGGCAGCTCCGACATCGACCCCCGGAACCGAGCGGGCCGAACCAGTGCCAATGCCATTCGGATTGTAGGAAATTGCAAATGCCGGCCGCTGAAACCGTTCTTTCAGCCGCGCAGCCAACAATCCGACAATGCCCGGATGCCAGTCGTCCTGCCCGGTGATCAGCACCGCCGGCCCCGGCCCTTCCCCGATGTCCCGTTCAGCCTCGGCAATCGCTTCTGCCAGCATGTCGGTCTCGATGGCCTGTCTCTGCTTGTTCAACGCATCCAGGCGTTCAGCGATGGTTTCCGCGGCAATGGGGTCATCCAGAGACAATAATCTTGCGCCCAGAGAGGCATCTCCAATTCGTCCGCCGGCATTGATCCTCGGGCCAACGAGAAATCCCAGATGATAGGAATTTGCCGGACCGGTGAGCCGGGCCGTCTTCATCAGCGCATGAAGCCCCGCATTGCGACCGTGACGAATGGCAACCAGACCCTTTGTGATATAGGCCCGGTTGAGACCTTTCAGCGGCACCACATCGCACACCGTGCCGAGCGCCACCAGATCAAGCCACGCCAGGAGATCGCAATTCCCTGCAGCAGGGTGGTTTGCGGACCGCAACTTGGCAAGTGTGGCGACAAGGGTCAGAAACACAACACCGACGGCTGCCAGATGGCCTTGACCGGACAGATCGTCCTGGCGGTTCGGGTTTACCAGCGCGACGGCCTGCGGCAACTCCTCGCCAAGCTGGTGATGATCCACAATGACGACATCGCAATCGCGTCTTGCAGCATGGTCCAGGGCCTCGAAACTGGAAGAGCCGCAGTCAACCGTGACAATCAGCTGCGCGCCTGCATCGATCAGACTGTCGATGGCCGGGCCATTCGGTCCGTAACCCTCGAATACGCGATCCGGAATGTAAATATCTGCCGTGACGCCAAAATGATGCAAAAACCGGAACAACAGCGCCGAACTGGTGGCTCCATCCACATCATAATCGCCGAAGATCGCAATTTTCTGCTGCTTTAACACAGCCTCTGCAATGCGTTCGGCCGCTTTGTCCATGTCGGTCAGTGAATTGGGATCCGGCATGAGATCACGCAGCGAGGGCGTCAGAAACTGCGCCGCCTCATCAATATCGACACCGCGAGCGGCCAGCACGCGGCCCAGAAGTTCCGGCAGTTGATGGCGCTGGGCAATGGCCGTTGCAATCGCCTGCGTCTTGGCGTCAAGACTCTCGACCCATGCCCGACCGGTCAGGGATTTTTCCACTCCAAGAAAATGGCGCTGCTGCAAATGGAACGCTCTAGGTGAATTTGCTGGTTTGGCTGTGTCTGGCTTTGATCCATCGCACCGTGTGGCTGGATGAGCGCATCACGACTGTATGGGTAGTGATGCTGTCCCTGTCGAAGCGCACACCGGCCAGCATGTTGCCATCGGTCACGCCGGTAGCCGCAAAAAGGACATCCCCTTTGGCCATTTCCGACATATCAAATTTCTTGTTCACATCCTCAATGCCCATCTTGATGGCGCGGTCACGTTGCTGCTGTGTGTTGATCACCAGCCTGCCTTGCATCTGGCCACCGATGCAGCGCAGCGCAGCTGCCGCCAACACGCCTTCAGGCGCACCGCCTATGCCCATATAAATGTCGATACCGGTTTCATCCGGATCTGTGGTGTGGATGACACCCGCCACATCGCCGTCACCGATCAGCCGGATCGCAGCCCCGGTCTGGCGCACTTCTTCGATCATCCGGGCATGACGTGGCCGGTCTAGTATACAGGCTGTCACCTGATGTATGGCCACACCTTTGGCCTTGGCCAACCGTGCCATATTTTCCGCTGGAGCAAGATCAAGATCGACTGTACCCGGCGAATAGCCGGGTCCGATGGCGATTTTGTCCATGTAAACATCCGGTGCGTTGAGCAGATTGCCTTCATTTGCGATCGCCACGACCGCAAGGGAATTGGGCAGGTTTTTGGCACAAATTGTGGTGCCTTCCAGCGGGTCCAGTGCGATATCAACTTTGGGACCGCCGTCTTTTCGGCCGACTTTCTCACCGATGTAAAGCATCGGTGCCTCGTCGCGCTCGCCCTCGCCGATCACAACTGTTCCGTCAATCTGCAATGCATTCAACTCATTGCGCATGGCATCGACTGCGGCCTGATCGGCGGCTTTCTCATCGCCACGCCCGCGCAATCTTGCAGCGGCAACTGCCGCGCGTTCTGTGACGCGGGCCAGTTCCAGAGTGAGAATGCGATCGAGAACAATTTCGTCTGTTGTTCTGGCGTTCATGTCGATTTCAACAGCTGCATGGCAGCCCCTGCCCCTTGACTCAGATTCAGGCTATTTCCAGCCGGATCAGTTGCGGATCCCCGACAATATGACCGTCGGACCTAATATGCACCAACGCTTCGCGAATGGCGCTTTCTGTTGTTTGATGCGTGATCAGAAGCACGGACTTGGTTTCCGGCCCGTTTGAGACACCCGGCTGACCATCCCGGTTTTTCTGAACAATACTTGCCAGCGAAATACCGGCCTCGGCCATACGACCGGCGATGGATGCGAAGGCACCAAGACGGTCGCTGACTGTAAGCCGGATATAATAACCACCTTCATGGGCGCGCATTCTGGCCCGGACATAGGGTTTCAGCTCAGTGACGCTGATGCCCAGCGGCAGTGTATGAATGCCACGCGCAATGTCGGCTATGTCTCCCAGAACTGCGGACGCAGTGGCATCGCCGCCGGCACCCGGTCCGGACAGAGTGATGTTACCGACAGCATCGGCATCGACAGAAACCGCATTGGTCACGCCAGATATCTGCGCAAGGTGGCCTTCCAGGGGAACCATGGTTGGATGCACCCGTTGCTCAATCCCGGTCGTGCGGCGTTGGGCAACACCAAGCAGCTTGATGCGATAGCCTAGCTCGGCCGCAGCCTGGATATCCTGTGGAGTAATTGAAGAAATGCCTTCCACATATATATCGTCGCTGTTGATTTGCGTACCAAACGCCAGACTTGTCAGCAAAGCCAGCTTATGGGCCGTATCAAAGCCTTCAACGTCGAATGTCGGATCGGCTTCCGCATAGCCGAGTTTCTGCGCTTCTTCCAGACATGCGCCAAAGGACAGATTATCCCGCTCCATGCGGGTCAGGATGTAGTTGCAGGTTCCGTTCATGATGCCCGAGACGCGAGTAACCTGATTGCCCGCCAGACTTTCCCGCATTGCCTTGATGATGGGGATGCCGCCTGCGACAGCCGCCTCGAAATTCAGGGTAACGCCATGCTTTTCGGCCAGCGTCGCCAATTCGCCGCCATGTTTGGCCAACAGCGCCTTGTTGGCGGTGACAACGTGTTTTCCAGCCTTCAGGGCGGCCCGCACCGATGCGTCGGCGGCCCCTGAGTCTCCGCCAATCAGTTCAACAAAGACATCAACATCGGATGCAGTCGCCAGTGTCACGGGATCATCATGCCAGGCCAGACCGTCAATCGATATGTCACGTTTGCGATCACGCGAGCGCGCGCTGACCCCCATTACCGACAATGTGCGACCACAACGACTGTCCAAAACGTCTTTTTGCCTGGCCAGAAGCTGAATCAGCGAACAGCCAACAGTTCCAAGCCCGGCAACGCCGAGTCGCAACGCATCTGTCATTGAAGGTCTTTCCGAATTTGCCGTAGAAACAGCGTCTATGCGCTGATTGGCACGACGTTTGGCATGGATTGCTGGGCAGATGCAAGGAAGCGTCGCAAGTTTCGGGCAGCCTGGCGAATCCGCTGTTCGTTTTCCACCAGGGCAATACGAACATGGTTGTCGCCATGTTCGCCAAAGCCGATCCCAGGCGCCACCGCGACGTCAGCCTGCTCAATCAGCAATCTGGAAAACTCAAACGAGCCCAAATGTTTGAAACCTTCCGGCAAAGGCGCCCAGGCAAACATGGTCGCGCCGGGCGATGGCACATTCCAACCGGCACGTGCGAAAGAATCGACCATAACATCGCGGCGACTTTTATAGATTTTGCGGGCTTCATCAATGCAATCTTCACTGCCGTTCAGTGCGGCGGCAGCTGCGACCTGAATTGGCGTGAACGCACCGTAATCCAGATAGGATTTCACTCGGGCAAGCGCTGCGATCAGGCGCTCGTTGCCGACGGCAAATCCCATGCGCCAGCCCGGCATGGAAAATGTTTTCGACATGCTGGTAAATTCAACGGCAATATCCATCGCGCCATCGACCTGAAGGATCGACGGTGGCGGCGGACCGTCAAAATAGATTTCAGAATAGGCCAGATCCGACAGGATCAGCAGGTCATGTTTGCGGGCAAAGGCGACAACGTCCTGGTAAAACTCCAAATCCGCCAGAAATGCAGTCGGGTTAGATGGATAATTGAGAATGAGGGCCAGCGGTTTTGGAATGCAATGCCGGATTGCCCGCTCTGCGGCATGAAAAAATTCAGGACCCGGTTCAGCCGGAATTGAGCGGATCACACCGCCCGACATGATGAAGCCGAATGCATGGATCGGGTAAGTCGGATTCGGCACCAGAATGACATCTCCGGGTGCGGTGATGGCCTGTGCCATATTGGCAAAGCCTTCCTTTGATCCGAGCGTCGCTACCACTTGGCTATCAGGATCGAGTTTCACACCAAAGCGGCGGCCATAATAGGCTGCCTGTGCCTTGCGCAGGCCGGGTATACCGCGCGATGCGGAATAGCGGTGGGTGCGTGGATTTGCCACCGTTTCAACCAGTTTGTCGACAATGTGTTTGGGGGTCGGCAAATCAGGATTTCCCATTCCCAGATCAACAATGTCCGCCCCGCCTGCCCGCGCCGCCGCCTTGATCTTGTTGACATGTTCGAAAACATAGACCGGCAGTCGCTTGACCTTGTGGAACTCTTCCATCGGTTTTCTCGCTTCATGATGGGTTCGGAATCGGGAATTTGGTTTGTTTCACGATACTGTGGCCGTGAAAAGACTAAAAACCTGCGAAACCGCGTAATTATCGGACCGAATAGACGCCACTCACGCTTTCGCTTGAGTCGGGTCAATGATACACAACTACTGGAAAACAATAGATACCTTACAGGGACCATGACGGAAACACCCAAAGACCCGCTCAGGGACAATCGGCTTTTGGAATATATCGTTCAGAACCCGGAAGCCTTTGCCAATAATCTGGCACGCGCCGCCGAGGAAGCCGGGCGTGCCTTCGCCGCCTATATCAAGCCGCGGGAAGAAGGCCGGCGTGGCGGGGACGAGTCGAATGATGAGATTGCGGAAATCGTAAAGACACTGTCGAAAGTCGGCGAATACTGGTTATCGGACCCCGAGCGTGCGCTTGAAGCGCAGACGAAATTGTGGACGAACTACATGAATCTGTGGAGTTCTTCCCTGCAGCGCATGCAGGGACAGGACGCCGCACCGGCCGTCGAGACACCAAGTGGTGACAAACGGTTTGCCGGCGAAGACTGGGAACAGAACCAGTTTTTTGATTTCCTCAAACAATTCTACCTGATTACGTCGAACTGGGCGCAGCAGATGGTGACCGATGCGGACGAACTTGATCCACACACCAAACGCAAAGCTGATTTTTATGTGCAGCAATTATCCAATGCGGTGTCGCCGTCTAATTTTCTGCTGACCAATCCTGAACTGCTGAAAGAAACCCTGCAGAGTGACGGCGAAAATTTGGTGCGCGGAATGCGCATGCTGGCAGAAGATATGATTGCCGGTGATGGCGAGTTGAAAATGCGCCAGTCGGATTCGAAAAAATTCAAAGTCGGAGAGAATTTGGCGGTTACGCCCGGCAAGGTCATTTTTCAAAATGAGGTCTGCCAGCTTATTCAATACGCGCCAATTACAGAGAAGGTGCTGAAACGCCCCCTGCTGATCATTCCACCCTGGATCAACAAGTTCTACGTGCTCGATCTCAACCCCGAAAAATCCTTCATCCGCTGGGCGGTCGAACGGGGCCAGACGGTTTTTGTGATCTCATGGGTGAATCCCGACGAGCGACAAGCCGACAAAAGCTTCGAACATTATATGAAGGAAGGCATCCTGGAGGCTCTGAACCAGATTCAGGCCGCGACCGGCGAAAAAAAGATCAATACTATCGGCTATTGCGTTGGCGGCACGCTGCTGTCGGTAACGCTTGCCTATTTGGCGGCAAAGAAAGATACACGGATCGCTTCGGCTACCCTGTTTACCACACAGGTGGATTTTACCCATGCTGGCGAGCTGAAAATCTTTGTCGACGAAGAGCAGATCAAGGCGCTTGAGAAACGCATGGAAAAACGCGGTTATCTGGAAGGGTCGAAGATGACAAACGCGTTCAACATGCTGCGGTCCAATGATCTGATCTGGCCGTATTTTGTCAATAATTACATGCGCGGCAAAGAGCCTTTTCCGTTTGATTTGCTGTACTGGAATTCCGACAGCACCCGGATGCCGGCGGCCAATCATTCATTTTATATGCGCAACTGCTATCTGGAGAACAATCTGTGCTGCGGCAAGATGATAGTCGATGATGTCAAACTGGACCTGTCGAAGGTCAAAATTCCGATCTATAATCTGGCGACACGGGAAGATCACATTGCGCCTGCCCTGTCGGTGTTTACCGGGTCGTCGCATTTCGGAGGCCCGGTGCAATTTGTGATGTCCGGATCGGGTCATATAGCCGGCGTCATCAACCCGCCGCACAAAAACAAATATCAGTACTGGACCGGCGGCACACCCGAGGGCGACTTTGAGGAGTGGCTCACTAAGGCAGAACAACATCCCGGATCATGGTGGCCACACTGGCAGGCATGGATCGAGAGTCTCAACAATACACAAGTGCCTGCACGCCAACCCGGCGACAATGGCATTGAAATCATCGAAGATGCACCGGGTTCATACGTAAAAACCAAGGCTTGAATTTTGTCCGAAATAACGACTTTGACTGATACAAAGGCGCTCGCCGAGATGTGCGCACGCCTCGCTACACATCCCTATGTCACCGTTGACACCGAGTTCCTTCGAGAAAGCACTTACTGGCCCATACTCTGCCTCATACAAGTGGCCAGCGAAGACGAAGCGGCGCTGATTGATCCGCTGGCCGAGGGGCTGGATCTTGCACCGTTCTTCGAGTTGATGGCCGACAGGAATGTGGTGAAAGTATTTCATTCGGCGCGTCAGGATCTGGAGATCATCCTGAAGCTGGGCGATCTGATCCCGGCTCCGTTGTTTGATACGCAGATTGCGGCCATGGTCTGCGGCTATGGCGACAGCATCAGCTATGATCATCTGGTACAGAAAATCTGTGATATCCAGATCGACAAATCATCGCGGTTCACCGACTGGAGCCATCGTCCGCTCAGTCAGAAGCAACAGGCCTATGCTTTGGCTGATGTGACGCATCTGCGAGACATCTACAAATCTCTTAAAACCAGTCTGGAGCAGCAGAAGAGATCCGGCTGGCTGGACGAGGAAATGGCGATTCTGGAAAGTCGCGGCACCTATATTGTCGAACCGGAAGATGCCTGGAAACGCCTGAAAATGCGGGCACGCAAGCCGATTGAGCTGGCGGTGACAATGGAACTGGCTGCCTGGCGTGAAGCGGAAGCCAAAACCAGAAATCAGCCGCGCGGCCGTATCATCAAGGATGATGCAATTTATGAATTGGCCTCGCAGCAACCTGAAAACACCCAGGCTCTGGGCCGGATGCGCGCTCTGCCGAGAGGCTTTGACCGCTCGAAATTTGCCGAGGCGGTGATTGCTGCGGTAAAGCGTGCCAAATCGATTCCCAAGGACCAACTCCCTGTTGTGCCGCGCCCGGCCCGCCGTCCCCAGGGTTCCAGCGCGGTGGTTGAATTGCTCAAGGTTCTGCTCAAACTCGTCTGCGAGGAACATGGCGTTGCCTCCAAGATCATCGCGAATATGGATGATCTGGAAAAAATCGCCGATAGCGATACCGCGGATGTTGCCGCTCTGTCCGGCTGGCGCCGCGAGTTGTTCGGCGAACCGGCGCTGCAGGTCAAGGCAGGCAAACTGGGCTTCGCGCTTTCAAAACGGAAAAAAGTGGTTCTGGTGCCGATTGGCGAGTGATCGGGTATTTCCTGAGGCTGTTGCGTTCTTAAAGTGTGCTTTGGCACAAGCTGGCCAAGGTCCAATTTGCACTCCCAAAGCAGGGGTTGCGCCTTCGCGGCTCTGCTTTAATATCGATTTTAATCTAAATTAAAAAGATAAATCGGTATTTGGGAGAATTTGATGAGACATTCAGCACTTGCGTTCGGGTTGGCGATCGGCACTATCGCTGGCGTTTTCGCTTCGATGGCCGAAGCAGCCCCATGCCTGAAAGTCACGCTCACCGGCACACAGGGCGGTCCACCGGTGTTCAATGGCTTGTCCGGGTCCGGCACTTTGGTGGAATTCGGAGATGAGGAGAATGGATGCAGTGACATGCGTCTGCAGTTTGATGCCGGACGCGGAACCACTCAGCAATTGTCGAAACTCGGCGTTTCCATCGGTCAGCTGAAAGCTGTCTTTCTGACCCATTTGCATTCCGATCATACCGACGGCCTGGCGGATATGATGCAGTTGCGCTGGCACTTCAATTCCGCAGGGCCAAAACTCGATCTTGTCTGTACCAATGACACAAAATCGCCGGCCGGACATGTCATGAGTTGCGCAAAACTGGCCGCCCATATTGCTGATCCGTTTATTCAATCCGGTGAAATGGCGCAGCGTCTTGCCGAAAACGATACACGGTTGCCTGGCGGCCCGGCAGACCTCATCAATCTCTCGACCTTCGAGGCGACAGACGACGCAACGACTGTCTGGTCGTCAGGTGAAGTCAAGGTCAGTGCGATTGCTTCGCGCCACATAGCCGGGCATGCCTCTTTCAGGGTTGATACGCCCGCTGGCAGTGTCGTGATTGGTGGTGATGCCGGGAATAACACCACGAAGCCACCGCGTTCGTCCTCGACATCCGATCAGGTAGAGGAACTCGCAATGGGTGCTGATGTGATAGTCCACTCCGCCATCCATCCGGCCATGGGACCGGATAACGATAGCGGCTTTCCGCCGCCGATCTATTTCCGCCAGAGTACAGCCACGGATCTTGGCGCACTGGCAGCACGGACTGGGGCAAGGTATTTAATGCTGACACATCTGATTCCACCAATGGGAGCCGTCAAGCAGGGACCCTTTCCAATACCCGGCGGGCCTTTGACCGAAGCTTCTTATATGGAAGCTGTCAGCGAAGGCGGTTTTCAGGGCAACATCATCGTCGGCACCGATCTGGCCTCTGTGACGCTGGTCAAACAATAAGTCAGAGTCGCCGGATCGGCCAGGGGCGCGCTGGTTCTGCTGCATTGCGTGTTGTTATGGGAGCAGACGCTCTTTGCGCACTGCTGCCGGTCCGCTATATAGATGTAACCAGAGCCAGCGGTTACAGACAGGCGATCCGACCCACTATGAGTGACCTCATTCTCTCTCCAAATCCGGACGATCCGAAACTGTCAGCCTCAGTGACCGGTTTTGACCAGACCGGGGTACCTGTGGAAACCCGGGTGGTGACCGAACGGGCACTGACGCTTTACCTGAACCGTCAGGAAATCGTCACCATGATGACGATCGGCGATCATCCGGATCTGCTGGCGGTGGGTTATCTGGCCAATCAGAACATGCTGGAGCCGGATAATCCGATAATTGGTGTGGATTATGATGATGATCTGGGTGTCGTGGTGGTGCGGACCCGGCGGGAAACCAATTATGAGGAAAAGCTGAAAAAGAAAATCCGCACATCAGGCTGTGCCCAGGGCACGATTTTTGGCGATGTGATGGAGAGTTTTGAAGATGTGAAGTTGCCTGCCAACACCATCCTGTCAGGCCGCGTTTTGCAGAACCTGCTGAAAAAGATCAACACAATGCCGTCACTGTACCTGACAGCCGGCGCAATTCACGGCTGCGTTCTGGCACAGGACGACATGCCCATCGTTTATATGGAGGATGTCGGACGCCACAATGCGGTGGACAAGATCGCCGGCTGGATACGGCTGAATGGATGTGATCCGGCAGATAAACTGTTTTACACCACCGGCCGCCTGACCTCCGAAATGGTCATCAAATGTGTGATGATGGGAATTCCGATTCTGGTTTCCCGCTCTGGTTTCACGGCCTGGGGCGTGGACCTGGCGCGCAGCGCCGGACTCACACTGATCGGCAGGGCACGCGGTGCCCGCTTCACGGTACTGGCCGGTGAAGAACGTGTCATATTTGACAGCCAGCCAGTCTCAGAAACTTCAAAATGACCGGAACACAGGGAATCCTTGGCGTTATCCTTGCCGGTGGTCAGTCCCGGCGGATGGGCGCGGTTGACAAAACACTGATGCCGCTTGCCGGTGTGCCAATGGTTGAGCGGGTGCTGCGCCGCATCCGCCCGCAATTGCCTTCGGTCATTGTCAACACCAATGCAGACAAAAGCAGATTTGCCACTCTGGCCATCCCGGTTATTGCCGATACGATTGCAGACTATGCCGGACCGCTGGCCGGAATTCTTGCGGGTATGGACTATGCCCGGCAGAACGGGTTTGAACATATCTGCAGTGTGGCGGCCGATACGCCGTTCTTTCCGAGTGATTTTGTGTCAAGACTGGCAGAGTACCGCGACCACGACATTGTCCTGGCATCGTCACAAGGGTTCCGGCAGCCGACTTTCGGCCTTTGGTCGCTTACACTGCTGCCCGATTTGAAACATTTCCTGGAGGAAGGCGACGAGCGCAAAATTATGCGCTTTGTGCAGCAGCATCACTGGACCACTGTGGCGTTTGACACAATGCAGGCCAATGGTGCAGACCCGTTTTTCAATATAAACACACCCGATGATGTGACGCTTGCAGAGCAATATCTGGCCGATGATGAGACCGAGCATGTCTGAACAAACCCCGGTATTTGGTGTCACGGGCTGGAAGAATTCCGGGAAGACCACCCTGGTCAGCCGGCTGGTGGCGGAGATTACAGCACGCGGTTATTCGGTCTCGACGGTCAAGCACGCCCATCATAATTTTGATATCGATCAAAAAGGACGCGATTCCTACGCCCATCGTGAAGCGGGTGCCCACGAAGTCGCGCTGGTGTCCGGACGCCGCTGGGCATTGATGCATGAATTGCGCGGCGAAGAAGAACCCTCGCTTGCAGATGTACTGGCAAAACTGTCGCCCTGTGATCTTGTGATTGTGGAAGGCTATAAGCGTGAGACGCATCCGAAAATTGAAGCGCGCCGAGTGGGCTCTAAATCCGACCAGCCGCTTGCGCCAGACGATCCGCATATTGTCGCGCTGGCCAGTGACACCAGTCTGATCGGCGAAGCCCTGCCGGTCTTCGACATCGATAATATCAAGGATATTGCGGATTTCGCTCTCAGGCACAGCGGCTTGCCTATTCGAAAAACCAGCGATCGTGCGGTGTCATGAAGCAACCGCGCAAGCTATTGAATGATTGTTTTCTGCACGATAAAGACCGCCTGCGCCACGATGATGTTCTGACTTTGCTGCGCGAGCGCATCAGCACAGTCACCGGAACTGAAACCGTCGCGCTGGAAGCCGCTTGCGGGCGCGTTCTGGCACAGCCCATCACCGCGCCGCGCAATGTGCCTTTGTCCGACAATGCCGCAGTTGATGGCTATGCCTTTCGCCATGCGGATTTCAAGGAAGTCGGCGGCTGGTTTGAGGTTGCTGACCGGGTTGCCGCAGGCCATATCCGTACAACAAAAATGCCCAGGCAGACCGCCGCCCGCATATTTACCGGCGCGGCGATGCCGGAGGGGCTCGACACGGTGGCAATGCAGGAGGATTGCGAGCCGCATATCCAGAATGATCGGCCATATGTCGCCATTCCGCCGGGCTTGAAACATGGCGCGAATTGCCGTAAATCCGGTGAGGATGTGCTTGAAGGCACCACGGTTCTGGTGGCAGGTGACAGTCTGCGTGCGCAGGATCTGGCTGCCATTGCCTCGCTGGGTGTCGGCGAGGTTATGGTTTACCGGAAATTGAAGGTGGCGCTGCTGTCCACCGGCGATGAATTGCTGCGCCCTGCCCCAGGTGTGGCTCCTCAGCCCGGCCAGGTGTTCGATGCCAATTCATTCATGTTGAAGGGGTTGCTGGAAACGCTGCCCGTTGTAGTGACGGATTTAGGAGTATTGGCGGATGATGCCAAGCTGATCCGGGAGACAATCTCCACTGCCGCCGCCGGCCATGACATGATCCTGACATCCGGCGGTGCCAGCCGCGGCGAAGAGGATCATATCATCACGGCACTGGATGAATTGGGACAGCGGCATCTCTGGCAATTGGCGATAAAGCCCGGACGGCCGATGACCATGGGGCAGATCGGTAATTGCGTATTTGTCGGCCTTCCCGGCAATCCGGTGGCGGCCTTTGTCTGTTTCCTGCTTTATGTGCGGCAGATCATCCTGTCGCTGCAAGGCAGCGCGTGGCGCGACCCGGTGCGGTTTCCGGTCAAGGCGGCCTTTGCCATTGGGCGCAAGAAACCTGACCGGCGCGAATTTCTGCGAGGAATTTTAGGGCGAACCGAACCGGGCACACTCAGCGTGACAAAATTCGACCGCGACGGCTCCGGACTGATTACCAGTCTGCGGGAGGCAGACGGATTGATTGAAATACCCGAGGCCGTGACACGGATTGAGCCGGGTGACACGGTCAGTTTCATTCCGTTTTCCGAACTCGGGCTTCCATCCCGCTGATTTGGCGGAGGAACTGTCCCCGTGGCACGCTTGACAAGCCAGCTAATGCACGAGACTAACCAGTAAACACCTACGAAACCGGAGATCAAAATGGCAAAAGTTGCGTTTATCGGCCTGGGCGTCATGGGATACCCAATGGCAGGTCATCTGAAAACCAAGGGCGGTCACGACGTCACGGTTTATAACCGTTCCGCAAAAAAGGCTGACAAATGGGTCGCCGAATTCGGCGGCACGACCGCGGTGACACCTGCACAAGCCGCCAAAGGTTGCGACTTCGTGTTTTGCTGCGTTGGCAATGATGATGATCTGCGATCAGTGACAATCGGCGCAGATGGTGCATTTGGCGCCATGAAATCCGGCGCAGTGTTTGTCGACAACACCACGGCCTCTGCAGAAGTTGCGCGCGAATTGCGGGCAGAAGCCGACGACAAGGGTTTCAGCTTCCTCGACGCGCCCGTCTCCGGTGGTCAGGCGGGAGCCGAAAACGGTATTTTGACAGTGATGGTCGGCGGTGACAAAGCAGTTTTCGAGCAGGCTGAACCAGTGATTTCCTGTTACGCTCGCATGGTAGGCCTGATGGGCCCCAGCGGGGCCGGACAATTGACCAAAATGGTCAACCAGATCTGCATTGGCGGCTTGGTTCAGGGCCTTGCGGAAGCAATTCAGTTTGGTCAGCAATCCGGTCTTGATATGGAAAAGGTGATTGGTGTGATTTCCAAGGGGGCGGCAGGCTCCTGGCAGATGGAAAACCGCTACAAAACCATGCTCGCCGGTGAATATGAGCATGGCTTTGCGGTTGACTGGATGCGCAAGGATCTCGACATCGTTCTCGCCGAAGCGCGCCGCAACGGCTCAACTCTGCCTGTCACGGCGCTTGTCGACCAGTTCTACGCGGAAGTCCAGGCCATGGGCGGCAAGCGCTGGGATACATCAGCCTTGCTCGCCCGCATGAAACGGAAGAGCTAATTCTCGTTGATGGTGAAGCTTTCTGGGATTCAGATTTGTCAGCAGACGGGCATTCCCGGCCTGTGACTACCCAGGCTCCTCTGTTTCCGACACATTGACTGATACCTGCAATCCCAGAAACATCTCGCTTGTACCCCTGAAGCTGCCGGATACCGGGGACGCTTGCGATGGCGTGCGTGTCGTTGCGACCCGTATCAATGCCCTGCCGCCCACTATTCTGTTGGTCGGATCAAACTCGATCCAACCCTCGCCGGGAATAAAAACATCTGCCCAGGCATGGGTTGCGCCGCCGCCGACCGGGACATTGGAAGAGTCTGGCGAAGTACTTGGGGACGTGGTCGGGTTGGTAGGCATGTCATCAAGATATCCTGTGACAAAGCGTGCCGCGAACCCGAAAATGCGCGCTGCTTCCATGAACAGAAAAGCGAAATCCCGGCAGGTCCCGACACCTCTCAAGATTGTCTCTGCGGGCGATTGCGTGCCCATTTCTTCGCGCGATGAATATTCAAGATTATTGTGGATCGCATCACTGAGGCTGCGCAGGAGGCTGAAGGCTTTCTCTGGCCGGTCGCCAAACACGGAATTCAGCCATTGGCTCAGCACCTCTGAATCCTGCGGATGATGCAGGGCAAGATAGGGAGACAGATCCAATTTGTCGTCGACGGAATAGACAAATGGAAACAGACAGATATGTGCTTCCGGCGGCCTGAAGGCGCGCTCTGATGGATAGCGCCGGATGACCAGTTCACTCTGGATCAGGAGATGATCTGCCGGCTCGTGGAAAACAGCTTCGGCGACAGAATTACCGAATGTGTCAAAATACCAGCGCAGCGACGCTTTCGGTTTGATCGTCAGCAGTGCATCATCCACCCACAAATCATGGCCATCTCGCGGACGCAGCATGAGCCGGTGTGGATTCAGATCAACCGGACTGTCGTAGCTGTATTCCGTGCGATGGGTTATACGCAGAATGCGAGACATAGGAACCTTCCCAGATCCAGAACGTTATTAGAACAAGATCACAGCGTATCAAACCAATGCGCTATGACGGTGTCTTCCGACACACAAGAAACCAAACCTTGGCGGGATAAAGGCTGCAGTTATGCTAATCCGAATCGGCTATGACATTGAGATAGAAAGCGCGGGTCCTGTCCCGCTGCTGATGGCACTTTCCGTCCATAGCAGCTTTGATGGACGCCTTATAGGTGAGGACCGCGTCAGAGCCCAGCCAGCGGGTGAAATGCCGGTTCATGAATATATTGATCAATTTGGAAACCGCATTGCGCGCCTGACTGCACCGGGTGGCCCTCTCAAATTGTGGTCCGACTGTGTGGTTGAAATCGACGGCGAAGCGGACCTGCAAAGCCCGAAGGCTGAGCAGCAAGACGTACAGAACCTCCCAGACGACGTTCTTCGATATCTGCTGCCAAGCCGTTACTGTGACAGCGACAATCTGGTTAACGCTGCCTGGCCCCTGTTTTCCGGCTATTCCACCGGTTGGGCGCGGGTACAGGCGATTTCGCAATTCGTGCATGATCATGTCACATTTGGCTATCAGTTCGGCCGTGCCAACAAAACCGCCTCCGAAGTCTATCGCGAAAAAACCGGGGTTTGCCGGGATTTCGCTCATTTAACCATCTCGTTTTGCCGGGCGATGAATATTCCAGCACGCTATGCCAGCGGATATCTTGGCGACATCGGCGTGCCCTATTCGGGTCCGGGTGATTTTTGTGCCTGGCTGGAAGTCTATCTCGGCGGGAAATGGCACACCTTTGATGCACGCTATAATGTACCAAGAGCCGGCCGTGTCCTGATGGTGCGCGGGACAGATGCAGCCGATGTCGCGATGATCACGTCCTTTGGCGATTATAAGCTGACCTATTTCCGGGTGTGGACCGACGAAATTGACGCATTGCTCAGTGAACCGGCGATTCTGGACATGCTCAAAACCCGCCCTGTCACCGAACCACTGGTGTTTCCCACAACTGCCAAGGTTGCCTGATCGTATCGACTTTACCCACGCCGTTATATCATGGTGGCAACAGCAAGCTTCGCGACTCTGGATAGAGGCTATACATCGTAAACCCATCTGGTGACGCGTCTTGCGGCTATCGGCTTGCTCCATTATCCTTTCTGGGTGTTGCGAATCAGGTATTTGCAACGCTTTGGGGTGGAAGCCGGTGGGGCAAGGCAGCATGTCTGGAACAGCATCAAACGCGACAGAACGCCAGAAAAAGGCGTTTGGCCTGCTGTTGCGCCGGCTCAGCGAGAATGCCGGACTGACCAACAGTCAGAATGCGCTGCGCGATCAGATCTATCAAATGGCTTCAACCGGCCAATTTGAAGACGCGTTTGACATCAATCACAAATTGTTGCTGGCAGTTGGCAATGCAAATGCCGAAGGTGCAGCATCTGACGAGGCACCGGGCCATTTCCTGAGCCGGTTTTTCAAGCGACCCGACGCTGCCGATCCAAACCTTCCCGCCGTTTTTCAAAGCCGTGAACGGCAATTGTCGACCCTTGCGCTGGACCGCGCCGTTTTGCTGGGCATGAGCGGCCAGCCCGGTGAGGCGAATGATCTGCTGGACAAACTCATGGAAGCGCGGGGCGAGGATCCCGGCAATCATATGGCAGAGGAAATTTTTGAGGCCGCGCTCGGTCTGGCAGATCTGTCTGGAAGCATTTCGCGCAGACAGCAGGTTCTGCATGCGCGCATGTCGTTCTTCTTTGATATGGCCCTTCAAGACGGCGATGACGAGAAGCTGCGGACTGCGCTTCAGGCGGGTGAAGTATTGCACTGCGATCTTGCAGCTCTGGAAGATGTTGCCAATCATCCGGAGGCCGTGCGCACCTGTGCCGACATGATGCTCAAATTTGGCCGCAGCCATGAACGCACCGGGTTGCTGAAATCCGCCTCCGTCATGCTTTCCGCCGCTGCACAATCATTGCGCAAAAGCGGTCAGATCAAGCAAAGCTATGAGATGGTCGTGGAAAGCCTTCACGCCGAGATAGCCCTTGCCGGACTAATGGGCGACGCTTCGGAACTGATCTCACTGGCCAAACGCCTGAGCGACATTATCGACCTGCCTGATACAATGCTGACAACGGAAACGCGCGGACAGGCGCGGTATTTTCTGGGTACCTGCCTTGCCAGACAGGCGGATCTTGACGGCCGGATTGTCACCCTGCGCAAAGCGTTCGGCTATTTTGAAGCGGCGGCGAAACAATTTGCTGACATAGGCCTGGAAGCCAAGGAACTGAAATCGTTGCGCGATCTGGCTCTGGCAAAATTGACTGCTGCGGAGTTGCTGGCGCTTAATACAGACAATTCTGACACCGATCTTGTGCTGGCCCAGCGTTACAATGCGGAAGCCTTGCAACTGCAACAGGAATTGTCCGCCCGCCTCGCTTAATGCCGTCCCTGCTCAACGGTCTTGAGTGATCGGTCTGTTCATTTGGCGGCATAGTGCAAAGCAGCGCGAGCGGCCGCATGTTCATAGATGAAAACACTTTCATCGGTTGGTCTTTGGTCAATGGACGTGCCCTTGCTGACATGACGCCACCACTCGCTATTTGACACCAGCAATGCAAGAGCCTTGCGCCTTTTGGCGTGCAACGCGACCAGCACATCACACAACTCACGTTCCGGCGGCAATTGCGTGTTGGTAGGCAGGCCTTGTTGCGCAAGGTATGCATGCAATTAGACTACTTCTTCGCATGCGCCATTGCGGAAGTTCCGGCCTATCCGGAACGCCGAGTTGACTATTGTGCCGCCAACCGATGATAAGCGCCGTCTTCGCACCGTTCTTCTCCCGACATATCTGAAGGAAGCCACATATGAATTACGTAATTGACGCACCGCAGCAGGCGACAGTATCTGTCGCGGGAACAGACGATCTGTTTCCCATTCGCCGGATTTACTGCATTGGCCGCAACTACGCGGACCACGCCATTGAAATGGGTCATGATCCAGACCGGGAGCCGCCGTTTTTCTTTCAGAAGAACCCCAACAACGTCGATGAAAGCGGGACCTTCCCCTACCCGCCGCACACTGAAGATGTGCATTTTGAAATTGAAATGGTGGTTGCCCTGAAAAGCGGCGGTCGCAATATTGCTCTGGAAGGCGCTCTTGACCACGTCTTCGGCTATGGTGTCGGCTTTGATATGACACGCCGTGACCTGCAGGGCGTGATGAAGAAAATGGGTCGCCCCTGGGAAATAGGCAAGGCATTTGAGCAGTCCGCACCGATGGGGCCGCTTTACCCGGCCTCCAGGATCGGCCATCCGGAAGCGGGTCGCATCGAGATGAAGGTGAATGGCGAGCAGAAACAGATCGGCGATCTCAATCAGATGATCTGGAAAGTGCCGGAAATGATCAATTATCTGTCGGACTATTACGAGCTTGCACCGGGCGATCTGATCATGTCGGGAACGCCCGCCGGTGTCGGACCGATTGTGCGTGGTGATGTCATGGTCGGCACCGTTGAAGGTGTCGGCGAGTTTCGCTGCGAAGTCATCTGATCCGGGAACCTCGCATCAAAACAGTACAATCAGAATCAGCCGGCGTGCGCTGACGCGCGCCGGCCACAGCTTTCTAAGCGCCGCGATTTGGTATGGACCCGCTAAACCTTCGCGCCCTTGTCGGGAACCAGATAGCAACCAC
>TARA_R110002124_G_scaffold1797_18_pt1 | contig 24140 bp, 21 predicted proteins | sample TARA_R110002124 | Tara Oceans TARA_R110002124 (sample SAMEA4397445) | marine metagenome | biome: Polar Biome; feature: [SRF] surface water layer (ENVO:00010504); material: water (ENVO:00002006), including particulate matter (ENVO:01000060) such as... | depth 5 m
GCGCTCACGGTCACTGCTCCCGACATGGCTCGTTTCATGCTGGCGCATCTGAGCGAAGGTCGCCTGGGCGACGCGCAGATCCTGCGGCCCGAAACGGCGCGGCTCATGCACCAGCAAGCCTTCGCCAGCATCCCTGCGCTGAACGGCATGGCCCTCGGCTTTTACGAGAACTCGGTCAACGGGCATCGGGTGATCAGCCATGGCGGCGACACTCAAACGTTCCACTCCGACGTGAATCTGTTCATCGATGAGGGAGTCGGCGTGTTTGTGTCCATCAACAGCACCGGCGAGAGCGACGCAGCCTATGACCTGCGGGCACTCCTGTTCTCCGAGTTCGCCGATCGGTATTTTCCCGGCGAAGAGGCTCCGGCCCCAGTGGATATCGGGGAAGGAAACGCCGCTCGATTGGTCGGCCAGTGGATCGCCTCGCGTCGCTCCGACACGAGCTTTGTGAGCTTGGCCGAAATGTTGGAACCGACCATCATCACCACAACCGAAGACGGAAAGCTGCAGGGAACCAATCTGCCCATCATTGGTGCCGAAGTGCACGAATGGATAGAGGTGGAGCCGTTCGTCTGGCAGTCGCGCAATAGCGACGAGCGCATCGCGGCGACGATCGGAGAGGCGGGTGCGACCCGCTTCAGTCTCGACACCATGGCGCCAATCATGGTGTACGAACCAGCGCCATGGCAACGATCGGCAAGCTGGCTCATGCCTGCCCTTCTCGCAAGCTTGGGCGTTCTGGCCGCAACTGCCGTTCAGTGGCCCGCTGCGGCCTTGGTCCGCCGTCGTTATGGCGCACCACTTGCGCTGTCCGGTGCAGCCCGGCTCGCCTATCACGGCGTGCGCGCATCAGCCCTTGTGATCGTCATGGCATTCGTCGGCTGGATCGCAATGCTGACGGCGATGTTCAACGACCTGAGCCTGCTGAGCAACAGGACCGATGCTTTGCTTGTGACGCTGCAGGCGCTGACCGTGATTGGAACTTTTGGCCTGGGCGCCAGCGCCGCAGCCAATGTGGTGTACGCCGCAGGTGACCGGAGAGGGCTCTGGTCGACGACCGTTGCGATCGCACTTGTGCTCGCATCGATCACGGTGACTTGGACGGCATTCGTCTACAACCTGCTGAAATTTGGCGTGATCTACTAAAACTCGGGGGCGAACTGGTTGCGCGCAAGCTATCGTGCGCTCGCCAAAGTTCGTTCTGTACGGTTTGACGGGCCATCCCGCTGCATAATGGTGCGCAGTTCCGCAGCATTTCCTCGCTCATTGGACACCGGCTGGAAGTCTCGGGTGGCCTGTCTCTATGAGGGCTCGCGGATTCCGTGGTTGCGGCATCGCATAGTCCGACCTATCCGGACCAATTGACAAGGCATGGTCAGCGGTCGTCTGACCACAGCCCGCCGAGAGCTGACCGCGGAAAGCCATCTTCATGCCCCCCGGCCATGACTTCAGGTCAAACCGACGAGCTTGTCGACTGCGCCAGCCAGTCTTGCGAGCCCGAAGGGGGTTGGTGGCTGCCCGGCGCTACGCCCTTGCCAAAGCGCGGGCCACGCCCCGCAGTTCGGCCAGTCCCTTAAGGCGGCCAATCAAAGGATAGCCAGGCTGAGCCTTGCGGCCCAGATCATCCAGGATGTCCTGGCCGTGGTCGGGGCGCATCGGGATGCTGGCATCGTCACGACCGGCGCTGGCACGTCTGGTTTCCTCATCGGTGATCGCCGCGATCAGGGCGACCATGTCGACGCTGCCATCAAGATGTTCGCTTTCGTGGAAGGAGCTGCCGATGTAGTCGCCTTCCAGCCTGACATTGCGCAGGTGCAGGAAATGAACCCGATCGCCGAGCCTGCGCATGATACCGGGCAGGTCATTGTCCTGACGTGCGCCGAGCGCCCCCGAGCACAGCGTCATACCGTTGGCAGGGCTGTCGATGGCCGTCAGAACATGCCGATAGTCGGCTTCTGTTGACATGATGCGGGGAAGCCCCATCAACCCGAACGGCGGATCATCAGGGTGACAGCACAGCCGCAGGCCCAATTGTGCTGCAACGGGAACCACCTCGCTCAGAAAATCGATCAAGTGGGCACGCAGCTGATCTGAAGAAATATTTGCATATTGATCGAGATGATGATGCACATTGGCGATGGTGAGTGTCTCGTCTGCGCCCGGCAAGCCCGCAAGTACGCTCGCCGCCAGCCGGTTCCGGGCGGCTTCGTCCATCTCTGCGAAGCGGCGCTCCGCCTGGTTGGCGACGACCTCCGGGACGCCTTTGGCTGCCCCTGGCCGCTTGAGCAGATAAATGTCGAAGGCTGCGAAGTCGATGGCATCGAACCGCATGCAGGTGCCGCCATGGGGCAGACGCCAGTTCAGGTCGGTCCGCGTCCAATCGATAACCGGCATGAAATTGTAGCAGATCGTGCGCAGGCCGGCCGCTGCCAGATTGGCCAGGCTGGTCTTGTAGTTGGCGATGTGTTCGCGCCAGTTGCCGGTTTGCTGCTTGATCTGCTCTGACACGGGCAGGCTTTCGACGACCAGCCATTGCAGGCCCGACGCGGCGCCGTCGGCAGTCGTGGCAATCTGGCTCTGTCGCTTGGCGATTTCCGAGGCCGGCCACACCTGACCATCGGGAATGTGGTGCAGCGCCGAGACGATGCCTTGGGCACCGGTCTGCATGACGTTGGCGATTGTCGTGACGTCCGAGGGTCCGAACCAGCGCCAGGTTTCAATCACGGCGCATTCTCCGTCGCCGCCTGCCCCATTGCCAGGCCTTCGGCGTCGAACAGATGCCATTGGCCGGTCCGGGGCGCGATGTACAGCACGTCTCCGCTCCTGGCCTGGCTTTGCCCGGCCTCGTGCACGAGGATAGGCAGGTCATCCCCGAGGGTGCAGTGCAAATAGCTGTTGGCACCATATTGCTCGGTTACCCCGACCTTGATCGGCCAGCCATTGCCGGGGTCGCGGGAGACGACGAAATCTTCCGGCCGCACGCCGAGCGTTGCCTCGCCCTGGCGGGTTATGTGCTGAGCGTCAGGCAGCTCGAGTGGCGGCAGGTTGAGCGCGGCAAAGGCGGTGCGACCCTTGTCCTGGCTGACATTGCCGGAAACAAAATTCATGCGCGGCGAGCCGATAAAGCCGGCCACAAAGAGATTGTGCGGCCGGTTATAGAGATCGAGCGGCGCGCCGATCTGCTCCACGACACCCTTGCGCAGCACGACGATCTTGTCGGCCATGGTCATGGCCTCGATCTGGTCGTGGGTCACGTAGATCATGGTGTTGCCCAGGCGCTCGTGCAGCTTGGTGATCTCCACACGCATGAGCACGCGCAGTTCCGCGTCCAGGTTCGACAAGGGTTCGTCAAACAGAAATATCTTGGGATCGCGCGTGATGGCGCGTCCGATCGCAACACGCTGGCGTTGACCGCCGGAGAGCTGCCTGGGCCGGCGTTCCAGCAGGGCCTCGATCTGCAGCAGGCGCGCCGCATCATCGACACGCCTGTTGATTTCGGCCTTGGCCATGCGGATGTTTTCCAGGCCAAAGCTGAGATTCTCGCGCACCGTCATGTGGGGATAGAGCGCGTAGGACTGAAACACCATGGCAACGCCGCGATCGGCAGCGGGCGTCTCGACAACGCTCGCGTCATCGATCCTTATGTCGCCGTCGGTGACATTCTCCAGGCCGGCGATCAGGCGCAGGAGCGTCGACTTCCCGCAACCGGATGGGCCGACGAAGACGACAAATTCGCCATCTTCAATGTCGAGATCGACGCCGGGGATGACCTCGACGGCCCCGAATGACTTTTTCACGTTGACGAGGGTGAGTTTAGCCATGATTAGGCCCCTTACTTGATGCCGGTGGAGGCGATGCCGCTGGTGATGTAGCGCTGCAGGAAGATGAAGGCGCAGGCCAGTGGCAGGGCGGTGAGCGTGGTCATCGCCAGAAGGATTTCATAGCGGATACCGTATTCACCCTGGAACGAAGCCAATGCCAGCTGCAACGTGTAGGATTCGCGCTTTGTCAGCACGACCAATGGCAACAGGAAGTCGTTCCAGCGCGAGAGAATGGAGAAAATCGCGACGACGGCCAGCGCCGGAGCCGAGAGCGGCAAAATGATGCGCCAGAAGATGCGCCATTCACTGGCGTGGTCCATGCGTGCTGCCTCGATCAGCTCATCAGGTATGGTCAGCATATACTGGCGCAGCAGGAACACACCGGTGGGGGTCGCGACCGTCGGCAGGATGACGCCCCAAAGATTGCCTACCAGACCCAGCTGCGCCACGATCATATAGGTAGGCACCAGAACCACGGTTGCCGGGATCATCAACGTGGCCAGGATCGAGACGAGCGCCACATTGGAGCCGCGGAACCGGTACTTGGACAGGGCAAAGGCCGCCATCGAGTTCATGACCAGCGTGATCAACGTAGCAACCACGGTGATGAACAGGCTGTTGAAGACGTAGCGCCAGAGCTGATCGCCCGAACTGGCCAGCAGGTTGGTATAGTTCTCTACTGCCAGGTAGAGACGCCTGACCGGCGTCGCGTTCTCGACCGGCACGACGATACGCACCTCCGGCTCGGCAGGGTCGATCATCTGCGCCTGAATGCCCACGCGCCGCAGCTGCGCCAGTCGCGCGACCTCGCCGTTCTCCATCACCACGTCAAACAGCGGCAATGGATCGTCATATCCCTCAACGACGACGTTCTCGCTGGAATAGGGCAGCAAAGTGGGCGGGAATTCGGCGAGGTTTGCGGGAGTCTTGAAGGAGGAGATAACCACCCAGAGCACGGGGGTGAACATCACCACCAGGCCCAGCATCAAATAGCCATAGGTCAGCCAGTCCGTGGTGTCGAGCCGCTTGCGACCGCGTCGTCGGGTCACGAAATCGGTGACAGACAGGCCCGATTGTTTCGTGCCGGCATCAGTCATTGTTACCTCCGCGGGAAATGCGCATCTGGATGCCCGTGAAGATGAGCAGCGCGACGCCCAACATCAGGGAAGCTGCCGCGGCAAGGCCGAAGTTCCTCGGCTGGCTGGCAAAGCCGACATCATAAATATACTGCACCATGAGCATCGTCGCTGAACCCGGGCCGCCGCCGGTCAGGACATAAAGCTCGTCAAAGGTCTGCACCGAGCGGATGACTGCCAGAATAAAGACAACAAGCAGAACCGGCTTGAGGAGGGGCAGCGTAATCCGCGTGAAGGCGCGCCATGGCGTGGCACTATCCATGCGCGCCGCTTCGTAGACGTCACGGGGAATGGCCTGCAGGCCGGCGAGCAGGATGATTGTGTAAAAACCCATATGCGCCCAGACCGTCACGAAGATCGACCAGAAAAAAGCCGTGTCGGGGAAGACGAGCCAGTTGACCGGCGTCAGGCCGGCGCCCGACATCAGGCCATTGAGGGCGCCATTGCGCTGCAATATCCATTGCCAGGTCAACGCCACAACGACTGGCGAGAGCATAACGGGAAAGAAGAAGACGCCCCGGAAGAAGCCGCGCCCGCGAATGTCCCGGTTCAGACAGACCGCCGTCAGCATCGCGATGCCAATCATGCAGACAACCTGCACGGGAACGAAGACCATCGTATTGCCAAGCGCGCGCCAGAACAGGTCACGCGAGCAGGTGGACGGATCAAGGAAATTCTTGCAGTCCAACAGGCTCTGATAATTATAGCCCCCCACATAGGGGCGGTCCCAGGGGAACAGGCGATCGCTGCCGCTGAGCGAATAATAGACGTTGATCACGACCGGCAGCAGCGCGAACAGCACGACTGCCAGAAGATTGGGCAGCAGGAAGGCCCATGGCATGCGCTTGATGCCGATAAACCGCTGCAAGCCAGACATTAATGGCTCGATGATGCGGGCCGGCAAGGTGATCAACGTCACCGCTGCGGTGGCAAATTGCGCCTTGGCGCCCATGTCGGAATCCTTGCTGGTTGCTAGATGCGACCGCTGCACGCGGCAGCGGTCGCACTGAGATCAGGACGGCTTGCCTGCGGCCTCGATGGCCAGGTTGACGTCTTGCTCGATGCGCTCAAGCGCGGCGTCTACCGTCAGTTCATCATTGAGCACCTGGCTGATGCGGGTGGTCAGCGCATTCATCATGGCGCGCTGGAAGCGCCAGCCCTGGAACCGATAGGCGGCCGCGTCCATCTTGGGGATCTGGGCAATGAAGGTCGCCAGGCTTTGAGCCGTTCGCTCGGACGCCGAAGGGTAGTCCACGCCATTCTTGATCTGCGTGGCAGCCGAGGGGATTTCGACCTCGTTTGAAATATAATAGTCGAGGTTTTCAGGCTGAGCGTAGAAATTGATCAGCTTGCCGGCCATTTCCGCATTCTTGGTATGCTTGAAAACCGTCATGGCGCCACCACCGGGCATCACCGTGCATGAAGACGGACCGCATGGAGCCGGGACCACGGCCCAGTCGAACAGGTCGCCGACCTCGCTATCCATCTGGTTGAGCGTCCAGGAACCGCCAAAGTAGAACACGACATTGGCATTGAGGAAGTCCGAGAACAGCTCACGGTGCGTTGCGCCGCCGACGGCACCCCACAAGTCCATCGGCATCGTGCCGTCCTTGTGCCAGGCAACGAATTGCTCAATCGCGGCGCGAAGCCCGTCATCGATCACCGGCTTTCCGGCCTCATCGACCAGCTCAGCGCCATAACTGATCGCCAGACTGGCGAAACGGTGGCCTGAGCGGTCCATTTCCATGGCAAATTCGGTACCGGTTGCCTCGGCCACCTGCTTGCTGGCCTCGGCCCATTCCTGCCAGGTCGCGCCCTCCTGGGGAACAGGCACGCCAGCCTGTTCGAACAGGGTCAGGTTGGCATAGCCGCCATTGACGGTCAAAGTTGTCGGCATGCCGAATATGGCCGTGCTGTCGGCATTGCCGCCCCGCAGCCATTGCAGTGTCTGCGACCATTCCTGTTCGAAATAGGCCGCGTCGACATATTGGGTGATGTCCTGATAGAAGCGGCTCAACCCGCCCAGATCGGTGATGATGGCAATATCGGGGCCCTCGCCGGCTTCGAGCTGGACCGGCAAGCTTTCGACGAGAGTCTGATAGCTGACCTCCTCGACGACGACGTCGACCCCCGGATTTTCAGCTTCAAATTTCTCAGCCATTTCGGCAAAAATCTTGCCGCCAGTGCCGGTGTCGCCGGCCCAAACGGTAATTTGCTGACCATGAGCGACCATGGCCGGCGCGGCGATGACCAGGCCAATTGCGGTTGTGGTCTTGAGCAGTGCACGTCTCATTCCGTTTCTCCTCCAGGGAATGCTGAGCAATGTCGAGATGCAAAATCTGTTCTGGTCTTACCAAAATGTCAAGCGCTTGGTCTGACCAAGATTTCCGAACGGCGAAAACTGGCTGAAAATAGCCATTTCAATGCGTTCCGTGGTTAGTGCAGAGGTCACGTCGGTGCTTGACATTTTACGTGCACCGCGATTTGGTCTGGCCAAAATGATTGCCATGGAGCGCGGCGGTGAAGAAATTTGCGGTAGTTGGAATCGATCACGGACACATCTACGATCATGTGAAGGGACTGTTGCGCGGGGGGGCCAAGTTCGTCGGCTACTGTCCGCAAAGCTCGGTGCCCGCACTGGTTGACGACTTCGCCAAGAACTATCCCGATATTCCCCAGATTGATCGCGCCCAGCTGTTGGCCGATCCAGACATCGACATCATCTGCACCGCGGCAATCCCGCGTGACCGCGCAGGGATTGCGATCGAGGCCATGCGCGCGGGCAAGGACGTGATGACCGACAAGCCTGGCGTAACCACCTTCGAACAACTCGACAGGGTCAAGCAGACCGTGGCCGAGACGGGGCGGATCTTCTCTATCTGCTTTACCGAACGGCACTCCGTGCGTTCGGCAGTCAAGGCAGGCAAGCTGGTAGCGGAGGGCGCCATTGGCCGGGTGCTCCAGACGATCGGCACGGGCCCGCATCGACTGGGCAGTTCTCGTCCTGACTGGTTCTGGCAGCGCGAAGCCTTTGGCGGCATCATCGTCGACATCGCCTCGCACCAGATCGATCAGTTCCTGTTTTACACTGGCTCCGATACGGCAGAAGTGGTGACCTCCCAGGTGGGCAACCTGGCCAATCCGCAAGCGCCCGAGTTCGAGGATTTCGGCGATCTGATGCTGCGCAGCGACAAGGCGACCGGCTATGTGCGCGTCGACTGGTTCACGCCTGACGGCCTGCCGACATGGGGCGATGGCCGCCTCACCATCTTGGGGACCGAAGGCTATATCGAACTGCGCAAATATATCGATATCGCCGGCCGCGAAGGCAAGGATCACCTCTTCTTGGTCGACAAGAACGGGGTCCAGCACATCGACTGCTCGAGCGAGGAACTCGACTATTTCCCCAAATTCCTGGCCGACGTGACGGATCGCACCGAAACAGCCATGACGCAGGCCCATGTCTATGAGGTCTGCCGACTTTCGCTCGAGGCGCAGTCCCGAGCCACCCATCTGACAATCAAGGGCTGAGGAGAATCAGCATGACCCGCAAACTACGCGTTGGCGTCATCGGCGCCGGCATCGCCCAGCGCCACCTGACAGGCTACAATTGGAACAAGGAGCTCTTCGAAGTTCCCGTGCTGTGTTCGCTCGACGAGGAGCGTGGCCGCGCTGCTGTGGCCGAATATGGCGTCGGGGAATATACCATGGACGTCGACAGCCTTTTTGCGCGCGACGATCTGGACATCATCGATGTCTCGACGCCACCGGATTCCCATTTTGAACTGTCGCGGCGGGCCATTGAATCGGGCAAGCATGTGGTCTGCGAAAAGCCGCTGTTCGGCTCGGTCGCCGATGTCGACCGCATGGCCGAGATCGTCGGCAAGACTGATCGAAAGTTCATGCCGATCTTTCAGTACCGCTATGGTACAGGCCTGCAGAAGCTCAAAATGCTGATTGAGCGGGGACTTGCCGGTCGCCCCTACCTCACCACCATTGAAACGCACTGGTGGCGCCCCGCGGCCTATTACGAGGTGCCATGGCGTGGCAAATGGGCAAGCGAGCTGGGTGGCGGGCTGCTGGGACACGCCATCCACGCCCATGACATGCTCAATTACGTGCACGGCGCCTGTGCCGAAGTGTTCGCCTATGGCGACACACTGGTCAACAAGATCGAGGTCGAGGACACCATGGCGCTGTCGATCAAGATGGCCAATGGATCCCTTGCAGCGCTCTCGATGACACTTGGCTCGCGCAAGGAAATTTCCCGTCTGCGCTTCTGTTTCAGCGATCTGGTGGCAGAGAGCATTATCGAGCCCTATACGATGGGCCGGGATCCCTGGACGTTCATCACCAATGATCCTGCACACCAGGCCAAAATTGACGAAGCGCTCGCGTCATACCAGCTCCACGAGGATGGCTATACCCGCCAGTTCGAGCTGTTCCACCAGTCCATAGTCAATGGCGGCGAGCCACCCGTTACCCTGCAGGATGCGCGCAGTTCGCTTGAACTGGTGACAGCGGCATACCAGTCGCAACGCACGGGGCAGCCGACGGCCCTGCCGATCCGGCCCGATCACCCGCTCTACAACTCCTGGCTTCCCTGATACGAAAGAGCTTTGTGGACATCGCGATCATGGACAATGCCAACATCTCGACGCGACTTCAGGGCGATCAGCGGCTCTATCAGGTCGTTGCCCGCCAGATCGCCAGGCTCATAGAGCAGAATGCCAAGGACAAGTCCTGGCGCATGCCGACCGAACGCGAACTGGCCGAAGAACTTGGCGTCAGCCGGCCGGTGGTGCGCGAGGCGGTAATTGCGCTCGAGATGCGTGGCATTGTCGAAGTACGTGGGCGTGCGGGCATCGTAGTGTTGTCCGCCCGCCCCGGCTCATTTGGCCTTGAAGTTGCCGGCCGGGATGTCGGGCCGGGCCCGTTCGAACTGCTGGAGGCACGTCTCGCGCTGGAGTCGAGCGCCGCCGCGCTGGCTGCCGAACGCGCCACCAATTACGACATCCTGGCGCTCGAGGACTGCATCGCCCAGATGGAGCGCGAGACCGGTGTGCTGCTGCTGCAGGAGAAGGGGGATCGCGATTTTCATATGACCATCGCCCGGATGACGAACAATTCCACCATTGTCTCGATGATCGAGGCGCTGTGGGCGCAACGTGACGAATCGGTGATGTGGCGCAAACTGCATGAGCATATTCACGCCGAGAGCGTACGGCCCCTCTGGATCGGCGATCACCACGCCATCCTGTCGGCTCTGCGCATGCGCCATCCCGACGCCGCCTACAAGGCCATGGCCCGCCATATCCGAAATGTCATATCGGAATTGCTGGATGCCGACGAACGGGGCCGCGTTGACCCCGATGCGGCAAGCACGAAAGAACTCTAGCGCTGCAGAGCCCCTCTGCGCGTGCCTCCGGCATCGTGCGGGAGCGAGAGAGGGAGACGCCGGGTGGGCGACCCATCCCCATTTTCTCAAGCAAACGCAACATATTGGCCGATCTCGACGCCATGACGGCGCTGCACGGTTCGCATTTTCGTGTTAGCTGTGTCTCCAAAACCGCGAGCGCACCATGAAGATCCAGAAACACAGCAATGTTGACAATCTCGGCGAGGCCGCCGGCGCCCAAGGCGTCGCGGCGATCAAGGCCGCGATTGAAGCGAAAGGTAGGGCGACTGTCATCGTGGCGACAGGCGCCAGTCAGTTCTCCATGCTGGAGCGGCTTGTGCGTGCCGAGATCGATTGGAGCCGGGTGACGGCCTTCCACCTTGACGAATATGTTGGACTGAAACGGGATCACCCCGCCAGCTTTCGGCGCTATCTGCAGGAACGATTTATCGATCGTCTGCCTACGCTGCATGAATTCATCATGGTTGAGGGCGACGCGGCCAATCTGGATGCGGAGCTGGTCCGCCTCAACACACGCATTGAGCGGGAGACCGTCGATGTATGTTTTGCCGGCATTGGAGAAAACTGCCATCTGGCTTTCAATGATCCACCGGCCGATTTCATGACCGATCAACCCTATATCGTCGTTGAACTCGACGAGGCCTGCCGACGCCAGCAGCTTGGCGAGGGCTGGTTTGAAAATCTCGAGGCAGTCCCCCGCCGGGCGGTGTCGATGAGCGTTCGGCAAATCATGAAATCGGAGAAAATCATCCTGTCGGTGCCAGATGCACGCAAGGCGCAGGCGGTACGTGACGCGGTCTGCGGTCCCGTGTCCGAGCTTTACCCCGCCTCGATCCTGCAGCAGCATCCGGATGCGACATTGCATCTCGACCCAGCGTCAGCGAGCCTTCTGGAATGAAAACCAGCCCCGGGCTCTTCGATTTGCAGGTCAACGGCTATGCGGGGGTGGACTTCAACGATCCGGGCATTACCGCAGACGCCCTTGATCATGCGCTGAGCGCGATGCGGAAGTCAGGGATCACACAATGTCTTCCAACGCTCATCACCGCTCAGCCGGCGCAATTGCACGAGCGGTTTGTGGCGCTGGACGCTGCCGTGTCGACAAGCAGGCTGGGCGCCTCGATGGTGCCGGGCTACCATCTCGAGGGGCCGTTCCTCAATCCGACCCTGGGCTATGCCGGCTGCCACCCGCCCGACGCGATGACCGATCCGGAGCTGGCAGCGCTGGACCATCTCGACGCCGGTCTGGCAAGGCCGATCCTGCTGGTGACTTTGGCACCTGAGCGGCGCGGGTCCATTGCGTTCATCCGTGCAATGGTCGGCCGTGGCAAGGTTGTGGCCATGGCGCATTCGGCGGCAGATTTTGCACAGGTAGCAGCTGCAGCCGATGCCGGTATGGCGCTGTCCACCCATCTCGGCAACGGCCTGCCGCAGCAGATGCACAAGCTCGAGAATGCGCTGCTCGCGCAACTGTCCGAACCACGGCTGGCCGCATGCCTGATAGCCGATGGTCACCACATGTCGCCCCACGCTCTGGCGGCGCTGGTGCGCATCAAGGGCGCCGACAACTGTATTTTGGTGACAGACGCCGTTCTCGGCGCGGCGGCGTCAGCCGGCCAGTACAATTTTGCCGGAATGCCCGTGGAACGGACCAGGGAAGGCGCTATGGTGCGGCCCGGACGAAGCAATCTGGCCGGCTCGGCGCTCTGCCTTGATGACGCGGTCCGCAATGTCGTCGACTGGTCGATCGCGTCCGCTGACGTGGCAATTGCCATGGCATCCAGTCACCCCAGGCGGGCCCTGAGCAAAGCGTTGGCCGCGCATCGAATTGAGGTCCATCCGGGCATTGTGCAATGGGATGCAGAGCTGCGGCCGACGATCCAGCCAGGCTAGGTCAGGGCGATAACCCGCAGGCCTGAGAGTATTGCAGGCTCATCGAACCGGGTGGCCGGATCGCCATTGGTAATCAGCACGTCAATATCTGCCATTTGCGTCACCACATGTGGTGCCCGGCGGTCGAATTTATCGCCATGCGCCACCAGAATGACCTGGCGGGCGTTTGGCAGGATGGAGCGCACCAGATCCACCTCCATCGGATCGAATTCCTGAACGGTGCCCTCGCGGTCGATGGCGCTGGCGCCGATAATCGCAACGTCGAACTTGAACCGCTGCCGACTGTCGTCGGCCAGGGTGAGCACCGAGGAATCCTTGTTCCGCACATAGCCACCGTAGATGTACACGGTGGCATTGGTCTTGAGAGCGCAGGAATGGGCGACTTCCAGATTTGGCGTCGCAATCAGCACGCCCGGATGACGCACGAGCACTTCGTGCAGTGTGTCGAATGTCGTCCCCAGACCGACAAAGATGGTCGCGCCGGGTACCAGAAATTCATCGAGCGCGGCAACCAGCTGCCTTTTGACCGACGCTTGGGTGGCGTGGCGTTCATCATGGGTGTGGTGCGCCACGCCCGGAGAAGCAAAGGCACCCCCGAACGCCTTCTGCAGCAGCCCCTGCGTCTCGAGCGTCCGCAGATCACGACGGATGGTCTGGTAGGTGACATCGAACCGCGCGGCCAGTTCGGCCACTGATGCAGCACCATTGGTCCGCACGGCCTCAAGAATCGCCTGCCTGCGATCACTGGCGCGCCCGCTCTCGGCAGCAGGCGCCGTGTCGCGGTCTGCCAGCGGACGCGGCGCGGTTTCGCCACTCATTACAGACGCACACCGAGATAGCTGCGATCATCGGTCAATTGCGTCGCCGTGGTTCCCTTGGTGCTCATGTAGCGGCCGATCTTGTGCACATCCTCGGCTTCCACTTCGGCAAAAGCCGCCTCCCAGGAGGCGACGCCGAATTCAGAGCCCAGCTTGAAATAGCCGTCGGAGAATAGCTCGATCGTCTCGACGTCTGCCAGAGCATAACTGCGCGTTTCAACATAACGCGACGGCACGACGAAACCATCAATGCCGCCATAGCCGAGCACAGGCCCGGTAACGTTCTGGAAGTCGCCCTGGCCGTGCGCGATGCCATGCTGGATCAGCAACAGCAGTTCGCGCTCGGGCACATTGGGCAGATGCGCCCTGCACGCTGCCAGTGCGCGCGCCTCGACGGCCTGTATCACCGAGGCATCAGCAGTGGCCGTGCCGGCCAGCTGGTTCTGCGTGCCCTGCCAGGTCATGGCCGCCGAATAGGCATCGCAATCCTCAACAGAGCGCCCCAGCGCCGCGAAATAGTGCCAGGCTTCTCGGCGCAGAATGGCGGTGACGTCGTCGAGAGGCTTGAGGACCTGCAAGATGTCGCTACCATTGATGCGCAGACCGCTGTCACCGACAGCAACCACTTCGAGCCGATCGCCGACCACGATCGCGGCCATCACCGTACAACCGCCGCGAACCTTCCAGTCGGCCTCGACGGCGGCGACGGCATTGTTGGACACATAGCCGGCATAGATGGCCTTGCCGAGATAATCGACGAAGTGTTCGCCCCCCTGAAACTGCAGGTCCGGTTTGCCTGGCTGTCCCTGTGCGAGCAGAAACTCCTCGACGGCCCGCTTTACAGTGCGGGAGGCGAATTGCCCCGAAAGCATGCCATCATAGCGTGTGCCATTGCGATCGGTTACGCCGTCGATGACGGCGTAACCCAGGTGCGGCATGACCACGAGGCTGTCTTCATTGGCCTCTGGATGGCCAAACTTCTTGCCCAGCGTAAAAGCTTCAAGCTGCCTCATTTAGTCCTGCTTTAGTAAAGTCTTCAAAGGTCAATTGCCGGCCGGTTCACTCGCCGATGGCAGTGCGCCACTCAGCCAGCACAGCCTCGGCGCCGCCGAAGTCACTGAGCGGCTTGACGTTGACGAGCGTAAGGTCGGCCAGGTTGGGGGTGCCGGCTGGGCCCTCCACGTCAAGACGAACAGAACGGCGGCCGATATCCATGGCCAGCTTTTCCTGCGTCGACTTGGACATGGCCCAATCGATGAAGGCCTTGCCGCCTTCAGGATTTGGCCCGCCCTTGACGAGAGCGACGCCATCGGGTGTCGCAGCCGTCCCATCGGTCAGGTGAACAATCGCGATCGGCGCACCGCCCTGGACATATTCCAGCGCATTGTCTTCAAGCGTCAGACCCATCGAGGTTTCCCCGTCAGCGACAAAGCGCGGAACGGCGCCCGAGCTGTCAGTAAACACGAAGTTCTTCGCGATTTCGGCATATTTGGCCCAGCCTTCATCACCAAACACCGTCAGCACGGTCTGCAACTGCTGCATGGCAGAGCCCGATCCATCAGCGCGGGCGCTGGCAATCTGACCAGCCCACTTGGGGTCGGCAAGTTCTGCCCAGGTCTTTGGTGCAGTGTCGAGCGGTTGCAGATCGGTGTTGACCGCCAGCACGTAGACCACGGCGGTGTAGGGCGTCCAGGCGTCGTCCTTGATGAACTGAGGGTCAACCTGGTCGAATTCGGGCGGGGTATAGGGCTCGAGCAGATCCTTGAGTTCGGTCAGCTGGCTGCCCGAGATGGACCAGATAACATCGGCAGCGGGCGCGCCGGCCTCGGCCTGTACACGCTTGGCAATATCACCCGAACCAAGCTTGACCACTTCGGCCTTGAGCCCGGTTTCCTGCTCGAAGACAGGCAATAGTGTGTCGACGATTGAGGACTTGTGCGCGGTGTAGATGACCACGGCACGGTCCTGAGCCTGCACCAGCGACGTCATGCTGGTCGACGCGATCAAGGCAGCAGCAGACAAAGCCAGAAATGTACGTTTACGAATGCTCATTCGGAACCTCCCGTTCGATTTAGATCATTCTAGTCTCATTTTCATCCTGAACTACGTCGAAAATTGTTGCAATACGAAACTTTGTCAGTGTCATATGACAGCAAGGCGTCGACGGGGAGTAACAACGCATGAGCTATTTGACGGTCACCAATGCGACCAAGCAGTTCGGTACCAGCTTCATGGCACTGAACGGTGTTTCGGTTTCCGTCGAGCGCGGCGAGTTCTTCACGTTGCTGGGGCCGAGTGGCTGCGGCAAGACCACGCTGCTGCGTTCCATCGCCGGTTTCAACGATTTGACATCGGGGGAGATAACGCTGGGCGGCGCCAATCTGCGGGTCGTGCCCCCGCACCAGCGCGATATCGGCATGGTCTTCCAGGACTATGCCGTGTTTCCCCATCTCAGCGTCTTCGACAACGTGGCGTTTGGCCTCAAGCCTCGCAAAGTGGCCGCGCCGGAGATCAAGCGACGCGTGGCCGAGGCGCTCGAAGCGGTTCGGCTGGGCGCCATGGCCGAGCGCCTGCCTGCTGCCATGTCGGGCGGCCAGCAACAGCGTATTGGCCTGGCCCGTGCCATGGTCATCAACCCGCAATTGCTGCTGATGGATGAGCCGCTCTCCAATCTGGACGCCAAGCTGCGCATCGAACTGCGCGAAGAGATCCGCGACATCCAGAAGCAGGTCGATATCGCCACCATCTACGTCACCCATGACCAGGAAGAGGCACTGGCCATTTCCGACCGCATCTGCGTCATGAATGCCGGCAAGATCGAGCAGGTCGGCACGCCGCAGGAAATCTACGGCAACCCGCAGACCCAATTTGTCGCCACTTTCGTGGGCACGCTGAACTCCTTCACTGCTGGCCCTGCGCTTGACACCATGCTGAACCAGCTTGGCCGCACGACCAAGGACGGCGCCACCTGGACCATCCGCCCCGAACATCTCGGCCTGGCACTGCCCGGCGATACGGTCCCTGCGGGAGCTGCTTCGCTCGACGGCGTGGTGAGCAAGTACACCTATCTTGGTCGAGAGGCTCACGTAGCCGTCGATACGCCTGCTGGATCCCTCGTCGTCCAGCTGGCCAATCCTGGCATGGCTGCCACCAGCGCGGCGGGCGAGGCCGTCTCGGTCGTGGTGCCGCCCAATGCGCTGATGGCCTTTAGCGGCGAAGGCAAGCGCCTCGGCTCGGCAGGGTGACCGCCATGCCCCGTTTCAATTTCTGGACCGCGGTAATGATCCTCACCTGGGTCATGCTGTTCGTGCTGTTGTTCATCCCGGTCGGGTCGGTGCTGGTCTCAAGCTTTTATGACCAGAGCGGCAATTTCACGCTCGCGAACTATCTCAAGTTTCTTGGGGAGCCACGCTTCCACAAGGCCTTCTTCAATACGTTGGTGGTGGGGTTCGGCGGGCTGCTCGGCGCGCTTCTGCTCGGCTCGATCATGGCGTTCTGCGTTTCGCGCTTCGTCATCCGCGGCGGCAAATTCGTCTCGCTGCTGGCTATTCTGGCGCTGGTGTCGCCGCCCTTTATCGGCGCCTATTCGTGGATCGTGCTGTTCGGTGCCGGCGGCGTCGTGCGCGGTTTCCTGCGCGACATGGGGATCAACATGCCTCCCATTTATGGCGTCGGCGGTATTCTGGTCGTCTTCTCACTCAAGTTCTATCCCTATGTCTACCTGATGGTTTCGGGGGCGCTGAGCAACGTCAACCGCTCGCTCGAGGAAGCTGCCGAAGGGCTGGGCCTCACACCCTGGCAGCGTACCTTCAAGATCTCATTTCCGATGGTGTTTCCTGCGCTGACCGCAGGGGGGCTGCTTGCCCTGATTCATGCCATCGCCGATTTTGGCACGCCGCGCCTGTTGGGACGTGGTTACAACGTGCTGGCCACGGAGGCCTTTACGCTTTATTCGGCCGAAGTGGGATCGAACATGTCGATGGCCACCACGATCAGCGTGATCCTGATCCTGGTTTCGATGGTTTTCGTCATGCTGCAGCGATACATGTCGCGCCGCAACGTCTACCACGGCAACATGATCAACAAGCCCGCGCGAATCCAGCTCAAGGGCATGCGAAATGTCCTGGCTCACGTGGCCGTCTACTTCATTGGCCTGTGCGGCGCCATGCCGGTGATCATCTCGGTGATCTACTCGTTCCGCAAGACCAGTGGTCCGGTGTTCCAGGACGGTTTCGCGCTTCAAAGTTACGAGCGCATCCTGTTCAATCTGAGCGATGTCGTGCGCAACTCCTTGACCTTCTCGGTGGCTGCCGTGGTGCTTATCGTCATTGTGGGCACGGTGGTTGGCGTGCTGGTGGCGCGCCGCACCAATGTCAACACGGCGATGCTCGATGGCGCCTTCATGGTGCCCTATGTGATGCCGGGCATTGTGATCGGCATCGCCTTTATCGCTGCCTTCAACACCGGCCCGATCGTGCTGACCGGTACGGCAACCATCATCATCCTGTCGGTGTTTATCCGTCGCCTGCCCTACACAGTACGCACGACCGCTTCCTCATTGCGGCAGATATCGCCAAGCATGGAAGAGGCTGCCGTCTCGCTCGGCTACAGCCCTTTTCAGGCCTTCCTGCGCGTCACGGTGCCGCTGATCGTGCCGGGCATCATCGCCGGCGGCATGCTCAGTTTTGTCACTGCAATCAATGAATTGTCGTCCTCGCTGGTGCTCTATGTCGGCAGCACCATGACCATGCCCGTGCGCATCTACCTGCTCATTCTGGACGGCGATTTTGGTACGGCGGCCGCGCTTTCCACGGTGCTGCTGTTGTTGAGCGGCACTGCCGTCTACATAGCATTCCGGTTCATGGGCAGAAACGAGCAGGCACTTCTCTAGCTGACGGTGAAATGTGGAGGCGGATGGCTCCCGGTCCGTCTCCCGCGGGAAATCGCCGCTGCGGCAAGGCGGCGCGGTCGGCTCGGCGGGTCAGGCTTGACTTTATCTTTATCCCATCTAGCTTGTGGGCATGAACCTGCATTTTGACATCCACCAAGCGTTTGCTCGCCGGACTACTCCGGTCGAAGGATAGTTGCCCTAAACTTGGGCGCGCCATTGTGCGCCGGGTTTAGGGGGCAGGAATTTCCAACATCACCGATCAGCGACATTCAGTCGGGCGCTTGTCCGCCTGTTTGTAGTGCTGCTGTACACCAAGAGAACAATCATGCGCACGCATACCCTCAGACCACAGATTTCCATTGCCCAGTCAGAACACGCCCAGCTTCTTGCCCTGGCAGCGGCCGGGAGCGGAAACGCCTCGGCTTCAGCAGCCGACGAGCTTCTGGCAGAAATTGAGCGGGCACGCGTCGTACCAGACGCCAAGTTGAAGCCAGATGTCGTTCGCATGGGGTCCCGGGTTCACTATCGCACCGACAGGCACGATCTGGTGGATGTGACGCTTGTCTACCCGGCCCAGGCCGATATTTCGCAGGCAAAGATTTCCGTTCTCACGCCTATTGGCGCCGCGCTTATCGGGCTGAAAACCGGACAGTCCATCACCTGGCGCTCACGTGACGGCCGCAAGCAGGTTCTGACGGTCCTTGCGGTGTTTCAGGCAGTTGAAGAAGCGGTGGAACTCTAGGTGAAGAAGGGTTTTTCGCCTGCCAGACAAACGCAAGACCGGTCTTTTCCCCTGATCCGATGAGGCAATGCCTCCGGACCAGGGGTGTTACGCCTTGTCGTCCCATCGTCCGGAGTTCCCCATGCCTGAAATGCTCTCTGTCACTCTCACCACCGAGGACTTCGCACTCCTGGAAGCTCTGTGCGAGCAGCCTGCAGAGCCCTTCCCCGGCGCCATGCAGATCATTCGACGCAAGCTGGCCGCGGCAAGCGTCTTCTTTCCTGCAGATATCGATAGCGACGTGGTGACTCTGAACAGCAGGGTGCGGTTCAGTGCCAACAATGGGCTCGCCGAAGAACGCGTGCTGGTCGGAGGCGATATCGAAGAGAGATTTGATCGAACCCTGCCCCTCAACTCCCCCAGAGGACTGGCGCTGATCGGGTCGACCGTGGGGCAGACGGTCACAGCAGAGCGGCGCGACGGATGGGTCGAAAGGCTTCACATTGTCGCCGTTCCGTATCAACCCGAAAGCAACCGTGACCGGCCTCGCCCTTATGTCGTAGCCCGGCGCGTATTGACCGAGGCGCCGCTTACACGTCGGCCAGCGCGATCGATCCAACCGACATCCCACGCGCCCGAGGATGACGATCCGGGCCCAAGTGCCGCCTGAGCCACCTGGCCGGTGACCTTTGCTGGCGCCCGGGGGGATGTGCGGGTCCGATCATTGTCGCCAAAGGGCGCCGCAGCATTGCCTGTATCCAGACCGCTCCCCTCACCCTAACCGGCGCTGCCCGGGAGAAAGATTCCTGGCATCGGTCAGGGACGGGAAAATGCAGCAAACGGATTGTAGTGGAACAGGCGGACGATGGTATCCTCGGACACACCGCGCTGCCGCAGCATTGGAATCAATTCCGTGCTGACAACAGTATAGGGCTTGGGCACGCCGCCATCGGGTTGGGCAGGGTCATACCAGCCCCGGTCGTGACTGATCAGGAGCTGGTCGCCCAGTCCTGCGTCAAGCGCTCGCAGGATCAGCTCGACGCTTTCCTCGACCGGAACCGAACCAATATTGTCATACTCGATCCAGGCGCCCCGGGCGGCAATCGCCTTATGCAGGGAAAAATCGGGCTCGGCATGAGTGTGGATCGAGACAAAACGCTCGGCGGAACCACCCTGCGCCTCGATGATATCGAGCTGGTCCATGACAACGGCCCCTCGAATGGTATGGCTGCCGATCAGTGCAGCCGTTTTGACGGACGCGCGCGTTGCCGCGCGCAGTATCCGCGCCTCCAGCGGGGTGATGCCGTCATCGCCGGCGCTAAGCTTGATCCAGCCGGCCAGAACGCCGGTCTGTTCGATACCGGTCTCCAACTCGGCGAGCATCCAGTCGTACAGGGCGCTCTCGTCTGCTTGGCGGACCCATGCCGGGATCCAGGGCTCGCGATAATTGCCTGTCGGCACCACGATGGGCAGCCCGGTGGCGCGGCTGACGGCCAGATCGAGATCTGCGCGCCGACCGACGCCACCCGTCGAACACTCGACAAGGGCCGTGACGCCCAGGGCCAAGATGGCTTCGATTTGCGGCACCATCAGCGCCAGAACGCTGGCCTCACTGGCCTGGGCGTAGCCGGGTTGATCGGGCGTACGGAGGTCGACGAAGACGTGTTCGTGCGGCAAGATCATGCCGAGCCTGTCGGCGGTCAATCGTCCCAGCGTCGTGTAAAGATAGCGCATGGATGCCTCAATCTTGCATGGAATGGGGGGCTGTAAGCGGAATAGCGTCCCGTCGGTTGAGCTCAAGCATTCGCGCCATTTCGGCGCGCGCAACAGAGCCATTACCGGCCTGAATCGCCTGTGCGACGCGTATATGGCCATCGCGGGAAACGTTGTCGGTCATGCGCCGGAGCACACCGAACTCATAGGACACGCGCAGCATGGTCATAATCAGCGGTCGCATTTGCCGCAGCATGCCGTTACCGGTCGCATCAAGAACGGTGGTGTGAAACAGGCAGTCAGCTGCAAACATCGCCTGCACGTCATCCTGCTCGGGGTGCAGTGCCAACGCGGCTTCCATGATGGTATCGATCTGTGCCTGTGTCGCCCTGCAGGCGGCCAATTCTGCCGCAGCGGGCTCGAGAATTATGCGCAGTTCTGTGGTTTCGGCGAACATGACGACCAGGCGCGGATGACCGTGTTCATGCCATGAGACGACATCGGCATCGAGCAGGCTCCATTCGTCCACCGGTCGAACGCGCGTGCCATAGCGCCGGGCGGTGCGGACCAAACCCTTGCCGGACAGGACCTTGATGGCATCGCGGACCGTAGCTCTGCTGACGCCCAGAGATTGCGCCAATTCGGGTTCGGTGGGCATCACCTGTCCGGGCAGATAGGTGTCGTTGGCAATCCTGCGCCCCAAAAGGTCAACGGCTTGCTTGGCAGCTCCGGTCGGAAGCGCATCGCCAGGCATCACGGGCATTTGCAGCATTCTGTTTTCCGCGATCAGCATGCCTCTTAACTCATTTTGATTTTTACATACGATGTAAAGACGTGCAATGTCCTCACCTGAACAACCCATGTCACCCGTTGGCAGCGGCTCGCAGAGGAGATTGCCTTGATAGTTGTCGCCACGGCGGTTCCAGCAATCTGGAACGGATCGATCTGTTGCCCGGCCTTGGGCATATGCACAGGTCTGGCGTCATGAAAATAACTGCGATCGACACTTTGGTCGTGCACGCCATACACCGCAACTGGATTTTTGTGAAAGTGCAGACCGATCAGCCCGGCCTGCATGGCTGGGGCGAGGCGACGCTGGAATGGAAGACCAAGTCCGTCCTGGGTGCCATCGAGGACCTGAGCGGCTTTGTGATCGGTGAAGACCCCCACCGCATCGAGCACATTGTGCAGAAGATGCAGCGTTTCAGCTTCTGGCCATTGGGGTCTATAGGGCTCACGGCGCTTTCCGGAATCGAGCAGGCACTGTGGGACATCAAGGGCAAGGCCCTGGGCGTACCTGTGTGGCAGCTACTGGGCGGGCGTGTCCGCGATCACGTCCGGGTCTACACCCATCTGCTGCAGGCCCGACAGGACCGGCACATTGACGATGGCGACATCGGGGCCTTCTGCGACGCTGTGCAGGAGACGGTCGAGATGGGCTATTCTGCACTCAAGCTGGGCCTTGTTCCCTACAATGGGTATGACGCACCGCTGCCAGCGCTGCGGCATACAGAAAAGCTGGCCAACGCAGTTCGCGAGCGGGTCGGCGACACCATCGACATCATGACCGATTTCCACGGCCGCCCGGACTCGGTGCAGGCGGCCAAAGCGTTCATCGACGTCATCGCCCCCATCCATCCGATGTTTGTCGAAGAACCCATACAGCCCGGCGACCCGCTGGCACTGGCGCAATTGTCGGCTCTGGTCGACTGCCCGCTGGCAACCGGCGAGCGTCTGCTGACGCCACAGGAATATGCAGAACTGGCCCGTTTGCGCGCCGTGACCTATGTGCAGCCTGATCTTTGCCACTGCGGCGGCTTCAGCGGCGGCAGGCGGATTGCGGCAATTGCCGAGGCGGCCTCCTTGGGGATCATGCCGCACAATCCGATGGGGCCGGTGGCAGGCGCTGTCGCCCTGCAGTTTGCTGCCGCAACGCCCGGCTTTGTGATCCAGGAGGAGGCCGTAGGACTGGCCCCCTGGTTTGGCGATATCTGCAGCGGCTTTCCGCTCGATCTGGTCGATGGCGGCTGGGCCATTCCCGACACGCCAGGACTGGGGATCGAGATCAACGAAGCCGAAGCGGCCAGACATCCCTATGCTCCCGAAATTATCCCCGCGCTGCAGGCCATCCTGCCGGATGGGCGCATTGCCAACTGGTAGCGTGGACATCACCTGACAATTCCCGACTGACATACGCCCCAGCACTGAGGTGCTGGCGAAGGTCGGATATTTTATTCCGCGCTGGGCCTTGTCGCGAGCGAGTTTGCCATCCCGCAGATGCGCACGATCCTGCGCCGCAGCATGAACTGGGCCGCCCGTTAACAGCCGCCAGATCTTTACGTATGATTTAAACTTGACAGACGACGCATCGGGACGCAGGCTTCGATAGCGGGGCAGAGACCCTGGGAGGAGACTGCACATGTTAGTTGATCTTGGCCGCCTTGCGCGGCGTAGGGGGCTTTTTGCCCTCAGCACTCTGGCACTGCTGGCTGCAAGTGTACCAGCGTACGCTCAAACCACCATCAAGTGGCTGCATCTGGAAGCCAACCCCGACCGGCTCGCGACGTGGGAAGACATTGCGGCGGCCTATGAAGAGGCTCATCCGGACGTCAAAATCGAATTCCAGTTCCTCGAAAACGAGGCTTACAAGGCCAAGCTGCCCACGCTGCTGCAGTCCAATGAAGCGCCCTCGATGTTCTATACCTGGGGCGGCGGCGTGTTGAAGGCGCAGTCCGAAACCGGTGCCGTTCGCGACCTGACTGCAGCGATGGATGCCGATGGCGGGGCCTGGCGCAACGCCATCAGCCCGGCCGCCGTCGATGGCCTGTCCATTGATGGCAAGGTCTGGGCTGCGCCCCAGCAGTCGGGTCTGGTCTCGTTCTTCTACAACAAAGCCCTGTTCGAACAGGCTGGCGTCGACGCCACGGCCATTGCCACGTGGGATGACTACCTGGCCGCCGTGAGCGCGCTCAAGGAAGCCGGCATCACCCCGATCGCCGGCGGTGGTGGCGACAAGTGGCCGATCCATTTCTTCTGGAGCTACCTGGCCATGCGCGAACTCGGTCAGGATGGTTTCGCTGCCGCCAAGGCCGGCGAAGGCTTCCAGGGCGAGGGTTTCCTGCGCGCCAGCCAGAAACTGGCCGATCTGGGGGCGCTCGAGCCCTTCCAGGATGGCTATCTCGGTGCCAGCTGGCCCGATACCCAGGCCGTCTTTGCCGATGGGCGGGCGGCAATGATGCTGGCCTTTGAAAATACCGCCACGCCATCCAACCAGGCCAATGCCGCCACCGATGGCAAGGGTTTGGCCTCCGATAATATCGGCCGCTTCGCCTTCCCCGTTGTCGAGGGCGGCGCCGGGCTGATCACTGATGATTTCGGTGGTCTCAATGGCTGGGTGGTGACCACCAATGCCCCGCCCGAAACGGAGGATTTCATTCACTTCCTCACCATTGAAAACGCCAACCTCCTGGCCGAGCGCAACAACGTGCTGCCTACTGCCTTGGGCTCGGATTCCAGCGTCAAGGACCCGAGCCTGGCCGATAGTGCGGCCCAGATGGCCAAGGCCACCTGGCATCAGAACTATCTCGATCAGGATCTGGGCCCCAATGTCGGTCGCGTCGTCAACGACATGTCCGTCGAGCTGGTTTCGGGCGGCGTGACGCCCGAAGAGGCGCTGCAGCAGATCCAGGACGCCTTCTCCATGGAGATGTAACCGTGGCGGGCGG
>TARA_R110002124_G_scaffold286271_5_pt1 | contig 23961 bp, 19 predicted proteins | sample TARA_R110002124 | Tara Oceans TARA_R110002124 (sample SAMEA4397445) | marine metagenome | biome: Polar Biome; feature: [SRF] surface water layer (ENVO:00010504); material: water (ENVO:00002006), including particulate matter (ENVO:01000060) such as... | depth 5 m
GCCAAGCTGCGCGTACAGATGCGCAGCGAACTCAAGCGTTTCCACCAGGACCTGCACGCCACCGTGGTCTATGTCACCCACGACCAGCTCGAAGCAGTCACCATGGCCGACAAGATGGCGGTGATGAATGGCGGCCTGCTGCAGCAATACGACACTCCGGCCAATGTCTTTGCCAACCCGGTCAACACCTTCGTGGCAAGCTTTGTCGGCAGCCCGGCGATGAGCCTGATCCCGCTCGATGTGACGAGCAAGGGGGGCGAGACAGCCCTCACAAGTCCCGAGGGCTGGGAGCTGCCAATGTCGCCGCTCAATGCACGCAAAGCCGCCGCCTCAAGCACCAGACAGGTCGTGCTGGGCGCACGGCACTCGACCCTCAAGCTGCACAAATCTGCCGTGGCAGGCTCGGTTCCCGGCAAGGTCTATACCGTGGAACCCACCGGGGACATCACCTTCGCCCAGGTGTTCATCAACGGCGCCGTGGTCAATATCAGCCTGGATCCCAGTGTCGTTGTCAGGCCGGACGAGATGGTCTGGATCGAGTTCGACCAGGATCGCCTGCATCTGTTTGACGCTGTCACCACCATGGCGTTGACAGCAGCGTGACGCAGAAATCACCGACATCATGACCGCGCCGTGCGGGCGGCACGATGCGCATCTGACAGGCCACGCCCACCGAGGAAACCGATATGACCGACATCGCCAAGATCATCCGCCCCTCTGCCGATCTGATTGCCCGCGTCCAGGCCGTTGGCGCCGCGAGCGCCAGCGCGACGCTCGCGCATATGGGGATCCGCAACTGCCACATCACCGGACCGGTCAGCTATAACAAGGGCAAGTCCATCGCCGGCCCTGCCCTGACGCTGCAGTTCATGCCCAAGCGGGAGGATCTCTATAGCGAGGGGGAATATGCCAGCGTGGAGAAGCAGTTGCACCGGCACGTGCTCTACCAGGTGGAAAAGGGCGATGTGGTGGTGGTCGACGCGCGCGGCGACATCACGGCGGGCGTGTTTGGCGACATGATGATGACCTATTTCCGCGGTCGCGGCGGTGCCGGCATGGTGATCGACGGCGCCATTCGTGACTTCGTCAATGTGCAAAAGCTCGACGTGCCATTGTGGCTACGCGGGGTGACGCCCAATTTCCACACCCAGACCGGGCTGATGCCCTTTGCGGTCAATGTGCCGATCGCCTGCGGCGGCGTCACGGTGATCCCCGGCGACATCATCGTTGCCGATGACGATGGGGCTGTCTGCGTGCCGGTCGCGCTTGCCGAGCAGATGATCGAGAACGCCAACCAGCATCATGACTGGGAGGATTTCTCCCGCATGAAGCTGATGGAAGGCGCACCGCTGCAACGCTATTATCCGCTGCATGATGATGCGCGGAGCGAATATGAGACCTGGCGCAAGTCCAACCCGATAAAGCAGGGCTGAGCGGCAGGCCAGTGCGGCAAGACGCTAGATCGAGCTCAGCGTCGAGCCGCGAATGGCGACGCTGCATGGCTGCAACGCCACTCCGGATGACAGGGGAAAGCCCTTCATTGCCTCATGCAGCTTTTGTGCCGCCAGACGGCCCAGATTGTCGAGCTGCATGTCGATGCTGGTCAATTTGGGGTGGGTTCCATCCACGATGGATTCCCAGTTGTCGAAGCCGATCACGGCCACGTCGCGCGGAACCGAAATGCCGCGCTCTCGAAACGTATCGAGCGCGCCGCGCGCGATCTGGTCGGAATCGCACAGCAGGGCATCAACGTCGTGGCCCTGATCAAGCATATTGGCGCAGGCCACCCTGCCCCAGTGTTCGCTCCATTCCCCCTGCGGGGTGACCATTTCGAGCGCGATACCCGCGCGATCCATCACGGCCGCAATCCCGCGAGCGCGGTCCAGGGCCGCCTGTTCGCCGTGCGGACCGGTGATATGGGCGATCTTCCTGCGACCAATATCGAGCAGGTGTTGAGCGGCCAGCCGGCCCGCGGCGACATTGTCGGGAGTCAGCGAACAGTCCGTGGGATCGGCGGAAGGGGTGTAGACGTAAATGACCGGCACCGGCAGGTTCTGCCCGATGGGCAGTCTGGCATCGGTTCGACTGCCGACCACCATGATGGCGTCGACCTTGCGGCCGAGCAGCGCCGAGACATAGTGGCGCTCCCTGATGGCATCGCCACGCGCGTTGCACAGAAACACCGAGACCGATCCGCTGCCGAAACTGTCTTCGGCGGCCTTGAGAATGGGCAGGCTGAAGCGGCCCTCCAGGTCCGATGTCAACAGACCGACCGTACCCCCGATGGTGACGGCGCCGGCGCCCTCGCGTTCCAGCGGATAGGCCAGCTGCTCGGCCGCCAGGATGATGCGCCGCTTCGTCGCATCGCTCACCCTGTCCTTGCCATTGATGGCCTTGGAGACGGTCGCGATAGAGACGCCGGCCAGCCGGGCAATGTCGGCCAGTCGCGGGGCACGCGTTTTCCCGTTCATCACAAGCCTCGTTCAACCCAGAGCACCAGCGCGGTATCTAGCCTGTCCTATTTCCTCAGCGATAGGCCCGTATCGCCATCGAACAGGTGCAGGCGCTCCATATCCACGCTGACGGGCAGTTTGTTGGCCGGGTCATGTTTGACATCGTCGTCCAGTCGCCCGCACACCGTCGCCGAACCGATCGGGAAATAGATCAGCGTCTCGGCCCCCAGTGGCTCAACGAGCTCAACAGCAACATCAAGAGCGACGCTGGTGGACTTGGCCGTGCGCTGGGTGATGGCTTCGGGGCGCAGGCCAACGGTGACGGACTGACCATTGCTCAACGCGAAGCGTTCGGCAATGACCGGCGCCACCGGCAAGGCGACGCCGTCGGCCAGCTCGATCCGGCACTCCTGGCCAGACTGGATGACACGGCCGGGCAGCACATTCATTGCGGGCGAGCCAATAAAGGTCGCCACGAAAACGCTGGCGGGCGCATGATAGAGCTCCTGGGGTGGCCCGGCCTGCTCAATCACGCCCTTGTTCATCACAACCACCCGGTCAGCCATGGTCATGGCCTCGGTCTGGTCATGGGTCACATAGACAGTCGTCGTCGGCATCCGCTGATGCAAACGCTTGATTTCGGTGCGCATCTGCACGCGCAATTGTGCATCCAGATTGGACAGCGGCTCGTCGAACAGGAAGACCTTGGGGTTGCGGACAATGGCGCGCCCCATGGCCACGCGCTGGCGCTGTCCACCCGAGAGCTGGCCGGGACGCCGATCCAGCAGGTCTTCGATATGCAGCGTGCTGGCGGCTATCGCAATGCGCTGATCGATTTCGTCGCGCTTCATGCGCTTCTGTTCAAGGCAGAAGCCGATATTGTCGCGCACGGTCATGTGCGGGTAGAGCGCGTAGTTCTGAAACACCATGGCGATGTCCCGCTGGCCGGGGCCTAGCCGGTTGACCACGGTATCGCCGATCAGGATTTCGCCGCCGCTGATGTGCTCGAGGCCGGCAATCATCCGCAAAGTGGTGGATTTGCCGCAACCGGACGGACCGACGAGCACGACGAACTCGTTTTCGGCGACCTCAAGGTCGATGCCGCGAACGGCCTGATAGTCGGTATAGGTCTTGGAAACCTTGCGCAGCGACACTTTGGACATGGCTCTATTCCTTTCGCAACCACACCTGCATGCCGCCCGGAGCGCGGTTGGCCCACAGGTGGTAGGGAATGGCGGTGAACCGCGTGGGTTCGGACTTGGGCGGGGTGGTGCGATAGAGGGCGTGGCCCCAGTCCGCGGTGATAGCGCGGGTCGCAGCGCCTTCCAGCACAACGGCGCCGCCGACGACGTCCTGGGCAAAGCGCGCCGAAATCTGCGGCTCGGCAGAGATCGTCAACTGCTGCGGCGGGGCGATGTTGTCGATTTCCTCGACACAGTAGACCACCGGGCCCCGCTTCATGGCGACGCGGCCGGCATCCTCGCTGACGAGCGGATTGGCGTGCAGCAGTTCTACCGGCATCGCCAGGGCGATGCGAACGACATCGCCAGCCGACCAGTCACGGGTGACCGACACATACCCCTTGTCTGCCTTGGCCGTTAACGCTTCGCCATTGACGCTGAGTTCGGCGGAGCCGCACCAGCCCGGAATGCGCAGATGCAGGGCGAAATTGGCCGTCATTGCAGGCGTGACGGTGATGGCGATATCGCCATCCCAAGGGTAGCGCGTCTCCTGCTCGATATCGACAGGGATGTCCCCCACCATCACCCGCGCCGTATTGGCGCCATAGAGGTGCACTGCCAGTGCGCCGGGTTTGCTGGTATAAAAATAGCTGCCCAGCGAGGCGATCAGGCGGGCAATATTGGTCGGGCAGCAGGGGCAGTAGTGCCACTTCCAGCGCCGGTTGTCGCCATGGCTCTCCAGCACGTTCTCGTAGAAATAGTGCTCGCCGTCACGCGCTATGCCTGACAGTGCACCATTGTAGAGCACCAGTTCCACCTGATCGGTGAACCGGCCATCGAGCTCGATCTGGGCCATGCGGTGCCCCCAGAAGGCGAGCGCCACCGCCGCGCAGGTTTCAGCATAGGCAGTCTGGTTGGGCAGATCATAGGCGCGTGTGAAGCCCTCATTGGTGCCAGACGGCCCCAGGCCGCCGGTGACATAGAGCTGGCGCTGCGTGAGGTTGTCGAAAAGGCCGTTGCAGGCGGCCAGCAGCGTCAGATCGGACGTTTCGGCGGCGAGGTCGGCCATGGCCGAGAACAGGTACATGGCGCGAACGGCGTGGCCGACGACCTCTTTCTGCTCCCGGACGGGAATGTGGGCCTGGCTATAGGAGTAGTCCTTGTAGACGTAGTCCTTGGGGTCATCGCCGCGCTTGCGTGCCTCATCGTCAAAATAGGATGGCGATTGTCCGCGTTCCTCGACGAAATACTGCGCCAGTCGCAGATGCCGCCGATTCTGGGTCACCCGATACAGCTTGATCAGGGCGAGCTCGATTTCCTCATGCGCGTCATAGCCGCGCAACTTGCCCGGTTCGCGGCCGAAGGTATCGATGATGTGGTCCACCGCCTTGATCATAACGTCCAGGAAGCGGCGCTTGCCGGTCGCCTCGAAATAGGCAACGGCGCCTTCGAGCAGGTGACCCATGGAGTACATTTCATGGAGATCACGCAGATTGGTCCAGCGCTTGTCGGGCTCGCGGCGGATGAACCAGGAATTGAGATAGCCATCATCCATCTGCCCGTGAGCGAGTTGCTCGACGATCTGATCGATCTTGGCTTCCAGATCGGGGTTTGGATGGGCCTTGAGGGTATAGCTGGCCGCCTCGATCCACTTGCCGAAATCGCTGTCGAAGAAATGCTGCATCGACAGCCCGCTGGGCTGGATCGGACGCGCCAGTGGCGCAGGCGGGAGATCAAAGTTCAGGACTTCGAGGAAGCCTTCCTCATCAAGGCGGCGATGCTGGCTGGGCACAGTGACCTTGCGCACGGTTTCAGTCCAGCTTTCCCAGAAGCCGCCGGTAAAATCGACGCTGGCATGATCGGCCGGCACAAAGCGCTCCATGCGCGGTGGGTTGGAGAGATCGGTCATAAGGTCCTCAAGATCAGTCATTTGACGGCGCCGGCCGTCAGGCCGCGCACGTAATAGCGTTGCAGGAGCAGGAACAGCACCAGACAGGGGATCATCGTCACGGTGACGCCCGCCTGCAGGGCACCCCAATCGATGATGCCGTAAATGCCGGAAGACACGTTCACCAGCATGATGGGCAGGGTGAACTTGTTCTGGTCGGAGATGAAGATCAGCGCCGCGAGAAACTCGTTCCAGGAATTGAGGAAGGCGAACAGCGCCACGGTCGCCACGCCCGGCAAGGCAATCGGCATCATGATACGCCGCAGAATGGTCCACTGGCTGGCACCATCGATGCGCGCCGCCTCGATGAGCGCCTTGGGCACGGCGTCGAAGGCATTGCGCATCATGAAGATGGAGAACGGGAGCTGAAATGTTGCGTAAATCAGTACCAGTCCCAGCAGGCTGTTCTGCAGTTTCAGGAAATTGAGCACCAGGAAGAGCGGCGTCAGGATGGACTGGAAGGGAATCATCAGGGTGGCCATGGCGACGATGAAGAGCGCCGTCTGTCCGGGGAAGCGGAACTTGGAAAAACCGTAGCCCGCCGGCACGGCAACCGCGATGGTGAGCGCCACGGTACCCAGGGCGATGATGACGGAGTTGGCGGCATAGGTGTACCACCCCGCCCCCACGCCTTCGAGGCGCCGATAATTCTCCAGCGAGAAGGCCTGACTGAACAGGGATACCGGATCAGCCAGGGCAGCCGCTGCCGGCTTGAAGGAATTGGCGACGGACCAGACGATCGGCGCCAGGAAGAATATCGCAGCAAGCAGCCAGGCCGCGTAGAGTGCGGCGGTTTTCCAGGCATTGCCTTCTTTGTCGAGCTGGGCGCTGCGCATCAGCTTTCCTCCGGACGCGTTCTGAGAAAGGCCAGCTGCACCGAGCTGATGGCGACCAGCACGACCAGCAGGACCAGCGACAGCGCCGCCCCATAGCCCAGGCGATAGGATGTGAACGAGGCCAGGAAGATCGAGAAGACGGCCGAGATGGTCGAGTTCTGCGGGCCACCCTGGGTGATGATGAAGAACTGGTCGAACGCCAGCATGGATGAGGTGACGTTGAGCACCAGCACGAGCAGGATGGAATTGCGCATCAGCGGCACGGTGATGCGGCGAAACCGGCTCCAGGCGTTGGCGCCGTCGATCTTGGCGGCCTCGATCAGTTCATTGGGAACACTCTGCAGGCCGGTCAGCAGGATCACCATCGAAAAGCCGGCGCTCTTCCAGACCACCATGAGGATGACCACGCCCAGCGTGGGCCAGAAATTCTCCAGCGGACGCGGCGCCGAGCCCACCAGGCCCAGATCGAGCAGGAGCCGGGCAAAAACGCCGCTATCTGGATTGAGCAGCCAGAGCCACAAGGTGGATGCTGCACCAAAGCCGATCACTACCGGCATGAAGTAGACGGTGCGGAATATTCCGGCGGCGCGAAGCGGCTTGTCCACCAGAAGCGCGAGCGGAAAGCTGACGGCAAACAGCGCGATGGAGACCAGCACCGTATATAGAGCGGTGAAGCCAAGGCTATGCCAGAGCTGGCTTTCGCCAAGCAGCTCGGCATAATTTCCCATGCCGATGAACCTGCTCTTGCCCAGCAGGGGCCAGTCATAAAAGCTCATCCACACCGTCATGATCAGCGGCAGCAGGAAGAATACCCCGATCAGCACAAAACTGGGAATGACGAGCGCCAGGCCCAGCCACTGGGTTGGCTCTCGGTTGGCAGCCGCGGCGGAAGCCGGGCTCTTGGCGTCGATATGGTTGGTCACTGTCATTCTCGAACTTTGGCGGGGACGACCGAGCCAGAAGACAATGGTCGCCCCCGCCCGCCCAGGGAGGGGTTACGGGTTTGTGCGTTCGAGGATGCGGGTGAACTCTTGCTGCGCGGTCTCGATGGCGCCGTCAATGTCACCATCAAAGATGGCGCGATTGAGCATGTTCAGCCACGGTCCTGTCCGGCTGACAAACAGTTCGTCGGAGGCAAAGGTATAGGGCGTCCGAGCCTTGGCCAGGGTGTCATAGGCGATCAGGTTGCGCTCATCGAAATTGGCAAAGGCTTCGGCTGCCACATCGGTGCGCGGCGGCATGCCGGCCTGCTCGGTGATGTAGATCTGCTGCTCGGGCTGCATGTAGAAATCGACGAAAGCGAGAGCCGCCTCTTTCTTTTCCGGCGTGATGCCTTTCATCAGGGTCAACGCATCGCCACCGGCAAAGCTGGACTCGCCGCCATCCGGGCCCGGAATGGGGACGATGCCGAAATTGACATCGGGATACTGGCTGGTAAGGAGATTGACGATGTAGGAGCCGGTCATCAGGATGCCAACCTTGCCCGAGGCGAAGGCCGAGACGGCATCATTGCCGACGCCCGAACGCGTGGTCGGATGGGTCGAGCCATTTTCCCACATCTGGTGGTAGAGCGCGAGCGTCTCGCGCATGGCCGGGGTATCGATGGTTGCCGTACGGCCATCCTCGGACAGAACGTCAGCACCGGCGGCCCAGATGTGCGGGGTGAAGGTGTAGACCTGCCAGCTGCCCGAAGCGGCAACGTACATGAAGCCGTAGGTGTCATCGCCGAGAGCGTGAATCTTTTCAGCGTCGGCGGCGATTTCCTTGAGCGATGTCGGGCCCTGTTCGGGATCAAGACCGGCCTGCGCAAACAGATCCTTATTGTAGGCAATGGTGGAGGCATCGGGCAGCATCGGGACGGCGTATTTCTTGCCATCGAAGGTGCCCAGCCGCATGTGGGACGGGCTAAGGCTGTCGGCATAGGGCAAGCCATCGATGAAGCTGGTGATGTCCTCAAGGCTATCGGTAGCAGCAAAGGTTGGCAGATAGATCAGGTCCATGACCACGGCATCGGGTGGTGCGCCGGCGGCAATGGAGGCGCCGAGCTTCATGACCATCTGCTCGGCAGTGATCGGCGTCACGATGACCTTGTCCTCGTGATCGGCGTTGAACTTGTCGGCCAGTCCCTGCACCACCGCAGCCGAGGACGTCCGCACCCAAAGATTGACATCCTCGGCGAACGCCTGCCCAGCGACGGACATGGCGAGCAGTGAGATGGTCGCCAGCAAAACGGGTCTACGCATGTTTGTTCCTTTCCCTCTTGGGCCCCTCAGCCCGACAAGATGAAGCGTAGCAACACTGAAGAAGCATTGTCGACAGATTGGATGCCAGAGAAAGCGATGAACTCGGAAATAGATTTTTGATGTTTTCGCAAAGTTTCGCAAAGGCGGCTAACGCTCTTGCCGCGGCGAATTGCACGTTCCCGCAGCGACTTAGGACGAGGCCTTCGCGATGCCACGGTTTGCCCGTCATGGAATTGGCGGGCGAATGGGCCCGCATGAGCGCTTTCGCGAAAAAGCGTTCCGGCCGCCGTAGCGCTCGCGGGTCAGGCTGGCGGCTGCAGCGGAGCCGTCAGCCGATCCAGATAATTGCGCGCCCGAGCGGACAGGGCTGGCCCAATCTGCGCCCTGACCTGCTGGTGATAGTCGTTGATCCAGTTGATCTCGGCCGCCGTGAACGCGGCAGTATTGGCAAAGGACAAATCGATCGGCGCCATCGTCAACGACCGAAAGGCGAGGAAACCAGTGCCCGCCGAAATGACCTCCACCTGGTTTTCGACCCGCAGGCCGAACCGATCCTCGGCATAGTAGCCGGGCTCAATGGTCATTATCACGCCTGGCTCGAAGCGATGGGCATTGACCGCCTTGCCAAAACGGTGGGGATGCTCATGGACGGAGAGGAAGTGGCCAACGCCGTGGCCGGTGCCATGATCGTAATCGAGACCCAGATCCCACAAGGGACGCCGCGCCAGAGCATCGAGATGATGCCCACAGGCCGAGACCGGAAACCGGGCGCTGATCAGGGCGATGAAACCCTGAACGACGGCGGTGTAGGCAGCGACGATGTCAGGCGCCATGGTGCCGAAGGCGACCGTGCGCGTCACATCGGTCGTGCCGCCGGGATATTGCCCGCCGGAGTCGATAAGGTAAGGCAGTTCCCTGCCAATGGGGGCATTGGTGGACGGCTTGGAGGAATAGTGACACATGGCAGCGTTCAGGCCGGACGCCGATATGGGCGCGAAGCTCTCGTCGACGAAATTGGCCCCACCCTGCCTGAAGGCCAGCAGCGCCGCCTGCGCTTCGAGTTCTGTGATGGGTGAGCCCGCCGCCTGACGCGGCAGCGCTTCGGCGTCGAGCCAGGCCAGAAACTCGGTCAGCGCCACGCCGTCTTCCAGGTGCGTCTGGCGGAAGCCGTCGAGTTCCACCGCATTCTTGACGGCCTTGGCGGTGGTGATGGGGCTCATCTGGACAACAGGCGTACCACCGCCCTGCACCGTCGCCAGCCTGACGGCCACCGGCGCAAAGCCGGGATCGATCATGACCTTGCGCCCGGCTGCGCGCCGTTGCAGGTCCTGCGCAAAGGCTTGGGGATCATGTATCTGCAACCCATCGGCCTCGATGCCCGCCAGCGCATTGGGCAGTTTGCGGCGGTCAACGAACCAATCTACCCGTCCCTGATTATCCAGGATCAGCGTCGAGTGCGGCAAAGGCGTGCGCGGGACATCGCTGCCACGGACATTGAGCAGCCAGGCGATATTGTCGGGCTGGGTTTCAGCCAGAAGGTCGACGCCTGCGGCCGCAAGCTGGCTGGCAATCCGGCGGCGCTTGTCCTGGCTGGCTTCGCCTGCCACGGACACGGGAAATGCGGTGATGGGGCCCAGTGGCGGGGGTGGCTGGTCGGTCCAGATCTCGTCGACCAGATCATCATCAATCGCCTGCAGGGTTGCGCCAACGCCGCCAAGGGCGGTGTCGATGCGGTCGAAGAGATCACCCGGAACAAGCCCGGCATTGATGGCAAAGGTGCTTCCGGCCGGTGCGTTTTGTCGCAGCCACTGATCGATGGGGAAGTCAAAGAAGTGGGCTATTTCAAAGGCGCTCGGGTCCACTTCGGCCTTCACCTGCACCTGATAGCGTCCATCGACGAACAGGACTGCACGGTCTTGTGTCACCAGCGCAATGCCCGCCGATCCGGTGAAGCCGGTGACATAGGCCAGCCGTTCGTCGTGAGGGGCGACGACCTCACCCTGGTAGGGATCAAAACGCGGGATGATCACGCCGTCGAGGGATCTTGCCGCCAGCACTGTCCGCAGTTGCATCAGGCGGTCGGTCATCCGGGTTGACAAGCTCATGGGTACACTCAATGTCGACAAACTGAATATTATTGCCTGGCAACGATCAGCCAGCCCGGTCTGCAAGTCAAGCCACTGGAGCGATCCACACCGACGATCAAAAGGTCGTCCAATGCTAATGTCGCCAATTTGTCGACAGGGCATTGACACAGCTGCCGTGCTTTGGTGTCAATGTTGGCGCAGGAGGAGAGACCTGCTGACAGCTAGGACAGACGCTCAGAGGGAGCCGTGACCATGACATCAACATTTGCCCGACTGGCAGTGGCGGGACTTCTCGCAACCGCCGCCCTTACCCCGATTGCAGCCACGGCACAGGAAGGCCAGACCGGTGGCGTGCTGCGCATTCTGGGCACGGCGGACGTCGATCACTTCGACCCCACATCGGCGGCCCTGGTGACCAGCAACAATTTTCTGCGCGCTGTGACGCGGCAGTTGATCAGCTACGCTGCCTCCACGGATGAGAATGTCCGCATCACGCCCGAAGGCGACCTGGCAACAGAGGTGCCCCAGCCCACCAATGACGGCCTGACCTACACCTTCACCCTGCGCCAGGGCGCACAGTGGAACGCTCCATCGGGTCCGCGCCAGATTACCTCGGCGGATTTCGAGCGCGGCATGATGCGCATGTGCAACCCGCTGCTCGGGTCTGCTGCCCTGACCTATTATCAGGACCTGATCGTGGGCATGGCCGAATTCTGCGCCGGCTTCTCCGAGGTGGAACCGACGGTGGAGGCGATGAAGGCCTATATCGAGTCGAACGACATTACGGGCATCGAGACGCCGGATGACCAGACCATCGTCATCAATCTCACGCAGAAGGCCGGCGACTTCATCTACATGCTCAGCCTGCCGACATCGGCCCCTGCCCCGGTCGAGGTGCTTGATTATCTGCCTGACGGCCCAGATTACCGCGCGAACTTCATCGCCAGCGGCCCGTACACCCCAGACGCCTATACGCCTGACTCCAGCCTCAAACTGGTGCGCAACCCCGCCTGGACCAGCGAAAGCGACCCGCTGCGCAAAGCCTATGTCGACGAGATCGAGCTGACCTTCGGCGTGCAGCCTGATGCCGCCCTGCAGCAGCTGCAATCGGGTGATGGCGACATGACCTATGACATCACGATCCCGCCAGCCATTCTGCAACTGCTGACGGCCACCGGCGACGAGAAGCTGATGACCGTGTCATCGGGCAATACCGCGTTCCTGTTCATCAATACCGTTTCAGACAACAATGACGGCGCGCTGCAGAATGTGCTGGTGCGTCAGGCGCTGAACTATGCCATCGACAAGGCGGCCATTGTGCAGCAGTCGGGTGGCCCCACTGTCGGCCAGCCGGTCAACGGCATCTTTGGCCCCGGTGTGCTGGGCTACCACGAGTTCAACCTCTATCCGAGTGAGGACGCCAAGGGCGATCCGGCAAAGGCCAGGGAATTGCTGGCCGAGGCCGGCTATCCCGATGGCATTACGCTCAAAATGCCGTTCCGCAACCAGAACAACGAGCCAGCCATCGCCCAGACCATCCAGGCCAGCATGGCCGCGGCCGGCATCACGCTCGAGCTGACGCCAGTGGCGCCTGCCGACTATTATTCCAAGTTCATGACCAACCCGATCAACACCAAGGAAGGTACCTGGGATATTGCACCGGTCGGCTGGACGCCCGACTGGGCAGGCGGCTCGGCGCGTTCGGTGTTCCAGCCCCAGTTCACCTATAACGGCACGCACCAGACCTATAACTACACCGACTACAACAACCCCGAGGCGACTGCCCTGGCGCAAGAGGCCATCAATGCCACCACGCCCGAAGAAGTCGCCCGGATCTGGGGTGAAGTCGACGAACTGGTGATGGCCGACGCGCCGGTTGTCCCCTACCTGGCCAACAAGGTGGTGCTGTATCACGGCGAAGCCGTGCAGAACTTTGCACCCTATGCTCTGGGCGTGCAGGGCGACTGGACCAATGTCTGGCTGCAGCGCTGATCCGACCTGACCACGCCGGCCCGGCTGCCAGACAGCCGGGCCGGCCATCAACGACAATTGGAGCGCGCTTTTGCCAATCCTTGAAGCACGACGGCTGAGCATTTCCATTCCGACCGAAGACGGTATGGTCTACGCCCTGCGGAACGTTTCGTTCTCCGTGGAGGCCGGGGAGATGTTCGGCATCGCGGGCGAATCTGGATCGGGCAAAAGCGTGATGATGCAGGCCATTATGGGCCTGCTCCCCTTTGCCGAAATTACCGGTGAAGTCATCTTCGAGGGGCGAGACCTGCTGCAGGAAACGCCCCGCGCGCTGCAGCAATTGCGCGGCGCGCGCATCGGCATGATCTTTCAGGATCCCCTGTCGAGCCTGCATCCATTCTACACCATCGGCGACCAGATCGCCGAAGCCATCATGGTGCATCGCAAGGTTTCCAGGGCCGAGGCCAGGACGATGTCCATCGACATGCTCGGCAAGGTCGGCATCACCCGGCCGGAAGAGCGTTTCGATGCCTATCCGCACCAGTTTTCCGGCGGCATGCGCCAGCGGGTGATGATTGCCATGGCTCTGGTCCTGCGCCCCTCGATCATCATTGCCGACGAACCGACCACCGCCCTGGATGTCACGGTTCAGGCGCAGATCATTGCCCTGCTCGACCAGATGCGCCAGGAGCTGGGCACGACCGTCATCATGATCACCCATGATCTAGGGCTGCTGTCATCGGTGGCCGATCATGTCATGGTCATGTATGCCGGCCACAGGATGGAATATGGTGCCAGCGCGTCGATATTTCGTGCGCCATCCCACCCCTACACCACAGGCCTGCTGCGCTCGTCACCGTCCAATTACGCGGCAGGCGAGCAGTTGATGGCCATTCCCGGTCGACCGCCCAGCCTGCTGAACCTGATGCCAGGCTGTCCATTCGCGCCACGGTGCAGCGCTGCCATGCCGCAATGCACGACTGAAAAACCGCCGGTGCGGCACTATAGCGATGGCGTGGAAGCGCTGTGCTGGCTGGACAAACCGGCGATCGACGTGCTGCCCGAGACACACGAACCGGCGCGCATCCCACCCGATGCAAATGCCCCCCAGATCATGGTCGTGGAGGGCATCGAGCTCAGTTTCCCTACGGGCGGCATGTTTTCTTCGCGGGGCGAATTCAAGGTACTGCAGGGCATCGACTTCGCGCTGCGACGCGGGGAAACGCTGGGTCTGGTTGGGGAAAGCGGCTGCGGCAAATCCACCCTGGCGCGGGTGATCGCCGGGCTGATCCCGCCAAGCGCCGGGCGTGTCGTGCTCAATGGCGTGGAAACCTCGACGCTGGGCAAGGCGGCGTGGATCGAGGCGCGCAAGAATGTCCAGCTGGTATTCCAGGATCCGTTCGGCTCGCTGAACCCTCGTCGCCGGGTAGGCGCCATCATCGGCGATCCGTTCAGAATTCATGGCGTCGCGCGTGGCGCGGACCGCAAGCGCCGGGTTCAGGAACTGATGGAACTGGTCGGCCTGAACCCCGAACACTATAACCGCTTTCCATCCGAGTTTTCCGGCGGGCAGCGACAGCGGATCGGGATCGCCCGCGCCCTGGCGCTCAAGCCAGATCTCATCATCTTCGACGAGCCGGTTTCCGCGCTCGACGTCTCGATCCAGGCCCAGGTTCTCAATCTGATGGCCGACCTGCAGCGCGAGCTCAAGCTCACCTATCTCTTTATTTCCCATGACCTGGCCGTCGTACGACAGGTCTGCAACCGCATCGCGGTCATGAACAAGGGCCGCATCGTGGAACTGGCTGACACCGAGCAAATCTACACGGCCCCCCAGGACGACTATACCCGCATGCTGCTGGCTGCCTCGGTGACGCCACCACCGCAAGGACATGCCGAGGGCCGCGCCCTGGTCCAGTCCAGGGAATGGGAGGCAGCATGAGCGAGGAAGTCCAGATCGTCCAGCGCGGTGCACTCGCGCTCACCCTGCGCCGGCTGTGGGCCGACAAGGCAAGCATGATAGCAGCCTGCTTCATCGTGTTTCTGGTGGTGTTCGCCGCGGCTGCACCACTGATCGAGACCTGGACGGGTCATTCGGCGATCGAGCAGTTTCGCGATACCGGGCTTTCCAGCATGGGGCTTCCGGTCGCGCCCAATGGCGAATTCGTCTTCGGCACGGACCATCTGGGCCGCGACGCCCTGGTACGTCTGGCCTATGGCGCGCGCGTTTCCCTGCTCGTGGGCGTGCTCGCCTCGCTCGCCGCAGCCGCCATCGGCGTCACGGTGGGCATGGTCGCCGGCTTTTATGGCGGATGGGCGGACAGCCTGCTCAGCCGCGGCATGGACCTGATAATGAGCGTCCCCTTCCTGCTGTGCGCGCTGGCGCTGGTCTCGGTCTTCGGCCCCAGCCTGGCGCTGAGCATCGGGGTAATCGTGTTTTTCAGCTGGACCACCATGGGGCGAGTGATCCGGGGGCAGGTATTGTCGCTGCGTGAACGCGAATTCGTTCAGGCCAGCCGCTCGCTCGGCGCCGGACCGCTCTCGATCATGATCGTCGATATCCTGCCCAATCTGAGCGTGCCGATCATCATCTACACCACCATGATGATCCCCAATGCGATCGTCTTTGAAGCGACGCTGTCGTTTCTGGGCCTGGGCATCATCCCACCAGCACCAAGCTGGGGTGGCATGCTTGCCGATGCAGCAGCCAATTCCATCTATCTGGTGGCCTGGTGGCTGGTGCTGGTGCCCGGAATGGCGCTGCTGATCACCACGCTGAGCTTCAACATCCTGGGCGATGGCCTGCGGGACGCCTTCGACCCCAAAGCGCGACCGATCCGCCGGAAACGCCGCGTATTGCGGAGGGCCAAACCATGATCCGCTTCCTGGCCGGCCGTATCGCTTTCGCCATGCTCGTGCTGCTGGCGCTGTCGACCTTTGTGTTCCTGCTGTTCTTCGTGGCGCCCGGCGATCCGGCGCGACTGGTCGCCGGCGACAAGGCCACCGAAGCCCAATTGGTACAAATCCGCAGCAATCTGGGGCTGGATCGCCCGATCCACGAGCAATATGTCAGCTTTCTTGGCCGCGCGGTTCAGGGCGATCTGGGTTTTTCCTATCGCAACCAACAGCCCGTGCTCAAACTGATTGCCAATCGTCTGCCGGCCACCATCTCGCTGGTCATTGGCGGGGTGATTGTCTGGCTCGCTGTGGGTATCCCCATCGGGATCATGTCGGCACGCCATGCCGGTGGCCTCCGCGACAGGATCGGCCAAGGCTTCATTCTGATCGGCCTGAGCTTTCCGACATTCGTGCTGGGCATGGTCTCGCTATACGTGTTCTATTTCCTGCCGAGACAGGCCGGGTTCACCCTGTTCCCCGCTGGCGGATTCAAGCCGTTCTGGCCCAATCCCGCGATCTGGGCCTGGCATATGTTCCTGCCATGGATGACCGTGGCCCTGACCACGGCTGCGGTCTATGCCCGCCTGACGCGGGGCCAGATGCTCGAGGTCATGGGCGAGGACTATATCCGGACGGCAAGGGCCAAGGGCCTTCCCGAAACGACGGTGGTGCTCAAGCACGGCATGCGGGCGACGCTGACACCGCTGGTGACCCAGCTGGGGGCCGACATCGCCTTCCTGCTCGGCGGCGCCATCGTCATCGAGCAGGTCTATGGCCTGCAAGGCGTCGGAGCGCTGGCCGTGCAGGCGGTCAATACGCAGGACAGGCCGATTATCATCGGCGTGGTCATGCTGGGCGGCCTGTTTATCGTGATGGCAAATATCATCGTCGACATAGCCTATGCGCTACTCGACCCGCGCGTTCGCCAGCGCTGATCCACGAGGACAAGATTATGATCGTTTCCGAATACACCATTCCAGGCATGCATATTCGTGATCATCTTGTCGATGTGCCGCTGGACTGGCGCGGGGCGCCCGATGGACCAACGATCAAGCTGTTTGCCCGCGAAGTGGTGAACCCGACAAAAAAACACGAGGACCTGCCGCTGCTCGTATTCCTGCAAGGCGGGCCCGGCGGCAAGTCGCCGCGTCCCCAGATGGCGGGGCCGGGCTGGCTGGTGGAGGCTCTCAAGAGCTATCGGGTCATCCTGCCCGACCAACGCGGCACGGGGCGCAGCACACCGGTGGACGCCCACACCATGGGACAGTTCGCCAGCGCCGAAAAGGCGGGCGACTACCTCGCCCATTTCCGCGCTGACTCGATCGTCGCCGATTTCGAACACCTGCGGAAGACGGCCTTTGGCGGCCGCCGCTGGCAAAGCCTGGGGCAGAGCTATGGCGGCTTTTTGACCCTGACCTATCTCAGCCAGGCGCCTGAAGGGCTTTCCGCCTGCTATGTAACGGGCGGACTGGCCTCGATTCATCCCTCCGCACAGGAGGTGTACCGACGCACCTATCCGCGCGTCGAAGCCAAGACCGCGCGCTACTACAAGCGCTACCCTGACGACGCCAAGCTGATTGGCCAGCTTGCCGATTTCATCGATGCCAATGATGTGCGGCTGCCCGATGGGGACCGTCTGACAGTCAGGCGGCTGCAGACGGTTGGCATCGATTTCGGGATGAAGCCCGGATTTGAAAACATCCACTGGCTGATGAATGAGGCCTTCGCCGGACCTGGCCTGGACCGGCTCTCGGATCAATTCCTGTTCGAGGCCATGAAGCTGACAAGCTACGACGGAAATCCCCTGTTCTTTGTCATGCAGGAGAGCATTTACGGCGCCGGATCCGGCGCCACGGCATGGGCCGCGGATCAGGTTCGGCAGACATTGCCGCAGTTTGACCCCAAGCGCCGCCCCCTGCTGTTCACCGGCGAGATGATGTTTCCCTGGATGCTGGACGAAATCCGCTCGTTGCGGCCCTTCAGGCCGGGGGCGGAAGCGCTGGCCCAGCGCGAGAACCATAGCCAGCTCTACGACCCAGACCGCCTTGCGGCCAACGAGGTGCCCCTTGCGGCGATCATCTATCACGATGACATGTATGTGGATGCTGGCCTGTCGCTGGAAACCGCCACTACAGTGGGCAATGTCGACTATTGGGTGACCAATGAATTCGAGCATGACGGGCTGCGACAGGACGCCGGCGTGTTCCGACGACTCAAGCAGAACGTGGAGGCGTTGGGCGGCCCGCTGGCCGGTTAGGCCAGCGGCGGCGGGCTTCGCTCACCCCCACCCGCAACAACCCATTGGCGCCGCAAACACGGGACGTGGCGACAAGCAAAGTTGCACGACGCCCGCCTGTGAGACGCTACTGGAACCTGTCGATTGAAAAAGCGGCGGGCCCCGCTTCGGTTTGCCCGACCATGCCAGAAACCAGCCGCGCCGTTACCGCGCTCAGGGTCAGGCCGAGATGGCCATGACCGAAGGCAAAGATAATGCGGTTGTCGGCTGAATACTGATCGATGACCGGCAGCGAGTCCGGCGTGGACGGTCGCCGCCCCATCCATTCCACGCCGCCCTCGGGCAGCGACGGGACGTAGCGCCGCATCTTGGCGCGCATGGCCCTGGCGCGGCCGAAATTCGGCGCGGTCTGCGGCTTTGCCAGCTCGACGGCACCACCCACGCGCAGGCCATCGACCAAAGGGACGGCAACAAATCCGTGATCGGCAAAGCCGACGGGCAGCGGCAGGTTCCAATCGAGATCGGAATAGGTGGTGTTGTAGCCACGCTCATTCTCGAGCAGCACCTTGATGCCCAGGGCCCTGACGATCTCGCGGGACCAGACGCCTGCGGCGACAACCACCTTGTCGAACACCTGTTCGCCCTGCCCTTCGATGCGGACGGCAATGCCCCGGTCCTGCTGCTGCAAGGACTGCACCCTGCCCTGCCTGAGCTGACCCTTGGCCCGGATGAAATTCTGGTAGTGGCGCAGGACGGTCAGCGGGTTGGAAACCATCCAATAGACAGGCTGGTGTACGGCGCCAAAAAACCTGCCTTCCAGCTGGGGTACCATGGCGCGGGCAGCGGCGGGCGAGATCGGCTCGTACTCGTAGCCCAGCACATCCTTGACCTCAGCGGCTTCGCGCAGGGCCGCATCCAGGCTGCCCTTGTCGTCATGCACAGACAGGTAACCGGTCTGCCGCAGGTGACCCTCAAGGCCAGCCATGGTGCCGAGCTCCCGATGATCGGCCAAGGCGGTCTGCATCAGGCCGGCAAGAGCTGTTCTGGCCCGCGCGCCGCGAGCCGGTGTCGCAGCCGACAGGAACGCAAGCAACCAGGGCGTCAGCGCCGGCAGATCCTGCCAGCGCAGGGTCAGCGGCCCGAGGGGGTCGAGCAGCCATTTGGGCACCGCCGTCAACATGCCCGGGCTGGCAATTGGCGCGATTTCAGGCAGGGCGATCAGCGCCGCATTGCCTGACGATGTCGGCAGACCATCAGGCTCCGCGTCAAATACCGTGACGGTATGGCCGTCACCAATCAGTCGCGCTGCAATAGCGGCTCCAACTATACCCGCGCCGACGACGCCAATGTTTGTCATCCTGGTCCTGTGGTGATGCTAAAGTGCAATTTTGGAAACGGTGTCGCGATCGATGTAGCTTTGGATCTGCCGAACGATCTGTGCGGCGTGTTCAGTTGCCAGAACATCGGCGCGATCAGCGTCGCGGGCCCTGATCGCCTCGACAATATGGCTGTGCTCTTCAACATATTGCTTTGGCAGCTGGTCGTCGAACGACTTGTAGTAAAGTCGCAGGATGCGGCGACCTTCATCGAGCAGGCGCTGAAAGAGAGCGGTGAAATAGATGTTGCCGCCGGCCTCGGCGATCGCGACATGGAAATCGCGATTGGCCTGGATCATGGTCAGGACATCCCGTTCGCCAACGGCCGTGGCATAGGCCGCCTCAAACTGGTCAATAACGGCGAGATGCGCGGCAGTGTGGTGAACGGCAGCAGCGCGCGTGGTGACGCGGTACATCAGCGTCAGCGCTTCGAAATAAACCGGCAGCTGGGCAAAATCGATCGTGGCGACAACCGTGTTGCGGTTCGGCAGCGTCTTCGCCAGGCCTTCGGCGACCAGGCGAACCAGGGCCTCGCGGATGGGGGTGCGCGACATCTTGAACTGTTCGGACAGAGTCACTTCATCCAGAGAACTGCCAGGATCGAGCGCAAGATCAAGGATAGACTGCCGCAAGCTCAGATAGACGGTCTGAGCCCCAGATCCGCGGGTGCGTTCAGGCTTGTCGGCCACAACAACATCGCCCTTTTCATCGTCCTTGGATTTCATCGACTTGCTCCACGAGACGCCCCAGACGCATGACGCTGGACGGATTGTTGCGGAACCGGCGCCGCTCGCCAGTTATTCTATGGGCAAGGGAGCGTGGATTCGCGATCAACAGGCAAGTCATAAACCGCCCCAAGGCCGCCAGCTTTAAAATATTCAGTTTGTAGACAGAAGGCAATGCCGACAGCCCCTTCTGACTATCTTTATGTCGACAAATTGCATTCCGGCTGGCTATGTTTGCGCCGCTCGGGATTTCGGCAGCGTGCCATCACCAGCCGATGTCCAGCAAAACGGCCAGAACGCCCCAAGCCGGCACCGGCCGTCACAACTCAGAAATGGCAAGGAAGCAGAATTATGCGCTGGTCGAAAACGGTGACCCTCATCGAAGCCCATGCAGAAGGGGAAGTGGGACGCATCGTGACGGGCGGGGTGATCGACGTGCCCGGAAAAACCATTGCGGACAAGCTCGTCCATATCAATGAAGTCGATGACAGCCTGCGCCGCTTTCTGGTTTTTGAGCCAAGAGCATCGGCCCAGATGAGCACCTGTCTGATATTCCCGCCAACGCGGCCGGATGCCGATATCGCCTTCATCATCCTGCAAGGCGACAAGGCGCATGCCATGTCAGGGTCCAACAGCATTTGCCTGACGACGGTTCTGCTCGAAACCGGCATGTTGCCGATGGTGGAGCCAGAGACCGTGGTGCGCATCGAAACGGCATCGGGCCTGGTTACCGCCCGCGCGACCTGCCACAACGGCAAGTGCGAGCGTGTGACGCTGACGATGAACCCATCCTATGCCGATCAGCTCGATGCGGTGGTCGACGTCGAGGGGTTCGGCAAGGTCAAGGTCGATATCGCCTATGGCGGGATCTTCTACGCCCTGATCGATCCGGCTCAACTGGGCCTGGAAATTCGTCCCGATCAGGCAAAGAAGCTGGTCGAGGCCGGCAGCGCCATCCACCGTGCGGTCAATGCCCAGCTCGACATCGCCCATCCCGAGATCGCGGCAATCAAGGGGATCTCCTACACGATGTTCAACAGCTTTACCGAAAGTGGAGAACTCAAGGGCGCCACCATCATGCCACCGGGCCGTATCGATCGATCCCCCTGCGGGACCGGCAATTCGGCACGGCTGGCGGTGGCTGCCGCACGTGGCCTGGCCAAACCCGGCGACGTGTTCATCGCACGCTCGATCATCGACTCAACGTTCCAGGTCACCTATGCGGGCGATACAACCGTCGCGGGGCGGCCGGCCGTGCAGCCGATCATATCAGGGCGCGGCTGGATCCACGGCATCCACCAGATCGGTGTCGATCCGACGGACCCCTACCCGCTCGGCTATTCGGTCGCAGATACCTGGGGCGATGCCTTCGACCTGATGAACTGAACGGAATTTTCCTGACCATGACTGATACTGCAAGCCTGCGCCTCGACGAAGCCTATGATCTCAGCGTGGCGGTGCTGACAACGAGCGGCTTCTCGGCGGACCATGCGCGCGCGATTGCCAAGGTGATCTGCGCGGGACAGCGCGATGAGTGCTACTCGCACGGCCTCTACCGCCTGCTTGGTTGCGTGCGCACCATCAAGACCGGCAAGGTCAATGGTATAGCTGTGCCCGAAGTATTCGATCATGCGCCCGGCATCGTCCGGGTCGATGCCAAGGGGGGCTATTCCCTGCTGGCCTTTGAACTGGGCCGCGGCATGCTGATCGACAAGGCCCGCAAGTCGGGGATTGCCGCGCTGGCGATCAACCATTGCTATCACTTTTCGGCGCTCTGGCCCGAAGTCGAGGCCCTGGCCGACGATGGGGTGGTCGCCATGGCCATGACGCCCAGTCACAACTGGGTGGCGCCCTTTGGGGGCAGCAAGCCGGTGTTCGGCACCAATCCACTGGCCTTCGCCTGGCCCCGCCCCGACGGGCACCCCTTCGTGTTCGATTTTGCCACGTCGACGGTCGCACGTGGCGAAATCGAACTGCACCGGCGCGCCGGCAAGCCCATTCCGCTCGGCTGGGCAGTGGATGCGGACGGCACCCCCACCAACGATACCGACAAGGCGCTGGCCGGCGCCATGACTGTCTTTGGCGGACACAAGGGATCCGCGCTCTCAACCATGATCGAACTGATGGCCGGACCCCTGATCGGGGATCTGAGCAGCATTGAATCGAACGCCTACGACAATGGCGCAGGCGCTGCGCCCTATCATGGCGAACTGCTGCTGGCATTCGACCCCACAGCGTTTACCGGCGCCGATGCCAGGCAGCACGCTCAACGGGCCGAGCTCATCTTTGATGCCATTATCGACCAGGGCGCCCGCCTGCCCTCGCAGCGGCGCTATGCCGCCAGGGCACGCTCGCTGAGCGCGGGAACGGTGCAGATACCAGCCACCTTGCTGGCGGAGATCCGTGATCTCCTGAAGCCCTGACGCAACTTTGTCGACAAACAGGATACAATGTGTATATTGGCATCAAGCCCGGAGGCTGAGCCTGCCGCCTATTGCCGTCTTTTGGACAAGGATCCGATGAAAACCGATATTTTTACGGGCGTAATTCCCGCCCTGATGACGCCTTGCAAGGCCGATCGTACGCCAGATTTTGATGCGCTGGTCCGCAAGGGAACCGCGCTCGTGGCCGCAGGCATGTCCGCGGTGGTCTATTGTGGTTCGATGGGCGACTGGCCCCTGCTCACCGACGCGCAGCGCATGGAAGGCGTCGAACGCCTGGTCGGCGCGGGGCTGCAGGTCATTGTCGGCACCGGCGCGATAAATACCGCGTCTGCCGTGGCCATCGCGGCACATGCCCAGAAGGTCGGCGCGGCCGGCCTGATGGTCATTCCCCGGGTGCTGTCGCGCGGCAATTCGCCGACGGCCCAGCGCCATCACTTTGAAGCCATTCTTGCCGCTGCCCCGCAACTGCCCGCTGTCATCTACAACAGCCCCTATTACGGCTTTGAAACCAAGGCCGATCTGTTCATGTCCTTGCGTGCCAAGCACCCCAATCTCGTCGGCTTCAAGGAGTTCGGCGGCGCTGCGGCGATGACTTATGCAGCCGAGCACATTACCAGCGCCGATTCCGATGTGATCCTGATGGCCGGCGTCGATACCGGGGTCTATCACGGCTACGTCAAGGCTGGCGCCACCGGCACCATCACCGGCATCGGCAATGCGTTGCCCAAGGAAGTCCTGCACATGGTGGCCCTGTCCAAGGCTGCCGCGGCCGGCGACGTGGATGCCCGTCTCAGGGCACTCGAACTGGGCGAGGCCCTGGCCGTGCTGTCGTCGTGGGACGAAGGCTCCGATCTGGTGCTCTACTACAAGTTCATGCTCGAACTGCAGGGCGAGGCCGAATACAAGCTGCATTTCAACACCACAGACGAACTGTCGCCGAGCCAGCGCGCCTGGGCCGAAACCCAGTTCCGGCAGTTCCAGACCTGGTACGCCAGCTGGAGCAAACTCCCCGGTGCCGTGCAGCAATACGCCCCCTGAGCCGATCGCTGACGGCAGGTATTTCAGTCTTGCAGCGGAGCTTCCGCTCCAGAAATTCCACGGCCAGGGCGGCACGCCCTGGCCGTTTTTTGTACGACCGGCTGACCACACAATCTGGCACTGCCCGGCTAGAGGCCTGCGCGATAAACATTGCAGCGCGGCCTGCCGGTCAAAAATATGCCCCAGCCGCGAGCGGCCGGGGCGTATTTATTTGCTTGTGGATGGCAGCGCTACTGGTTGGCGAGCAGTGCGCCTGCAGCAGCGCCACCGGCACCGCCGACGATTGCACCACCATAGCCACCAACCGCGCCACCAACCAGCGCGCCGCCGGCGCCACCAATGGCCGCGCCGGAAACAGTGCGCTGGGTGGATGTGCAAGCAGTAATTGAGAGCGCGCAAATTACGACGAGGGCAATTGGGGCAAGCTTGTTCATCGTGGTTCTCCTGGGTTTAGTCAGCGCCCAAAATAGATCAGCCCGGTGAGCTGCTGCCGGTTTGGTGGACACGAAGTTAGGCTAGTTTAGC
>TARA_R110002124_G_scaffold114535_9_pt1 | contig 23946 bp, 21 predicted proteins | sample TARA_R110002124 | Tara Oceans TARA_R110002124 (sample SAMEA4397445) | marine metagenome | biome: Polar Biome; feature: [SRF] surface water layer (ENVO:00010504); material: water (ENVO:00002006), including particulate matter (ENVO:01000060) such as... | depth 5 m
TTGGCCGGCTGCACCAGCTTGAGCGTGTAGCAGCCGGCAAACTGGGTGTGGGTGCCGGCATTGCTGACAGCATCGATGGCGACGGGCAGCCGGTAGTAGACGCTGCCCGCTGCACCCTCGGCGATTTCTTCACCGGTCAGGACGGTGACGCTGGCGGTATCGGCATAGCCCCTGGCGAAGTCGTCGAAGGCGGCCTTTGTCTCGGCCTCGCTCATCGGCTCATGCCGGTAATAGGACCAGGCCCGCGTCAGCTCCTGGCGGCCTATGGCATTGTAAAATGAGGCAATGTCGCTGGTGGCGGTGGAGCGATCATCAAGATAGCGCTCATCGGCGATGGCCGGGGGCGTGGCCAGCAGGGCCAGGGTGGCGACGAGCAGCAGGCGGGTCATGCGGGGAAACCGGCGTTGGGACTTGGCCAACCATGCTAGCGCCGCGCCTGTGGCTAAAATGCGCTGACAGGGTGACGCTGCCGCTTCCGTACTCACCCCGACGTGACGCCCCTAGCGGATCGGGTCCGGGGTGCCTAGGTTAGGTGCAACAAGAAAAACCTGCCGAGTATGTCATGTCCTATCACGAAGCCTTCGAACTGATCCGCGACGAACATATCGCGGAGGCCAATTCGCAGGCCCAGCTGTTCCGGCACAAAAAGACCGGGGCCGAAGTGCTCAGCCTCGTCAATGACGACGAGAACAAGGTGTTTGGCATCACCTTCAAGACGCCGCCGACCGACTCCACCGGCATTGCCCATATCCTTGAGCATTCGGTGCTGTGCGGATCGCGCAAATACCCGGTCAAGAAGCCGTTCGTGGAGCTGATCAAGGGGAGCCTCAACACCTTCCTCAATGCCATGACCTTTCCGGACAAGACGGCCTATCCGGTGGCCAGCCAGAATCTGAAGGATTTCTACAATCTGGTGGATGTGTATCTGGACGCGGTGTTCTTCCCGCTGCTGACCCGGGAGACCTTCCTGCAGGAAGGCTGGCACTACGAGCTCGAGGATGTCGACGCACCGCTGGTCTACAAGGGCGTGGTGTTCAACGAGATGAAGGGCGTGTTCTCATCGCCTGAATCGGTGATGCGCGATATTTCGCAGCGATCGCTCTATCCTGACGTGACCTATGGCAAGAGCTCGGGTGGCGATCCCAAGGCCATTCCCGACCTGACCTACGAGCAGTTTCGCGATTTTCACGCCAGGTTCTATCACCCATCCAATACGCGGGCGTTCTTTTCGGGCGACGACGATGCCGGCGAGCGGCTGGCGATCCTGGACGCCTATTTCAGCCAGTTCGAGCGCGCGCCGGTGGATGCCGAGGTGCAGCTGCAGCCGCGCTTCAATGCGCCGCGGCAGATCACGGCCACCTATGCCGGCACCAGGGAAGAGGGCAAGGCCCGCGACGGCATGGTGTCGGTCAACTGGATGATCGACCCGCCGGCGGACCGCACCGAAGCGCTGAGCTATGGCATGCTGAGCTATCTGCTGGCTGGCAATTCGGCGGCGCCGCTGCGCAAGGCGCTGACCGAGAGCGGGCTGGGCGAAAGCATGACCGGGGGCGGGATCGGCAGCGGCATGCGCCAGCCCATGGCCAGCTTCGGCATGAAGGGGATCGACGCGGCCGATGCCGGCAAGGTGGAAGCGCTGATCCTGTCCACGCTCGAGGAGATCGCGGCAAACGGGTTTGCCGAGGACCAGCTGGCGGCAGCGGCCAATACGTTCGAGTTCTCGCTGCGCGAAAACAATACCGGCTCCTATCCGCGCGGCATGGTCTATATGTTCAACGCGCTGGGGACCTGGCTGCATGAGGGTGACCCGATTGCGCCGCTGGCGTTTGAAGAGGCGCTGACCGCGCTCAAGCAAAAGGCCGGGCAGGGGTTCTTCGCGCAAGAAATCCGCCGCCTGTTCCTCGACAACATGCACCGCACCACGGTGACGCTGAGCGCGGACCCCGAACAGGGCGCGCGCGAGGCGGCGCGGGAAGCCGAGATCCTGGCCGAGGTGCGCCAGGGCTATGACGCCGCGGCGCTGACGGCGACAGTGGCCGAGACCGACCGGCTCAAGGCCCTGCAGGATGCGGTCGATGATCCGGCAGAGCTGGCCAAGATCCCCACCCTGACGCTGGCGGACCTGCCGCGCGAGAGCCGGACGCTGCCGATCGAGATCGGCACCCTGGCCGGCACGAGGCTATTCTACCATGATCTGCCGACGCTGGGCATCGTCTACCTCGATCTCGGCTTTGACCTGCACGTGCTCGACAAGGATCTGTTGCCCTATCTGCCGCTGTTCGGGCGGGCGCTGCTGCAGACGGGCACCAGCAAGCAGGATTTCGTCAGCCTGACGCAGCGCATCGGGCGCGCGACGGGCGGGGTGGCGCAGCATCGCGGCCTCTCCTCGCGCCAGGGCGATGATGGCAGCGCGGCCTGGTTCTTCCTGTCGGGCAAGGCCGTGCCGGACAATATGGTGGAAATGCTCGCCATCATGGGCGATGTGCTGCTCGATGCGCAGCTGGACAATCGCGAGCGGTTCAAGCAGATGGCGCTGGAAGAGAAGGCGGGCTTTGAGGCGCGCATGATCCCGGCAGGCAATTCCATCGTCGATACGCGGCTCAAATCGGGGCTGACCGAGGCGAGCTGGATTTCCGAGCAGATGGGCGGGGTCGGCTATCTGTTGTTCCTGCGCGAACTGGTCAAGCGGATCGATAGTGACTGGGCCAGTGTGGAGGCCGCGCTCAGGCGCATTCGCGATACGCTGTTCAATCGCGGCCGCATGGTGGTCAATGTGACGGCCGACGGCGCGCTGTGGAACCGCGCCAAGGGCGAGATCGAGGGTTTCCTCAAGGGGCTGCCTGACGCCACGCATGGGTTCGCCGACTGGCGCGTGGACTTTACGCCCCGGTCCGAGGGGCTGATCATTCCGGTTCAGGTCAATTATGTGGGCAAGGGGGCAAACCTGAAGGCGCTCGGCTTCGAGCTGACCGGGGCGGCCAGCGTGGTGCTGAAATTCCTCAACACCACCTATATGTGGGACAAGATCCGGGTGCAGGGCGGCGCCTATGGCGGCTCGAGCCGGTTCGACCTGGCGAGCGGCAATTTCAGCTTTCTGAGCTATCGCGACCCCAATCTGCTCAAGACGCTCGATGCCTATGACGGGGCCAGCAAGGCGCTCAATGCGAGGATCGGCGAGAACGACCTGACGCGCTCGATCATCGGGGTGATCGGGGATGTGGATGGCTATGAGTTCCCCGATGCCAAGGGCTATTCCTCGATGTGGCGGCAGCTGACCGGCACGACCGATGCGCTCCGCCAGCAGCGGCGCGACGAAATCCTCTCCACGACGGCAGCGGACTTCAAGGTTATGGCCGAGGCGGTCGATGCAGTGGCACGGCACGGCCATGTGGTGGTGCTGGGGGGCGAGGCGGCGATCAACCTGGCCAATGAGAAGCGGCCGGGCCTGCTGGACGTGACCAAGGTGATGTGACGCGGGTGCCCCGGCGCCACCTCCCCTTGTGGGGAGGGAGTGAGGGTGGGGGCACCGGCAGGGCATGGGACAGGGCCCCCACCCGTCCCCTGCGGGGCCACCCTCCCCACAAGGGGGAGCGGCGGCCGATAGTTTGGCGCGTGCTGAACCACTTCTGATTGTGGCGCGTTAGAGGAAACCATGGCCATCCAGATCCTCGACCGGCACCTGCATATCAAGGCGATCGACGCCTATATCGATCCTGGCGTGCCGCGCGAGCGGGCGATCATCACCCATGGCCATGCCGACCATGCGCGATCGGGCCATGGCAGCGTGCTGGCGACGCCCGACACCATTGCCATCATGCAGACGCGCTATGGCGCCGACTGCGCGCGGCGGTTCGAGCCGCTCGAATTCGGCGTGCCGCTGAGAATCGATGACGTGACCATTACGCTCTATCCGGCCGGGCATATTCTGGGCTCGGCGCAGGTGCTGGTGGAGAGGCAAGGCCAGCGCGTGGTGGTGACGGGCGACTATAAGCGCCTCACCGACCGCACGGCGCAGCCCTATGAGCTGGTCAAATGCGATCTGCTGGTCACCGAGGCGACCTTTGGCCTGCCGGTGTTCCAGCATCCGCATCCGCAGGTGGAAATCGCGCGACTGCTCAAATCGGTGGCGGACAATCCCGAGCGCAGCCATCTGGTGGGATGCTATGCGCTGGGCAAGGCGCAGCGGGTCATCGCGCTCTTGCGTGACGCCGGCTATGACGCGCCGATCTATCTGCATGGCGCGATGCTCAAGCTGTGCGCGCTGTATCAAGAGCTTGGCGTGGAGCTGGGTGAATTGCGACCGGCGCTCGATGTGCCCAAGGCCGAATTTGCCGGCCAGATCGTCATCGCGCCGCCCTCGGCGATCCGCGACCGCTGGAGCCGGCGTTTTCCCGACCCGGTGGTGTGCCAGGCTTCGGGCTGGATGAGCGTCAAGCAAAGGGCGCGGCAGGCACTGGTGGAGCTGCCGCTGATCATTTCGGACCATTGCGACTGGAACGAGCTGCAACAGAGCGTGCGCGAGACCGAGGCGGAAACCGTGTGGGTGACGCATGGGCGCGAGGATGCCCTGGTCTACTGGTGCCAGAGCCAGGGGCTGCAGGCCGAGCCGCTGCATCTGCAGGGCTTTGAGGATGATGGCGGGGAGGACGCGGCATGAGGCGGTTCGCCCAATTGCTCGAACTGCTGGCCCTGACTACCTCGCGCACGCGCAAGCTCGCCGCGCTGACGCAGTATTTCCGCGAAACGCCGGACCCCGATCGCGGCTATGCGCTGGCGGTGCTGACCGGGGCGCTGAGCTTTGCCAATGTGAAGCCGGCGCTGCTCAAGGAAACGGTGCTGGCCGAGGTGGACGAGACGCTGTTTGCCATGAGCTACGACTATGTCGGGGATCTGGGCGAGACCATTGCGCTGATCTGGCCGCATCACGGGGCCGAGGGCGATCTGCCCTCGCTGACCGATCTGATCGAGCTGTTCAACACCACCTCCAAGCGCGAACTGCCCGCCCTGATCGGCGGCCTGCTGACGCAGGCGGGGATCAATGAGCGCTGGGCGCTGGTGAAGCTGGCGACCGGCGGCCTGCGCATCGGCGTTTCGGCCCGGCTGGCCAAGACCGCGCTGGCGGAGATGAGCGGCATTGAACTGCAGGCCATCGAGGAAGTCTGGCATGGCCTCAAGCTGCCCTATGGCAATCTGTTTGCCTGGCTGGAGGGCAGGGCGGAGCGGCCCGCCATCGATCAGTCGGCGCGGTTTCACCCGCTGATGCTGAGCAATCCGGTGGATGTGGACAAGGATTTTGCCAATTTTGCGCCGGCGGACTATGCCGCCGAGTGGAAGTGGGATGGCATCAGGGTGCAGCTGGTCATGGGCGGCGGCGGCGTGTCGCTGTTCTCGCGCACGGGTGACGACATTGCGCCGGCCTTCCCCGATATCGTGGACAATGTCACGGGGCGGGCGGTGCTGGATGGCGAATTGCTGGTGGGCCGCGATTTCGAGCCTGGCTCGTTCAACGATCTGCAGCAGCGGCTCAACAGGAAGACCGCCAGCGCCAAGCATCTGAGGGAGAGCCCGGCGTTCATCCGGGTCTATGACATGCTGTTTGATGGCGATACGGACCTGCGCATCCTGCCATGGCTGGAGCGGCGGGCGCGGCTGGAGGCGTGGTTTGCGACCAATCCGCAGAGCCGGCTGGACCTGTCCGGGGTGCTGCCCTTTGCCGATTGGGCCGATCTGGGGCGGCAGCGGCAGGAGGGCGCCGACACGCATGGCCATGAGGGCGTGATGATCAAGCTCAAAAGCGCGCCCTATGTGCCCGGCCGCCCCAAGGGCTATTGGTACAAATGGAAGCGCGACCCCAATCTGGTCGACGCCGTCTTGATGTATGCCCAGCGCGGGCATGGGCGGCGCAGCTCGTTTTATTCGGACTACACATTCGGGGTGTGGAAGGGCAATGAGATCGTGCCCATCGGCAAGGCCTATTTCGGCTTTACCGACGAGGAGCTCAAGCTGCTCGACAAATGGATCCGAACCCATACGCTGGCCTCGTTCGGGCCGGTGCGAGAAGTCAAAAAGGAACTGGTGTTCGAGGTGGCGTTCGACAGCGCGCAGCTCAGCACGCGGCACAAATCGGGCGTGGCGCTGCGCTTTCCGCGTATCAACCGTATCCGCTGGGACAAGCCGGCGGGCGAGGCAGCGACGCTGGAAGACATGGCGGTGTTTGTCGGGGCGACGTGAGGTCTTTTGGTATTGAGACCTCATGGTGAGCTTGTCGAACCACGCGGTCGGGTGATTGGGTCATGCCACGACCTCGTCCTTCGACTGGCTCAGGATGAGGTCTACTGACGCGCCTCAGGATGGGTCCCGGCCGTCGTCGGGATGACATGGTGGATTTTAGGAGTTCGGTGCAATGTCTTCACGATCGATCAACGAAAAGCTGGTGGCGCTGAACAGGCAGATGGGGGAGGCCGCCGCGGCAATGGACTTCGAGACCGCGACGGCCCTGCGCAACGAGATTGCCCGGCTCAAGGGCGAGGGGCCGCTCAAGGAAGGCGATCCCGACAGTGTGACGGTGGGCCAGCCGCCGCCGGGGGCGATGGGGCTGGGCACGCAGGTGCCGGTGCGGCAGCCGCCCAAGGGCTGGGTGAAACCGAAAAAGCCCGACTTCATGACGAAGAATATCAAGCCGCGCGGGGCTAAATGACTAGCGTCGCTGGTAATGATGCCGACACTGCGCAATTTCCAACGTGTCGTCGTCGAAGCGGTAAACCAGGCGATTTTCTTCGTCGATCCGACGAGACCACCAACCGCTATATTCAAAGCGGAGCTGTTCAGGACGCCCCGAGCCTGATTCCGGCGTGCGCCGACATTCCCTAATCAGGGCATTGATCTTCTTGACGATCTTGCGGTCTGCTTGCCGCCAGTAGACATATTCTGCCCAAGCGTCGTCAGAGAAGATGAGCCGCCTACTCAATCAAATCCCTTTGCTTGCCCTTGCCCGCGTCCAGTTGCGCAATAGAGCGGCGCAAGATTTCAGCATTTGCCGGATTGCTGGTGAAATAGGCGGTTTCCTGCCAAGCATTGAAATCGTCCAGCGACATCACCACCGCGGCCTGCTTTCCGCCGGTCCGCGTGATGATCAGCGGAACATGGCCCTCCACTGCGGCATCGATGTCGGCTGCAATGTTCTTGCGGAAATCAGAAATGGACTTGGCGCGCCTACTGGGCCTCCTTGAACATAATTGCACTCGTTTGCGGACAATAAATCAGGATATCTTACCCCGCTTTGGTTACCCGCTGATCGGCCAGTTTGCGGATTTCGCGCAGTTCGGCGATGGTGGTTTCGAGGTCGTCGCGCTGGCGTTCGAGGGAGGCGAGGCGTTCGTCGACCTTGTCCAGGAGCAGGTTGACTTGCAGACTCCGGTCGGCGTCGTAAAGGCTGAGATAATCGGAGATATCGCGCAGCGAAAAGCCCAGGCGCTTGCCGCGCAGGATCAGGATCAGCCGGGCGCGGTCGCGGCGGCGAAAAATGCGGGTGGCGCCGACGCGTTCGGGCGCCAGCAGGCCCTTGGATTCGTAAAAGCGGATGGCGCGGGTGGAAATGCCGAATTCCTTGGCAAGATCGGCAATGGCGAAGAGATCGCGGGTGTCGGCCTGGGGGGGAGTCATGGCGTGGTCTTTTCCGTAGCGGCTTTGGACTGCGTGTATTCCTCGCGCAGTTCCTTCTTGGACAGCTTGCCGATCAGGGTCTTGGGCAGGGCATCCTTGAAGATGATCTCGCGCGGCATCTCGATCTTGTTGATCCGTTCGGCCAGGAAGGTCTTGAGCGCGGCGGCGGTGACGGACTGGCCGGCGCGCAGCTTGACGTAGGCGATGGGGGCTTCGCCGCGATAATCATCGGGAACGCCGATCACATTGGCCTCCTCGATGGCTTCATGGGCCATCAGTGCCTCCTCGATGGTGCGCGGATAGACATTGAAACCCGAGCAGATGATCAGATCCTTGATGCGGTCGACGAGAAAGACATAGCCATCCTCGTCCATGTGCCCGACATCGCCGGTGCGCAGCCAGCCATCCATGAATGCGTCGGTGGTGGCCTGCTCATCGTCGTAATAGCCGACCATGACCTGGGCCCCCTTGACCTGCAATTCGCCATCCTCGCCGATGCCCACAGGGGCGCCGCTTTCGAGATCGACGAAGCGGATGTCGGTGCCGGGCATGGGCAGGCCGATCGACATGGGCTTGCTGGCCACGCGCAGGGCGGCGCAGCAGACCACGGGGGAGGCTTCGGTCAGCCCATAGCCTTCGGCCAGGATGGCCTTGGATTTCCTGCCAAAGGCGGTGCGTATTTCGTTGGGCAAGGCCGCGCCGCCGGAAATGGCGACTTCCAGGCTGGCCAGCTGCTCGGGGCTGGCATTGTCGGCACGGGCGATGGCGCTGAGCAGGGTGGGCACTGTGGGCAGGATGTTGGCGCGGGTGCGGGTGAGCAGGTTGAGCAGCGACTTGAGCTCGAAGCGGGGCAGCATCACCACCTGCGTGCCATTGCACAGCGGCACGTTCATGCAGACCGTCATGGCGAAGATATGAAAGAACGGCAAGACGGCGACGACCTTGGAAGGCGGGTAGAATAGTCCGCAGCCCCACTGGTCGATCTGGCTCATATTGGCCGCGATATTGGCATGGGTGAGCTGGGCGCCCTTGGGCACGCCGGTGGTGCCGCCGGTATATTGCTGGACGGCAATGTCGGTCGTGGCGTTGATGACCACGGCGGTGGGCGGCTCGCCCCGCGCGACCATGTCATGGAAATGAGTGATGCTGTCGCGCACTGGCGACGCGCGGAGCCTGGCCAGATCCTTGCGCTTGGCGATGGAGTAGAGGATTTTCTTGGCCAGGGGCAGGGCGTCGGGGAAATGGCAGACCACCAGCGATTTGACGTAGCCGGCCTGCACCAGTTTTTCGGCCTTCTCGAAGATCTGCTGCAGATCGAGGGTGACCATCACGTCAGCTCCCGCGTTCTGGGCGATGTGGCTGAGTTCGTGGACCGTATAGAGCGGATTGCAGTTGACCACAGTGCCGCCGGCACGCAGCACGGCGTAATAGGCAATCGGATAAAACGGCGTATTGGGCAGCATCAGCGCGACGCGGCTGCCTCGGGTGATGCCGAACTGGCGCTGCAGCGCACCGGCAAAGGCAATGATCTTGCTGGCCAGTTCGCCAAAGGAGGTGGTGCCGCCCAGGAAATCAAGCGCGGTGGCAGAGGGGTTCTTGGCGCAGGCGGCCAGAACCTGTTCGTGCACCGGACGAATGTCGAGTTCTGCATCCCAGGAAATGCCTTCCGGATAGCTGGCGATCCAGGGACGCAAAGGGGCGGGGGGGCGCTTGGGTGTCATGGCTTCCTCCGGTTCGTCGGTGTCGGCGTTCTGCCGTTGTTGCGTGCAATATTCCACGGCCTTCCGTTAACGTCAAACAGCTCTCCAAGCGTTGCGGCAAGAATGGCGGCAGCTGCACCTATAGGGTTGTTGGTTGACGTATAGGTAAACCTTGCTAAACTACCCTCAACAATGCGGGCCGCGCAGGCTATGGTCAGGGCGGCAGGCGAGGAGTGCGGGATGTTTTCGCGTTAGCGGGAGCCGCACTCAAGTTGTTGTCGTGGCGTCGGAAACACTCGAAAAGCCCGACCGGCTTTTCCTTCCGGTGCTCGCGGACCAGGCCGGGCGATTCGGCCGCTGGTCCGATGTTTCGGGATTGAGCTGTCCGGCAACCCGCACGGGCAGCGCCTTGGAGGGCACGCCGTGATCTTTGCGCTTATCGTGATCAGCCTGGTGATCTTTGCCGTACTGGCCATGCGGGAAAGCCCGCTATGGCAGTGGGGCGTGGCGGCACTGGCAATCGGCCTGCTGGGCCGGTTCGAGTTCAGTGATGGCCTGGGATTCAACGGCGGGTTCGGCCTGGTGCTGGCGCTGCTGCCCGGTATCGTGCTGCTGGCGCTGAGCCTTGAGGCGATCCGCAAGCCGGTGCTGATCACGCCGGTCTATGGGGCGGTCAAATCCATCCTGCCCCGCGTCAGCCGCACCGAACAGGAAGCGCTGGACGCCGGCACGGTCGGCTGGGATGCCGAGCTGTTTTCCGGGCGGCCGGACTGGAGCAAGCTCACCGCCATCCGGCCATTGACGCTGAGCGCGGAGGAGCAGGCATTTCTCGATGGCCCGACCAACCAGGTCTGCGCCATGATCGATGACTGGGACACGCGCAACAATCGCGCCGATCTCAGCCCCGAAGTCTGGCAGTTCCTCAAGGACAAGGGCTTTCTGGGGATGCTGATCGCCAAGGAATATGGCGGGCTGGGCTTTGGCGCGCAGGCACAGTCGATGGTGGTGTCAAAGATCTCCAGCCGCTCGGTTGCTGCGGGCATCACGGTGATGGTGCCCAATTCGCTCGGGCCGGGCGAACTGCTGGAAAAATACGGCACGCCCGCGCAGAAGGAAAAATATCTTGGCCGGCTGGCCAAGGGGCTCGAAGTGCCGTGCTTTGCGCTGACGGGCGTGCATTCGGGATCGGATGCGGGCGGCATGCGCGATATCGGCGTGGTCACCAAGGGTAGCTATCAGGGCAAGGACGTGCTGGGCGTCAAGCTGAGCTGGGACAAGCGCTATATCACGCTGGCCCCGATCGCCACGCTGGTGGGCCTGGCTTTCATCCTCAAGGACCCCGACAATCTGCTGGGCAAGGGCGAGAATATCGGCATTACCCTGGCGCTGGTACCGCATGACCATCCTGGGGTGGAAATCGGCCGCCGGCATTTTCCGGCCCGCCAGGCCTTCATGAACGGGCCGACGCGCGGCACCGATGTGTTCATCCCGATGGACTTCCTGATCGGGGGCACCGATTACGCCGGGCAAGGCTGGCGCATGCTGATGGAGTGCCTGTCGACCGGTCGGGCCATTTCGCTGCCGGCCATCGGCACCACCTCGATCAAACAGGCGCTGCGCGTGACTTCGGCCTATGCCCGGATCCGCCGGCAGTTCGGCATTCCGGTGGGGATCATGGAAGGGGTGGCCGAGCCGCTGGGGGAAATGGTCAAGCGGGCCTATACCTTTGAGGCGTCGCGGCGGCTGACGGCATCGATGGTCGATGAGGGGCAGCGCCCGGCGGTGATTTCGGCGCTGCTGAAATACCGCACCACCGAAGCCATGCGCGACAGCGTCGATGACAGCTTCGATATCCATGGTGGCCGCGCCATCCAGGACGGGCCGACCAATTACCTGTTCGGCGGCTATATGGCGACGCCGGTGGCGATCACGGTGGAAGGCGCCAATATTCTGACGCGCACACTGATGACCTTCGCCCAGGGCGTGCTGCGCGCCCATCCTTTCCTCTACAAGGAAATCGAGGCGGCCCAGAACAAGGACAAGAAGGCCGGCCTGGACCAGTTCGATGTCGCTTTCGGCGGCCACACCCGGTTCATGCTGCGCAATATCGTGGCCAGCTTCCTGCATGGGGCCAGCAATGGGGCGTTCGCCAGCACGCCGCATGAGAACGAGATGGCCGGCTGGTACCGCAAGCTGCATCGCTATGCGCAGGCCTTTGCGCTGACCGCGGACTGGACCACGGTGATCCTGGGCGGCCAGCTCAAGCGCAAGCAGAAACTGAGCGGCCGGATGGCCGATATCCTGAGCGATCTCTATCTGATGTCGGCCACGCTGCGCCGCTTCGAGGATGAAGGGCGCATTGCCCAGGACAAGCCGCTGGTCGATGCGATCATGGCGGACCGGATTGCGGCGATGGAGCGCAGCTTTGGCGAGGTGTTCGCCAATTTCCCCAACGGGTTTGCCGCCAATGCCATGCGTTTCCTGTGCTTCCCGCTGGGACGGCATGCCCGGCCGGCCAGCGATCGGGTGAACTACCGCTTCGTGCGCGACGTGCTGCGTCCCGGCGCGTTCCGCGACCGGCTGACGACGGGGCTCTATGTCTCGATGGATCCCGATGACGTGACGGGCGTTCTGGAAGACGGCTTGCTCAAGGTGACCGAGGCGGAGGAGATCGAGGCCAAGTTCATCAAGGCCGCGCGCAAGGGCGTGTTCGAGCGGCGGCTGGATCGCGATGCGGTAGACGACGCGGTGGCCGCCGGCGTGCTGACGGACAATGAGGCAGGGATCATGCGGGCGGCGGACGAGGCGACCGACAGGGTGGTCAAGGTCGATGACTTTGCGCCGGACACCCTGGCGGCGCCTGAAAAACACAAGACGGCGGCGGCGGAATAGCGCGCCAAGCCCGTGGGTCGGCTGTGGTGGTTCGTCGAGCGGCGCATGAGGCTGATTTGAACGTTGCAGGCTCAGCCTGCGTCTCCCTCCCCACAAGGGGGGGGAAGCCGTCCGGTGAATGGGCGGCATTGCCCAGAGCCGAGAGATTTTGAGGAGACAGCATGATCCAGCCGCAGATGCCTGAGACGACCAACTGGCGCTTCGAGGTCGATGTCGAAAAGCTCGGCTGGCTGACGATCGACACGCCCAATTCGCCGGTCAATACGCTCAGCCGCCTGGCCATTGAAGAGCTCGAGACACTGGTGACGCGGTTCGAAGAGCTGGCGCAAAGTGGCGAGCTGGCCGGCGTGATCCTGCTCAGCGGCAAGGATGGCGGGTTCATCGCCGGGGCCGATATCAGTGAATTCGACGCGATGAGCGATTTCTCGGTGCTGCCGGGGGCGCTGCAGCGTACCCATGCCCTGTTCAGCCGCATCGAGGCGCTCAAGGTGCCGGTGGTGGCCGGTATTCACGGCTTTTGTCTGGGCGGCGGGCTGGAACTGGCGCTGGCGTGCCATTATCGGGTGGCGGTCAATAACGACAAGACGCGGATCGGCTTCCCCGAGGTCAACCTGGGGATCTTTCCCGGCTTTGGCGGCACGGGGCGCTCGATCCGCCAGGCGGGACCGGTCGACGCCATGGGAATCATGCTGACCGGACGGATGCTGCGGGCCGGCGCGGCGCGGGGCCTCAACCTGGTCGACAAGCTGGTGCGCCACCGGGACAATCTGCGCTGGGAAGCACGCAAGGCGGTGCTGCAGAAGCGTAGTTCCAGCGAAGCGGGCTGGAGCAAGAAGATCATGGCGATGGGGCCGCTGCGCGGCTATGTCGCCAACAAGATGCGCGAGCAGGCCGGCAAGAAGGCGCGCAAGGAACATTACCCGGCGCCCTATGCGCTGATCGATCTGTTCGAAAAGCATGGCGATAACTGGCAGGCGATGAGCCACGGCGAAATCGAGGGTTTCGTCCCGCTGATGGGCAGCGATACCGCGACCAATCTGCGCCGGGTGTTCTTTGCCTCCGAGGCGCTGAAAAAGCAGGGGACCAAGGGGATCAAGTTCGCCCGCGTGCACGTGATCGGGGCCGGGGTGATGGGGGGCGATATTGCCGCGTGGTGTGCGCTTAGAGGGATGAGCGTGACGCTGCAGGATCTGGACATGGCCCGCATCCAGCCCGCGCTCGATCGTAGCAAGAAGCTGTTCAGGAAGCGGCTGAAGAAAAAGCGTGAGGTCGACGCGGCCATGCTGCGGCTGCAGGCCGACCCCGAGGGCAAGGGCGTCAGCCGGGCCGACGTGATCGTCGAGGCGGTGGTGGAAAAGCTCGAGGTTAAGCAGGCCATATTCGGCGGGCTGGAAGACCGGCTCAAAGCCGGGGCGATCCTGGCCACCAATACCAGCTCGATCGAACTCGAACGCATCGCCGAAAAGCTCAAGCAGCCCGAGCGGCTGATCGGGCTGCATTTCTTCAACCCGGTGGCGCAGCTGCCGCTGGTCGAGGTGATCCGCTCGAGCTTCAATACCGATGCGGAAATCGGCAAGGGCGCGGCCTTTGCCCTGGCCATCGGCAAATCGCCCGTGGTGGTGAAGTCCGCGCCGGGCTTCCTCGTGAACCGGGTGCTGATGCCCTATATGCTGGGCGCGGTGGAACGGGTGGAGCGCGGCGAAAGCAAGGAACTGATCGACGCTGCCGCGGTGGCCTTCGGCATGCCGATGGGGCCGATCGAACTGATGGATACGGTGGGGCTCGACGTCGGCAAGTCGGTGGCGACGGAACTGGGCCACAGCGTGCCCGAGGGCAGCAATTTCGACACGCTGGTGAAGGCGGGCAAGCTGGGCCGCAAGAGCGGCGAAGGCTTTTACAAGTGGAGCGATGGCAAGGCGCAAAAGGGCGACGTGCCGGCGCAGGGCGACCTGTCGGCGCTGGGGCGCGAACTGGTCAAGCCGCTGGTCGACATGACCGAAGTGGTGCTCGCCGAAGGGGTGGTCGCCAATGCGGGGCTGGCCGACATTGGCGTCATTATGGGAACCGGCTTCGCGCCGTTCCTGGGCGGGCCGCTGCAGGCACGCAAGGATGGGAAGGCATGATGGCGCTCGATAGCCGGGCGGATCTCTGCGCCCTGACCGCGACACTGAACCCCTCACCCGGCCCTGCGGGCCGACCTCTCCCCTCCGGGGAAAGGTGGATCAAAGGCCTGTTCGGAGACCAAAAGCATGACTGAACTTCGCAGAGTGGCCATCGTCGGGTCGGCGCGTATTCCGTTTGCGCGCGGCAATACGGCCTATGCCGATGAAACCAACCTTTCCATGCTGGGCACGGTGCTGGCCGGGCTGGTCGATACATATGGGCTCAAGGGCACAAAGATCGACGAGGTGGTGGCCGGATCGGTCATCGCCCACAGCCGCGATTTCAATATTGCGCGCGAGGCGAGCCTGGATGCCGGCCTGTCGCCGCGCACGCCGGGAACGACGCTGCAGATCGCCTGCGGCACGAGCCTGCAGGCAGCGCTGATGCTGGGCGCCAAGATCGCCAGCCGCGAGATCGACAGCGGCATTGCCGCGGGCTCCGATACTGTCAGCGACAGCCCGATCGTGTTCGGCAACAAATTCCAGCACCGCCTGCTGGACCTCAACAAGGCGCGGACGACCGGCGACAAGTTCGCCGCGTTCAAGGGGTTTTCGTTTGGCGAGCTGACGCCGGTGGCGCCTTCGGTCAACGAGCCGCGCACGGGCCTGTCGATGGGCCAGCATTGCGAGCTGATGGCGCGCGAATGGGGCATTACGCGCGAGGCGCAGGACGCGCTGGCGGTGGCCAGCCATGTCAACGCGGCCAGGGCCTATGACGAGGGCTTCCATGACGACCTGCTGGTGCCGTGCGCCGGGCTGGTGCGCGACAACAATGTGCGGGCCGACGCCAATCTGGAAAAGATGGCAACGCTCAAGCCGGCCTTCGACAAGACCAGCGGGCAGGGCACGCTGACGGCGGGCAATTCGACGCCGCTGACCGATGGCGCCTCGGCCGTGCTGCTGGCCAGCGAAGAGTGGGCGCGCGAACGCGGGCTGCCGATCCTTGCCTATCTGCGCATGGGCCGGGTCGCGGGCAATGACTTTGCCCATGGCGAGGGCCTGCTGATGGCCCCCACCATTGCGGTGAGCGAACTGCTGGCGCGGGCCGGCCTGGGTTTTGCCGATATCGACTATTTCGAGCTGCACGAGGCCTTTGCCGCGCAGGTGCTGTGCACGCTCAAGGCGTGGAACGATCCGGCCTATTGCCAGGATGTGCTGGGGCGCGAGACGGTGCTGGGGACGATCGATCCGGCCAGGATCAACGTCAAGGGCTCGAGCCTGGCCTATGGCCACCCCTTTGCCGCAACCGGGGCGCGCATTCTGGGCGTCACCGCCAAACTGCTCGCCGGGGCGTCGGGCAAGCGGGCGTTAATCTCAGTGTGCACCGCCGGTGGGCAAGGTGTCACGGCTCTGCTAGAAAGTGCGACATGAGCGATAATGTTGTCAAATTCCGCAAGATCGAGAAAAAGCCCGAGCCCAAGCCGCCGCGCCAGCCGCTGGCGCTGCCCGGCTGGGTGCCGTTTGCGGTGCTGGTCGGCCTGGCGCTGGCCATTTATGCGGCGCAACGTGCCGGCTTTTTAGCCTGACAGCCCGATTTTCTAACAAACTTAAATTCCGCGCAAAGTTTTTGCGCGGTTTGCGGCTGTGCGGCATGTGAACAAGTGCAGATAGCTTGTCGCATACGTCAATCTTTTGCTTGTCAGTGGACGGATTTGCGTAATAGCGTCCATCAATCTTGGCGGGAGGAAGCGCTTTCTCCGGTCAACGAGCATTGAAATCCGCGGCGCAAGGATCGCGGGGACAAGACTATTCGGGACTTCCACAAGGAGATGGGACGAGCATGAAAATCACTCAAACCTTCACAGCGGTAACGACCGCCGGCGTCATGGCGCTGATGATGAGCACCGCTGCCTCGGCAGTGACGCTGCAGATGCACAATGGCGCTGATCCAGGTTCGCTCGATCCGCACAAGGTTTCCGGCGACTGGGAAAACCGCATTGTTGGCGACTACATCGAAGGTCTGGTGACCGAGGACGCCAAGGCTGACGCCATTCCCGGCCAGGCCGAGAGCTGGGAAATTTCCGAAGACGGCACGGTCTACACCTTCCATCTGCGCGACGGAATCAAGTGGACCGATGGCGAACCGGTGACGGCAGAAGACTTCGTGTTCGCCTTCCAGCGCCTGATGAACCCGGCGACCGCCTCCGAATATGCCTATCTGCAGTATCCCATCAAGAATGCTGCTGCCATCAACTCGGGCGAAATCACCGATTTCAACGAGCTGGGCGTCAAGGCGCTCGACGACAAGACCGTCGAAATCACGCTTGAAGCGGCGACCCCCTATTTCCTGCAGGCGCTGACCCACTACACCGCCTATCCGGTGCCAAAGCACCTGGTTGACGAATTCGGCGACGAGTGGACCTCGATCGACCATATCGTGGCCAACGGTCCCTACAAGATCACCGAATGGCTGCCGGGCTCGTATGTTCATTCGGTCAAGAATGAAGACTATTACGACGCCGCCAATGTCCAGATCGACGAAGTGTTCTACAATGTGCTCGAGGACCAGGCTGCAGCGCTCAACCGCTATCGCGCGGGCGAGTTCGACATCCTGACCGATTTCCCGTCCGACCAGTACCAGTGGATCCAGGACAATCTGCCCGGCCAGGCCCATGTCGAGCCGTTCCTGGGCGTCTACTATTATGTGATGAACCAGGAAAAAGAAGAGCTCAAGGACCCCAATGTCCGCGAAGCGCTGTCGATCTCGGTCATGCGCGACGTGATCGGTCCCGACATCCTGGGGACGGGCGAACTGCCAGCCTATGGCTGGGTGCCTGAAGGTACCGCCAATTACGAGGGCGAAACCTACATGCCGGAATGGGCAAAGATGCCCTATGAAGACCGGGTGGCAAAGGCCAAGGAACTGATGGAGGCGGCCGGCTACACGCCGGAAAATCCGCTGACCCTGCAGCTGCGCTACAACACCAATGACAACCACCAGCGCATCGCCGTGGCGATTGCCGCCATGTGGGAGCCAATCGGCGTCAAGGTCGAGCTGTTCAACGCCGAAACCGCCGTGCACTACGATGCGCTGCGCGCCGGCGATTTCCAGATCGGCCGTGCCGGCTGGCTGCTCGACTATTCGGATGCGTCCAATACGCTTGACCTGCTCAAGACGGGCACCATGCAGGGCGATACGATGAACTGGGGCAATAATTACGGTCGCTATTCGAACCCCGAGTTCGATGCCCTGCTCGATTCTGCCTCGAGCGAACTCGATCTGACCAAGCGCGCCGGCATGCTGCACGAGGCAGAAGCCATCGCCATGGATGAGTTCGGTGCGATCCCGATCTACTGGTATGTCAGCAAGAACATCGTCTCGCCCAAGATCACGGGCTTTGAAGACAATGCCAAGGACGTGCACCGCACCCGTTGGCTGACCAAGGCCGAATAGGCCAGGATGTCTGGTCGTGGGCGCTCCGGCACCCACGACCTCTTTTCCGGTGAGCGCGCCGTGGACGCAGCGCCCGGATTACAAAAGGTTTTTGCATCATGCTGGGTTATGCCCTGCGGCGCGTGCTATCGGCGATTCCGATTGCACTGATTGCCGTGACCGTCTGTTTTTTCGTGCTGCGTCTGGCGCCGGGCGGCCCATTCGACGGTGAACGCGCGCTGCCGCCAACCGTGCTGGCCAATCTGCGCGCCCATTACAGTCTCGATCAACCGCTTTTCGTGCAGTATCTGCTCTATCTCTGGCGCCTGCTGCATGGCGATCTGGGACCGTCGATGGCCATTGACGGCTTCAATGTGAGCCAGCTGATCGCCATCGGCTTTCCCTTTACGCTGACCATGGCGATGACGGCCTTCGTCATCGCCACGACCATTGGCGTGCTGGCCGGCATGGTGGCTGCGGTCAACCAGAACAAATGGCCCGACTATGTGCTGGTGCTCGCCGTGATGCTGGGCGTCGTGGTGCCCAACTTCCTGATGGCGGCGCTGCTGCAGCTGTGGTTCGGCGTCTATCTGGGCTGGCTGCCGGCGGGTGGCTGGGTCAATGGCTCGGTCTGGCACCTGGTGCTGCCGGTAACGGTGCTGGCCTGGCCGCATGCGGCGCGTATCTCGCGGCTGATGCGCGGCTCCATGATCGAAGTGCTGGGCACCAATTATGTGCGCACCGCCCGCTCCAAGGGGCTGGGGCAGCGGCTGGTGCTGGCGCGGCACGCGATCAAGCCGGCGCTGCTGCCGGTGGTGTCCTATCTCGGACCCGGACTGAGCTACCTGCTGACCGGCTCGCTGGCCGTCGAACAGATCTTCGGCCTGCCGGGGATCGGCAAATATTTTGTCACCGCAGCGCTCAATCGCGACTACGGCATCGTGCTGGGAACGACCATCCTCTACATGTTCATCATCCTTGCGCTCAATCTGCTGGTTGACCTGGTCTATGCCTGGCTCGACCCCAAGGTGAGGTACCGCTGATGGCCGGGATCACAGGCAAGGACGAGGTCCTCAGTCAATATGCCGAAAAGCTGGCCACGCTGGAGGCGCCCAAGGGGCGCTCGCTGACCCAGGACGCGTTGCGGCGCCTGGCCCGCAACAAGGCGGCGGTCATCTCCATCGCCATCGTGCTGTTCATCATCCTGGCGGCCATTGTCGGCCCCTATTTCGTGCCGTGGAGCTATTCGGAGGTCGACTGGACCTCAATCCGCAAGCCGCCCGATTTTACCAAGGGGCATTATTTCGGCACCGACCAGAACGGTCGCGACATGCTGGCGCGCACGCTGCAGGGCACCCAGATGAGCCTGATCGTGGCAGCCGTGGCCACCGTTGTCTCGGTGGTCATCGGCATCGTCTATGGCGCGGTCTCGGGTTATCTCGGCGGCCGGGTCGACGCGCTGATGATGCGGTTCGTCGACGTTATGTACGCCTTGCCCTACATCCTGTTCGTCATCATCCTGGTGGTGATGTTCGGGCGCAATCCGGTGCTGCTGTTTGTCGGCATCGGGGCGATCGAGTGGCTGACGATGGCGCGCATCGTGCGGGGACAGACGCTCTCGATCAAGGAGCGCGAGTTCGTTGAAGCGGCACGCGCCGGCGGCGCCAAGCCGTGGGCCATCATCAGCCGGCATATCGTGCCCAACCTGACCGGCCCGGTGGTGATCTATGCCACGCTGACGATCCCCGAGATCATCATCGCCGAGAGTTTCCTCTCCTATCTGGGTCTGGGCGTGCAGGAGCCGCAGACGTCGCTGGGCACGCTGATCTCGGCGGGCGCCCCGGTGGCCGAGGTGCTGCCCTGGATGCTGCTGGCGCCAGCGGGCGTGCTGGTCACCATGCTGCTGTGTCTCACCTATATCGGTGATGGCCTGCGCGATGCCCTTGACCCCAAGGATCGATAGATATGACTGAAGTCCTCAAAATCGAAGACATGTCGGTGACGTTCGCGCTGCATGACAGCCAGGTGCACGCCGTGCGCGAGATGAACTTCACCCTGGCCGAAGGCGAAACGCTGGCCGTTGTCGGGGAATCCGGCTCTGGCAAGAGCCAGGCCTTCCTGGCGATCATGGGCCTGCTGGCCAAGAATGGCCAGGCGGGCGGCCGCGCCATGATGGGCGATATCAACCTGATCGGCATGCCGCCCCAGCAGCTGGACCTGCATCGCGGCAAGGACATCGCGATGATCTTTCAGGATCCGATGACCTCGCTGAACCCCACGCTGCGGGTCAAGACGCAGCTGGCCGAGGTGCTGGTCAAGCATCGCGGGTTCAACCAGCAGCAGGCGGTCAAGACCTCGATCGAGATGCTCGAGCGGGTGGGCATTCCCGAACCGGCCAAGCGCGCCAATGCCTATCCGCATGAGCTCAGCGGCGGCATGCGGCAGCGGGTGATGATCGCCATGGCCCTGTTGTGCCAGCCCAAGATCCTGATCGCGGACGAGCCGACGACGGCGCTCGACGTGACGGTGCAGGCGCAGATGCTGGACCTGTTCAAGTCGCTGACCGAGGATTTCGGCACCTCGCTGGTGCTGATTACCCATGATCTGGGCGTGGTGGCCGGCGTGGCCGACCGCATGATGGTGATGTATGGCGGCCGCGCGGTGGAGAAGGGGGTGACCGACGATCTGTTCTACGATCCGCGCCATCCCTATACGCTGGGCCTGCTGCATTCGACGCCCCATATCGCCAAGCGCGCGGCGCGGCTCGACCCGATCCAGGGGCTGCCGCCGAGCCTGGAAAACCTGCCCAAGGGGTGCGCCTTCAACCCGCGTTGCGCCTTCGCGTTTGACCGGTGTCTGGTCGAGCGACCGCCCTTGACCGATGCCGGTGACGGCCGGCAGAAGGCCTGTTTCTACGAAGGCCCGATGGCCTATGGCGAGGTCGCATGATGAACCAGACCCCAATCGACCTGCTGGAAATCAAGGACCTGAAAAAGACCTTCTCGATCGCCAGCGGCCTGTTCTCGCGGCCACTGGTGCTGACCGCGCTCGAGGACATCAACTTCACCATTCGCCAGGGCGAGACCCTGGGCATTGTGGGAGAGAGCGGGTGCGGCAAGTCCACGCTGGGCCGCTGCATCCTGCAACTGCTGGCGCCCGACGAGGGGCAGGTGCTCTGGCTGGGGCAGGACCTGACCCGGCTGCCTGCCGAGGAAATGCGCAAGCGGCGCCAGGATCTGCAGATCATTTTCCAGGATCCGCTGGCCTCGCTCAATCCGCGGATGACGGTGGGCGAGATCATCGCCGATCCCCTGCGCACGCTGCGCCCCGAACTGGGCAAGGACGAGCGCCGGGCCCGGGTGCTCAAGACCATGGAATCGGTGGGCCTGCTGCCCGAGATGATCAACCGCTACCCGCACGAGTTCTCCGGCGGGCAGGCGCAGCGTATCGGCATTGCCCGGGCGCTGATCACCGAACCCAAGCTTATCGTCTGCGACGAGCCGGTATCGGCGCTGGACGTGTCGATCCAGGCGCAGATTCTCAACCTGCTGGCCGAGCTCAAGGACGAGTTCGGGCTGACGCTGATCTTCATCAGCCACAATCTGAGCGTGGTGCGCCATGTGTCGGACCGTATCCTGGTGCTCTATCTGGGGCGGATCGTCGAACTGGCGACGGGCGATGAAATCTATGGCGATCCCAAGCATCCCTATACAAGGGCGCTGCTGACCGCGGTGCCGATCCCCGATCCCAAGCTGGCGCGACAACGCAATATCGATGCGCTCAAGGGGGAAATCCCCTCGCCGATCAATCCGCCCTCGGGCTGCACGTTCCGGACGCGCTGCCGCTTTGCCAAGCCCTATTGCGCCGACAAGCGCCCGCCGCTCGAGATCATCGACAATGGACGGCTGGTGGCGTGCCATCGCTGGCGCGAGATCGACGTGCCCGACGAGGCCGTGCTGAACGGCTAATTATCGAGGGCCCGATAGGCCGCCGCAATCGTCGCGGCGGCCTTTGCCATTTCGGCCGGCGGGATGTCGAGCACGCCGTGCTCGGCCATCAGCGCGTGATATTGCTGGCGCTCATAGGGGACGCCCCTGGGCAGGGGCACCACATGGAAGTGCAGGTGGCTGTTGCCCTGCTGGCTGCCCAGCGAGAGCACATAGATCCGTTCGGCATCGTAGACGCGCTTGAGCGCGCGCGAGAGCCGATGCACCACGGCCTGCAGCGCCAGATATTGTTGCGGTGACAGATCCTCGGCCAGATCCTCGCAATGTCGCCTGGGGCAGACCAGGGCGTAGCCGGGCAGGGTGGGGTATTTGCTGAGGAAGACGACGGTATCGTCATCCTGGGCGATCAGGTGATGGGCGTAGTCGGGATTGCCGGCGATCATCTCGCAGATGAAGCAGGGGCCATGCCGGCTGCGCTCGACCAGCGCATCGAGGTCGAATGGCTGGCGCATGGTCAGCCCGCGTCGCGCTTGAGCGCCTCGGTGCGCCGCTCGTTTTCGCCGATATCGACAACCCGGCGGCGCCGGTCGGGACCGGTATAGGCCTGCGCCACAATGAAGCCGCGTGGATTGGCCTCGATGCTGGTCAGGCGGGTCTGCAGGTGATTGGCGGCGAATGGCTTGCGCAGGAATTCGGTGACGCCGGCGTCACGGGCTGCCGCGATGCCCCTGGCGTCGGGGGCCGCGCTCATCATGATGATGGGGACCAGCCGGTTCTGGCAATCTGCCTGGGCGCGCAGCTTCCGGGTGAACGTCGTGCCATCCATGCCGCCGACATCTTCGTCAACGATCAGCACGTCAAAGCTGCGGCGGCGCAGCTCAAGCATGGCGCGACCGGCATCGTTGACTTCACGGATGTCCTTGCGGCCCAGGCTGCGCAGCATGACGGCGATCAGGGATGCCATATGGGGAGAGCGGTCAACGATCAGCACGCCGCGCTTGGTGATTTCCTCAATTGCCATCTGACGCCAGCCCCTCCCTGTTACGTGTCGGCAGCCTAACAGGCCTTTGCATATGAGCGGTTAATCCGTGCATAAGAGCGGCCAATCAGCGCCTGAGCCGGCATCGCGGGACTTTGACGACAATTACGTGAAAACTCCGGCCAAGCCGCGTTGACAGGGGGGGGCATTTTCCCTATGTATGCCGCCAAGTTTCCGGGCGCCAAGGCGCCCCTTTTGTTTGACCAAGGAATCATCTGATGAAGATCCGCAATTCGCTGAAGGCGCTGATGACTCGCCACCGCGCGAACAAGCTCGTCCGCCGTCGCGGCCGGGTTTATATCATCAACAAGGTGGACAAGCGCTTCAAGGCCCGCCAGGGCTGAGCTGTCGCTTGAGTGCAGTCTGAATGACAGGGCCCGCGTAAGCGGGCCTTGTTGCGTCTGGCTGCCGGGGGACCCGGGCGGTTACCAAAAAATGCCACTGGCGCGGCGTCAAAGCGTTAGGCATGACGGCTGAACGCGCTTCATCTCACCTGGCGGCGGTGATAAGGGGATTTTCGGTCGCCGGCCATGCGCCCGACCGTCGTGCCGGCCTGGCGCAAGAAGAATTTTGTTCAATGCCTTGCGTCATTTGGCTTCGCTGGGCCGTGTTATCGCCTCTGGAAATGCGTTCGGGTGAGGTTGCTGCATGCTGAAGGCCCGGACCCTTACGGTCCTGATCAATCGGCGCATCGACGATGTGTATAACTTCCTGGTCAATCCGGCCAATCTCGCCCGGTGGACCCTGTTGGGGCCGGGGCAGGCGGCGCCTGAAAAAGGCCCGCTGGCCTGGAACTTCGAGGGGCCGTACGGCAATGTGCTGGTGCGGTTCACCTCCGCCAACCCCTATTATGTGCTCGACTATTCGCTGCAGTCGGGGCCCCATGTCTGGCAGTCGTCCAGCGTGCGGCTGATCCGCAATGGCAGCGGGTGCGTGCTGACCCATACCTCGGTGCAGCAGCCGCTCGTTTCCGACGCGGCGTTTGAATCAGATGAAGAGTGGCTGCAATCGGACCTGCTCGTGCTCAAGACGCTGCTGGAGCGCTAGGGGCGGCCGACCCGACCGCGATCCATCCGATGCGCCGTGTCGGGAGGCCGGAAACTTGGCACAAAAAAGCCCGCTCGCGCGGGCTTTTCTCTCGATATCGAGGGCAGGAACCGGGCGGCGCAGG
>TARA_R110002124_G_scaffold91853_1_pt1 | contig 23938 bp, 18 predicted proteins | sample TARA_R110002124 | Tara Oceans TARA_R110002124 (sample SAMEA4397445) | marine metagenome | biome: Polar Biome; feature: [SRF] surface water layer (ENVO:00010504); material: water (ENVO:00002006), including particulate matter (ENVO:01000060) such as... | depth 5 m
TGCCATGCCTGCGCGGTCATCTGCAAGGAATGGAATACTGGCGGCTACGGCTCTGCTCTGTCGGACCAGGACCCTTACGGCAAGGATGTCAGCGGGGCATGGCTGAACCGCATCCACACATTTGAAGTGACGCCGGGGGATGTCATCCCCGGTTACGGCAAGAAGCCAAAAGGCCAAGGCGTTGGCGAAGTCATTGCCCGGACTGAAGAAGCCCGGGTCGTCCATTTTCCCAAATCCTGCCTGCATTGCGACGATGCGCCCTGTGTCACTGTGTGCCCGACAGGGGCCAGTTACAAACGCGGAGAAGACGGCATTGTCCTGGTTGACGAGGACAAATGCATCGGCTGCGGCCTGTGCGCCTGGTCCTGCCCTTACGGGGCACGCGAAATGGATGAGGATGCCGGGGTGATGAAGAAATGCACCCTGTGCGTCGACCGGATTTACAATGAAGCGATTCCCGAAATTGACCGCCAGCCGGCCTGTGTGCGCACCTGTCCGGCCAGTGCCCGGCATTTTGGCGATCTTGGCGACCCGGACTCGGATGTTTCGGTTCTGGTGAGAGAGCGCGGCGGAATTGATCTGATGCCTGAACAGGGCACACGACCGGTCAATAAATACCTGCCGCCACGTCCGCGCCAGACCCTGCCGACCGCGGAAGCGCCTGCCCCCACCGCCCTTGCTGAAAGCACTGACGGAGCACAGGGCTTCCTGAAATGGATCGACACCGCGCTATCCAAACTCTGAGATTTGAGACAAAATCATGCATCCCGCCCTGTCCGTTATCATTTTCACTACCCTGTCCGGCTTTGGTTACGGGCTTGCCGCGGTGCTCGGCCTGCTGCAGCCGGACCCAGCACTGGCCGCCGTCAAGGTTGGCCATGTTCTGGCTTTTGTTGCGATAAGTGGTGGTCTTGTGTCGTCGACGCTGCATCTGGGCAATCCGCAACGGGCCTGGCGGGCGTTTTCGCAATGGCGCTCAAGCTGGCTGTCCCGCGAAGGCGTGCTGGCTGTCCTGACCTTTGTGCCGCTGACGGCACAAACCGGCCTTGCGGTGCTGTTTGACTTCAGTTTCGGCTGGCTGGGTTTTATTGTGGCCGTCATGGCCGCAATTACGGTCTACGCCACCAGCATGATTTATGCCTCGCTGAAAACCGTCAATGCCTGGCACAATCCGGTGACGAATACCTGCTATCTGCTGTTCGCGCTGTCGGGCGGATTGCTTGCCCTGGCCGCGCTCAATGCCTTTAACGGCATTGAAGCCAGTATTATCGTTCTGACAATCGTGGCGCTGGCAGCGGCCTTCATGGCCAAGGCGGTGTGGTATCGCGCGCTTGATCACGAATCCGGCCCATCGACCCCGGAAAGCGCCACAGGTCTGGGCTTTCTCGGCAAGGTGCGGCTGCTCGAGCGTCCGCATATGGGCGAGAATTATCTGACCCGCGAAATGGGCTTCCGGGTAGCGCGCAAACACGCGCAGAAACTGCGGCAGCTAACCTATGGGCTGGGACTGATCCTGCCCGTGTTGCTGCTGCTGATCATGGCGGCCTCGGGCATGGTATTTTTCGGCCTTGCAGCCCTGATCAGCCATCTCGCCGGTGTGTTGACGGAACGCTGGCTGTTCTTCGCCGAAGCCAAGCACGCTGTCTCGGTCTATTACGGGGCAGACAGCGCCTGAGCTAAGGGCAGCGCCAAAGCTCAGTGCCAAAACTCAGTGTCCGGCCCCCAGAATGCCGGTCTTGACGGAATAATCTGCCGCCAGTCCGTAATCCGGATCATCATCGGAATCGACCATCAGCTGACCTGCCTTGTTGAGCAATCTGTGGCAGTCCCGCGACAGATGACGCAGCTGCAGAGTTTTGCCGAGCGCCTCATATTTCATGGCAAGGGATTCAATGGCCTGCAGGGCTGACTGATCGACCACGCGGCTGTTCATGAAATCCACAATCACCAGATCGGGATCATCCTGCGGGTTGAAAATCTCGGAAAAGCCGTCGGCAGAGCCGAAGAACAGCGGACCTTCAATCTGATAGACTTTGGCGCCTTCCGGTGAGATTTGCGCCTTGGCATGAATGCGGGTGGCATTGTTCCAGGCATAGGCCAGAGCCGACATGATGACGCCGACGACCACCGCGATTGCCAGATCGGTGAGCACCGTGACCACTGTCACCAGCACGATCATCAGCGCATCCGTCAGCGGAATGCGGCGCAGGATGGTCAGGCTCTGCCAGGCAAAGGTGCCGATCACCACCATGAACATCACGCCGACTAGGGCCGCCAGCGGGATCTGCTCAATCGCCCCGGAGGCAACCAGAATGAATGCCAGCAGAAACAGCGCCGCAGCGATGCCGGAGAGCCGGGTGCGGCCGCCTGATTTCACATTGATCATCGACTGGCCGATCATGGCGCAGCCGCCCATGCCGCCGAAAAAGCCGGTGACCGTGTTCGCAAAACCCTGAGCCACACATTCGCGCGATGCACCACCGCGCTGTTCGGTAATTTCACCAACCAGGTTCAGTGTCAGCAAGCTTTCAATCAGGCCGATGGCGGCGAGAATGACCGCAAACGGCAACACAATTTGCAGGGTCTCAAGGGTCAGCGGCACCATGGGAATGCTGAATTGCGGCAGGCCGCCCTGAATCGAGGCCAGATCGCCGACGCGCGGCACATCCACGCCGAAGAAAATAACAATGGCGGCGACAACGCCAATGCCGGCAAGCGGCGCGGGAATGGCTTTGGTCAGCTTCGGCATCAGCCAGATAATGCCCATCGTCAGCACCACCAGTCCCAGCATGTTGGCCAAAGGCCAGCCGGTCATCCAGATTTTGGTGCCGTCAGCCCCGGCCACCTTGAACTGCGACAATTGCGCCATGAAAATGACAATCGCCAGACCGTTGACGAAGCCCAGCATGACCGGGTGCGGCACCAGGCGGATGAATTTCCCCAGTTTGAAAATGCCTGCGAGAATCTGCAGGATTCCCATCACCACCACTGCGGCAAACAGATATTCCACGCCGTGAACGGCGACCAGTGATACCATCACCACCGCCAACGCGCCGGTCGCGCCGGAAATCATGCCCGGACGACCGCCGAAAACAGCAGTGATCAGTCCGACAATAAAAGCCGCATAAAGCCCGACCAGCGGATGCACGCCGGCGACAAAAGCAAAAGCCACCGCTTCGGGCACCAGCGCCAACGCGACAGTCAGCCCTGACAACAGCTCCGTCTTGATCCGGCTCGGCGTAAAAACAGTTGGCGAGTTGTTTTTCCAGTCAGGCAAAGACAGGCGTTCAGCAAAGGCAGCAAGCGTGGGCTTGTTCACGTGGGTTCAATCCGTTCGAAAATTCATCGGGGGGTTTTGTGCCCCCTACATAAAGAAACTGCGCCGGATGACAACAATAAAGGGTTTGCATGGGGGAAAAGAGGGAAATCCGAATAGAGATCCGCAATTGAACAGGGAAGTTTGACAAGGAAAAGCGGAACCTTTCGGTCCCCGGCGGACTTGTCCTACGCAATTCGTCGCTACGGGCCTTTACAAAAACTGCTATATACTCCATATACCATCCAACCAGATGGTGTATGGATGGTTATGGCAATTAAAGTCTCCGACAGCGAAAAGATCACGATCAATCTCGGCCATGTCGATCTGGGACGGATCGACCTGCTGGTTCAGGAGGGTTTCTACCAGAACCGGACAGATTTCATCCGCACGTCAATCCGCAACCAGCTGGCCACGGAAGCAAGCGCAATCGCCAATTCCATCGAGCGCCACACATTGCAACTCGGGCTGCGCGACATTACTCGCGGCGAATTGGAAGCTGCACGCAAGGCGGGCGAAATGCTGCACATCAAAGTCGTCGGGCTGGCACGGTTTGCAGATGATGTCGCGCCTGATCTGGCCAGTGCCACGATCGCATCGATCACGATTCTTGGCGCGTTGCATGCCTCGCCAGACGTGAAAACAGCGCTCGCCGGGCGCATCAAATAGGGTGAAGCCCGTTAATTCTAAGGACCTCAATATGACTTTCAAATTTCCGACGGCCATGCGGCAGGCGTTGACTGAAACCTGCGCGGGTGATGTTGCCACGGCCACCACGACGATACAGGCCGCGCTGGCTGCGCTGTCCGATCCTGCGAAACCTGGCACGCGAGCTGATAAAACGCCACAGACCCTGTTGATCGGAAGCAACGCCGCCAGTGCTGCCGGGCCGAGCGCCGAATCCGGCGCCGCAGCCAAGCCGAAGTCCGGCAACGGGCTCTGGCGGAATGGCGCGCCTCGCCAATCATTGAAAACTGTCATGGACGCTTTGCAGCGCGGACGGCCCGGCTTCACTGCACCGGCAGCACGGAAACCCACCATTCTGCCCCGGATTGCCGATGGTGCGCGTTATGAGCAGCGGAACTTTTCCTGCGCTGAAGGTGCCCGGGATTATCGCATTTACGTGCCGGGCGGGCTCTCTCAACCGGCAGAAGGTCTGTTGCTGATGCTTCACGGCTGCACTCAGACTGCCGATGATTTTGCCTGCGGCACCGGCATGAATGAGTTGGCTGAATTGCACAATCTCATCATCTTGTATCCCGAACAAAGCCGGGCAGAGAACCCCTCGGTGTGCTGGAACTGGTTTCGGCCGCAGGATCAGCGCCGTGGCGCAGGTGAGCCTTCGATCCTGGCCGCTCTCACCCAGCAGATCGCCGAGGAATTCAAGGTGAAACGCGGGCGCGCTTTTACTGCTGGACTTTCCGCCGGCGGCGCAATGGCCGCAACCCTTGGGGCCGTCTATCCGGATATTTATTGTGCGATCGGCGTTCATTCCGGGCTCGCGCATGGTGCGGCCCATGATGTGCCATCCGCCTTTGCAGCCATGCGCGGCGACATCACATATGCCACCGGTTCGCCAGCCGATCAGAGTTGGAACGACACAGGCCGGACGCCAAGGATTGTGTTTCATGGAAGCGGCGATGGAACCGTGCACCCTTCGAATGCAGATCGTGTTTTCGGTGCTTCTGACGATGCGGCCGCAGCGTCTGCCGAAAGTGGCGTTTCCGCTGGAGGACGGCGCTACCACCGCACAATCGTCGCATCTTCAAACCAGGATTCGGCACGCGAATTGTGGATGATCGAGGAAAGCGGTCATGCATGGTCCGGTGGCTCCGCGACTGGCTCCTTCACCGACCCGGTCGGACCCGATGCCTCCGCTGAAATGGTGCGATTTTTTCTGCAGGCCAAGAGCCAGGAGTTTTCAAAATGACGTCAAAGCTGACATTCGATGCAATAGAAGAAGCCCGGCCCGGCCGGAAATGGCGGGCGCGATGGCAGCGATCATGGCCGGACTATGAAGCCTGGTTTGTGGCGCGCGGCGGGGATAGTGGCCCCTCAAGGGTAGAGTGCGAGGCCGCGCTTGCCCACCACATGCCGGAACTCGCGCCGGTTCATGCCCGGCTGACACAGCTTGCCGGTGGCAGCGACCGGGCCGCGCGTTTTCTCGCCGGCTGGTGTCCGCCGGCCTATCTCGGCGGTTGCTCGCTGGCGGCGCTTGCCGCCAATGACGATGTGCGGCTGCTGCGAAATTACGATCTGTCACCGGAGTTGAATGAAGGGCTGCTGCTCAGAAGCGAATGGACCGGCATGCCTGTAATGGGGATGGTCGAGTTTCTCTGGGGTCTGTCTGACGGGGTTAATGCGGCGGGGCTGTCGGTTGCGCTTGCCTTTGGTGGCCGCAGCACTGTGAGCCAGGGCTTCGGCATCACCACCATCCTGCGCTATGTGCTGGAAACCTGTGCCAGCGTCGAACAGGCGATTGCCACGTTCGAGCGAATACCCTCGCATATGGCTTATAATATCGTGCTGGCGGATCGCCACGGCCAGACCGCTTCGGTGGAGCTTCTGCCCGGCGGTGGCCTGCAGCGGATGGACCGCGCACTTGCCACCAACCATCAGCACGGACCGGAATTGGCAGAGCGCCCCGGCTTTACCCAGACTGCCGAGCGCCGTGCCCATCTGGAACTTTTGTTCTCACGGGCGATTGCACCGGACGCGCTCAACGCTGTTTTTATGAAAGAGCCGCTGTTCCGGCGCGACTACAAGGCCGGATTCGGCACATTGTTCACAGCGGAATATGAGCCCCTCAAAGCGGCATTGACCCTGCATTGGCGCGGCCAGCAATGGCACCAAAGCCTCGACGCTTTCCGCGAAGGCAGCCGCACGATCCATTACGAGCAGGACGCACAGAGTGAAACCGCGCCGGACAACCTCACGGATGCGCTGGCCGGTCTGCGGACATTGCTGGTGCCGGGACGTGAAGCCGAATTTGATAGCTGGCTGAACGACATGGGCACACACCAACCCGACTGGGCGCGCTTCGGCACACTCTTCATTCCAAGGTAAAACAGCCGGGCCAAGGTAAAACAGCCGGGTTTGCGCTTTGTCCGAAAGAAAGGGGGGACAGCACCAGTGCGGTCTCCCCCAATGGATCAGTGTCTCAGAGTGAAGCAACCATGTCCTTGTAAGGCATGGCGCAGCCGCGATCATCTCCCACTGCCGGCACGGCTCCTTGCGGCATCGCAATGCCGCACAAATCAGCCGCGACTTTCAGCGCGCCTGCCGGATCTGTGACCATATCCTCATAGTGCACAATACGGGCATGGTCCGGATTCTTCTTCACCATCAGGTCCATCATCTCGTGGTACCAGTCAATGTGCTCGCGAATCATGTCCATGTCATAGGCATAGCTGTTGTCGCTCTGGTAATGGCGCATGAAGATGCGCAAAGCGACGTCTTCGGCGTTGCGCTTGACGAACAGGAATTTCGTCTTGGGGAACACAATTGACATCAGCGCGGCGTCATTCATCCGCGAGGGATGGGTGTTGGTAAAGACTTTGGCACCGTCAGCGCGGCGGTGCAGTTCTTCAAGATAGATCGTTCGGCATTGCGGATAAAGTTGCGGCGGCAGCACTTCAAAATAGCGATTGGTCAGCAGGCCCGCACCCTGAAAGGTCTGGCGTATCGCCGTATCGACACAGCGGTTTTCATAACCGCGCTTGACGCCATCGAGGCGGGCGACCAGAGCTTCCATTGAGGTCTTGCCGGAGCGGGACGGGCCCAGGATAAACAGAGTGGTGGGCGTATCGTCATCAGATGCATCGCTGGCCGGTTTCACTGGGTTTGCCCGCAACAGATCGAGGGTCCTGTTCTGGCGTTCGCGAATGCGTTCGGCCTGCTCTTTGACAGTTTTTAGTACTGCCTTATTGGCCGGAACCATGGCGTCCCAGGCTTCCTGATAGCGCTCTTCCTTGTCCAACGCGGCGGCGCGTATGAAGGCAATCATGGTCGGATCGGAATCCGATTGATCCGGCCCTTTCAGATAGGCGTCCATTTCATCCAGCAGATCAACATGCAGCAGCGGCGCCGGCAGGGCCGCGAGAGCGGAAAGTGGTTCAAAGCGTTTGTATCCGCCACTGAGCAATTTCTCGAAAACGGCAACCGCCTCTTCATTTTCTCCCAGCGAAGAGCACGCCCAGGCATAGCCGGACGCAGCGGGCACCAGATCCGGCTGCAGCGCCCGTGCTTCGGCAAAAACCTGTTTGGCGGGCTCATATTCCATCTCGGCGCGATAAATCTCGCCCAGTGTGACCAGAACATTAACATCGTTTGGCTCGATAGCGCGGGCCTGTTCCAGCGTGTAGGCTGCGGTTTCGGGGGCATCAAGTTCCAGATAGACACCGCTGAGCGCTGTCAGGGTGGCGATGCTGCGGGGGTTCTGCATCGCCGCGCGCACCAGACAATTCAAGGCCTGCTCATAATTCGACATGCCAGCATAGATCAGGCCGAGCGTGTGCAACGCAGCCATGTAATTGGGATGCTCCTTCAGCAGCGCCAGACAGGTTTTCTGCGCCCGTTGGAACTTGCCTTCCTGGCGCAGCCGTTCCGACTGTTCCAGTCTGATGAAGGCATCCTGAAGCGGATTGACCGGTGTAATTTTCTCATTACCCGGCAGGGTTGCGGTCTTGAACTGTTTTTTGGACACCCGTGGCCTCGGCTGGTGAGCAACACATCCCTGCCCCGCCCGCAGACAGGGCTGAAGACTGGCCAGATGCTGCTGGTTGCGGTTTCGCCGACAAACTATTCGCAGCGCCGCAGACAAGTCAATTCGCTAGCACCATTTGGCCTGCAATAAAGTCTCGACCGCTGAAATTTATACCACCCGTCCCCCGCGTCTGAAACCGGGTCAGGCAGGGCGGTTAGAAGTTGTTCTCCGGATGTACGATTTGGCAGCGTACCTTCTAATTGTCACCTTTCTGCCACAGTTCCAAAGAAAAGCGCGGGAGAGATAGCGTTTTGCACCAGGAGATTCTTGTTCTGGTTTACATGGCGCGATAATGTTTACCTAATTAGGGAATTCTTTCTTCACGATTCTATTTGTGTGGCGCAATGCGTTTGACCGCCTAACAAACCAGTCCGGGCCGACAGAAATTCTGGACGATTTATAAAGGGGCCTATTCAAGTGACAATAAACAAAAAACTGATGTGCGGTGTGGCACCGGCGGCGTTGCTGCTGGTGGCTTCGATGGTTGTGGCGGAAGCTGCGGATCCGGTGGTCAGCATTCCGGTGGCCGCGAGCACGCCATTTACCGGCTTTTATATCGGCGCCCATACCGGATATGGCAGCGCGGATTATGAAGGCTCCTGGGAGAATGACGGAAACCCATATGTTGGCATGAAAAATCGCGGTGCCTTGTTCGGCATGCAGGCTGGCTATAATTGGGAAGTCATGCAGAACGTGCTTCTGGGCGTTGAAGGCGACATTACAGTTGCGCCTTGGAATGCATCCTATTCTGAAGATGGTACCGACACGGTATTTGGCCATCTGTCCGGGATTGCCTCGTTGCGTGCCCGGCTTGGCTATGTGCTCAACGAAACCCTGATTTACGCCACCGGCGGTGTTGCCTTCGCCAGCTCCAATGCGGGTGCCGGCAACACGATATCGCACAACCGTAAAGCCGAGATCGTCACTGGCGCGGTCGCCGGCGCCGGTATCGAGTGGCTGCTGACACCTTCTGTCGCGCTGCGGGCGGAAGGCCTGTATTACTGGTTCGACCAGAAGGACAGTGCCCCCGGCGAACCCGGCTTTGGCGGTATTCAGGACACTTGGGTCGCGCGGGTTGGCGCCAGTTGGTATTTCAACGGCTCCAGACCGGTTGATGACATGTATGGCGCAATGGCCGGAGATGCCTTCTCCGGATTCTATGTCGGTGCACATACCGGCTATGGCAATGCCGACTACAAAGGCGCGACATCTTCGAACGGCACCGAATATACAGTTTCCAATGAAGGTTACCTGGTCGGCGCTCAGGCCGGTTACAACTGGAAAACGGCTTCCAATCTCGTGCTCGGTATTGAGGGTGATATCACTGTTGCGCCGTGGAACGTTTCCAAGGCGGACAGCGCTGGTGATTCAGAGTTTATTGCCGGCCATCTGAGCGGCATCGCATCGCTGCGGGCGCGGCTTGGCTATCAGATTGACCGGACGCTGATCTATGCGACCGGCGGTGTCGCCTTTGCCAGTTCCAATGCCTCTGGCGGTGATACGCTGGAATATAACAGGAAAGCCGAGATTGTTACCGGCGCTGTGGCCGGTGCCGGTCTTGAGTGGATGGTATCAGAAAATGTGGCAGTGCGCGCCGAAGGTTTGTATTACTGGTTGGACCAGGACCAAAGCGGCAATGCAAATACCGGATATGCCGGTATACAAGACACTTGGCTGGCGCGCGTCGGGGCAAGTTATTACTTCAACCCTAGTGCAACAGGTGATGGCGAGACGTTCACAGCCGATTTCAGCGGGGCTTATCTGGGTGGCTTCACTGGCTACGGTAGCGCTGGATATAAAGGCGATACAAGCAGTGAAATTGAAACGCCAGATTTTGCCGGCTACCTGATAGGCGGTCAGGCCGGTTACAACTGGCAGGTTGTCGATATGGCAATAGCCGGCATCGAGGCGGATATCGGCCTCAACCCATGGGGCGGTGCAGATGGTAGAAACGGTGATGGCACCCGATTTACTTCCGGCCAATTGTCGGGGATAGCGTCGCTACGTGGCCGGTTGGGCGTTTCATTGGACCGTAGCCTGATCTATGCCACCGGCGGTGTCGCCTTCGCCAGTTCGAGCGGAGTCGGCGGTCACACCGTACAACTCAACCGCAAAGCCGAGATAGTCGTTGGCCCGGTTGCCGGTGGCGGCGTGGAATGGATGGCGACCGAAAATCTCAGCTTGCGCGCCGAAGGCTTGTATTACTGGTTCGATCAAAGTCAGGATGGCAATGGCGGATCCGGTGATGGTGGAATCCAGGACGTCTGGCTGGGCCGGGTTGGTGCTAGCTGGTACTTCAGATAGACTGACGCAGACACACACAAAAGCCCCGGTTCAGCCGGGGCTTTTTTTTGGCCGATTTACGCTCTCTGTCTTTGTTCGGCCATTTCGAACATCAAGGACATGGTTCCCCTTTGGGGATGGTGGTGAGCGAATGCGTGTGGCGTGTATAACTCGTTCAATTTTTATGGAGTCGACCTGATGCTTCAAGCGCACCGGTCTTTCTGCAACTCCGTTGCAGGCCATATGAATTTCAAAGCGCGTGAGACGACGCATCAGGTATATCCATTCAATTTACTTTTACGCGGCCTGCAAAGCCATTGGATCACGGGGTGCAATGCGCAGGGCGCGCAGCGCATTCAGGATGACGGCGACGTCGATCACTTCCTGAAGCAGCGCTCCTTCAACTGGCGTCAGGTATCCGAAAGCCGCCGCGATCATGCCGACCAAGGACAATCCGATTCCGGCGACAACGCTTTCAACAGCGATGCGCCGCGCGCGGCGGGCGATCTCGATGCCCGGTCCGAGCCGGTCGAGCCGGTCGACCAGAAGCACAACGTCTGCAGCTTCCGCAGACGCAGCGGCACCACGGGCACCCATGGCCACGCCCACATCTGCCGCCGCCAGTGCCGGCGCATCGTTGACGCCATCCCCCACCATCATTACGGGGCCGTTATTCCGCTCAGCCAGGACAAGACTTACCTTTTGATCCGGCGTCAGCCCGGCACGCAGCCCATCAAGGCCAAGACCTTCTGTGACGTGCTCGGCGACTTCGACACGATCGCCCGTTGCAAGCAGGATGCGCGCAATGCCTTCCCGGCGCAGCCCGGCAAGCATGGCACCTGCTCCCTCTCGCAACGGATCGGCCATGACCAGATGTCCTGCCATTTGACCATCCACCGCCACTGCGACGAGGACGGAGCCCTGCGCAAAAGCCGATGGGCCGCCCAAAGTTCTGCCGACACGCTGCCCCACAAATTTGTCGCCGCCGACAATGAGTGTGTGTCCCTCGACCCAACCGACCACACCCTCGCCCGCAATCTCTGTAACGTCCGAAGGCACCAACAGCACAAGGTCGCGCTGCTTCGCGGCGGCGACGATGGCCTGCGCGACCGGATGTTTTGACGCCTGATCGAGGCTTGCCGCGAGCCGCAGGAGGTCGTCGTCGTCCCTGCCATCATAAGTATCGATCGAAACAATCTGCGGGCGCCCATCGGTTAAAGTGCCGGTCTTGTCGAGGATCAGTGTTCGGATGCGTGCCATCGCCTCAAGAGGACCTGCTCCCTTGATCAGAACGCCGAAATGCGCGGCACGCGACAAGCCCGCGACGAGCGCGACCGGCACGGCCAGGATCAGCGGGCAAGGTGTTGCAACAACCAGCACGGCGACGGCGCGGATCGGGTCGCCCGTGAACCACCATGCAGCAAAGGCAATGGTGACAGTGAGGGCCAGAAATCCCAGCGACCAGCGATCCGCCAGCCGCGCCATCGGCGCCTTGGAGCGATGTGCTTCCTCCACCAGACGCACAATCCCGGCATAAGTGCTGTCTTTGGCAAGATGCGTTGCGGACAGATCGAAAGGTGCGCCCGCATTGGTGGAGCCACTCATCGCCTTTGCCCCGTGGGACAGGCGGGCGGGCAAGGATTCACCCGTCAGGGCCGAGGTATCGAGGAAAGCTGCATCTGACACGATGATACCATCCACGGGGACGACATCGCCCTGACGGATCAGCAGTATGTCTCCCGGTTTGATGTCATCAAGCGGCACATCCTCAAGGCTTCCGTTGTTGTGCCGGGTTGCGGCTCGCGGAACGCGTGACAGCAGATTATGCATCTCACGCCGGGCGCGTCCCTCAGCGAAGCTTTCAAGAAAGGTTCCCCCGGAATACATCACCGCCACCACAGCCGCCGCCAGGGTTTCGCCAAATGTCAGTGCTGCGCTCATCGACAGAGCCGCGACGATGTCGAGCCCGACCTCGCCACGCCACAGGCTGCGCACAATATCCAGCAGAAGAGCGACAAGAACAGGGAGCACGCCTACGAACCAGGCAATGGTCGCCAGATTGGAATTGCCGGAAAAGTACAGGATGATTCCCGCCAGGAGCCCCGTCAGAGCAAATAGCAGGAGTGCAGTCTTGACCCGCGCAGTGCCTGTGTATTCCATGCAGCTCAATCCCTCTGGGCCGAGGCGATTGCCGCTGGCTCATCGGAAACCAACCGTCCGATTCCAGCGCCCGGCGAGCTCGCATCATCATCGCGTGGCCGCACACGCTCCCTGAGCGCTGCATCCGGGTTCGCATGAAGAACCATCAGCGCCGTTGCCGATGCCTCAGAATTATACTGTGACTTGGTCTGCGGGTCGGACATTGGCAAAGTGGTGTACCGGAAGAGTTGAAAGAGGGAGCCGCTATGCGCGTGTTTGTTGGTTTTGCCGGGCATTGCGGAGAAATCTGGCCGTGAATGGGCAGGTCGCCTTCGCTCCCGTCCTCGCTCTGACTGCACTGCCTGGAGCACGTTCAAGACTGCCGACTGATTTGACCGGATTGGCATTCAGCGATTTGAAGGGCAACGGCAGCATCGAGCCCGTTTGCCTGTTTTCTGCACTGCAGCCAAAGTCAGCCATGGTTCTTTTTGGCGATATATGCGTCTGCTCCAACTGATAGCATCTACGCCCCGTCCTGGGCCAGCCAGGCCTCTGCCGCGTCGATCTCATCCAGCTCGAAGCTCTTGATGTCGATGCCCGGAAACAGCGCGCCTTCGACGATGGCGGCTTTTCTGAGCCAATTGGAATCGCTCAGCACTGCGCATTTGTCGAATTTGGCGAGCAGCCCGAAGAGCTTCGGAAGGCGGGTCATTTCGACCCCGATAGCGCCCAGGGTTGGCAGGGAAAATTCGGATATCGTGTAAAGCATGCGGCCATTTCTGATGTCATCTGATTTTTCGATCAACTCATCCAGCGCGGCGCGCATGCTGTCTGCGTCAAGGCTGCCACTTAGTTCTATGTCCAGACGGGCGGGGGATTGCTTTGTAATCTTCAGCATGAGTGGTCTCCTGATTTTCACTGGATTATCGCAGAGATGATGCGCCACGTTGTTGATCTCAATCAATAATGTGAGATCAGTTTCTTTGAGCACAAATGCGAAGGCGGAACCTTCAAAGACGGTGTTAAGCCGGTCAGTGTGTCGCCTGTTTTCAAGACAATCAAAAGCACGATCCAGGTTAGCTGTAGCCTTGTTCGCACGTGCCGCCCCTATCCGGGGTCGACTTCATTTGTGCAGTACGGGTCAGACAAATGTGGTGGCTGTGACGTGAACAGGAAGGGGCACTTCGTCATCATCGCGTGGCCAAAAGAGGGCGTCAAGCCGGCTGAGCTTCGCACCTGCACCTCACATTGAGAGCAATGCGCCGTTGCCGGTGTCTCAGAGGTAAACAGAGACCTATGTCTCCGTGTCGGACATTGGGGAAATGGTGCACCGGGAAGGATTCGAACCCTCGGCCCCCAGATTCGTAGTCTGGTGCTCTATCCAGCTGAGCTACCGGTGCCAGTACCTGACCCCGTTTGGGGTGGCAAGGTGGGTATCCCTAATGCGATGGCGGGCAGAATGCAAGCAGTAATTCCCGGCAAAACTCAGGGCGTTGAAACGAGCATTCAGGCGCTGTGTCCGGTGTCGGATTTAACCACCCGCAAGGTCGCCTGAGTGCCGAGTTCCGCTGCAATTGGATCGCGCATATCCCGTCTGACCGGCAGGCGAACGGTGAAGCTTGCGCCCTGGCCGGTTTCATCCAGCGTGAGGCTGCCATCATGGGCGCGCACCAGTTCTGCGGCGATGGCCAGACCAAGACCGGTGCCGCCAGGGCCTGAGGAGGACTGAAAGGCTTTGAACAGGGTCGCGCGCAATTTGTCCGGCACGCCCGGACCGGTGTCCGATATGGTTATGCAATCACTGCCATCTTCGCTCCAGGCCCTGATGGTGAGACAATTGACGACACTGTCGGCCATTTCCGTGCCGTTGGTCTTCATCGCCTCCAGTGCATTGCGGCACAAATTCAGCAGAACGCGGAACAATTGATCCGGATCCGCGTCGACCGTGACATCGCGGCCGACATGGTTTTCAAAACGCACCGCCTGTTCGCTGTCGAGGCCGAGCGCGTCGGACACTTCCAGCACCAGCGTCTGCAATTGCACAACCCGGATTGCTGGCGGCGCTTCGTGGGCGCGGCCATACGACAGGGTTGACTGGCAGTAGTCGATGGCGCGGTCCAGCGCGCGCACAAGCTTCGGCGTAAAGCGCTGCACCACCGGATCGTCAATCGCCTGCAGACGGTCGGAAAACAGCACTGCGGAAGCAAGGATATTGCGCAGATCATGATTGATCTTCGAGACCGCCAGACCGAGATCGGCCAATGTGCGTTTTTCCCCCAGCATGGTCTGCAATTCGGTCTGCATTTCTGCCAGTTGATTCTGGGCAATGCCGATCTCATCGCTACGCCGGCTTTTTGCAATCACCCGTGACGGATCTTCCGGATCTTCCGAAAAATGCACCATATTCCGTGTGACCCGCCTGAATGGCCTGACTAACAGGGCACGCAGCGACAGGAACACCAGTGACGCGGTGATAATGGAAATTACCAGAGATAATTGCAGGATGTTGATGGAATGAGCCAGCATGGCCGAATGCAGCTTGTCTTCCTTCAGGACAATTTCGATCTCAACCGGTTGCCCGTCCGCGCCTTTCAGGCCCCTTGCCTGCCCGACCACGCGTGTGGTGCGGCTGTTGCCGTACAGCAGCGATTGCATCGCCTCCATGATTGCATTGATTGGCTCAAGAAACGCCGTGTCAAATTCCGATGTGACCATGGACGGCATGTCCGACATGGCAATCAGCCGGCGGCTTCCCTCGCTTTGAATTGCTATGGTCTGAATACCGAGTTCTTCCAGGATATCCTGGGCTGTGCTGTCCGACAGCATATCGAAATTGCCCGACCCCTCGGACACCCGCAGGGCAATGGCTGCCCGCTCAAGGCGATCAATCAGCCAGGTGTTGCGGAAATAGGCCAGAGACGGAACATAGATGAACACCTCACTGATCATGACAAACACGATGGTCAGCAACAACAGCTTGGTCGACAATCCGCCCACCGGATGCCAGCGCGCGGGTGACCCCAAGTTACCAGGAATTTTGTGTAGAGAGCGAGTGTTCATTCAAATGATCCAGCGCACATCCCGGCCGTTCAAATCCAGACAACACAGCACGCATTGCCTGACCAACACGGCAAGGTTCTGCCGCTTTATCGGCCTGTTGGTGAAAATTTGCAAATAAACCAACAGTGAACGGACTGTGAGCAGATCTGAGCGGCCAGACGAACAATCCGTCGCGCGGTCCTTATAAAAAAACCTTCCGGCCTGCGCCGGAAGGTCTCGGAGCGATTGATGATAAACCAGCTACTCAGTTGGCGGTCGTGCCGTTGTTCTCGTTCGATGCAGGTGCCGCTGGTTCGATTGGATCTGCAGCGGGCGGATCAGCAGCTGGCGCTTCTTCCGCCGGAGTTTCCACAATCGTTGCGTCAGGCGACAAGCTTTCCGCAGGGACGGCATTTACAGCAGGCTCCCCCTCTGGCTCTTCAGTTGCGGGCTCTTCGCCATCCACAGGCTCTGCCGGCATTTCAGCCGCGGCCGGCTCAACTGCGGGCATGGCTGCCGGAGCATCTGACAGGGACCGAAGATAGGCGATGATATCGGCCCGGTCTTCGGCTTTTTTCAAACCGGCAAAGCCCATTGAGGTGCCATCTACGTATTTTTTTGGTGCCGTCAGAAAGCCGCTCAGATTCTCGTAATTCCAGACATTGTCAGCTGCAAAAGCCTGCATGCCTGAAGAATATTTGAAGCCATCGCGTGAGGCGGGTGTGGCATTGACAATGTTCCACAGATTCGGGCCGACCTTGTTGGCGCCGCCCTGCTCGAAGGTGTGACAGGCCGCACATTTTTTGGAAATAGACTGCCCGGCATCGGCCGAGGCGCTGGCCAGCAACACTGTAATCGGCTCTTCAGCCGGTGCATCCGCCGTCTCGGCAGTGGCGTCTGCTTCAGGGACATCAACCACATATCCCGGTGTCTCAAGCTCGCCGCTTTCAAAAATGAAGTCTGCTACGATTCCCAGTCCCATCGCCAGGAGCACAGTACCGAGAATAGCACCTGCAATCTTGTTAAACTCAAAGGAATCCATTCGTTTCTCTTTCCTGCAATCCGGTGTTGCGTCGTGTCGCCAGTGGCGATACGCCATCTGTGATATGTTCGCAAACTAAAAACTTTCCTATGCGCATGCAACACGTATAAGCATAGTTCTTTGTGGCGATATGGCCTTAATTCAGCCTGTTTTGCGATAAAACAGAAATTTTACGGTAACAGAGAACGTTTTATGGCTTGCACAGCGCCATTAGTGCTTATCCCGTCCAGACTGGCCGCGACCAGACTGCCGAACAAACCGCTGGCCGATATTGCCGGCGAGGCGATGATTGTCCATGTCTGGCGCCGGGCCATGGAAGCCGGCATTGGTGATGTGGTTGTGGCAACCGATTCTGATCTGGTCGCAGACGCCATTTCAGGCGCAGGCGGACGTGCGGTTCTGACGCGGGCCGACCATCCCTCCGGCTCCGACCGGATTTTTGAGGCGTTGCAATTGTGTGACCCGGAGCAGAGCTATCAGACAATTGTCAACCTGCAGGGTGATCTGCCGACTCTGGACCCGGCTTCGATCCATGCCTGTCTGGAGCCGCTTGAGGATGACCAGGTGGATATCGCCACCCTTGGTGTGATCATCAGCAATGAGGCAGAAAAAACCAATCCCAGCGTCGTCAAGATCATCGGCAGTCCGGTGTCCGACAGCCGCCTGCGCGGATTGTATTTCACCCGCGCAACCGCGCCCTATGGTGAGGGCCCGCTGTATCATCACATCGGGATTTATGCCTATCGGAGGGCAGCTCTGGAGCGGTTTGTAGCGCTGCCGCCATCGACACTTGAAAAACGCGAGAAACTGGAACAATTGCGGGCAATTGAAGCCGGGATGCGGATCGACGCCAGAATCGTTGACACCGTTCCACTTGGCGTCGACACACCGCATGATCTGGAACTTGCACGCCAAGCATTATATTGAGGACACAGCATGACCGCGGAAACAGCCGCCCGTCTGGCCAGGACAATTCATCCCACCAAAGTGGTGTTTCAGGGCGAACCTGGAGCCAACTCCCATATCGCCTGCAGTGATGTCTTCCCCGAAGCCGAAGCCGTTGCGACGGCTACATTCGAGGATTGTTTCGCCGCCATGGAAGGCGGGGAAGCTGATCTGGGGATCATTCCGATTGAAAACTCGGTGGCCGGGCGAGTTGCCGACATTCATCATCTGTTGCCGACCTCGTCGCTCAGCATCATCGGCGAGTATTTCCTGCCAATCCACCACCAGTTGCTCGGACTGGCAGGATCCTCGGCTCAATCCATCAGTGCGGTGCAAAGTCATATCATGGCCCTTGGCCAGTGCCGCAAGATCATCCGCAGGCTGGGCCTGAAACCACTGATCGGAGCGGACACAGCCGGTTCGGCGCGCCAGATTGCCGAACGCGGCGATGCATCAGTCGCTGCCATAGCCTCTGATCTGGCAGCCGAGATTTACGGGCTGCAGATTCTGGAAAGCAATGTCGAGGATGAAGACCACAACACCACGCGCTTTATCATTCTGGCACGCGAGGCGCTGAGGGCTGAAGCCGGCAACGGGCCGGTGATGACCAGTTTTGTATTTCGCGTGCGCAACGTGCCGGCAGCGCTCTACAAGGCGATGGGTGGCTTTGCCACCAATAGCGTCAACATGACGAAACTGGAATCCTACCAGTTGGAAGGCACATTCTTCGCGTCGCAGTTCTATGCCGAGATTGAGGGGCATCCCGATGATCCCAGTGTCACACTGGCGCTCGAAGAACTGGGGTTTTTCTGCGCCGAGTTGAAAATTCTCGGTGTCTATCCCGCCAGTCCGTTCCGGGCTAACATCACCGAGCCGGAAATCAACCGTGCGCTGCGTCCGGCTCAACCGGACAAATCGTAATATGCTCTGATCAACTGATGAGCGATGGCCATGGGCGGCGGGGTTTTCAACTCGCCGCTGCCGGTCAGCATGGCACCGACTTCTGTCCGGCTGAACCAGCGGCAATCTTCCAGCTCAGCTGCGTCCATTGTGATGTCCGTGCTTTCCGCTTTGGCAAAACATCCGATCATCAATGTGTGGGGGAACGGCCAGGGCTGGGTGGAATGGTAGCGCACCGCCGATATTTCAATGGCGGCCTCCTCCATGACTTCCCGGCGCACAGCATTTTCAAGCGTTTCGCCCGGTTCAATAAATCCGGCGAGGCAGGAATACATGCCCGGCTGAAACCGCGGCTGGCGGCCCAGCAGACAATTGGTGCCATCAACTACCAGCATGATCGACACAGGATCGAGCCTTGGAAAATGTTCGCGCTCGCAAGCCGGGCATTTGCGCCGGTATCCGGCCTGGGTTTTTTCACATGCCTCACCGCAATGAGCACAAAAGCGATTGTTGGCGTGCCAGCTTAACAGCGACCAGCCATGGGCAATCGATGCCACGTCCTCGGCGGCGACACTGCCAGTGATAACCAGGGAGCGCATATCCAGCGTTGCAAAAGACGCAGGCAAGGCGTCCGAAGAGGCAATCGTTGCGGCGAGATAAGGCACGCCGTCCCTGTCGCCAAGATAAATCCCGGCAGCCGCGTCGAACTTCAGCTCGGCAGCCTGCTGCAGGGAAAAGGCGGCAACAGCGCCGACCGCATCTGTTCTGAGGACTGGATCGCCATTGTGGAACAGATGGATGAGCGCCTGCGGGTTACGCCAGGCGCGCGCCAGGTCCTCGGCATCAAGATGCTCACTGTTGCGAACCAGACGGTTGGCAGCAAATGCATTCCCTGCCGAGGCTTCGGGGAAAGCGGTGCCGTCAAAAAATCCACTCACGCAACAATCCTCAAAATCTTGATCTGATATCGCCGACAATCGCCCTGGCGGCAACGTCATCATAAGGTTCAGCTGTTCCGCTGCCCCACACCGGGCCCGGCCAGGCGGCATCAGCCGCATAACGCCCGATAATGTGCACATGCAATTGGCGGACGATATTGCCAAGGGCTCCGATATTGAGTTTTTCGCACCTGGTCAGCTGGCGCAGAACCTGGGAGGCTGTGTCAACATCGTGCCACAAGGCGTCTCGCTGTTCCCCATCCAGATCCACGATTTCTGTTGCGCCCGAAATGGCAGGAACCAGTATCAACCAGGGAAAACGGCTGTCGTTCATCAGCAGGACCTCACACAGAGAGAGCCTGGCGATAAAATGGGTATCGGCTTCAAGACGCGGATCGAGGGTGAAATCGGCGGGAGGATGCTGGTTCATATGCAACGCCTAATCCGGTTTTCGGTCCATTGCAAGATCAACCTCGAGCGCCTATTGTCCGCCAGATTTTTCAGGCCATTGATATTGTTTTTTCAGGCCACCCATATTCTTTTGGAGACAGAATGACAGACCTTGCTGCCTTGGAAACCATTATCGAAGCCGCATTTGAAGACCGCGATTCGATAAACACCCGTACCAAAGGCGAAATCCGCGACGCTGTGGAAACATCGCTGAATCTGCTGGACAAGGGCGAGGCCCGTGTCGCGCAGCGCCAGGCTGACGGCGAATGGACAGTCAATCAATGGCTGAAGAAAGCCGTGCTGCTGTCGTTCCGGCTGAACGGCATGGAAATCATCCAGGGCGGTCCGGGCGAATCGGTCTGGTGGGACAAGGTGCCGTCGAAATTTGATGGCTGGGGAAGCCTCGAGTTTGAACGGGCCGGATTTCGCGCCGTGCCGAACTGCACTGTGCGCCGCTCGGCCTATATTGCGCCCGGCGTGGTGCTGATGCCATCCTTTGTCAATCTGGGGGCCTATGTCGATGAAGGCACGATGGTCGACGGCTGGGCAACCGTCGGCTCCTGCGCGCAGATCGGCAAGAATGTGCACCTGTCCGGCGGTGTCGGCATTGGCGGCGTCCTGGAGCCACTTCAGGCCGGACCGACGATCATCGAAGACAATTGCTTCATCGGTGCGCGATCCGAAGTGGTGGAAGGCTGCATTGTGCGCGAAGGTGCGGTTCTGGGGATGGGTGTCTATATCGGCAAATCAACCAAGATCGTCGACAGGCAAACCGGCGAAATCCATATGGGTGAAGTGCCAGCCTATTCTGTCGTGGTGGCCGGTGCTCTGCCCGGCAAACCAATACCGGGGCAGAATTGGGGGCCAAGCCTTTATTGTGCAGTGATTGTCAAGAAAGTTGACGCACAGACCCGCTCGAAGACCTCGATCAACGATCTGTTGCGCGACTGAGCGGCCCTGACCTGACCATAAGATGGCCTGACCAAAAAAATGCCCTGACACGACATGCTCGTATCAGGGCAGAGGGTTCGGCCAGATCGCGGCCAGATCGCGGCCACGTTATCAGGCTGCTGATTGGGCTTTCAGCAATCGGCGATTAACCAGCAATTCAGCGATCTGAACTGCGTTCAGCGCTGCACCTTTGCGCAGATTGTCAGACACAACCCAGATATTCAGCCCGTTTTCAACGGTGCTGTCCTCGCGTATGCGGGAAATGAATGTCGCATCCTCGCCCGCGCATTCATAAGGTGTGACGTAGCCGCCATCCTCACGCTTGTCGACGACCAGACAGCCCGGCGCTTCGCGCAGAATTTCTCGGGCTTCATCCGCAGTGATCTCGTTTTCAAATTCGATATTGACCGCTTCCGCATGGCCGACAAACACCGGCACGCGGACAGCCGTGGCGGTCAGCTTGATGGATTTGTCGAGGATTTTCTTGGTCTCTGCGACCATTTTCCATTCTTCCTTGGTGGAGCCATCATCGAGAAACACATCAATATGCGGGATTACATTAAACGCGATGCGCTTGGTGAATTTGTTGGTCTCCAGCGGATCGGACACAAACACCGCGCGCGTCTGGGTAAACAACTCGTCAGCGCCCTCTTTGCCGGCTCCGGAAACCGACTGATAGGTGGAGACGACGACGCGCTTGATGCGGGCCTTATCGTGCAGCGGTTTCAGCGCCACCACAAGTTGGGCGGTGGAACAGTTGGGATTGGCAATGATGTTCTTTTTCGAAAAGCCGGTTATGGCGTCCGGATTGACCTCGGGCACGATCAGCGGCACATCGGGATCATAACGCCAGGCCGACGAATTATCGATCACGACGCAGCCCTTCGCCGCGATTTTAGGTGCCAGCTTTTTTGAGATTTCGCCTCCGGCTGACATGATGACGATGTCGGTTCCGGTAAAATCGTAATTGTCCAGCGCCTTCACGCGCAACGTTCTGTCGCCGAACGACACTTCGGTTCCGTGGCTGCGGCGTGACGCCAAAGCGATCACCTCGTCAGCGGGAAATCCGCGTTCCTGCAAGATCGACAGAACCTCGCGACCGACATTGCCTGTGGCGCCGACAACAGCAACTTTGTAACCCATTGAAATATCCTTTCATCACTCTCCCGCCTGCTGAACCCGGGCACACGGCCGGGGCTTTTCTCCCTCATAATACCGGCGAGAGAGAATGCGGCATATAAGGGAAATCAGGTGGTCTTGCAGGTTTTGGTGGTGGTTCCGGTCGTCAGCATGAGGTCTGTCGCAACACCAGGCTGCGCAGACAACTTCATTTCCCACACTGGTTTCAAACCGTTTGACATTCGGACCCTGTGACAGGTGACGCTGGAAGAATTGCCGGTTCTATGAGGGCAAATCGCAAAAGAGTCAATGCGGTGTCAAATTGCCATATTGCAATCATACTTGACTGTCATCAGGCTTGTTAACAGACCCTGCCAGGAGATTCGGGGAAGTAGCCAGTCTCCGCATTGAAAGTTTGCCGTTTTATGTTCGCCCCTTTGATCATAATTGTAGCCACTCTGGCGTTTGTCCCAGCTTCCAGCCAGCCCGCTTTTGCAGATGACATGGATTTATCAGATAACCCGTTTGAGAACGCCATCGGCGCGGCCGCCATTCTTGAATTGCCAAGCGGTGAAACCCGAATCCATCTGGGCCCTGATTCCCGCGCCCAGGTCGCTCTGGACGAAGACACGTATCTGGTTCTGTTGCGCAGCGGCAAGCACTTTGAGGCGATTGTGCAGGCGCGCAATTCACCACCTGCCGCGCCGCTGTTCGATCTGGTTGTGACAACCCTGCCCCACCAGACGCTGGAAGCCCGCCTAAGCGATGTCAATTTCGACGGCATTCGGGATTTACTGGTGGAAACCCAGGTCGGGTATGGCGGCGTTAATGTATTCTTTGATCTTTATCTGGGAACGCAGAGTGGCTTTGAAACGGATATTGCAGAACAGGGTCTGTCCAACCCCGAAATTGATCAGGACCGCAAACAGATCACGACCATGATGCGCAGCGGTCCGAGTTGGTACCGCGATATCTATCTGATTTCCAATCGGCGGCCCTACCGGTTCATGACCACCACTGCGGCAGGTCGCGGCATCTCCTATGCACGGTTTCTCAGCGATGACGGCCAGTTGCAGCGGGAGATGATCACCGACGCCGTGCAGGAAGATCCGCGCGACTGGCAGCCATTGCAACTGATCCTGCCAGGAGGGGCTCCCTATCCGCTGCGCGGTGAACCTGATGATGCCAGCGCAACGTCCGGCGCGCTGCCTGATGGCAGCACAATTCTTCTACGCCGCTTCAGCGAGGACCGCAGATTTGCTCTGGTCGAACACTCCAAGAACCGGATGACCGGCTGGCTGAAGACCGACTGGCTGCCCTTACCAGACGGCATGCGTTTCTAGGGCATGTATTGGGTACGCAGACCATTTGATGCTCCAATTGCAAGGAAGACTGGATTCCCGGAACAAGTCCGGGAATGACGGGTTTGGGTGTGTCGATAGCTTCTTCAGACGACGGACCTTCCCGCCTGTCGGTTCAACTTCCAGCGTCATTCTCGGACTTATTCCGGGAATCCAGACATCTGCAGGCATCCAACTGATATCGATTTGACACGATGTGTTACTATTCGGTGACAGGACCGCACTGGCTTTTTTGATAATCTGGCGGGCTGCTCTGCAACTACAGATCGCAAATCATTGAACTTGTCTGGAAATTTGAAAATGCTTGCCGCTCTGTACAACTGGTTTGAAAGACGGATCGACCCTTTCCCGGCTGCCGATCCCAGGCATCCGCCGGATTCGCTTATGGCGTTCCTCTGGCACTATGCCAAACCGGTCAGAGCACCGCTGCTGCTGATGTCACTGGTGACGGCGATGATCGCCATCATGGAAGTCCTGATGTTCGGATTTCTCGGCTCGCTGGTGGACCGGCTGAATGCCAGCAGCCCGGAAACTTTCTGGGCGGATAATGGCATCACGTTGAGCCTGATGGCCGCGATGATTCTGGTGCTGCTGCCACTGACGGTTTTCGTCGGTGCGATGCTGATTCACCAGACATTGCTGGGGAATTTCCCGATGATCATCCGCTGGCAGGCGCATCGCTATCTGCTT
>TARA_R110002124_G_scaffold24316_8_pt1 | contig 23908 bp, 25 predicted proteins | sample TARA_R110002124 | Tara Oceans TARA_R110002124 (sample SAMEA4397445) | marine metagenome | biome: Polar Biome; feature: [SRF] surface water layer (ENVO:00010504); material: water (ENVO:00002006), including particulate matter (ENVO:01000060) such as... | depth 5 m
GGCGCCGGTGCACAGCCCGCCGACCACCGACCCCTTGCGCGCCACCCTGCGCAGCCAGTTCTTGACGGTTGGAGTCGTCGCCTCGCGCACGTCGATGCCGCCGCAGACCATGACCACGTCGTCGCGGTGCACGTCCTCGAGCGCGGTATCGATGCGGATGGTCACGCCGCAGGAGCTGCGGACATCCTGGCCGCCATCGGCGACCACCGACCACCGATACAGGGTCTGGCCGCTCATGCGGTTGGCAATGCGCAGCGGTTCGATGGCGGCGGTAAAGGACAGCAACGTGAAATTGTCGAGCAGCAGGAAAACAAAGCTGCGCTGCCGCGATGGCTCTACCGCGACACGCGTCGACGCGGGGGCCGAAACGGTTGCGGGCGACAGGCCGTGCCGGTCTGGCCGGCGTTGCCTGTCATCCTTATGCGCGCGATTGCTCATCACCCGATATTCTTGTCCAAGGTTTCGGCTCTGATGCCGACCAATCGCCCGCATGTTACCGTGTCGGCAATAGGAATGACAGGAAGTCGCGGCGAAAGGCAAGCCGCGTTTCGTGCCCCGGTGGGGTTTGCAACCGCCCCATACGCGGTATAAGAGCCGATGATACCGCTGACATGGCCCCGGCCCGGGCGGTGGATTGACGGAGGATATCATGACCCAAGCCTGGAACAAGGCGGCCTGGCGCAACAAGCCGCGCGTGCAGATGCCCGATTATCCCGACACGGCCGCGCTGAACGCGGTCGAAGCGCAACTGTCCCAGTATCCGCCGCTGGTCTTCGCCGGCGAGGCGCGCGAGTTGAAGCGCCAGCTGGGCAAGGCGGCGCGCGGCGAGGCGTTCCTGCTTCAGGGCGGGGACTGCGCCGAAAGCTTTGGGGAATTCAACGCTGACATCATCCGCGACACGTTCAAGGTGATGTTGCAGATGGCGATCGTGCTGACCTTCGGCGCCAAGGTGCCGGTGGTCAAGGTCGGGCGCATGGCCGGCCAGTTCGCCAAGCCCCGTTCGGCCCCGACCGAGACCATGGGCGGTGTCGAATTGCCCAGCTACCGTGGCGACATCATCAACGGATTCGACTTCACGCCGGACGCACGGGTGCCCGATCCCGCGCGCATGTTGCAGGCCTACACCCAGGCCGCGGCCAGCCTGAACCTGTTGCGCGCCTTCTCGAAGGGTGGCTTTGCCGATATCCACCGCGTCCACGCCTGGACTTTGGGCTTCACGCAGGGCGAAAATGCGGAACGCTATCGCAAGCTGACCGACCAGATCACCGATGCGCTGGACTTCATGACCGCCGCCGGCGTGACCAGCGACACGATCGAGGCGATGGAGACGGTCGATTTCTTCACCTCGCACGAGGCGTTGTTGCTGGAATACGAAGAGGCCCTGTGCCGGATCGATTCGACCAGTGGCCTGCCGGTCGCGGGTTCGGGGCACATGATCTGGATCGGAGACCGCACGCGCCAGCCGGACGGCGCGCATGTGGAATTCGCGCGCGGGGTGCAAAACCCCATTGGCCTGAAATGCGGCCCGACATTGAGCGCCGAGGACCTGAAGGTCCTGATGGCCAGGCTGAATCCGAAGAACGAGGCGGGGCGGCTGACGCTGATCGCGCGGTTCGGGGCCGGCAAGGTGGCCGAGCATCTGCCGCGCCTGATCCAGGCGGTGAAGGACGAAGGCGCGAACGTGGTCTGGACCTGCGATCCGATGCACGGCAACACGATCAAGTCGGCCTCGGGCTACAAGACCCGCCCGTTCGAGCGCGTGTTGCAGGAAGTGCGCGACTTCTTCGACGTGCACAAGGCCGAGGGCACGATCCCCGGCGGTGTGCATTTCGAGATGACCGGCAAGGACGTGACCGAATGCACGGGCGGATTGCGCGCCGTATCAGACGAGGATTTGTCGGACCGCTACCACACCGCATGCGACCCGCGCCTGAACGCCAGCCAGGCGCTGGAACTGGCGTTTCTGGTGGCCGAGGAACTCTCGGAGCGGCGCCGCGACATGGCGCGCGAGGCGGTCTGAACAGGGCGAAGAATGGACATCGGGGCCGGTCCTGCCGGCCCCGTTTTTTTCAGGCCGTCCTGTCAGCCGGATTTGCCACCCCGGACAAGCCGCAGGGCGGGTTTGCCGCGCGTCGGCACCGGGTTGGGGTGCGGCTGAACGGGCGCTGACAGCGCAAAGCGGCGCGGGGCGCGGCCGATCCGGCCCTGGGTTTCCAGCACGCCCAGAATGCGGGTGATCCGGCCCTGCGCATCCGCCAGCGGCATCAAGGCCAGCATGCCGTCCAGCCCCGGGCGGCCCAGGCCCTTTTCCGCGCGCAAGGGCAGCGTCACGCGCGCACCGCGCGCCACCTGCTCCAACGCCCTGGCCAGATCGTCGCGCGCTGCGGCGGTGAACAGGACGCTCAACGGCATCCCGCGCGGCTCCATGCCCAGCAGGTCGGAAAAATGCTGCCCGCACAGCCTGAGTCGCGCAACGCCCGGTGCGATCCGCTCGGCGATGAACAGGACATTGAGGGCGTCGGCCAACGGGCGCGGATCGATTTCCGCCCGCGCCGGCGCCGGGCGGCCACCGCGCAGATCCTCCCAGTAGGCCTGCACCGCGTCGATCGCAGGAAAACACGGCTGCTCGGGCGCCTGCCAGAGTGTGCCCAGGCGCTGGCGCAGCGACACCACGGCGCCAAACGCCGATTCAGACGCGCGCGCCCTACCGAAGCCGGATGCGCCGGGCGCGGTGTTGCCCGGGATGGACCCGTCGATCGGTGTCGACGTAGGAAATGATGACTCTGTCATGGCCGTTGCTCGCTTCCCGCAGGGCACACGCCACCGGACCTGCGCCCAAGCGCCGCCACCGCGTGCCAATCGTGCCCGCTTCTATTTACCTTTGATTGAGATTACTTACTGATACCTTAATATAGCCATATTTTGAAAAAATTGGGGCGGATTTTATAAAGATGGTTAAGTCAATGACCGGATACGCGGCATCGGGTGCCGAGATTGCCACCGATGCGGGTGTTTTCACCAGCCAATGGGACATGCGCAGCGTCAACGGACGCGGTTTGGACCTGCGGTTTCGGCTGCCGGATTGGCTGGACGGGCTGGAGCCGGCGCTGCGAAAGCTGATTTCCGCCCGCGTCAAGCGGGGCAGCGTGAGCGTATCCCTGCGCCTGACCCGGCCGGACAGTGGCGGGGCAGGGCGCCTGAACCCCGACGCGCTGGACGCCGCCATCCGCATGGCCCGCCTGGTCGAGGAACGGGCCGAGGCGCAGGGTCTGGCGCTGACCACCAGCCGCGCCGTCGACCTGCTGGCGCTGCGCGGCGTGATGGACAGCACCCCGGATCTGGCCGCGCCGGCGGACCTGCTGGACGCGCTGTTGGCGCAGGCCAGCCCGCTGATCGACGCCTTCGACGCCAACCGCGCCGCCGAAGGCAAGGCCATGACGCAGGTGATCGCGGCCCAGATCGGCGCGGTTGCCGACCTGACGCGGCAGTCGCGCCGCGCGGCGGAGGCCCGCAAGGGCTCGCAGGAACAGGCGCTGAAGGCCGCCCTTTCACGCCTGCAGGACGCCGCGCCGCAGATCGAGCCCGGCCGGCTGGAGCAGGAGCTGGCGCTGATCGCGGTGAAATCAGATATCACCGAGGAACTGGACCGGCTGGGCGCCCATGTCGCGGCGGCGCGCGACCTGCTGGCGCAGGACGGGCCGATCGGCCGCAAGCTGGATTTCCTGATGCAGGAATTCAACCGCGAGGCCAACACCTTGTGCTCGAAATCGCAAAACCCCGAGCTGACGCGGATCGGACTTGACCTCAAGACCGTGATCGACCAGATGCGCGAGCAGGTTCAAAATCTGGAGTAGCGCATGCAGCGTCGCGGCCTTCTGATCATCCTGTCATCGCCCTCGGGCGCGGGGAAAACCACCCTGGCCCGCCGCCTGATGGCCTGGGATCCGACGCTGCGCTTTTCGGTATCGGCCACCACGCGTGCGCCCCGCGCCGGCGAATCCGACGGGGTGGAGTATTTCTTTCGCTCGGGCGCCGAATTCCAGGCAATGGTCGAGCGTGGCGAGATGCTGGAACATGCCGAAGTGTTCGGTAATTCCTACGGCACGCCCAAGGCGCCGGTCGAGGCGGCGATGCACGAGGGGCGCGACACGCTTTTTGACATCGACTGGCAGGGCGGGCAGCAGGTGCGCCGTTCTTCGCTGGGCAAGGATGTCGTGTCGATCTTCATCCTGCCGCCGTCGATCGCCGATCTGGAAAGCCGCCTGCGCCAGCGCGCACAAGACAGCGAATCGGTGATCGCCGGGCGGATGGAGAAATCGCGCGAGGAAATCAGCCACTGGGCCGAATATGACTATGTGATCGTCAACGACGATCTGGACACCGCCGAATCCCGCCTGAAAACCATTCTGACCGCTGAACGGATGCGCGCAGACCGGATGCCCGGGCTCAACGCCTTCGTACACGGCCTGAATGCCGAATTCGAAGCGCGCAAAACCGGAGAAAACCGTTGATCTATGCCCTTGGTGACCTGACCCCTGAAATCGACGCCGATAGCTGGGTGGCGCCCGATGCCAATGTGATCGGGCGGGTGCGGCTGCGGGCCGGGGCGTCGGTCTGGTTTGGCGCAACCCTGCGCGGCGACAATGAATGGATCGACCTGGGCGCGGGGACCAATGTGCAGGAAGGCTGCACGTTGCATACTGACATGGGCTATCCGCTGAGCATCGGGCGCGACTGCACGATCGGGCACAACGTGATCCTGCATGGCTGCGTGATCGGGGACGAATCCCTGATCGGCATGGGGGCGACCATCCTGAACGGCGCGCGGATCGGCAGGAACTGCCTGATCGGCGCCGGTGCCCTGATTACCGAAGGCAAGGAGATCCCGGACGGATCGCTGGTGATGGGCGCGCCGGGCAAGGTGGTGCGTCAACTGGATGAAACGGCGTTTGAGAACCTGCGCCGCTCTGCCAGCCACTACCAGGACAACATGCGCCGCTATCGCGATGGGCTGCGGGCCCTGTGAGGTTCGCTCGCGCCGCACCGCTTCGGTTGGTGAGGGGACGGGGTGCGTTTAGGTTTGTTTGGGCCGTGCGCTTTGGTCCTGTAGATCCGCCAGAACGGCCAACCGGATTGCCGACGCCAACCCACGGTCGCCGCGAGTCAGGTCGATCTGCGTGGCCATTTCGTTGATGCCCATGCCTTGACGTTCGGCAAGCTGTTGAAAGGCGCGCCAGAATTCCGGCTCCAGCGAGACCGAGGTGCGGTGCCCTTTCAGCGTCAGCGAATGTTTTTGCGGCCGGGTCATGGCAGCAGCATGGGAAACCAGTCCGTCCGCAGGCGCTGGCCCGGCACCATGTCATGCCCCGGAAACGGCGGCGAGGTGCGGCCTGGGCGTTCGACATAGCGCGCATCATCCCCCAGCAGGCGCAGGGAAAACGCGCGCCGCCGCCGGTCGGTGGTGTTGCCGCGCGCCCCGTGCAGGGTCAGGAAATGAAAAGCCACCGCATCGCCGGGCTCCAGCGCCCATTCCAGAACGCGCATGCCCTCGGCGTCGGGGTCCGGCACGGGTCTGTAGGCGTCCTCGTCGGGATAGAAACTGGTTTCCGCCAGCCAGCGCGTGGGCAGCACGGGCTTGTCCCATCGGTGCGACCCGGCGACACAACGCAGCGTCGCGTCGGTCACCGGATCCATCGGCGACCAGAAGCTGACGGTTTGTGTGCCCTCGACAAAGTAATAGGGCCCGTCCTGATGCCAGGGTGTCGGTTTGCTGGTGCCGGGTTCCTTGACCAGAACATGATCGTGGAACATCTGCACCGTGTCCGACCGCATCAGCGCCGCCGCCACAAGCGCCGCCGCAGAGCCGTGGACGACCTCGGCGAATTCGGGGATGCGCTGCCAGTTGCAATAATCGTCGAAAAAGCGCCCGCCTTCGCCCGGCTTCAGGTTCTCGGCGGCATAGGCGCCCGGCTCGCGCATGTTGTGCTCGATACCGGCCCTGATCGTTTCGACATGATCCTTGAACAATCCGCGAATCACGACGGCGCCGTCGCGCTGATAGGCGTCGATATCGGCTTTTGTCACTAGCGGATGCGGCATGGCGGCTGTCCTGTCGGGCCCCGCAGACAGGGCAGGGGCGGTTGCTATCGGATATCAATCACGGGCCTTGCCCAGGACTTGGCCAAACCTGTGGCACGATGTCAATGCGCGCCGACGCGGGGCGCGGGCCAGGCGCGGGGCCCGTCACAAGGCGGCGTTTGGAAATCACCAAATGCATCAAAGGCTTGGCGCGAAACATGCGGCCGGGGTCGTTCGGTTATCCGATAACATCCCGCCGGTTATCGCACATCCCGCGCCTGATTTTGCCTGACACCGGCCCTTTGGACAGATTGGGCTCATCGGCGGCGCAAACAGCGGTTTTCACCAAAGGCAGCGCACCGATGCCCGACAACACCGGACCCATTCGAGACCGGCTCATTTCCAGACCGGTTCTTTTCCAGACCGGCCTTTTCGCCCAACCCAACGGAGCAGACCATGTTTTTCAAAGCTTTCCTCAAACCCGCCTCGATCGCCCTGATGATCGTCTCCACGGCCGCCCCGGCCTTTGCCCATGGTCAGCAGATCAGGGTCGAACAATGGGGCGCCAACAACCAGGTCGGTGGCGGCCAGGCCGGCCATGGCCAGCGTCTGACGGTGGTGCAGAACGGTCGGTCGAACCTGTCGATCAACACCCAGGACGGCTATCGCAACCGCGCGTCCATCGGTCAGGCGGGATCCAGCAACGTGGTGGATACGCTGCAATGCGGCAGCCGGAACGTGCTGGGCGTCGGCCAGATCGGCGCGAACAACCGGGCCGCCGTGACGCAATGCGGCCGGCGCAATGTCACCGCAATTGTGCAGGTCGGCAACAACAACGCGTCCAGCACGGTGCAGGTCGGCGTCAACAACGCGGCCGCCGTGGTTCAGAACTGACCGCCGGCGACGGGCCACGGGGCTTGCCCTAACGCCTTTGTGGCCCGTGTGTTCCAGGCCCATTCACCCGAAAGGAGATTTGACATGACCCGTTTCATTCCTCGACTGCTCACCCTCGCGCTGGCCGCGACCCTGACCGCCGGCGCGGCCCAGGCCGATGTCAGCGTGACGCGCCGCGCCCTGTTGGACGGCGCCGCCCGTGTCACCGTCATCAACACCCGCGCACCCGCCCGGGCGCTGCCGGTTCACGCCCCGCACAGCGATGCGCGTGCAAGGGTTGCGCGCCTGATGGAGCGGATGCTCCCGCGCGCCCTTCCAGCCCGCAGGGTGCCCGATGCCCTGATGCCAGGCCACCCGGTGCCGCGCCACGCGCGCCCGAGCCATCCCCATCCCCGGATCCAGCCCTTCTCGCGGCGGGGCGTTGGTCATGACCCGCTTGGCCATGCGGTTCCTGGTCGCGGCCGGGCCGGGTTTGATCTCCCGGGCCACGGCCTGCGACGCTATTCGGGCGCCTTCGATCTTGGGTTTGGCGCCGCGCTTCGGTCCTCGGGATCGGCATACTTTGGCCCCGGCTGGAGGCTGAATTCCGCGGGCGTCGCGCCTGGCGGGCTGACATATCGGATTGCCGCCGACTGATCGGGCCAGAACGGACCCTGCGCAACCGTCCCATTGGCGCGCCCAGACCCGGCGCGCCTTTGTTGCATCGGCAAGGAATTGACAGGCCGGGGTGAGTCGTGGTTCAAGGGGCGCATATCGTTGCACATGCAATGACCATATCGGAGGATCCCATGACCGCGCCCGCCCTGAAGATCGACCAGATGCACCACGTCGCTTATCGCTGCAAGGACGCCAAGGAGACGGTGGAATGGTATGGCACGATGCTGAACATGGATTTCGTTCTGGCGATTGCCGAGGACCGCGTGCCGTCCACCCATGAGCCCGACCCCTACATGCATATTTTCCTCGATGCGGGGATGGGCAACATCCTGGCGTTCTTTGAACTGCCCACCAAGCCCGAGATGGGGCGCGATCCGAACACACCGGAATGGGTGCAGCACATCGCCTTCAAGGTGAAGGACCGTGACACGCTGACGGCGTTCCGCGATCACCTGCTGGCCAACGGGGTCGAGGTGCTGGGCGTCACCGACCATTCGATCTTCCATTCGATCTATTTCTTCGATCCCAGCGGCCACCGGATCGAACTGGCCTGCCCGGACCCGCAGGAAGACGCGATGCTCAAGCGCATGGATGCGGTGAAATGGGACATGCTGGAGGAATGGTCAAAGACCAAGCGCGCGCCAAAACATGCCGACTGGCTTCACGCGAAGGAACTGGGCAAGGAAAGCGCGTAACCTGTCCGGCCCTGTCGGGCGCCGGGATCTGAGCGAATCGGGATTCGGGGCAGGGCGCGGCGCCTTGCCCAATTCGGCCTGATCACTTCGCGGCCCAGCGGTTTTCCAGCGCTTCGATCGCCTTGATCCGGTCCGGCGTCTTGGGATGCGAGGCCAGCCAGACCGGCGGCGCGCCGCGCATCCCGGTCAGATGCTCAAGCTTTGCCAGCAGGGTTTTCTGCGGCTCGGTGCCGATACCGGCCTTGGTCAGCAGGGCGGCGGCGTATTCGTCGGCCTCGTATTCGTCCTTGCGGCTCAGGCTGGCGGCCAGCAGCGTGACCAGCCCGTTGGCGATCCAGATGCCGATGCCGGGCAGAAACCGCCCCAGGATCGCCGCCAGCGCCACGCGCACCGCGTTCTGGCCGGAAAAGTCGATCATCCGGCGGCGGCTGTGCCCCAGCGCCACATGCCCCATTTCATGCGCGATGACCGACGCGAGTTCCTCGGCGCTGACCTCGCCGGCCTGATAGCGGTTCAGAAAGCCACGGGTCAGGAAGATCCGGCCATCCGGCGCGGCCAGCCCGTTGATCGGTTCGATTTCATAGACATGCACCTCGATCGCGCGCAGATTCAGCGCCCGCGCCATCCGGTCGGTCAGGGTTTTCAGATAGGGATCGCGCAGCCGTGTGGCGTTGGCGTCCAGGTCGCGCCGGGTGCGCCAGGCCGAGAACTGCCACATCAACAGCCCATACAGAATCGCCAGCAGGATAGGGGTCAAACGAAGCATGATACCGATATGGGTTGCGCGGGGCGGTTAGGCAAGCTTAGGCGCGCTGCGCGGCCAGGTGCGCGGCGCAGCCCAGCAAACCCGCGTAGTCATCCTCGACCACCGACACGGAGAACCGCGCCATATGCGCGGAAAACCGTCCCATCCGGGTGAAGGCGTCGACCATCCCCAGATCGATCAGATAAGGGGCCATGGCGCGCGCCACGCCGCCGATCAGGTAGATGCCGCCATAGGGCAGATGCACCAGCGCCAGGCTGGCCAGCACCCGCCCCATCAGGCCTGCATAAAGCGCCCCGGTTTCGCGGGCTCTCGGGTCCCGGGCCGCCAGCGCCGCGATCAGGTCGGCCGCCGCGATGTCGGTGCCGCTGGTCCAGTGATGCAGCGCCACCAGGCCACGCCCGCTCAGGGCCTCCTCGAGCGTGGCGATCCCGTGAAGCTTGGCCAGATGGCGGGCCAGCGCGGTCTCTGCCTCGGTGTGATGGGGCAGATGGATATGCCCGGTTTCCGACGGCGGCACGAACACCCCCTGCGGCCCGCTGAAGACCGGTGCCGCGTTGAAGCCGGTGCCAGCCCCGACCACCAGCCGCGTCGCGACATTCGATGACGGTGTGCTCGTCTCTGGTTCGCCGGGCATCAACAGGTGCACATGGCGCGGGTCCAGCCCGGCCAGCGCGTGGCCCTGCGCTTGCAGATCGTTGAGGATGAAGACCTTGTCACAGCCGCCAAGCGCCGCAAGATCATCACGGGTGATTTCCCAGTCCAGATTGGTCATCCGCGCCCGGCCATCCGCCACCGGCCCAGCGACCGCCACGCAGACCCCGCTGCATTCCGTCGTCGCGGTCTGCGCCAGATAGGCGCGCAGAATGTCGGACAATGATGTGTGCCCGGCATTGGCGAACCGGCGGATCGAGCCCTGGCGCAGCACCCCGCCATCGGCCAGCGCGACGCGCGTATTCGTGCCGCCCAGATCCGCCACCAATTGCGGCGCCGGGGTGAAGGGCCGGGGTTTGAGGATACGATCAGGCATGGCGGGCGTTTCCGGCTGCGGCGGGAGTGGCGGATGTATTGACGCCGGTTAAACCATGTCCCGGCACACATGGGAATCGCAAACGCCATGACCGGGCCGGCGAAGGCGCGACAGGCTGCCCCCTTGTGCTGCCGCCCGCGAAACGAGACTGTGCCGCGCAAACCGCAGGAGCCGATGATGTCGAACCCGCCATTGCCTGACGGCAACAGATCCACCAGGCCGCGCCATTTTCCGCCGCCCCCGCCCTTGGTCGCCAAACCGCAGGGGCTGTGGCGGCGCACGCCGCCGGCCGTGTTTTTGCCGATCCTGGGCTTGTTCGGGCTGGGGCTTTCGTGGCGCGCGCTGGCCGCGCAGCCGGGGATGGGCGGGTTTGCCCCGCTGGGCGAGGCTGTTCTGGGCGCAACGCTGCTGGTGTTCGCCTTCGCGCTGATCGCCTGGCTGTCCAAGCCGCTGCGGCGGCCCGGTGTGGTGATGCAGGAACTCGCTGTTCTGCCCGGGCGCGCCGGGCTTGCGGCGATGGCGCTGGGTATCATGCTGGCGGGCGCGACGCTGCGCCCCTTCGCCCCCGGGCTGGCGGTGATCCTGGTGGTGACCGGGATCCTGGCGCTGGCCCTGCTGGGCGTCCTGATCGGTGTCCTGTTGCTGCGCGGCCCGGCGGAGCGCCGCGTGGTCGCGCCGGATTTCCACCTGATCTACGGCGGCTATATTCTGGCGCCGCCGACCCTGGTGCCGCTGGGATACACCCAGGTTTCGACCGTCATCCTGTGGGGGTCGGTCGGCGTGGCGGTGTTGATCTGGGCGGCCAGCCTGCACCAGATGATCGCCCGCGTGCCGCCCGCCCCGCTGCGCCCCCTGCTGTCCCTTCATCTGATGCCCGCCAGCCTGCTCGCCATTGTGGCGGCAGGTCTGGGGATGGCGGATCTGGCGCTGGGTTTTGCCGTTCTGGCGCTGGTCCTGCTGGTTGGCCTGCTGGGCACGGCGCGCTGGCTTCTGGCGGCGGGGTTCTCGCCCCTGTGGGGGGCGCTGACCTATCCGCTGGCGGCCAGTGCCGCAGGGTTGGCGGCGGGCTTGGCGGCAGGGTTGGCGGATCCCGGGCAATGGATCGGGGCGATCGTGCTGATCGCGGCCACCGGGGCCGTCCCGTGGATCACCTATCCAATCATGAAAGACTGGGCCAAGGGGAAGCTGGCGAAAAAGACCAACGCCGCGAGGCTCTGACTTTCGGCGCCGGGCCAGCTGGCGTCCGGCACCTGGCCACAGAGGCGCCCTCAGACGGCCCTGAAATGCTTGGCCAGTTTCAGGCCCTGCCCCTGGTAATTGGATGCGATCCCCTGACCATAGAGCGCGTCGGGCACCGCGGCCATCTTCTCGTAGACCAGCCGTCCGACGATCTGACCATGCTCCAGCGCGAAAGGCGCCTCGTGGCAGCGCACTTCCAGCACGCCACGGGCGCCTGCGCCGCCGGCCTCGGCATAGCCGAAACCCGGATCGAAGAAGCCCGCATAATGCACCCGGAATTCGCCCACCATGGCCAGATAGGGCGCCATTTCGGCGGCGTAACCGGGGGGAATGCACACGGATTCACGGCTGACCAGAATATAGAACGCGCCGGGATCCAGAATGATCTGCCCATTGCGCGTGTGCAGCTCCTCCCAGAAATCGGCCGGATCATAGGCGCCGATCCGGTCCAGATCGATCACCCCGGCATGGGGCTTGGCGCGGAAGCCGACGAGATCGCCCGCCTGCGGTCGCAGCCCGACCGAAAACCCCAGACCGTCCGAAATCTTCGCCTGTCCGCCGACCAGCGGCACACTTGCATGAAGCGCCGCCAGCGCGTCATCGCTCAGGATGCCTTGCCCCTGGCGCACGCGGATCTGGTTCAGCCGCATGCCGGGGCGCACCAGAACCGAAAAGGACATCGGGCAGATTTCGGCAAAAAGCGGCCCGCGATAGCCGGGCGCGACGCGGTCGAATTCCTCGCCCTCGTCGGTGATGACCCGCACCAGAAGATCCAGCCGACCGGTCGAACTTTTGGCATTGGTGATCGCGTGGAAGCCGGCCGGAAGGTCCAGTTTCTCCATCAGTTCAACGACATAGACGCAGCCCTTTTCCAGCACCATGCCATCGCTCAGGTCGATGCGGTGCATTTCGAACTCGGGCAGGCGCTCGGCCACCATGCGGCCTTTGCCGGGCAGGAACGACGCCCGCATCCGCACAGCGGTCTTGCCCAGTCGAAGGTCGATGCTGGCCGGCTGGACCTGATCGGCGGTGATCGCAGGCATTCCGCTGACCACGCCCCTGGCGATCAGAGCCCGCAACATCTGCGAGGGCAGGACGCCGAGGGCTGGCGCGTGGACAGGGTCATTCAGAGCCATGTGCAGTCCTCAGGGTCTAATGCACACGGCCCGCGACATTGCTGCCACGGGCCGTCTAAATTGGTCGGGCTGGCGAGATTCGAACTCACGACCTTCCGTCCCCCAGACGGACGCGCTAACCAAGCTGCGCCACAGCCCGACGAGGCGCTTTCTACCGCTTTTCCCGGCAGGAGCAAGCCTCAAATCGTGCCCTTTCCCCGTAAATCGCCAGCACGGTTATTCATGTCGTGCCCGTGCAATCACCACCGCCCGGCGCCCGATGCTTCGGACATCCGTTCCAGCAGGGTATCGATGCGCCTCGCGGCCAGTTGCAGCGCATCCTTGCGCGGGCCAAGCCGCCCACGCGGCAGGCTGCGCAGGGTCTGGGCGATGCGCGCCCGGTCCGGCAGCGCCGCCTCGTCGCCGGTCTTGCCGCCAGCGTCGTCTTGCGCGCCGGTTTGCGTGTCGCGCGCCGCCAGATCAGAGCTGACGCCAAGGCTGGCGGGCGCGGTGTGTCTGGCGGCGGCAAGAAGCGTGTCGGTCAGGGTATCCGCCGGTTGCTCCGGTCGCGCGTCGGTGAAGGCGGGCGGCGCCAGTTCGTCGCTTTCGGTCATTGCATCCTCGTCATCAAGGGCGGCTTGCGCGCCGGGAACCAGGCCGGCGGCGGGTGTGTCAGGGGATGACGGCTCTGACGCGGAAATATCCGCGACATCGGGCTCAGGCACCCACAGGTCGGCATCAGGCAATTCGATGTCAGGCAACTCGTCCACGGGGTCCGCCTCAGACTCGGGGTCCGCCTCAGACTCGGGTTCAAATTCCGGCGCGGTTTCCGGCGACTCGGGCGCATCGTGCTGATCCGCAGGCGATGTCTGATCGGACATTTGCACGGCTGCCGGTTCGGGGCCGTTTTCATTGGCGTCCCGCATCTGTGGGTGCTCGACAGCGGTCGCGGTGCCTTCGACTGCATCGGCGTCGATCACCGCGCTGTCATCATCGGCCGGCAAGATCGGCAGCGGCGAGCCAAGCGTTACCACATGCTTGACGCCCTGATCTTGCAGGACGCGCTGAACCCCGCGGATCGTCATGCCCTGATCTTGCAGCAGTCCCCGGATGCCGTTAATCAGCGCCACGTCATCGGGACGATAATACCGCCGCCCGCCGGCCCGCTTCACCGGCCTGATCTGATAGAATTTGCTTTCCCAGAACCGCAGCACATGGGCCGGCGTGTCCAGAATTTCGGCGACTTCGCTGATGGTGCGAAAGGCTTCGGGCGCCTTTTTCATGGTTTAGCCCTTGTCGCGAAGATTCCCGCGCGAGACCCGCTCTTTCATCAGATGCGAGGGGCGAAAGGACAGAACGCGGCGCGGGCTGATGGGAACTTCTTCACCGGTCTTGGGGTTGCGGCCCAGCCGTTCGGCCTTGGACCGAACCCCGAATGTGCCAAAGGACGAGATTTTCACCTGCTCGCCTTCGACCAAGGCGTCGGACAGGTATTGAATAATGGATTCAACAAGTTGTGCGGATTCATTACGGCTCAGACCGACTTCACGAAACACCGCTTCGCTCAGATCCATGCGCGTCAGCGTCTTATCACTCATCGCTTCCCCCTGGCGATCAATCGGTCCCCGGCAACTGTGCGGCACAGAAATTCTTCTGTCAATACCGGGGTTTGCGGCGCATTGTTGCCCTGACCCCAAATCCCGGTTTGCAACGCCTGACAGCGGCTGTCCGGACAGCGCCGTCTACCACCGCAAAACCACGGCGCCCCAGGCCAAACCGCCGCCGATTGCCTCGGTCACGATCAGATCGCCGCGCTTCAGCTTGCCCTCGGCCGCGCCGACCGAGAGTGCCAGCGGGATCGACGCCGCCGAGGTGTTGCCATGGTCCTGAACCGTGACGATCACCCGCTCCATCGGCAGGCCCAGCTTCCTGGCCGTGCCCTGAATGATGCGGATATTCGCCTGATGGGGGACAATCCAGTCTATATCGTCGGCGCTCAGACCGGCCTTTTGCAAAGCGGTTTCAGCGGTTTGCGCAAGTTTCTCTACCGCCTGGCGAAACACTTCCTTGCCCTGCATCCGCAGAAACCCGGCGGTGCCGGTGCCCGATACGCCCCCGTCGACATACAGGATGTCGCGGTGACGGCCGTCGGCATTCAGGTCGACCGACAGAATACCCCGGTCATCGGTGCCGCCGGTGGCGGTTTGCGCCTCCAGGATCAACGCCCCGGCACCGTCTCCGAACAGCACGCAGGTGCCCCGGTCGGTCCAGTCCATGATCCGGCTGAAGGTTTCGGCGCCGATCACCAGGATGCGACGGGCCTGCCCTGAGACGATCTGTGCATTGGCATTGGCCAGCGCATAGACGAACCCCGCGCAGACCGCCTGCACATCGAAGGCGTAGGCATTGTGCGCGCCGATTTCGGCCTGGACCATCGTCGCGACCGACGGAAAGGTCAGATCCGGGGTCGAGGTGGCGACGATGATCGCGTCCAGCGCATCGGCCCCCATCCCGGCATTGGCCAGCGCCGCGCGTGCCGCGTGTGCCGCCAGATGCGAGGTGTTTTCGCCCTTGGCCGCAAAATGCCGCCGCTCGATCCCCGAGCGCGAGACGATCCAGTCGTCGGAGGTATCCAGCGTCTTGGCGAAGGCGGAATTGGGAACCACGTTTTGCGGCAGGTAGTGGCCAACGCCTTTGACAACAGCGCGGGTCACGGGCGAAGCAGTCATTCCGGTTCTCCGTTCTGGGGTGCGCGCGCCGGGGCGTCCGAGTCCGCCTTCGGCGCGGCCTCCTGGGCCGTCTTGGCCGCAACCACCAGCCGTTCGGCCATGCGCCCGTGATAGCCCGATTGCGCCAGTTTGGCGGCCAGCGCGATGGCCGCCGAAATGCCCATCGCGTCGGCCGATCCGTGAGACTTTATCACCGTGCCGTTGAGCCCCAGGAATACGCCGCCATTCACACGGCGCGGGTCGATACGGGCGCTCAGACGCTTGAGCGCGCCACTGGCCAACCCGGCTCCCAGCATCGCGAACACGCTCGAGCGAAACGATTCGCGCAGCATGTCCGCGACAAGGCGTGCCGTGCCTTCGCCGGTTTTCAACGCGATATTGCCAGTAAACCCATCGGTGACGATCACGTCGACCCGCGCGGACGGAATATCACTGCCCTCGACGAATCCAATATAGCTGTAACGCCCGAAATCCTGATTGGCTGTGATCAGCTCGTGCGCGGCCTTGATTTCGGCGCGTCCCTTGTGGTCCTCGGTTCCGACATTGAGCAGACCGACGCGCGGCAGGGCATCGCCGAACCCGTTGCGGAAATAGGTCGCGCCCATGATGGCATAGGCCAGCAGATCCTCGGGATCGGCCTTGATGTCGGCGCCGACGTCCAGCATCGTGCTGAAGCCGTGCTTGCCGCGTGAAGGCCACAGGCAGGCAATGGCCGGCCGGTTCACGCCCGCCATCCGCCGCAACTGCAGCATCGACACCGCCATCAGCGCGCCGGTATTCCCGCACGAAACCACGGCCTGCGCGTCATTCTTCTTCAGCGCGGTGACGGCCGACCACATGGACGTGGCCTTGCCGTGACGCATGACATGACTGGGCTTGTCGTCCATGGTCACGACGCCATCGGCATGGACCAATGTGCAACGGCCCGACAGCACCGGCTGACGGGCGATCAGCGGTTCCAGAACCGCTTCGTTGCCGTGGATGAGCAGCGACAGCTGATCGTTTTCGCGCAGCGACCGGGCGCAGCCGGCGACGACGGCCTCTGGCCCACGGTCACCGCCCATGGCATCCACCGAAACCACAACCTGTTGCGGTCCGGCGCCCGGCGCGGACGGATCAATGACGGATGTGTCCTGATCTGATGTCATGATACCGCCGCCGAACGCGGCGATCAGGCCGCGTCGTCGTCGAGATCGACTTCGGCTGCCTGAGCCACGACTTCGCGGCTGTCATAGTGACCGCAGGACGGGCACACATGATGCGGGCGCTTGAGTTCGCCGCAGCTGGCGCATTCGTTGGGGTTACCCGCAACAAGGGCGTCATGCGAACGACGCATGTTGCGACGGGAACGGGTCACGCGGTTCTGTTGAACGGCCATGGTCAACCTCTGATAACTTAGGCGGGCGCGACCAGCGGGCCCGTGTCGGTGGAAACGGATGTGCGCGGGCTTTACCTTGCCAGAACGGTCAGGAAAAGCCCTGTCTTGCATGAGGCGCGGAAAATACGGCTTTTTCGCCGTGGCGCAAGCGCAAAGTGAAGGGGATACCGGCCCGCGGCAGAGTGCGGCGCGTGCGGCAGACGGCGCGGTGCCGGGTCAGGTGTCCTTTCCCCTGAGCGCCGCCAGCGCGGCAAAGGGATTCGGGCGCTCATCGGATCCGGGGTCCGAATACGCGTCGGGGATCCGGGCGCCGTCGGCGCGCGGATAGTCGGGCAGGGCGATGGACAGGGCCTCGGCCATCACGGCGCCCGGATCAAGCTCGGGCGTCAGGGTCTCCACGGTGTCATCGTCCGGCATCTCCGTCTCGGCCGCCTCGATCACAGGTATCTTGCGCAGGAACAGGCGCGTGACCGGCGTGTCGATGCGGGTCGTCACCGGAACCTGGGTGATGACGCAGGTCTGAACCACCGTGGCGCCCAGAACCCCCTCCAGCCGCCAGTCATGGCGCCCCTCAGGGCGCAGGCCGCCCGAAAACGTCAGCTTGCGCAGATGCACAAGGTCAAGCCGGTCCGCCAGAGCCTTTCGCGACGGGGCGTCCGGCGTGATCTGAAAGTCGATCCCCGCGCGGTTCGGCAGATCCGCAACCCGCAGGGGCAGGGACAGGGTTGTCGAAACGCGCTTGGCGGCAGAGAGGGACATGGCGGTCGGTCCTTGGTCAATGGTCACGCTGTGGCAATACCGCGCCGGCACGGGGTGCTGGTTCTTGAAGTGGCCCCGGCCATGCAGTAGGTCAGTCCCTAGCTACTCAATGGCGTGGCGGGGATAAAGCCCCGCTGTCGCAATGGGCGCCACGGCGCCAACGGCAGAAGGGGTCGACGATGCGGCAAAACATTTCCCGGGGGCGTCGGGCGGCACGGCTGGTTCTGGCCGCGACCCTGCTGGCGCTGGTCGCCGCCTGTTCACCGATCATGCGCTATTCAGGCTACGCGCCGACCGACGACATGCTGGCCGAGATTCAGATCGGACAGGACACCCGCGACACGGTTGCGCAAAAGGTCGGACAACCGGGCATTGGCGGCGTGATGGAGGGGTCGGGCTGGTATTATGTGCAATCGGACTGGCGCAACCGGAACTGGCGCGCGCCCGAAGAGATCGACCGGCAGGTCGTTGCGATTTCCTTCGACGCGCGCGACCGCGTGAGGAATATCGAGCGGTTCGGCCTGGAGGACGGCCAGGTTGTCGCCCTGTCGCGTCGCATCACCTCGGCCGGGCCGCAACCCAGCATCATGAGCCAGGTGTTCCGCGTTCTGGGGCAGTTTTCCGCCTCGTCCTTCGCCAACTGACCCCGCCCCGCCGCCGCGAACTTCGGGCACGCGATCGCAGCGTCCGGATTCTGCGGCGGATTGATGCGGCGGATTGATTCGGCGGATTGATTCGGGGGATTGATTCGGGGGATTGATTCGGGGGCTGTCAGCCCCGTGGTCCTGTGGCCTTGTGCTGGTGGCACGACGGCGCCAGTCCGATAGCGGCACAGCCAGTGTCGAAAACATCCGCGCCGCGCCGATTTGAGGCTTGCCATCATGTGCCGAAGGGTATTGCCTGAGGTCCGAGAAACACAGGTGTCGACGATGCGCTACAGCGGTTTTCGGGTTTTCACGCAGGGGCTTGCGGGCAACCGGGGCTGGAAGCCCGCCTGGCGAAAGCCCGATCCCGGGCCGGAATACGATATCATTATCATCGGCGGCGGCGGGCACGGTCTGTCAACCGCATATTATCTGGCCGCGAACCACGGGTTGCGCAATATTGCCGTGCTTGAGCGCGGCTACCTGGGCGGCGGCAATATCGGGCGCAACACGACGATCGTGCGCGCCAACTATTTCCTGCCCGGCAACAGCGAATTCTACAGCCATTCCCTGAAACTGTGGGAAGGGCTGGAAAGCGAGCTGAACTACAACGTGATGCACAGCCAACGCGGGCTGATCAACCTGTTCCATTCCGACGGCCAACGCGACGCCTTCGCGCGGCGCGGCAACGCGATGCTGGCGCAGGGTGATGATGCCATCTTGCTGGACCGCGAGGGCGTGCGCCAACATCTGCCCTATCTGGACTTCGAGCAGACGCGCTTTCCGATCTATGGCGGGCTTTACCACCCGCGCGGCGGCACCGCGCGCCATGACGCGGTGGCCTGGGGCTACGCGCGCGGGGCCAGTGACCGGGGCGTGGACCTGATCGAGAATTGCGAAGTCACAGGCATCGACATCGAAAACGGCCGCGTCACCGGCGTGCAGACCACGCGCGGGGCGATCCGGGCAAGGAAGGTGGCGATGGTGGTGGCCGGGCGCTCGAGCCAGGTGGCGGCGATGGCGGGGATGCGCCTGCCGATCGAAAGCCATGTGTTGCAGGCTTTCGTGACCGAAGGGTTGAAGCCCTGCATCGATCATGTGGTCAGCTTCGGCATGGGACATTTCTATATCAGCCAATCGGACAAGGGCGGGCTGGTGTTCGGCGGCGATCTGGATTTCTATGCCTCGTATGCGGCGCGTGGCAATCTGCCGATGGTCGAACATGTGATGGAAGCGGGCATGACGCTGATGCCGATGATCGGGCGCGCCAAGGTGCTGCGCTCCTGGGGCGGGATCATGGACATGTCGCCCGACGGCTCGCCGATCATCGACAAGACCGGCATCGACGGGCTCTATGTGAATTGCGGCTGGAACTACGGCGGATTCAAGGCGGTGCCGGCCTCGGGCTGGTGCCTGGCGCATCTGCTGGCCACGGATCAGCCCCATCCGGTGGCGGCGGGCTTTCGGCTGGACCGGTTCCGCACGGGGCGCGGGATCATGGATGAAGAGGGCACGGGCGCGCAACACAATCTGCATTGAGCGGATCGGAGTTGCGCTGACCGGGCGCCACGCCAGGCGGGAAAAGACCGGCCAACGCCATGGCCGGGAACGACAAAACCAGCACCAGCCCCGGGGTGGTGCAGCGAAGAACGGGCCTGGTCCCGGTGGAGTAAGAGATGCGCATTGCCTGCCCTTGCTGCGGCACCCGCGACCGGCGGGAGTTCACCTATTCCGGCGCCGCCGTGCTGCTCGAGCGGCCCGCGCCCGGGGCTGATGACGGCGCGTGGGATGACTATCTGCATCTGCGCGACAACCCGGCCGGGCCGACCCGTGACCTGTGGTATCACGACCCCTGCGGCACCTGGCTGGAGGTCTCGCGCAATACCGTCACGCATGCGATCACCGCCAGCCGCGCGATCGCCGGGGGGGACGCATGAGCCAGTCGCACCGCATCCCCGGCAAGGGGCTGATCGACCGTCAGCGCCCCGTGCGTTTCACCTTCGATGGCAAATCCTTTGAGGGGTTTGCCGGGGACACGCTGGCCTCGGCGCTGTTGGCGAATGGCCAGCGGCTGATCGCGCGGTCGTTCAAGTATCACCGCCCGCGCGGCGTGATGACCGCCGGGTCCGAGGATCCGTCGGCACTGGTCGAGGTGCTGGAGGGCGATCAGCAAACGCCGAACGTGCGGGCCACGGTGCAGGAACTGTATGCCGGGCTGCGGGCGCAAAGCCAGAACCGCTGGCCGTCGCTGCGCCATGACCTGCTGGCCGTCAATGACCTGATGGCGCCGTTCTTCTCGGCCGGGTTTTATTACAAGACCTTCATGTGGCCGCGCGCGTTTTGGGAAAAGCTCTATGAACCCGCGATCCGCCGGGCCGCCGGACTTGGCAGCCTGTCGGGCAAGCATGATGAGGCCCGCTACGAGAAAGCCTTTGCGTTTTGCGATGTGCTGGTGATCGGCGCGGGGCCTGCGGGGCTGATGGCCGCGCTGACCGCAGGCCGCGCCGGGGCCGAAGTGATCCTGGCCGAGGAAGACAGCCGCCTCGGCGGACGCCTGCTGGGCGATCAGCCGGCGCTGGATGATCGGCCCGCCATGGATTGGATCGCGCAGGTGCTGGAGGAATTGCGCGCCCTGACCAATGTGCGCCTGATGCCCCGGACCACGGTGACCGGCGCCTATGACGGTGGCACGTATGGCGCGTTGGAGCGCGTCGGCCTGCATCTGGCGGATCCCGGCGATCTGCCGCGCGAATGCTTCTGGCGCATCGCCACGCGCCGCGCGATCCTGTGCGCGGGCGCGCTGGAGCGTCCGATTGCGCATCCCGACAACGATCGGCCCGGCGTGATGATGGCTTCGGGCGTGCGCAGCTATGTGAACCGGCATGGCGTGAACCCCGGGCGCGTCGTGCTGTTTTCCAACAATGACAGCGGGTTGGAAACCGCGCGCGCGCTGACCGCCAGCGGGATCGAGGTGGTCGCCTATGTCGATCCGCGCGATATTCCCGTGACCGAGGACTTCCCGGTCTACGCGCGGGCGCAGGTTGTCGGCACCTCGGGGCGCCTGGGGCTGAAATCGGTTCAGATCGCGCATCGCGGCGGCACCTCGCATGTTGCGGCGCGGACGCTGGGGCTGGCGGGCGGCTGGAACCCGTCGGTGCATCTGACCTGCCACCTGAACGGGCGCCCGCGCTGGTCCGAGGATCTCGCGGCTTTTGTGCCCGGTGACGGCGCGGTGCCGGGCCTGAGCGTCGCGGGTGCGGCGGGCGGGGTGTTCTCCACCGCCGCCTGCCTGGCCGGCGGGGTGCGCGTGGCGCGCGCCGTGCTGGCCGATCTGGGTCTGCGCGCGCCGGATCTGGCCGTGCCCGCCGCCGAAGACGCGCCCTATGCCATCAGCCCCCTTTGGGCTGTTGATGCGGGTGGACGGGCCTGGCTGGATTTCGCCAATGACGTGACCACCAAGGACGTGAAACTGGCCGCGCAGGAAGGTTTCGCGTCGGTCGAGCACATGAAGCGCTACACCACGCAGGGCATGGCGCCGGATCAGGGCAAGAACTCGAATGTCGGCGCGTTGGCGGTGCTGGCCGATGTCACCGGGCAGGGTATCGCGCAGACCGGCACCACCACCTTCCGTCCGCCCTTTGTCCCGGTCTCCATCGCCGCGCTGGGGGCCGGGGCGCGCGGGCATGGGTTTGCGCCGCGCCGGTTGCTGACCTCGGATGCGCGGTCGCGCGCGATGGGCGCGCCGATGATCGAGGCGGGGCTGTGGTATCGCCCCAGCTATTACCCCCGCGACGGCGAAATCGGCTGGCGCGCGGCCTGCGACCGCGAGGTCAGGACGGTGCGCACCTGCGTTGGCGTGACCGAAGTCGGCACGCTGGGCAAGATCGACGTGCAGGGGCCGGATGCCGGGCAGTTCCTGGATCTGCTTTACACCAACATGATGTCCACGCTGAAACCGGGGCGCGTGCGCTACGGGCTGATGCTGCGCGAAGACGGGCATGTGATGGATGACGGCACCTGCGCGCGGCTTGGGCCGGATCATTTCCTGATCACCACCACCACGGCGGCGGCGGGGCTGGTCATGCGTCACATGGATTTCGTGCATCAGGCGTTCTGCGCGAATCTGAACGTGCGCTTCATCTCCGCAACCGAATCCTGGGCGCAGTTCGCCATCGCCGGGCCGCGCGCGCGCGCGGTGCTCGACAGCCTGTGCGACCTGCCGGATCTGCCCTTCATGGGCTGCACGGATCTTCGGATCGGCGGCGTACCGGGGCGGATCTTCCGCATCTCGTTCTCGGGCGAAAAGGGGTATGAACTGGCGGTGCCGACGCGTTACGGCGCGGCGCTGTTCGACCGGCTGCTGGACGCCGCCGAGGCGATCGGTGGCTGCGCCTACGGGATGGAGGCGTTGAACGTCCTGCGGATCGAAAAGGGCTTCATCACCCATACCGAGATCCATGGCCGCGTCTCGGCCGATGATGTGGGCATGGGGCGCATGGTGTCGGCCAAAAAGGACTGCATCGGCAAGGCGGCCAGCCAGCGCCCGGGCTTTACCGAACCCGGCCGCGCGCAGCTGGTGGGGCTGGTGCCCTGTGACTTGGGGGATTCGCTGTCGGCGGGCGCGCATCTTTACAATGAAGGTGCGCCCGCGACCCGCGAGAACCATCAGGGCTATGTCACGTCAGTCGGCCCGTCGCCAACGCTGGGGCATTGGCTGGGGCTTGGTTTCGTGGTCAATGGCCGCGCCCGAATCGGTGAGGTGATCCGCCTGGATGACGGCCTGCGCGACAAGAAAGTGCCGGTGAGGATCACCGATCCGGTGTTCTTTGACCCAGAGGGAGGGCGGATGCGTGGCTGATCTGCAAGCAACTCCGGCGGTGACCGGCCTGCCGGTGACCCTGGGCGGCGTGAGCCTGTCGTTGATCGACCCGGCGCCCGTGACCTCGGTCGCGCCCTATCCCGGGGCCGACCCGGATCCCGCGCTGTCTGCGCTGGGCCTGCGGTTTCCGGCGCCCGGGGACGTGTCGGGACAGGGCGCGGTCCGTCTCGCCTGGGCGGGGCGCGAGATGGCGTTCTTGATCGGCGCGCCCGCGCCCGATGGACTGGACAAACAGGCCGCGCTGAGCGATCAGAGCGGCGGCTGGGTCTGGGTGCGCTTGGCCGGGGGCGGCGCGCGCGATGTTCTGGCGCGGCTCACGCCGCTGGATTTGCGCGAGTCGGGCCTGCCGGTTGGCGGGGCTGCGCGCGCACAGCTTGGCCATATGCAGGCGCTGATCCTGCGGCCACTGCCGGACGCCTATGAAATTGCCGTGTTCCGTTCGATGTCCGGAACGCTGGTGCACGAGATCACCGAAGCGATGCGGTCCGTTTGCGCGCGGGCGAATATGTAAGCGGACAAGGCGTTTCGAAACGCCTTGCGCGCACCGATGGACAGGGTGCGGGCATTCCCACGGGATTTGCCAGACACAGCGCGGTAGCCGGGCACACGGCCCCTGCCGGGGGCGGGTCAAGGCGTTTCGAAACGCCTTGTCGCCCGTGGTCAAGCCTGCGCCACCAGCAGCCGGGTCTGCCATTGGGCGCATTTGCCGCGCAGGGCTTCGGGCAGCGCGCGGTCGGTGATGACGGTATCCAGCGCCGCCATGGAGGCGATCCGCGCGGGCGCATTGCGTCCCAGCTTCGACAGGTCGCTGACCAGCCAGGCGCGCCGCGCCTGCGCGATCAGGGCACGGCTGACACCGACCTCGTGGATGTCATAATCCAGCACGTCCCCCGACCCGTCCAGGGCAGAACACCCGATCACCGCGATATCCACCTTGAACTGGGCGATGGCGCTTTCGGTCAGCGGGCCGGTCAATCCGCCATCCGAGCGGCGCAACGCGCCACCGGTGACGATCACCTGGCAGTCGGGGTTTTGTGCCAGGATATTG
>TARA_R110002124_G_scaffold49060_1_pt1 | contig 23767 bp, 24 predicted proteins | sample TARA_R110002124 | Tara Oceans TARA_R110002124 (sample SAMEA4397445) | marine metagenome | biome: Polar Biome; feature: [SRF] surface water layer (ENVO:00010504); material: water (ENVO:00002006), including particulate matter (ENVO:01000060) such as... | depth 5 m
TGATACAAAAACGTCATAGAAGCATCATTGCGTCTGGCTAGTTTGCTGGGCGGAAGTCGGGAGAAGTCCCATCACTTGTACGGGACGCTAAATGTCTAAGCCATTCATGTTAACAGGAAATGGCTGACGCCGCTGTTAGCCAGGCACTTATGAAGGTTCTGCGCACTGTTGCTCTATACAAGGCGAACTGGCGTCTTTGAACAGTTCCGGCAACCCGTTTAGGAGGAGCCTCAGATATGGACGCTTCGGTGCAGAGCACGAGCCCGAAAATAGAAAGCGCAGTTTTGACAAATTCGCCGCAAGTAAAAATGAAGAGTGAGAAGATCAACGTCTTTTACGGTGAAAAGCAGGCGCTTTTCGACATTGATCTGGAAATTCAGGAGCATCAGGTTACATCCTTGATCGGACCGTCAGGCTGCGGCAAATCCACATTTCTGCGCTGCCTCAACCGCATGAATGACACCATCGATATCTGCCGGGTGAGGGGCGATATCACGCTTGATGATGAGGATATCTACGATCCCGCTGTGGATGTCGTTGAACTGCGCGCACGGGTCGGGATGGTGTTCCAGAAACCAAACCCATTTCCAAAATCTATCTTTGAAAATGTCGCCTATGGCCCGAAGATACACGGGCTTGCAGGCAACAAGGAGGAGTTGGAGGGAATCGTGGTCGAGAGCCTGCAAAAGGCCGGCCTGTTTGAAGAGGTAAAGGATCGTCTGGAGGAGCCGGGGACCGGTCTGTCCGGAGGCCAGCAGCAGCGCCTGTGCATTGCGCGCGCCATTGCCGTCAGTCCCGAAGTGATCCTGATGGACGAACCCTGTTCCGCACTGGATCCCATCGCCACGGCCAAAGTGGAAGAGCTAATTGATGAATTGCGCAATAATTACACGATTGTCATCGTTACGCACTCTATGCAGCAGGCCGCGAGGGTGTCTCAACGGACCGCGTTTTTCCACCTTGGCAATCTGGTCGAAGAAGGTGTGACCGATGATATCTTCACCAACCCAAAGGAAAAGAGGACCTTGGATTACATCACCGGCCGGTTCGGTTAAGACCCAAGTTAAGGACAATAACAATGGCTGATCATACAGTTACAGCATATGATGAGGAACTGCAGGCTCTTGCAAAATATATCGCTGAGATGGGTGGTATTGCGGAGGGCATGATTGTGGACGCTTTGCAGGCATTGCTGAGCGCTGATCCTATTCTCGCCCGGAAAGTCATCGCTGATGACAAGGATCTGGACCATCTGCAGCGCCAAGTAGAAGATGATGCGATCCGAACCATAGCAAAGCGTCAGCCGATGGCATCAGACCTGCGCGAAATCATTGCATCCCTGCGGATTTCCAACGATCTGGAGCGCTGTGGAGATCTGGCCAAGAACATTGCCAAGCGCGCCATTGCAATCGAAAGCTTGGTGCAACCCTCAAAGCTTGTTCACGGCATTGAGCACATGGCGGAACTGGCACAGGCACAACTGACCAAAGTTCTTGATGCCTATGTCGCCAGAGATGTCGATAAGGCCAAATTGGTCTGGCAGAATGATGATGAAATCGATGCCATGTACACATCGCTGTTCCGCGAGCTTCTGACCTATATGATGGAAGATCCGCGCAACATTACCCATTGTACCCATCTGCTGTTCTGCGCCAAGAATGTTGAGCGCATCGGCGATCATGCGACCAATATTGCTGAAACAGTGATCTATCAGGTGACCGGCGTCCAACTGGAGGACGAACGGCCGAAAGGTGACAACAGTGCAATCAAAATGCTGGACTAGAGAATCCTTGAGGCACCACCTGGCCATGATTATGAAACTGCGTATCCTTTTATTTGCCTGACGGAGATTTGCCATGGCTGCCCCGAATATTCACGTTGTTGAGGACGAGGAACCGCTCAGTCTGCTGTTGCGCTATAATCTGGAAAGCGAAGGCTATCAGGTCGAAGTCTCCGAGCGCGGCGATGAAGCCGAACTGAAACTGCGCGAGAGCGTCCCCGATCTGCTGCTGCTCGACTGGATGCTGCCCGGCGTGTCGGGCATTGAATTGTGCCGGCGCATTCGCGCGCGCGAAGAAACCCGCTTGTTGCCGGTCATCATGCTGACAGCACGCGGTGAGGAAACGGAGCGCATTCGCGGATTGACTACCGGGGCTGATGATTATGTGGTCAAGCCGTTTTCCGTGCCCGAGTTGATGGCGCGGGTAAAAGCCATGCTGCGCCGGGCAAAGCCGGAAGTGGTATCGCGTATATTGCAGGCTGGCGATCTGGAGATGGACCGGCAGACCCATCGCGTGCATCGCGCCTCACATGAAATCCATCTCGGCCCTACTGAATTCAAATTACTCGAGCACTTTCTGCAAAGCCCGGGCCGGGTATTTACCAGAGCCCAGCTTCTGGATGGTGTCTGGGGCCATGATGTCTATGTCGATGAGCGCACGGTCGATGTTCATGTCGGACGCCTGCGCAAGGCAATTAACCGGGGCCGCGCCAAGGATCCGATCCGGACCGTGCGCGGCGCCGGATATTCACTGGATGATCAGTTCCGCAACTAGCGCAGATGTTCTGTCACATGCCGGTGAGGCAAAGTGATTTATTGCAAGTTTCAGCAAAGCATTTTCTCTATTGGGTGAAGGCATCGAACAGGGGCCGAAGTTGGCCTGCAAGCGCTGCGATCAAAGGCAGGTTGCCGAAAAACAGAAAAAGCCAAAGGCTTTAACTGACGACTGTCTGCACCAGAATAGTCGAAATTATACCCTGCCGCCCGGTGTCATAAATCTGTAACAAAACTGTTACATCCCTGACACTAGGCAGGAGTACTCGAACAGTCAGGTCGTAGACAGACGATCGCCAATAAAACCCGAGGAGTTTCCATGTCCTATCTTAAACTGGCCACATCTGCCCTGGCCGTCACAGCGGTATCCGCGACTGCTGCCATCGCTCGCGAAGAAATCCGGATTGTCGGATCGTCCACTGTGTTTCCATACACGCAAGCTGTCGCTGAGCAATTTTCCAACAACACCGGCGCGCCTTCTCCGATTGTAGAATCAACCGGTACTGGTGGTGGGATGAAGATATTCTGTGGAGGTGTTGGAGAGGCACACCCAGATATCACTGGTGCCTCCCGCGCCATGAAAACGTCCGAGTATGAATTGTGCCAGTCAAACGGTGTCACAGATATCTCTGAGGCGCTGATCGGCTTCGACGGTTTGTCGCTGGCAATTTCGCGCAGCAATGATTTTGACTGGGGTCTGACCCTTGGCGAGATTTATCTGGCCCTGGCCGCTCAGGTTCCTGTTGATGGTGAATGGGTAGATAATCCCTACACCAAATGGTCTGAAATCAACTCTGACCTGCCGGATACTGAAATTCTCGCCTACGGCCCTCCGCCAACTTCCGGTACACGGGATGCCTTTGTGGAATTGGCAATGCATGCCGGTTGTGAAGAACTGGACTATGTTGCCAGTGGTGGTTTCGACGGTGACTGGGTTGAAGAAAACTGCTCGCGCATGCGCACTGACGGACCTTTCATCGAAGCCGGTGAGAATGACAATTTGATCGTACAGCGGCTCGAATCTGATCCCAATGCCGTGGGTATCTTCGGTTATTCGTTCCTGTACGAAAACCTCGACCGGTTGAAAGGTGTCAAGATCGAAGGCGTTGAACCAACCACCGACAGCATTGCAGACAAATCCTACCCGGTATCGCGCCCGCTTTATTTCTACGTGAAGAACGCGCACCGCGGAGTAATCCCGAACCTCAATGAGTTCATCGAAGAATACATGTCTGAAGATGCCCTGGAATCCGGCGGTTACCTGTCTGAACGTGGCCTGGTGCCGCTGGCCGACGACCGTCGCGCTGCCCTTCAGGATGCAATTTTGAACGGTAAGCAGATGGACGCGCCTAAATAAGCCGAAGCCCCGGCACTACGAAGTCTCGAGCCGGTCGCGGCTCGAGACACTTTTTTGAAAGCGTATCAAGATGACCACATTGGTATTCGCGATCCTTCTCCTCATTAGTCTGTTTGGATACTGGCTTAACCGGCGGGCCGCGCAAGCCATACGCCGCGATGGTACACGTCTGCACTCCCTTTCCGGATATCACGGCCTGTATTCGTTTCTGTCGATCCTGGTGCCGGTCTTCGTCCTGACAATCGTATGGCTGACCCTGCAGGGCTCTGTTGTCGACAATATCGTCATGGGCGGATTGCCGAATGGAGTGGTCGACGGTTTAGGCACGGGGCAGCGTCAGTTGATTCTGGCTGAAATCAGGTCTCTTTCACGGGGCCAGACATTCGGCACGCCGGAAGACTGGAAAATAGTCGCCGCAGAACGGTTGAACCTGCTTCAGGCTATTGCATCCATGATGCTGATCGCGATTGTCGCCATTGGCGGGCTCGCTTTGCTGTTGTTTGCCCGGCGCCGGGTCGCGGCCTCTTTCCGTGCCCGTCAAGGTGTCGAACAGATCGTTTCGGGACTGATGATATTCTGCTCTGTCGTTGCGATCTTCACCACGGTCGGCATCATTGCGTCTCTTGCCTTTGAAACCATCAAATTCCTGAGACTGGTTCCTTTGACCGAATTTCTATTCGGTCTGAACTGGGAGCCCCAGATTCCGATTCGAGCTGATCAGGTCGCCGCTGCCGGTGCATTTGGCTGGATACCGGTTATCGTCGGCACCTTGGTGATTACCGCAGTAGCCCTGATTCTTGCAATCCCAATCGGTCTGTTCTCGGCCATCTATCTGAATGAATTCGCGCCATCCAGGGTGCGATCGGTCGCTAAGCCAATTCTTGAGATTCTCGCTGGTGTCCCCACGGTTGTGTACGGCTTCTTTGCCATTCTGGTCGTTGCCCCTGCCATCCGCAGTCTGGGTGCATCGCTGGGCATTGGCGTTTCGCCAAATACCGCCCTTGCGGCAGGCAGCGTGATGGGCATTATGCTGGTGCCGTTCATCTCATCCTTTGCCGATGATGCCCTGTCCGCCGTGCCGCGCTCCTTGCGCGATGGCGCTCTGGCCCTTGGCGCTACGCGGGCCGAAACTGTACTGAATGTTCTGTTTCCGGCAGCTATTCCTGGCATTGTCGGCGGTATTCTACTGGCGGTCAGCCGGGCGATCGGCGAGACCATGATCGTCGTCATGGCTGCCGGACTGATTGCAAATCTGACCGCCAATCCGCTGGAAAGCGTTACCACCGTTACCGTCCAGATTGTGACTTTGCTCATCGGAGATACATCCTTCGACAATCCCAAAACGCTGGCTGCCTTCGCACTTGGCATGATGCTGTTCATCGTGACCCTAATCATCAACATCTTCGCGCTTCGGATTGTCCGCAAGTACCGCGAAGTTTACGACTGAGGTAGGCTCCATGACCGACATCACTTCCCGACAGGCCACCGGTTCAGCAGGTGGCACAACCGGGGCCATCAGACGCAGCCTTCCACGCCGCAAGCGCAAGCAGATCATGTTGCAAAGTCTAGGCATTGCTGCGATCAGCACTGCCTTTCTGATGCTTTTCATTCTGATCGCTTCGCTGGTGTCCACAGGCCACAAGGCCTTCACACAAACGCATGTCACTCTGGATGTTTTTGTCGACCCTGAAAAAGTGCCGCTGGACCGGCTGCCACGCGGCGGATTCGATGATGTTCTCGCTGCTTCCCTGGCCAAATCGCTTCCCGGCGTGGATACCGGAAACAGGGGCGCAATGCGCACGGTGGAAGCTATCTTCTCGAACGGAGCTCAATTCAAATTGCGCGATATGGTGGTCGCCAATCCCGACCTCATCGGCCGGACCGTATCGCTGTCAGTTCCAGTGTCTGACCCCTATGACCAGTTGAACAAGGACTTGATCGACCGGGACACACCCGAGCAGTTGCGCCGGTTGAAAGATAATCAATTGGCATTATTCGACACGCTCAAAAGTGAGGGAATGATATCTGCTCCGCTCAATACTGGCCTTATCACCAATGCCGACAGCCGCTTTCCGGAACTGGCCGGGTTGAAGGGAGCCATTCTGGGCTCATTCTGGGCCCTCCTGGTCTGTTTTTTGATCTCGTTTCCACTGGGTGTCGGAGCAGCCATCTATCTGGAAGAATTTGCCGCCAAGAATCGAGTGAGCGACTTCATCGAAGTGAATATCAATAATCTTGCTGCTGTCCCTTCGGTTGTCTTCGGATTGCTGGCGCTCTCCGTTTTCATCGGCTGGTTCGGGATGCCGCGATCAGTTCCCTTCGTTGGCGGTCTGACACTTGCTTTAATGACAATGCCGACCATCATCATAGCTACCCGCGCAGCTTTGAAGGCTGTACCTCCCTCCATCCGCGAGGCTGCTCTAGGCATCGGGGCGTCCAGACAGCAGGTCGTCTTCGGTCATGTACTGCCACTCGCCATGCCGGGTATTCTCACAGGGACAATAATCGGGCTGGCACAAGCGCTGGGCGAGACCGCTCCCTTGCTGCTGATTGGCATGAATGCGTTTATCACTTCTGCACCCTCGACGCCCTTTGAGAGCGCCACCGCGCTGCCGACCCAAATCTTCATCTGGGCCGACAGCCCTGAGCGCGGTTTTGTCAGCCGCACATCAGCGGCCATTCTGGTGCTGCTCATTTTCCTGATCAGCATGAATGCCGTTGCCATTTTCATGCGCAAGAAATTAGAGCGCAAATGGTAGCCTTCAATATGAACTTGCCAACAGGGCGGGTTGACAGTCTACCGCGTCTTCGGTCAGCCTGATGCCTACGCATAGTTTTGGTTGAACTATCAGGAAGAGTAGTTTGCAATTATCCGGAATTGGCGTTGCAGGCTGCGGCCGCATGGGTGAGCCGATGCTGGCCGCTTTGCGCGATGCCGGTTTTGACGCCATCGGCTTTGATGTAAGGGCACCACAAAGCTATGGCGAATTCGCCGATGCCATCACCGATGATGTGCCGCGATTTGCCGAGCATCTGAAAATTCTCATCAGTGTGGTTCGCGATATCGAGCAGACGGAAGCTCTTCTGTTCGAGACCCAGGCCCTTGCGGCGGGCGCACCGGGGCTGCGCAGCATTATCATCTGTTCCACGCTCTCGCCGCGCTATCTCCAGGGCCTGAAGGGCAGGCTGCCGTCGCAAATCACTCTGGTCGACGCGCCAATGTCAGGTGCAACCATCGCCGCGCGCGAGCGGCGTCTGTCCTTCATGATGGGCGGCGAGGAGGCGGACCTGACCGCCTTGCGGCCGCTGTTTGAAGCGATGGGAACCTCATTTCACACAATGGGTCCGTTTGCGGCCGGGATGACAGCCAAAGTTCTGAACAATCTGCTGGCGGCCTCGTCCACGGCGATGACCCGGCTGGTGCTGGATTGGGCTGTTGATCTGGGACTGGACGAAAGATCGCTGCTCGCCCTGATTGACAAAAGCTCCGGCCAGAACTGGTTCGCCAGCGGCTTTGACGGCATTGAATTTGCCCGCGACGGCTATGCGCACGACAACACAATCGGCATTCTGGAAAAAGACATCCGCAGCGCGCTTGATGCCGTCCCGCAAGGCACGGACAACACCCTGCCGAATGCAGTCATCACCGCCCTTCGCAAGCTGAAGCCGCGGTCATAAACCTGACCGCGCCGGGATTAATGAACTCAGCCGACGATTGTGGCTTCCGTCTTGTCGCGCACATCCTGTTCCGAGACACCCTCGGCCAGTTCGACGATTTTCAGACCGCCTTCAACCACATCAAAGACGCCGAAATTGGTGATGATCCGGTCGACCACAGCCTGTCCGGTAAGGGGCAGGGTGCATTCGGTCAGAAGCTTGGTTTCACCGCGTTTATTGGTGTGATCCATGACAACGATGACACGCTTCACACCGGCAACGAGATCCATCGCGCCGCCCATGCCCTTGACCAGCTTGCCGGGGATCATCCAATTGGCAAGATCACCTTTTTCGGATACTTCCATTGCGCCCAGAATGGCCATGTCGATTTTTCCGCCCCGGATCATGCCGAAACTGTCAGCCGATGAGAAGTAGCTCGTCCGGTCCAGTTCTGTAATCGTCTGCTTGCCTGCATTGATCAGATCCGGATCGAGTTCTGCTTCGGTTGGGAACGGGCCCATGCCGAGCATGCCGTTTTCCGATTGCAGCGTCACATCAACGCCGTCGGGAATGTAATTCGACACCAGCGTGGGAATGCCGATGCCCAGATTGACATACATCCCATCTTCCAGTTCACGCGCCGCGCAGGCAGCCATTTTGTTGCGATCCCACATGGTATTTCTCCCTTAAGAGCGTTTTATCAGTACATCGAACTATTTGATGCTCTAGCCCGCGCGAACCGTTTTCTGTTCAATCCGCTTTTCATGCTCGCCCGCGATCAGCCGGTGCACGAAAATGCCGGGCGTGTGAATCATGTCCGGGTCGAGTGTCCCGACCGGAACAATTTCTTCCACTTCGGCAATGCAGACCTTGCCGCAGGTTGCCGCATTCGGGTTGAAATTGCGCGCGGTCTTGCGATAGATCAGATTGCCCTGTTCATCGCCTTTCCAGGCTTTGACAATGGCGATGTCAGCCACAATTCCGCGTTCCAGAATATAGCTCTGCCCGTCGAAATCCTTGTGTTCCTTGCCCTCTGCAATCACGGTGCCCACACCTGTCTTGGTGTAGAAGCCGGGAATGCCGGCACCGCCGGCGCGCATCCGTTCAGCCAGTGTGCCCTGGGGGTTGAATTCCAGCTCCAACTCGCCGGACAGATATTGCTGCATGAACGTGTCGTTCTCACCCACATATGAGGAGATCATTTTCTTCACCTGTCGCGTCTGCAGCAGCAGGCCGAGACCGAAATCGTCGACGCCGGCATTGTTTGACGCCACGGTCAACTCTTTGACGCCGGATTCGCGAATGGCTGCTATCAGCAATTCCGGAATGCCGCACAGCCCGAAGCCACCGGCTGCAATGAACATGCCGTCGAACAACAGCCCGTCCAGAGCCGCTTCCGCCGATTTGTAAACTTTCCGCATTATCTGCTCCCAGTTGAATGCCGCACTGCAGCAAGAGATTATCGTGTAGCTACACGAGAAACCGGCTTTTCGCAAAGCCTATAATTGCTGTCAACGCGTGACAGGAAACTGCGCAACAATGATCAAGGTAAAACCGGCATTGGCGACCCTGCCAAGAGACCACCCGGCCTATAATCCCATCTGGCGGCGACCCAGCCCGGTCAAATCCTCGATGGTCGCGCGTCCCTTGAAATCAATTTCGTAATCCTCAGCGGCAAAATCCGGGGCGCTTTTACCGGCCAGAAAATGGACAGCCTGTTTGCGTACATAGGCTTCGTTCTTGGCGCATTTGGGCGACGCTCCGATATAGATCACATTGGCAAAGTCCGTGCCGGTATGGGCATCGGCGACCGAGTGGATAATGTCCGGATGCCACCACACCGTATCGCCCGGTTCGACCATCGGAATGGATACCAGTCCACCCAGAATATCCGCATGCCATTTGGGATCGGCAGACAGCGCCCGGCCTGGCATCGCTCCGCACAGATCATCATCGGCCACGTCATCCTGCAGCGCGCGCAACAGGAAGTAGGCGATGCCTCGCGCCGAGGGGATGAGACTCAAAGTGCCGTCACCCGGCCCCTGGGCAGTCAGTCCGGTCCAACCCTGAAAGGTGCGGAACATGGAGCAGACGGCTGGCGAGGAAAACTCGCGCGTCTGTGTTCGAAATGTCGCTTTCCAGGGATCGTGATCCTGCCACGACCCTTCGAAAACCGGACCGTAAATGCGTTGATAGGCCGGGTCGACCCAGCGTTCATACGAGCCGGAATCCATATGCGGCGACAGGCCGAGTGTTGTATCACCGGGACGCCGCCGCCGGGTGCGGTCTGCATAGGCAAACTCCTAGTCGGGATCAAACTCATCTCCCATCGGTCCGCTGACATCCCACAAATGATTGAGAAATTGTTTGGTTGTGGCCATGCTCTCGGCCTGACGTGCCATCACCTGCGGCTTCGACCAGTACAATCCGAAAATCTGCGGTGAGCCTGCATCGAGCGAACTGAAATAGGTGTCCAGTCCGGCCTTTTCCTTGGCCTTGGTGACATATTCATTGTCGTCGATATAGGCACCTAGCTCGGCATTCCAGTCTTCCGCCTGCTGGCGCGCAAACACCCCGCGAATGATCGCCGCACCGCTCTGCCGGATGCTGGCGCGCTGGTCTTCGGAAACCTTACCGTCGCGAATCTGCGTATAATTCAGTTCGGGGATGGTGGAACCGCCGTTTGCTGCGCGTGCACCGATGGCGTCCACGTCGCGGCGGATATGATCGCGCACATCCTGAAAAGCGGCTTTCACATCCTGCAGCGAACGCAGCCGCTGCTTGGTCGCCCTGATATAGGATTGGACCTCATCGCTCATGCTATGTCTCCGCAAACATTTTCAGCATTGAAGCACGCGCGCCGGCATCCTTCAATCGGGATGTAGCCGGATCAGACCAGCGTTGTTCGCTGCTCCGGGTGCAGGAATCGACACGGGTTCGATCGCTGTGAAGCCGACAGTGAAATTAACTTTAAGCGTCGTAAATTTACCCGGTTGAAACCATTTCGTGTAAGTAAAGGGCATGTATATGTCATCTTCATCACCCTCGGCACTGTTGTTCGACCATGTTCGGGCGCTGTTCACTCGTGACAGCCTGCTTTCATTCGTCAGGCTGATTACACAGTCTCCACCGGCAATGAAGACGCTGGCTGGTTTGCTGCTTATCGATTCTGTGTTCATCGGAATCTTTGTCTATTACGGCATCCAGCAGGTGATGAATGACAATCCCGCTAAATTTCCCCAGTTCTGGAGCCTTGCGGCGGATTACAGTCTTCCGGAATTTTTCGGCTATGCGAAACTGGCCGTCATTGCAGCGCTGCTGTTCATGGCCTTCAAGCAGACCGGGCAATCGATATTGTTGAGTTGGTCCGTCATTTTTGTTGTGTTGCTTGCCGATGATTCCCTGCGACTTCATGAATATGGCGGCGAATGGGTCGCAGAGTACCTCGGTTTCAGCACAATTCAAGACATCAAACCGGAACATCTGGGCGAGTTGGTGATGTGGCTCGTGCTCGGTGCAATCGCCTTTGTGGTGCTGCTTTTCGGCCTGCTGCGCACGCCGGTCTCCAGAATGGGCAGCAGCGGATTCTTTCTGTTTGTGATCTTTGGTCTGGTCATCACCGGGATCGGCATCGACCTGATTTCCTCGTCAAGCTATCTTCAGGACATCGACAATGGCACGGCCTTGTCGAAAACATTTTACGGATTTTTGCTGATTGCCGAAGATGGTGGAGAGTCTGTTTTTGTCTCTCTTGGCGTTGCCGGGGCATTGGCGGTCTGGCTGAACTCAGCACGAGCGCGTAGCTGAGCGCTGCCCTGCAAACTTCCCAACCGATCTCTTTAACCTGGTATTTTCCGGTTGGGTTTGCGTGCTCAACGGCAGAATCGCACATCCGGTCCGATGAACCGGCATTTTCAAAACAAGCACATGTCATCCCAGCCGGATCCCATCGCTCGCTCACATGAAATTTCACGGTACAGTTGATCTGTTTGGAACCAAACCCGCCTGTTCCTCATTTAGAAAACGGGGGTGCTGGAATTCCGCGATGAATTGCAGTCCCGATGCGAGCACTTTGGTTCGGCAGACAACCTGCGTTACCTGGGTGACAGGATTTGATTGGATCGCATTGCACCAGATCGAACCAGCCGAAACAGAATTTCAAGAAACTTACGGAGAACGCAAATGCAAAATAAATATGGGCGCTTCATCGCAATGATCGTCACCTCGACAATTGTCATGTTCGGGCTGATGTATCTCAACAGCTGGCAACTTAGCGATGTTCGCTTCAGCCAGACCCGGGCCTGGATGGCACTCTATATGGGCGGCGTGATGGCGATCATCATGCTGGCGTTCATGCTCAACATGTACACCAATAAAGCAGTCAATATGGCTGTTTTCGCCACGTCTCTCATTGTGTTTGCATTGGGTCTGTATCTGGTTCGCAGCCAGGACACCATCGGTGATGTTGCCTGGATGAAGGCAATGATCCCCCACCACTCAATAGCTATCCTGACCAGCTCGCGAGCCGAAATCTCCGATCCGAGAGTGCGTAAACTGGCCGACGATATCATCGAAGCTCAGAAGCTCGAGATCAAGGAAATGGAAGCGCTGATCGTCGATCTGAACGGTGGCCCCGCCGCAACCCCTGAACTTGACGGCAAATAGGCGGCGGCGACCACATGGCCAAAACAGCGCAACTCCACCGCATGGTGATGCCCGATCACACCTGTCCCTACGGTTTGAAATCCAAGGACCTTCTGGAGCGCAATGGTTTCACAGTTGTGGATCATCATCTCACCACCCGTGAGGAAACCGATGCCTTCAAGCGGGAACATGATGTGGAAACCACTCCGCAGGCCTGGGTCGATGGCAAGCGGATTGGTGGTTATGACGCGTTGCGCGCGCATTTTGGCGAAGAAGTAAAGGACGAAGACGCCACCAGCTACCAGCCGGTCATCGCGATTTTTGCAATGGCCGCGCTGCTGGCGCTTGGTCTGAGCTGGTATGCCCATGGGGATTTTCTGACACTGCGTGCCTTTGAATGGTTCATCTCTTTGTCGATGGCCTTTCTGGCGGTGCAGAAACTTCAGGATATCGAGAGTTTCTCCACGATGTTTCTGAACTACGATCTGATCGCGCAAAGATGGGTGCGCTATGGCTATATCTATCCGTTCGGAGAGGCGATTGCCGCGATACTCATGACCGCCGGGGCGCTGGTCTGGCTGTCAGCCCCGATTGCTCTGTTTATCGGCACGGCAGGGGCCATCTCGGTTTTTAAAGCCGTCTATATCGACAAGCGCGAACTCAAATGCGCCTGCGTCGGTGGCAGCAGTAATGTGCCACTCGGCTTTGTCTCGCTGACGGAGAATCTGATGATGATATTCATGGGACTTTGGATGCCGTTCAAGATGTTTGTTCTTGGCTTGTAGCGCCGGGCTGGAGATTTCAGGCCGCCAGGCTTTGCAGCACACTGATCACTTTCATGATGATCGGAACGGCAACAATCAGAATACTGATCGGAAACAGGAACAACGCCAGGGGAAACAGCATTTTGAACGGCAGCGCATTGGCTTTTTCCTCTGCTGAAATCATGCGTTTTTCGCGCATCTCGCCGCTGAACACTCTCAAAGTCTTGGTGACACTGGCACCCAGTTCCTCCGATTGCCGGAACAGCACAGCCAGTGATTTTGCTTCATCGATACGAAGCCGGGCGGCAAAATTGGAAAGCGCGTCGCGCAACCGTCTTCCGCCGCGTACTTCCAGCATCATCATCGCCAGATGCAGCCCGAAATCCTTGTTGACTGATTTCAGGAACTCTTTCGAGACACGGTCAATGGCGGCTTCCACGCTAAGGCCGGAATCGACGCACACAATCAGCGTATCCATAAAATCGGGAAACAGCCTGCGATACATGACCTCGCGGGAATCGCCGATTTTTTCCAGGACGATGTTGCAGACAAAAAATGCCAGTGCGCCTGTAATCAGCGCCAGCAGGATCAGCGTTGAGCTCAGTAGATCGGGCAGGACCAGTGGCACGCTGAACATGATCAGGCTTGAAAACGCCAGTGCGACGACAACGCGGATGAGCTGGTAGGTGCGGCCAGCGCCAGGTTGGAAATAGCCGGCCCGTATAAGCCGGTTGTCAACCGAATTCTGGTTTTTGTCCGCCCGGATGACAGCGTAGTAATGTTTGACAAGTGTCGCTTCTGTAATTGAAAGCCCCCGAATATCATCGGGAACCTCGACCTCATCCGGCTTTTCCTCGACCTTGTTGTCAAACCGCGCACTGATCTGGCGGCGCGCGTTTACCAGGCCAATGATGATCGCAGCGATCATCATCACTGAAATAAAGGTGGCGAGAAGGATCAGGTTTTCTGACATGACATCAGTTAATAGTCAAAATTGATAATTTTTCGTATGACAAGCATGCCAATACCCAAAAGAGTGCCTGAAAAAATCAGAAAATGGGTGCCGTAGCCGCTTTCCCACAACGGCACGAAATATTCTGCATTCATCAGCCGGATGATTGCGTACAGAAAAAACGGAAATCCGAGCATGAACCACGCGGTCATCCGGCCCTCTGCCGAGATCGCCTTGATTTTCGATTTCATCATCACCCGTTTGCGGATCATGTCCGCAAGATTGGACAGGATTTCAGTCAGATTGCCGCCGGAGCCTTTCTGAACACTGAGAGAAATCGCCAAAAGATTCAGCTCTTCAGCTCCCACCCTGGAAGCCATGTTGCGCACGCCCACATCTATGTCGATACCGTAGGTCAGCTCGTCAGACAGAATGCCGAATTCCGAACCGATCGGATCGCGGGTCTCTCTGGCCACGAGTGAAATTGAAATCGGCAGCGGGTGCCCGGCGGACAGGCTTCTGACGATGATATCGATTGCGTCAGGCAATTGCGCCGTGAATTTTTTCACCCGGTTGCCCTGTGCCCGGTAGAGGAAACCAAATGCCGCAGAGATAGTCACAAGCAGTGATACGATCAATCCGGTCAACCCGTTGAAGCCGGCAAAAAACATTGCCAGATAGCTCGCCGCCGCAACTCCCAGCATATAGCTGACAATTCTCGTTGTGCTCAGCCGCAGCCCTGACTGGATGTAGAGCCGGCTCAGATAGTTTGAAACCGATTGCTGTGCTTCAGCATTGATGCCTCTTTCCTTGAGCAGGTTCCGATAAACAACATTGCGATCGGCATTCTGTTCAATCAGGCTCAGCCGGTGGTTCAGATAGCTGCGTCTCTGCAGCTTGTCCCGCGCCGTTCGTACCAGCGTATCCGTGGCTATCAGGACGCAGATGAAGACAGCGAAATAGATGAAAAATAACGGCATGTTTCTAACTCAATTCACGGCTTGGATCGAACAGACCTTCGGGAACGGTCAGTCCGACTTCTGCAATATCCTCCAGGAAGCGCGGCCGGATTCCTGTGGCATAATGCATGCCCTTCACGTTTCCTGCCTCATCAAGGCCCATCTTCTTGTAGGCCATGATCTCCTGCATCTGAATGATATCATTTTCCATGCCCGTAACTTCGGCAATGGACACCAGTTTCCGAGTTCCGTCATGCATGCGTTCGACCTGAACGATCAGATCGATCGCAGAGGCGATCTGCTGGCGAATGCTCTTTTGCGACATTGGCATGCCAGCCATGCCGATCATCTGCTCCAGACGCGACAGGGCGTCTCTGGGTGTATTGGAATGGACCGTACACATCGATCCCTCGTGGCCGGTATTCATGGCCTGCAGCATATCGAAGGCTTCTTCACTGCGGACCTCTCCCACGATGATCCGGTCGGGCCTCATCCGCAGGGCATTTTTCAAAAGCTCGCGCTGGCGCACTTCATTGCGCCCGTCAAGCGTGGCAGGCTTTGTCTCCAGACGGCAGACATGGATCTGCTGCAATTGCAGCTCGGCTGCATCCTCAATGGTCAACAGCCGTTCTGCGTTGGAAATCTGCGAGGACAGCGCATTCAGCATCGTCGTCTTGCCGGAGCCGGTTCCCCCGGAGATGATGATTGACTTGCGTCCTTTCACCGCTGCGGCCAGCAGTACCTTCATCGCTTCCGCCATTGAACCGCTCTCAACCAGCCTTTCCAACGTATAGGGCCGGCGTGAAAACTTACGGATGGACACCATCGGTCCATCAACAGCAACCGGCCGCACCGCAACGTTGACACGGGAGCCATCGGGCAGCCGGGCATCGACCAGCGGCGAGGATTCATCAACACGGCGTCCAACAGCGGACACGATCTTGTTGATGATCCGCATCAGGTGGTCTTCATCCTTGAACCGGATATCAGTTATCTCGAGCTGACCGAAACGTTCAATAAAAACCTGCTCGTGACTGTTGACCAGAATGTCGGAGATCGTGTCGTCCTTGAGCAAGGGCTCAAGCGGCCCCAGGCCCAGCATCTCGTTCGTCGTATCGAGTATCAGCGCATCCAACTCCGGCGCGCTGAGTGGAAAATGGTTCTTCTTGATAAACTCTCGGACCAGCGGTCGAATTTCCTCGACCAGCTCTTCAGTATACATCGTATCCAGAACACTGAGATTGATCTCGTCCAGCAGATGGCGGTGCAACGCGACGCGCAATGACACCTTATCCTGCTTTTCATGATCGGATTTTTTACCGGCCGACCCCTCCTGGCCGTCTTTGTCAGCAGGTGCGGGAGCAGGTTCAGTCGTCGCCTCTGCCTTGACAGCATCAGACTTCGGCACCGTTTTTTCAGGTACTGCGGGCGCTTTTGCCGGCGTAAAAAATCGCCCAAGGACCGTTTCATTCATTCCAGAATTCCTTTGGCGTCATGTGGATCTGTGCCAGTCATTCGATCAATTCCGTACAATCACTTTGGTGCCCGTCGGGGTGCTGGCAAACAATTCCAGCACATCGGCATTTGTCAGCCGAAAGCACCCGGCAGTGACAAATCCGCCGACCGAGCCGGCATCATTGGTGCCATGAATGCGATACAGCGTGTCACGGCCATTCTTGAAAAGGTAAAGCGCCCTTGCGCCCAGTGGATTATGTGGCCCGGGAGCAACCGTTTTCGGCAGGCCTGGTTCTCTGGCGCGCATTTCAGTGGGAGGTGTCCATGATGGCCATTCCGCTTTACGGCCAATTTTCACCGTACCGGTCCAGGTGAAGCCCTCACGTCCAATCCCGATTTTGTAGCGCGCCACTGTTTTGCGGTCGATCACCACATCCAGTGTTCTGGCCTGGTTGGAGATGATGATTGTCCCGGGTTTTTCACCGGTGCTGATCTGCATCTGGGTTTTGGTTGTTGGTCCATGGGTGCGGGGAACCTTGTAGGATCCCGCATGAGCCGGTCCGAGGCTCATGCTCGCTACCGCAAGGGTCACCAGCAGGCCGGCCAATAGAGTGGCGAAAGCTGAGAAAGGGATTGGCGCGCGCAGCATTATCGAACCTCGTGGACAATGATTTCTGAAAGATCGTGCAGTCGTGAACAAAATGTAGAACGTTTGTTGACTTCTATCGGCAGCATGCCCCGGTTCAGCGCCTCGAGCATGAGATTTTGCTCGTCCGGCAGGATCGTCAGAGTGGATATATCAAAAAGCTTGCCAAGTTCCTTCTTGCCGAATTGAGACCCCAACAGGCCGCGCTTCATCCGGTTGGCGACCACGTGGATGCCTTTTTCGCTTTTGCGCAAGGTGGAGATCTCCTTGAACTTCTGCTTGGCTCTTTGCAAGGAGGGCAGCGATGTTCCGGAGACGATGGTCACTGTGTCCACAGCCGATATGATCGTCGGCTGCCAGGGCGTCATGTAAGACGACAGGTCCAGGACTGTGTGATCGTGCTGGTAGCTTACCAGATCGAGCATCCGCAGAACCAGTTCAACGCCGGTTTCCGAATAGGTCAGATGCGGGCTGTCAAAGGAAAAAAGCGTGAAACCGGAATCGTGCATCTTCTTGATGACATTTATGAATTCCAGATCGACACGTTCTGATTTACCATTCACGCTTTCCAGTTTGTATTCATTTTCCACATTCAGATAGGCGCCGATATCCGCTTTGGAAAAATCCAGATCGAACAGGGCTGCGGTCGGTTGCGTGCGTTTGCGGCGGCGACTTAAATAATATGCCAGCATAATGGCAACGCAGCTGCCACCGGATCCACCGCCGCATGACAGAACCGCATGAACCTTGTTGGCACCGGGCTTTTGCCGCTGAGAGATGGCATTGACAGTATCGGTCAATACGCGTTTTTGCAGAGGCTTGGTCAGCCAGTCGGCACCGTCCAGTTTGATGAGCTGGCGGATTTTCTCCTGGCTCAATTCGTCCGAGATGAAGATAATCGACAATTCGCCAAGTTTGCTCCGGATTTTCAGAAATTCGGGGTCTTCCAGAATGGTGCCGTCGCCGACATCCAGAATGGCGATATCCAGTGTTTCAGGATCAATTCCCTCGCCGTTGGCCAATTCTTTCCGAGTGCATTTCTTCAGCTGATACGAGACCAGTGATGAAAACACGTTTTCCATAATAGTGTTGGCCTGCGGATCTTCAGAGCAGACCAGAACGGTCGAACCGCCAGTTGTGCTGGAACCTGAATTCATGACCAAACTTTCATTGACTTATCCACCGGCAGAACATCCCGGACAGCTTTGCAGATCTTCCGATGTTGCGGTGACGGCAAAGGGCGGGAAACTGATATCCAGTAGATTGAGGAAGGCACTGGTGATCGGCAGGTTGATCGCATCACGCGCCAGTTCCATCCGCACGCTGACAACCGGCCCACCCGGCCGCCCCTGATAGCCCAGTCCGCTCAACTCGTATGTGATGCGGATATCGTCTGCTGTGAGGCCAGGAAAATAGGCTTGCAGCCCGCGCCATGCGCCGCCTCCGGAGAGCAAATGCTCCATCCGGGTGGCATCGCAGGCATTCCCGGTGCCGGCACCGCAGCTGGAACTGATCCCGGCATTGGCAGTGATCAGATCACCGTTCAAGTCCGGATCGAACGCGAACACCGTGGCAAAATCCTGTGTAACTGGATCGGAAACGATCAATTGGCGCACGCCCAGTTGCATCGCTTTGGCACCCTGATTCCACTGGTGCAGCAGAAATCCGAACTCCACCGTAGCGCTGACGGCCAATACCATGATTGGAAAGACCAGCAGGCCCTCCGTCAGCGCGCTGCCGTGCTGCTGCTTCCAAAACTTCCGGACTTGCGCAAACATCACCATCCGATCATCCTTTGATCATGCCATGACGTGATGGTGATTTCGTCGATACCAAGAAATCCGAAAAAGGGCGAGTTTATCAGCTGGTGCACTGTGGAAGCAGTGATGACGGTCTGCGTCGCGTCAACGGTCTCGGTAAAAGTGATCGGAGAGGCATCTGCTTCCCACTGCGGCACACGCGGTGAGGCCTGTGCGCTGACCGAGCCATAATAGGCCAGATTTCGCGCCACAGTCTGGCAGACGGCCGTGTCATGGCGGCAGCGTGCCATATATCTGGCCGCATCGCGCAGGCCGGTTTCGATCTGTTCGCGTTGCCAGAACAGGGAACCGAATTCCAGCATTCCAAAAGCCAACATGATGAGGATCGGGACGGCAAGTATGGCCTCAGTCATGGCGGCGCCATCGCGCTCACGGCGCAGCCGTTGGACACAATAAAGTGTCAGTGAAATGGCTGCTTTCATCGCACCAACTCGGCTTCTTCGCGGAAGAATTCTTCCATAGACCCCAGACCATCATCCCCGGCGATATCAATGACTTCCATTGCAATTGTCCGGTCATTTCCCGATGCAATTGCGGGTCGGGTCAGAAACATCCGGGCAAAACCGGAAGCGGGAATATTGGTCGCGGAGCCCTGCAGTTCGCCTTGCAGGGCATTGCATTCGACGACAGCGGCGACGATTGTGCGCCGGTCCCTCTGGGGTGTCACTGACGACGCCTGGCATTGCGGCGCACCGGTTTCCCCGTTAGGCCCCGCATCATTCACAAGATTGTTGTCGATTTCGTAATTGTAGACGTCATAGCGGGACGGCGTCGTTGAACCCGGCAGGTTTGGAAAACTTTTCGGAATCGTCACTGGCAGCGATGGCGGTACATAACCTGCGATCTCAGGCGGTTCTGAATAATTACCGTGCGTGATGTCCCAATAGGTCTCGATATCCCAGGCACTGGACGCAGACATGGTCGCGCCCCCAATGTCAATTTCCGTATCTCCTTCCGGAAACGGCAATGCGCCAAAGGTTATGTTGTTCTGTTCCGGATCGTAACCGGTACATTGCGCACCACTGCCGCCGCCGCCGTTATTCCCTTTGCCATTGCCATTGCCATTGCCATTGCCACCGCCACTGCTTGCACCTTGCGACTGGCCCTTGCGGACATTGACATCCGGAGCGTAGGCCTGTTCGGAGGAGGGAAAGCTCTGTCCGTTGGGATAAAGGCCAAACCGGGTATTGAGACCGGTTGTGACCGGACCGACATTCGCACCCGGCTTGGTATCGAGGCCCTTCTTGCGGTAGCAGGTGGCCGAACTTGTCGCCAGGGCCTCCGCCAGGGCACTGGCGCCGTTGCCCAGGGTTCTCAGAAACCCGAAATTACCCGGCCCGACCTGGCCGTTTTTGCCATAACTCAGATTGATCTGACGGCCATACAGGTTTCCCTGCGCAAAATTCTTGTTGAAGGTAAGGTCGTTGCCGATCGGATTGCCCTGAAAATTCTCAAACGGATTGCAGATAAACAGAGGAGTTATATCGCAGACCACGGCCGAATAGGTGGCGACCGCTTCGGCCGATACGGACAATGTGTCATTGCCAAGTCCTGGAAGCGGGAAAATGGTCCGGATGGCACGCGGCGTTGCCACCACACGCACAAACAGCGCATTGGCGGAAAGCTCTGCGGCAGAACTGCCCTTGACCAGGCAGTCTGCGGTATTGCCCGGCCCGGCGTCGCAGGCGCCGGCGCCAATTGCTGTATCGTCGGACGCGGGAATGGCACCAAGGAAAGAGACCGAGACATCGCTTGCACCGTCGCCGCTGCTGAAAGTGAGATTGACTTTGGTGCCCATTCCGAGCGCCGTGCCATTGTCACCAAACCAGGCCTGGTTACCGTTCATCGCGGCAATTGCCGCCTGAGCACGTGCGATGGCATCATCGCCGCCATCCAGTTCACGGGCGCCGGCCAGAGCCATCGCATCGACTGCATTCTGAATATCGGTGTGAAGGTTTGCGACACGTGAGCCGTCGATGACGAATGCCGAGACTGCAAGGATCAGCGGCAAGGCTACCAGCGTCATCGCAAGCGCATAGCCGTCCTGCTCCTGGGCCAGCCGGGAGACGGTGCCTGTCAGGCGATATTTACGGTGTTTGGCTCCTGTCTTCATCTCGTATCATTCCCTGCTCCTGCCTCTGCGCTGGCTGGTTCCCCGAGAATACAGGCAGGCCGTCACGTTATGATTAATTTCCTACAGAACCGCGCGCCTTTTTTGCGGCGATCAAACAGAATTATTGAGACGTGGTTACTGAACCCTCACCAGCTTTGCCGCACGGCACAACATCCGGATCACATGGGGTCAAATAGCGCTGCCGCGCCTGTTCGGTTTTTTCGGCTTCCACGTTGATCCGTGTATCATGCGCATTGGCAGGAAATGGCTTGACCGTATGAATGCCCCTATTGGCCTCAGTCGCATTCCCGGCACCCAGGGTGATGCTGTCACGATTATTCATGTAATCGGCGCACCCGGCCAGAACCAGCAGACTGATGAGCGCCAATCCGGACCTTGCTCTACTTCTTGACGGCATAGGAGTCCCCGAATTCAAGGTCAAGACGATGGCCATACGGGCCGATAACGCCTTGGCCGGATTTGAAACGCCGGAGCATATCCTTGTCGACTTCCATCAGACCAAGCAGAAACATTTCCGGATCATTGGACGGGCGCGTCTGGTCGAGCGGTGAATAAAGTTGCTCATCGGGAGAAGAGGGCCGCACAAGACGCGGTGTCACCACGATAACAAGGTCGGTTTCCTGTTTCTGGTAACTTGTGGAACGGAACAGGGCGCCAAGGATCGGGAGGCTTCCGAGCCAGGGAAGTTGTTCGATCTCCCGCTCATTGACCACCTGCAACAGGCCGGCCATGGCAAAGCTCTGGCCACTGCGCAGTTCCATCACCGCTTCGGCCTTGCGCGAGGTGAACGCCGGAAAACCGTTAACCTGCAAGGTCCGATCCAACTCGCTGACTTCTGTCATCACGCGGATATTGATTTTTGAATCTTCCAGCACGGTAGGGATAAATTGAAGCACAACGCCATATGGCCGGTAAGTGTAGGAAACCCCGCCCTCGCTGGAACCTGAGGGAACCGGAACCTCGCCGCCCGCATGAAATCTGGCGGGTTCGCCGCTGATCGTGGTGATGTTGGGCTGTGCCAGACGCCGGGCGAGGCCTTTCTGCTCCAGCGCATCGATGATCACATCAATCCGAACCCCGGCACTCTCCAGCACCTGAGCCACCAGCGTGCCGAATGGCGCATTTGACGAGAGCAGCCGACTTGAGCCTGCTGTTGAATTTTCCAGGGAGGTTGTCACAGTGCCGGAACTGTCGGCATTGACCGCCAGCCCGCTTCCTGTACCGAACACCGAGGTTCCGCCTCTGCCTTTGAATTTGATTCCCAGGTCCCGACCGACCGAGCGTTTTGCTTCCAGCACACGCACTTCCAGAGAGACCTGCTGGACGTCTGATATGCTCAGAGCATTGATGATCGGCTTTTCGGAGAATTGCTGGGCGGCTTTCAGCGCGCGGGCCTGATCCGCGCCATTGGCAACAATCCCGGAAAGTTGAATTTGGTCGCCCTGATTGGTGACACGGATATCGGCATAGGGCACCACGGCTCTGACAGCTCTGCGGATATCGTCGGAACTGCGTTCCACCCTGACATCCACCACACCCATAAGGTTCTTGTTGTCATCATAGATTGAAACATTGGTGAAACCGGTGGTTCTGCCCTGGATATAGAAAGAGAAATTCGACAGAGGAACAGCGTCGGCAACAGCGGGGTTGCCGATCACCAGATCTGAAAAGCTTCTGTTTGTGATAACGGTGGTGGAAGTGCCCGGACGAATGGTGGCGCGTGTGGACGTGCCATTATTCAGGGTAATGCGCATTTCCTGTGCCACCGAGGGGGTGGGGAATCCTGCATTGACGAACGCCAGACCCAGCGTAAAAGCCAAAAAGCTTCTGCGAAGGCTGCCCACATTCAGCTTTTTGTCCTTCAACGGCATTTGTTTAACAGCTCCGAATCCTTTACGTCCTGTTAAACAAATCGCACTTTATTGGTTAATAATCACTTAACCTCGTTGATGACGTTATATTCAGTGCGCTCCGCATCACGGTAAACTGCCACCTTCGCCATAGGTGTGCTTTTCCTGACGGGTTTTGCCTGGATAGTCTGGGTCTCAATCAATTCTTTGCTGACCTCACCGCTCAGATCGCCGATATTCACCTGCGTAACGGTTTCAACGGCTGACGATGCGACATTGCGAAGCGCCAGAGACAGCGTGCCGATGGATTGCGCCAGGGTGAGCTTCTGCGCTTCAGGTGTGGAGACTTCAAAGGTGACGGTCTTCACCACAGCCGGATTATCCGCTCTGTTATCCGCCAGCTGATCGATTGCAAGCACCTTGACGCCCTGCATCAGAACATCTGTAAATGCTTTGCCGTCGGCTGAGGACGCATTGTCAAAATTGCGTGTCAGCATGATATCCACCCGGTCGCCTGGAAGAACAAAGCCGGCAACACCGAACACGTCATTGACACGGATTGAAACGGCTTTCATGCCCTGAGACAACACAGCCGACAAGGTAGCTCTTTGCCCGGGACCGGTGATCTTGCTGCTCAGCAATGGCTCGCCGGTTTCGACGGATGACATGACGTAGCGCGGTTCTCCGGTTTCACCGATGACATCGGCGATGGTGCGGAAGGCGCCGTTGGGTACCACTTCGGAAGGCCAGTCGATCAGACGAAGGCCACCCGGTTCAATTATTTTGCCAAATCGCAGAGGCTGCGCCGCCACGACAATGGTATTCTTGGGAACGACATCAATCTCATTTACAGCCAGTAAAGCGGCCTGCTGGCTGGCCAGATAGGATTGCACACCAACAACTGCGACAATTGCCAGAGCGAAGGCAATCAGCAGGCTAACCAATGAAGATCTGTTCATAATGTCCATCCATTTG
>TARA_R110002124_G_scaffold273595_1_pt1 | contig 23688 bp, 18 predicted proteins | sample TARA_R110002124 | Tara Oceans TARA_R110002124 (sample SAMEA4397445) | marine metagenome | biome: Polar Biome; feature: [SRF] surface water layer (ENVO:00010504); material: water (ENVO:00002006), including particulate matter (ENVO:01000060) such as... | depth 5 m
ACTTCTGTAAGATCCATTCGGAATAATTAAAATATTAAATTTATTTAAATTTGTTCTGCTTAAATTATCAGTATTTAATGATGTTAAAGGATAATGTAATTGCTGCTCAAAGAAATGCCAGATTTCACCATAACTTAGAGATGATGTTCCTTCACCAGATAGTACAGCAATCTTTTGTTTATTTATTAGTTTAATATCTGGTGATCCAATATCTGGAGTTGTTTGTGAAAACCCTGTATTGATTTTATTTAATGGCTGTGCATAGTTTTGTGCAATGCTATTTAATGTAGCTAAAAAGTTCTCTATATGCTTATTGTCTCCTTTTGTAATTATTAAGGATCCACGTTTAAATTTATTACCAGCAGAAGAAAAAGGCTTTTCAGTAAAACGCACTCTGAAATTTTGCTTTAATAATTCTGCTAAAAATTGAGCATCATTTAAAGAGTTCCATTTGCTCACATAGCCGTAAGCATCATTTAATACCTGAAGCGATTTGCGTTCCAGTAATTTGTTACTGGTTACTTTTGTTGTACTTGCAATTGCTTCTAGGCCATGAGCATAAGGGACTGACCATGCAGTAATATCATAGGTTAATGAATCTGTAAGTTTAACATCTGGCTCAAACAATACCTTTACCATTTTTCCCTTAGGTTGATTGGTATGAACTACCATTGCTTCATTGGTAACATTCATTGTGCCTTGTTGCCCTGTTTTATAGTTATAGCCAGAAACTGTTTTGGTATTTGGGTTTTCGTGAGCGATGTTGTGCTTATCTAAAAGCATTTTAAGACTATTTATTTTATCAGTATTCCCTTTTACAACATAACTTTTATATTCTAAGTTAGAATTATCAAAGAACTTAGCAAATTCAGAATTTAACTTTTTGGCGTTTTTCGAAGCGATTTCAACCGTTGAAATTCCTGTTGTTGTGTGGTGTGTTATACGTTCTACTAAAGTTAAGACGTGTCCTTCGTCATTCAAAACACCTAATCCGGCCATGCCATGTCCACCTTGTTCGTAAGTCATACCAATAGCTCCCATATATGTAGGTTACGTATCTCCATAACTAGGATATAACAAATCGAAACTTTCTCTGGTAAAGAATAGCCAACCCTCAGCATCAAAGTATTTGGCGTGGTTTTTTCCTATTTCAGTTTGAAAATCCCTTTGCCAATCACTAATAATTTCATGAAACGGTTCTGCAGCAGGTGCAAAATAATAAGGTTCGTTAATGCCTTGTTCATGAAAATCGACATGAATATGTGGCATCCATTTATTGTATGCAATAAGCCGAGTTTGAGTTTCTACTTGCGTTGCCCAAGCCCAATCTCTGTTAAGATCAAATAAATAATGATTTGGTCGTCCACCAGGCCAAGGCTCATTATGTTCACTTGCTTGCCTGTCTATATCATATGGCTGACTTGCAGTTTCATTATACCAATTGACATAGCGATCTCTGCCATCGGGATTAATACAAGGGTCTATAATAACAACTGTATTCTCTAGTAAATCTTTACGTTCGGTAAGTAGCTTGTATAGCGTTAACATAGCAGCTTCAGTACTCGATGCTTCATTACCATGTACATTATAACTTAACCAAACAATAGCAACATCTGTAGCTGTTGGTGAACCCTCTAACAAACCTGTGTTTTTTAGATTATTTTCTCTAATGGTTTCGAGATTTTTAATATTCGCTTTACTAGATACATAAGCCAGGTATAAAGGTCTTCGCTCGTTTGTTTTACCATATTGCTCAAGCTTAACCTGATTTGGTAACGCATTGGCAACAGCCTTAAAATAATCAACAACTTGATGATGACGACTAAATTCTGTACCTATGTCGTAACCTAAAAAGGCATTTGGAGATTGAATTTTTTGAGCAAAGGATAAGGTTTGTAAACTTAATCCGACAAGTAGAATAACAAATAATTTTTGCATTTAAGAAAAAGTTTGGTTCAAATGCTAGTAAAGATACATAGCACAGGCGAATTAACTAAAAATTAGCAGTTAAAAAAATGAAGAGTCTTATATTTATGCCTTTATTAACATATGAATTTAAAATGGCAACTGGCCAATTCTAAAGTTTAAATGAGTTCAAACCAATTAACCAACTATATTCCATTTAGAGAAACGAATTACTTCTCTGATTTTATTTGTGATTATTTAAATGAAAAGCCAGAGTTACGTCAACTCTATAATCGTTTTCCCAACCTAGAAAACTTTAAGCCTCAGATAGATGAGAAATCAAAAACTTTTTCGCACAAAGGGAGACAAACACTTGTAAATGTACTTAAGGAACAATACTCTTCTGTTAAAACTTCAGATTTAACATTAGAACATATTGAGTCCCTAGAGTCAAAAGAGACATTTACAATAACGACAGGTCATCAATTAAATCTATTTACAGGTCCATTGTACTTTTTGTATAAGATTATTTCAGCTATAAATCTTGCGAAGCAACTCAAAGAGGAATATCCTGAATACAATTTTGTACCTATCTACTGGATGGCTTCGGAAGATCATGATTTTGAAGAAATCAATTATTTCAATTTTAAAGGAAAAAAAATTCAATGGAATTCTAAGCAAACTGGCGCTGTAGGTCATTTTAGTACCGAAGGGTTAGATGCTGTTTTTGAAATTGTTTCAGCAGAATTTGGGTTAGGAAAAAATGCAGAACAGTTAAAAGAATGGTTTAAAGAAGGTTATTTGAATCATGCTAATTTAGCTGATACAACTCGTTATTTGGCAAACGAATTATTTGGTGAACATGGTTTAGTAATATTAGATTCAGATCATAAAGATTTGAAGCATTTGTTTATACCGAATATTGAAAAAGAATTAGTGGATCAAACGGCTTTTAAGCATGTTTTAGAAACCAATAAAACACTTGAAGATTTAGGCTTAAAAATTCAAGTAAACCCAAGAGAGATTAATTTCTTTTACATAGATGAAGGTTTGCGCGAACGTATTGTTTTTGAAGATGATAAATTTAAAATAAACAACACCAGCATCTCATGGAATAAGAGTGAAATATTAGAACATCTCAATGAGCATCCAGAGCGTTTTTCCCCAAATGTAATAATGCGACCATTATACCAAGAAGTAATCTTACCCAATCTCTGCTACATTGGCGGAGGTGGAGAAATGATATACTGGTTACAGTTAAAATCTAATTTTGAAGCGCAACAAATTACATTTCCTATGTTATTGCTAAGAAATTCGGCTGTAGTAAAAACTACAAAACAAGCAGAGAAACTTGAGAAATTGAATATTTCTAATAAAGATTTATTTTTAGACAGAAATTCATATATCAATAAAAATGTTAGAAAAATCTCGAATATTGATGTTGATTTTTCATCGCAAATTCAGCATTTAGAACAACAATTTAAAGATTTACACCAAATAGCAGAGCAAACCGATAAATCTTTTTTAGGAGCTGTAAAAGCCCAAGAGGAGAAACAGATAAAAGGCATAAAAAATCTTGAAAAACGTTTGCTTAAAGCTCAGAAAAAGAAATTAGAAGATCAAATAAGTCGTTGCACAGAATTGCAAGAGCAGTTATTTCCTGGTCAAAGTTTACAAGAAAGAAACACTAATTTTTCTGAATTGTACTTGGAATATGGAGAACAATTAATACCAAAACTAATTAAAGCTTTAGAACCCTTAAAAGGTGAGTTTTTAGTGTTAACAATTTGATGTAAAATTTATTCTCTTGTTGTTTTAATTTTAGCTGCAATTAGTATTTTTGCGCATGCAACACAACAAAGTCCTAATTTTAGATTTCGGATCGCAATACACACAGCTTATTGCGCGTCGCGTTAGAGAATTAAATATCTACTGCGAAATCCATCCATTCAATAAAACCCCAACAAATATAGAAAGCTTTAAAGCCGTTATTTTATCTGGTAGCCCTAACTCAGTAAGAGGAGAAGATGTTTTACATCCAAAGCTTTCAGGTATAAGAGGGAATAAACCAATGCTAGCTGTTTGCTATGGAGCACAATATTTAGCGCATTTTTCTGGAGGAGAAGTGGCAGAATCTAATACTAGAGAATATGGTAGAGCAAATTTGAATTTTGTAAAGGAAGATGAAGACTTTTTCTCTGGAATTTCTATAGGAAGCCAAGTATGGATGAGTCATAGTGATACCATTAAAAAACTACCATCAAACGGTGTTTTGCTTGCAAGTACCCACGATGTGGTAAATGCAGCCTATAAAATTGATGGAGAAACGACGTATGCAATTCAGTTTCACCCAGAAGTGTATCATTCTAAAGACGGAAAACAATTGCTAGAAAATTTCTTGTTGCATATTGCAAAAATTGAGCAAGACTGGACTCCAGATTCATTTGTTGATGAGACAGTAGAAGCACTTAAAAAACAATTAGGAGATGATAAAGTCGTTTTAGGTCTATCAGGTGGAGTTGATTCTTCAGTTGCAGCAATGTTATTGCATAGATCAATAGGAAAAAACCTCTATTGTATCTTTGTTAATAACGGCTTACTTCGAAAAAATGAATTCGAAGATGTGCTACAGCAATACGAAGGCATGGGATTAAACGTTAAAGGTGTAGATGCTTCGGCACGCTTTTTGGATGCCTTAGCTGGTAAGAGTGATCCAGAGGAAAAAAGAAAGGCAATAGGTCGCGCGTTTATTGAAGTTTTTGATGATGAGGCACATCTTATACAAGATGTAAAATGGTTAGCGCAAGGCACTATTTATCCAGATGTTATTGAAAGTGTTTCGGCAACAGGTGGACCAAGTGCAACGATAAAGAGTCATCATAATGTAGGTGGTTTGCCAGACTTTATGAAGTTGAAGATTGTTGAGCCATTAAAAGCCTTGTTTAAAGATGAGGTAAGACGTGTTGGTGCTTCTATGGATATGGAAAAAGAATTATTAGGAAGACACCCTTTTCCTGGTCCTGGTTTAGCAATCCGTATTCTTGGAGATCTAACTCCTGAGAAAGTACGTATATTACAAGAGGTCGATGCTATTTTTATAAATAATCTTCGTTCTTGGAATTTGTACGATAAAGTATGGCAAGCAGGTGCAATGTTATTACCAGTTAATAGTGTTGGTGTAATGGGAGATGAGCGTACTTACGAAAAGTGTGTAGCTTTAAGAGCTGTTGAAAGCACAGACGGAATGACTGCAGATTGGGTGAATTTACCATATGAGTTTTTGCAAAAAACCTCAAATGAAATTATAAATAAAGTTAAAGGTGTAAATAGAGTTGTATATGATATAAGCTCTAAACCACCAGCAACAATTGAATGGGAATAGAATTAGTGACTTATGTGCTAAATTTGTTTCCAAGAATAGGATTGTTAAAACAGAATAGATGAAACACATTTTAACCATTATATTAATTACTTTCACTATAACTCTTAGTGCTCAAAATTATAAAGAGCACAAAGTGAAAACGGGTGAGACTATTGAAAGTATTGCTAAGAAATATTTAGTAACACCCTTTGATATTTATGCCTTAAATCCTGATGCAAAGTCAAAAATTCAACCCAATACGGTTTTAATTATTCCTAATTCTAAAATTAAAAACACTCCTATTGAAGAGGAGGTTCGAGAACTTATTGGGTATAAAAAGCATAAAGTAAAACGTAAAGAAACCTTATATGGTTTAGCTCAAAAATACAGCGTTACTGAGGATGAAATTAAGAAAGCAAATCGCTCTTTGTATTCTGAAAACCTTAAAAAAGGAGATAAAATCAGAATTCCGAAATACAGAACAGTTATATCTAAGCAGACGCTAAATAATACAGTTAAAAAATATAAAGTTGAACCTAAAGAAGGGAAGTGGAGAATTGCTTACAAATTCGGTATTACAGTTGCTGAGTTAGAAGATCTAAACCCAGGAATGAACGACGTTATTCAGCCAGGAGACGAGCTTAATGTGCCTAATATTTCGGATAAGGAAGAAAAGCTTATCGAATCTGCTTACAACTATTATGAAGTTTTACCAAAGGAAGGTTTTTACAGACTAAAAGTAAAATTAGGATTATCACAAGAGGAATTAGAGGAATTAAATCCTGAGCTAAAAGAAACAGATTTAAAAGTAGGAGCAGTTTTAAAAATACCTTCAAATATTAATGTTGCTGGTAGTTTAATCAATGTAGAAGTTACAAATTTAGAAAGTAACTTAAAGAATTTTAAGACAAAAAAATTGGCTTTAATGATGCCATATCAATTAAACAGAATTGATGTGGATTCCATAAATGAGACTAAGGACATGATTAAAAACAGCAGGAGATTATCTATTGTTTTAGATTTTCATATTGGCTTAATAATGGCTTTAGATTCTGCAAAACAATTGGGTATTTCAACAGATTTAAAGGTTTTAGACACACGTTACCAAGTATCTACTATAGGTAAATTATTAGGGGATAATGATTTTTCAGATTACGATGCTGTTATTGGTCCATTAGAAGAAGAAAGTTTTAATCGGGTAGCATTAGCACTAAAAGGAGATAGAGTGCCAGTGATTGCTGCAATGAATAAGCCTAAAGAGGTTTATAGTAATGTGTTTCAGACTATTCCAGAGGATAAGTTATTACGAAAAACAATGATCGATTTTGTAAAAGCCGATAGCTTAAAATCTAAAGTTGTTATTATTTCAGATCAGGCACATAGTGCTTCTAGTAGAGCTTTAAAAGATGAGTTTGCAAATGCAAAATTGATATTTTCGAGAAAGGATGAGAAGAACCCTAAGGATGCTTTCTTTATATATCCAACAGATTTAGAAAACGTGTTTGCAGCTGGTAAAACCATTGTGTTTTTAGAAACAAGCAGTAATTCATTTGCGTCTAGTGTTATTAGTCTGCTTAATGGCTTAATTGTTGACGAAACCGAAATTGTATTAGCAACTTTAGATAAGAATAAAGCCTTTGAAGGTAAAGATATAGATAACAATAATTTATCTAACCTCAAATTTCATTACCCATCAGTAAACAAAGATTTTGATGAAAGTAAGTCGAATGCTTTTGTTAGAGCATACAGAAAAGAATATGGTGTATCTCCGAGCAAATATGTAGCTCGTGGTTTTGACATTACTTTAGATATTTTAATGCGTCTCGCATCTGAAGATAATTTATACGAAGCGTCTAGTGACGACATTGAAACAGAGTACATCGAAAATAAATTTAGATATAATAAAGCATTGTTTGGTGGTTATGTCAATAAAGCAGTTTACATCGTAAAATACGACGATTTAAGAATTGTGAAGGCTAATTAAACTTTTTACAATGTTAATAATTGCTTTGGTTACATTTTAAATTAGTGAGTGCTTATAAAAATGAAAAACGCATTATAACAAATTTACTCAAAGGCGATATTGGCTATTGTGAAACGTTTTTCTTCTACAGAAATATTTCTCATTAAGCTATAGAAAGAGTTACTATTAATAGATAATACATGCACATAAAACATCTTATATTTTGTCTTTTGTTTCTTTTTCTTGGTAAAAGCACTACCGAAGAAACCATGACATGGAACGAGTCGCGCAAATTAACTTGGGCAGACTTTAAAGCGAATCCAAATACAGATTCTGATGCAGTGGCATTAACCGCCTCTGGTATAACCTTTGGCTATTCCGTTAAAACATCTGGTCGAAGAATCATTGATTTTTCCGTAACTGTAGAAGCGCATTTTTATTCTAATAAATCATGGTATCTAAAAGATAAAGGTGATGCCTATATTCTAGGACACGAGCAATTACATTTTGATATTACTGAGCTGTACACTCGTAAATTTAGGCAGCAGTTAGAACGATTAGTAGTAAACCAAAATGTGAGAGAACAGATGCAACGCTTGCATACTTCAACTAATAAAGCTGTTAGTGAAACCCAAAAGCGTTACGATGTGCAAAGCAATCATTCCATAAATAAGGAAATGCAAAAGCAATGGGAAACGTTTATAAAAGAAGAGCTGAAAGAATTAGACAAATATAAGTCTCAATAATTTGGAAGGCAGCAAAGAAGCACTCATAGAGTTAGCACATTATAAAATGCCTTTTGGCAAATACAAAGATAGATACCTAGTAGATGTGCCCGAATACTACTATGTATGGTTTAAGCAAAAAGGATTTCCTGAAGGGAAACTTGGCAGAATGATGACACAGATGTACGAAATTAAAATGAATGGCCTTGAGGAATTGATTTATAACATTAAACGTAATTTTAAGAAGTAAAACTTTTTGGTTTCGTTTAATAGTCTATGTTAAAAAATCGTTTCAATACTTCAACAAGCTCAGTATAAGTGTTTATTATTAGGCGTTAAACGAAATTAGTTTAATTTTTTTTAGAAAGTCTAGTACTTAATTTAATCTAAGTAGATAAAAAGCAATCTTTTCTGTATCTAGAACTTATATATTTTCCTTGCAAAGGAAGAATACAACTAAAACTAGAAGTAAGCTATACAAAAGCAGTGTTTTAAAAGCTTGAAAAGGAACATATCAACAAACCTTAAACAATTACTCAATAACTCATTAAATTTTGTAATTTTGCCTGCGTTTAACAACGCAACATGACCACAACCCCTAAATATATTTTTGTAACAGGAGGAGTGTCTTCTTCCCTCGGAAAAGGCATCATAGCAGCATCTTTGGCTAAACTCTTACAGGCTCAAGGTTACAGAACAACAATTCAGAAATTAGACCCATACATCAACATCGATCCAGGTACTTTAAATCCTTACGAACATGGCGAATGTTATGTAACTGATGATGGAGCTGAAACGGATTTAGATTTAGGGCATTACGAACGTTTTTTAAACGTACCAACCTCCCAAGCGAATAATGTTACTACTGGTAGAATATATCAAAGTGTTATAGACAAAGAGCGACGCGGAGAATTTTTAGGTAAAACCGTTCAAGTAATTCCACATATTACAGACGAAATAAAACATAGAATTCAGATTTTAGGTAATTCGGGTGATTATGATATCGTTCTCACAGAAATTGGAGGAACTGTAGGCGATATTGAATCCTTGCCATATATAGAAGCAGTGCGCCAATTGCAATGGGATTTGGGAGATAACAATGCTTTGGTTATTCATTTAACATTAATTCCATACTTGTCTGCGGCAGGTGAATTAAAAACTAAGCCAACACAGCACAGTATTAAAACACTAATGGAGAGTGGAGTGCATGCAGATATTTTAGTCTGTAGAACAGAGCATGAACTGAACGATGGCTTAAAAGCAAAACTAGCACGTTTTTGTAATGTAAAAAAGGAAGCTGTAATACAGTCTATAGATGCTTCAACAATTTATGACGTCCCTAATTTAATGCTAGAAGAAGGCTTAGATAAAGTTGTTTTAGATAAGCTAAACTTAAAGAGTGATGTGCCAGATTTAAGTCGTTGGAACGAGTTTTTGAAGCGCCATAAAAACCCTAAGAGCGAAGTTGTTATTGGTTTAATTGGTAAATATGTAGAGCTACAGGATTCATATAAATCTATATTAGAAGCTTTTATTCATGCAGGTGCAGAAAATGAAGTAAAGGTAAGAGTAGAGTCTATTCATTCAGAATATTTAAACAAAAACAATATAGAGTTTAAATTAAAGCACCTAGATGGTGTTTTGGTGGCACCTGGTTTTGGTGAGCGAGGAATTGAAGGGAAAATTGAGGCAGTTAGATATGTACGTGAGCATAATATACCGTTTCTAGGAATTTGTTTAGGGATGCAAATGGCAGTTATAGAATATGCTAGAAATGTGCTTAAGCTAAAAGGAGCCAACTCTATTGAGATGGATGCCAACACTAAATTCCCAGTCATTAATCTAATGGAATCTCAAAAGAATGTTGTCAACAAAGGCGGAACAATGCGTTTGGGAGCTTGGGATTGCCAAATTAATGAAGATAGTATTGCTTATAAGGTTTATGGTAAAACCAACATAAAAGAACGTCACAGACATCGGTTTGAGTTTAATAACGATTATAAAGCACAAATTGAAGCCGCTGGTATGAAAGCTACAGGTTTAAATCCTGAAACAGGTTTAGTAGAAATTATCGAAATACCGAGTCATAATTGGTTTGTTGGTGTACAATACCACCCAGAATACAAGAGCACAGTTGCTAACCCACATCCATTATTTGTGTCGTTCGTTAGTGCAGCACTAAAATTTAAGAAAAAAAAACAATAAAATAACGTGCCACTTTGGCGCAAAATAAACTTTGGATAACTATTTGAGTTATTTAACTATTACCACATAAGACCTGTTTGATTCAGATACTGAATCAAGCTCATCATAAAAAACCTGACAGGTCTAAAACTGATAATCAATGGAAGAAAAGAAATTCGATGTTAAGTCTATAATAGGTTTCGTACTCATTTTTGGAATCTTATTATATATAATGTATCAAAACAGTCCAACACCTGAGGAGATTGAAGCTAAAAAGCAAGCAGAGCAGGTTGAGGTAGAACAAAAAGAAAGTAAACAAAATGAAGCTTTAGTAACAACATCTGAAGATTATATTAATACTAAAGTATTAGATTCTGCTCAGCAGGTAGCACTTCAAAATAAGGTAGGTTCTTTTGCTTATGCATTAACATTACCTTCTGCATCAAATAATCTAACGACTGTTAATACTGATGTTTTTGAATTAAAGTTTAATGCTAAAGGTGGTCACTTAGCTCAGGTGAAATTGAGGAATTTTGTGGACTATGATTCGGTGCCAATTTATTTGGTAAAAGATCAGAATAGTGCTTTTAATATCACATTTGGTACTTCTGATAATCGTACTTTAAATACGCAAGATTTTCCTTTTCAACCTAGCATTACTAAGAATGGAGAAAATACTGTGGTGTCGATGAAACTTAAAGTTTCTGAAACGGCATTTCTAGAATACCGTTACGAGTTAAAGCCAAATGATTACATGATTGATTTTTCAATCAAGTCTCAAGGCTTAAGCGGTGTGTTTAATACATCACAGCCTATTACTTTAGATTGGAAACAAAAAAGTATTAGACATGCAAAAAGTATAACTTACGAAAATCGCTATACAAGGTTAACGTATAGACACGATGAAGATAAGATTGATAAGTTATCTCAAATGGGAGATGATGATGAAACCGCTGATAATGTAGAATGGTTATCCTACAGGCAATTTTTCTTTAGTTCTATATTAATAGCAAATGATAGTCCTTTTAAAGATGTGGCTATGACGTCTAAAAATTTAGTAGAAGATGAAGAAATAGACACTCTTTTTACTAAAATATACACTTCAAAATTCCCACTGGCTTATAATGGAGGTGAACTTAATAAGAATTTAGGGTTGTATTATGGGCCAACAGAAGCTAAGACTCTAAAGACTTACGAAAAAGGTTTAGACGAAAGTATTCCATTTGGTTGGGGGATTTTTGGTTGGATTAATAAAGCTATTTTTATTCCATTGTTTGGTTTTCTTAGCGGATTTTTGCCTTATGGTATTGCAATTATTGTGATGACAATCTTGGTAAAAATAGTACTGTCATTTGTACAATATAAGCAGTTTTTGTCTCAGGCAAAGATGAAAATCTTAAAACCAGAATTAGACGCTGTAAGAGAAAAGTATAAGGACAATAAATTAAAAGCACAGCAAGAAACCATGGCAATACAGAGCAAAGCTGGTGCAAGTCCATTAAGTGGGTGTTTGCCAGGTTTAATGCAAATTCCTGTGTTCTATGCTTTATTTATGTTCTTCCCAACAGCTTTTGAATTAAGACAAAAAAGCTTCCTTTGGGCAGACGATTTAAGTTCTTTCGATTCTGTTTTAGATTTACCGTTTACTATTCCATTTTACGGAGACCACGTAAGTTTATTTCCAATATTAGCTGCTGTAGCAATTTTCTTTTACATGAAAATGACAACAGGACAGCAAATGGCAACGCAGCCAACACAAGAAGGGATGCCAGATATGGGTAAGATGATGAAGTATATGATTTACTTTTCACCTTTACTAATGTTAGTTTTCTTTAATAACTATGCATCTGGATTGAGTTTATATTACTTTATTTCAAACTTAATTAGTATTGGTATTATGTTAGTGATTAAAAACTATATCATTGATGAAGATAAAGTTTTAGCTAAGATTGAAGTAAGTAAGACAAAGCCCAAGAAACAAAACAAGTTTCAGAAGAAAATGTCAGATATGATGGCTCAAGCTGAGCAACAAAAGCAAGCGCAACAAAAAGGAAAGAAATAAGAATAATAATTATTAATTAAAAGCCGTTTTACTTATTGTTAAACGGTTTTTATGTTTTAACGAACAGCATAAAAAAGAATATTTTTTTTAAGCTTTAAAATTGTTTAACATATAGAAGCCTTTAATTTGTTTCCAAAAATAAATATAATGAGTAAACAAAAAATATACTTAAGTGTAATTGCTACATTAATTTTTTCTATTAGTCTTGCTCAAAAATCAGTTAACCAATACAACAAGGATGGTCAACGTCATGGTTTATGGACTAAAAATTATCACAAAACCAATCAAAAGAGATATGAAGGTGTTTTTAATCATGGTAAGGAAATAGACTCGTTTAAATATTACACTTTATCTACAGGGAAAAGTGTTTTGAGCGCAGTAAAAATATTTAATGAGAAGGATAGTTTAGCTAAAGTAACTTTTTTTGCATCCAATAAGAAAATTATTAGCCAAGGACAAATGAATGGTAAAAAGTTTATTGGGAAATGGATTTATTTTCATAAAAATTCAACTGCTAAAATGATTGTGGAGAATTTTAACGATGATGGTTTATTAGAAGGTGAGCGTTTTGTTTTTTATAAAAATGGTTTGGTTGCAGAAAAAGCGTTTTATAAAAATGGAAAATTGAATGGTGAATCTAAATGGTTCTCAGAAAAGAATATATTATTGCGATATACTAATTATAAAGATAACCTGCATCATGGTAAATCCATTAACTATGATTCAGAAGGAAATGTAACAACAGAAGGTAATTATATCGAAGATCAGAAAAAAGGCATTTGGTTATATTATAAAGCTGGTATATTAACCAGGAAGATAGATTACACTAATCAAAAAGTAATTTGGAAAAAACAATAGATTAAGGTTATTTAACGTATAGTTTTTCGGTATGGCAATCTTAGTAGGATTGCCTTTTTTATTTTGTAATTTTGCCAAGGTTTTTTCTAACAAACAATAAAGTTTGGAATAATAATTAAGTCTTTATCATTTTGAATGAATTTGTGGTTTCGAGAGAATTTCACAATTGAAATAAGTGAAATTTGTGTCGAAAATAAGAATTTAGTTTCATACTGTTCTCAATAAGAATTTTTTGAAAAAATCACTCTAAATGAAGTTCAAATAAATAGTTTAGTAAATAAATATGAAACGTGTTATAGTAGGACTTTCCGGAGGAGTAGATTCAAGCGTTGCTGCCTATATTTTAAAAGAGCAAGGTTACGATGTTATAGGTCTTTTTATGAAGAACTGGCACGATGATTCTGTAACCATATCAGATGAGTGTCCTTGGTTAGAAGATAGTAATGATGCGATGTTGGTAGCTGATAAATTGGGGATTCCTTTTCAAACCGTAGATTTAAGTATGCAATACAAAGAGCGTATTGTCGATTATATGTTTAATGAATACGAAAAAGGGCGAACTCCAAATCCGGATGTATTATGTAATCGCGAAATAAAGTTCGATGTCTTTATGGATATCGCTTTAGAATTGGGTGCAGATTTTGTTGCCACTGGTCATTATTGCAGAAAAGGAACAATTACTAAAGAGGGTAAAGAGATACATCAACTTTTGGCTGGTTCAGATAATAATAAAGATCAATCATATTTTTTGTGCCAATTATCTCAGGCACAATTGGCAAAAGCCTTATTTCCTATTGGAGAATTAACCAAACCACAAGTTAGAGAAATTGCAAAAGCCCAAAATTTAATTACTGCAGAAAAGAAAGACTCTCAAGGTTTATGTTTTATTGGTAAAGTGAGACTTCCAGAATTTCTTCAACAAAAACTTAAACCAAAAGAAGGTAATATTGTTGAAGTAGATGAATCGTTTGAAACATATAGTAGAATAACTCCTGCATTCAATTCAAAAGAAAATGAATTAGAGTTTTTATCTCAAAAGCCTGTTTATAGTTTATCTGACGGAAAAGTAGTAGGTCAGCATCAAGGTGCACATTATTTTACAAAAGGTCAGAGAAAAGGTTTGGCTGTTGGTGGCACAAAGGAACCACTTTTTGTCATTGACACTGATGTAGAAGAGAATGTGATATACACAGGACAAGGAAAAGATCATCCTGGTTTATATAGAAATGTATTGTTTGTAACCAATGAAGAATTGCATTGGGTTAGAGAAGATCTTGCTTTATCTGAAGGGGAAACCATGTCAGTCTTAGCAAGAATTCGCTATAGACAAGCCCTAGAAAAAGCAACACTTCATAAAGTAGCTTCAGGCTTGTATGTTGAGTTTAAAAATAAACAGTCTGCAATTACAGAAGGACAGTTTGTTGCTTGGTACCTAGAAGATGAATTGCTAGGTTCAGGAGTAATTTCTTAAATTGCAATAAACGGAAAGCTATGATTAGAAAATTAACCATGCTTTTATTGCTCTTTATCACAATAAACAGCTACTCCCAAGAAGATGCTTGGATTTACCTTACTGATAAACCAAATGTGTCAGCAGGTTTATCAAATCCTATTACAATACTTACTCAAAAATCAATAGATAGAAAACAGAACCATAATATCGCTATCGATGCTAGAGATGTACCTGTCAATGAAGCTTATATTTCAGAATTAAAGACCCAAACAGGTATTACAGTTTTGGCAAAATCCAAGTGGTTTAATGCGGTACATGTGAGAGGAACTGAGGTAGATATTAATGCATTAGGTGGTCTAACTTATGTAGATAGTATTGATTTTGCTGATAATGGCCTAGATACAGAATCTCGTTCTCAAGCGATTCAAGATAAAACAGATATAGAAGATGAGAATGAAATTTTTATTTATGGTGATACACAGAATCAGATAGAAATGATTAATGCAGATAATTTGCATGTTTCAGATTATACTGGAGAAGGTATAACTATTGCAGTTATGGACTCTGGCTTTCCAAATGTGAATACGATGGGAGCATTTCAGAGATTAAGAGATAATAGTGATTTGCTAAATGGCTATGATTTTGTAAATCGAAATCCCGATGTTTATGCTAGTGTAGCAAGTTCGCATGGTACAAGAGTACTAAGTGATATGGCAGGTTATATACAAGACCAGTTTGTTGGTACAGCTCCAGATGCTTCCTATTATTTATTTTTAACCGAAGATGCTGGAAGTGAAACTCCTGTAGAAGAAAGTTATTGGGTAGAAGCGGCTGAACGTGCAGATAGTTTAGGAGTGGATATGATTAATACATCTTTAGGTTATAGAGTATATGATAATTCTAATTATAACTATACACCAGCTGATATGAATGGTCAGGTGGCTTTTATTTCTAGAGGTGCTTCAATAGCCGTTGAAAAAGGAATTCTTGTCGTTGTTAGCGCTGGTAATGCAGGTGCAACAGCATGGCAAACGGTTGGTGCACCAGCAGATTCTCCAGATGTATTGTCCATTGGTGGTGTAGACGCTAATGGCGATTATGTGTCTTTTAGTTCGCAAGGTGGAGCTGCTCAAGTAGGTTATCAAAAACCAGATGTGGTTGCTAGAGCTGGTAATGCGTATGTTATAGACGAAAATAACAGCATTACTCAAAATAATGGCACCTCATTTAGTGGGCCAATTCTTTGTGGTGGCATTGCTTCTTTGTGGCAAGCGATTCCTAATGCTTCTCCAACAGAAGTGATGGATTATGTTAGGCAGTCGGCTTCTCAATATAATACTCCAGATGATTTGTTAGGTTATGGTATTCCAGATTTAGATTTAGCAAGAAGTATAGCGTTATCTATCGAAGAAAATCTGATTGAAGACTTTAGTTTTTATCCAAATCCTGCTAATGATGAATTAAATATTAAGATTCCACAAAGTACTAATTTGGTTGAATTTTTAATCTATAATCAGTTAGGGCAAAATGTGTTTAGTGGATTTGTTCAAGATGGTTTTCAAGCATTAAATGTTTCAGAATTGTCAATAGGAATATATCTATTGAAACTATCTTCATCATCAAGTTCAAAAACATTCAAATTTATAAAGCAATAAATGAAATATCCGTTATAGATTTTGAATTAACAAAGAAGAAGAAACGTCAGTCCGAGTGATTTTGAGGAACAAAAAAATTGTATCCAGAACAAATTTTAGTTGAAATTTTTATTCTCGATACAAATTTCACTCGAATTGACGAATTTTATTAAAATGTTTAATACATACAAAATCATAAAAGAATAAATGGTGAACAGAATAACAACGCTTTTCAATATAAAATATCCAATTATTCAAGCAGGAATGATTTGGAATAGTGGTTGGAGACTTGCATCAGCTGCGAGTAATTCAGGAATTTTAGGTCTTATTGGTGCTGGCTCTATGTATCCCGAAGTTTTGCGAGAGCACATACAGAAATGTAAAGTTGCTACAGATAAACCATTTGGAATTAATGTACCGATGTTATATCCTAATATCACTGAGATTATAGATATTATTGTTGAAGAAGGAGTAAAGATTGTTTTCACTTCTGCCGGAAACCCAAAAACATGGACCAAATGGTTACAAGATAAAGGCATAACAGTAGTGCATGTAGTGAGTAGTGTGAAGTTTGCTTTAAAAGCACAAGATGCAGGAGTCGATGCGATTGTTGCAGAAGGATTTGAAGCAGGTGGACATAATGGACGTGATGAAACTACCACTTTAACGTTAATTCCGATGGTGAAAGAGAAATTACAAATTCCGCTAATCGCAGCGGGAGGAATTGCCACAGGAAAAGCCATGTTAGCCTGTATGGTTTTAGGAGCTGATGGAGTACAAGTAGGAAGCCGGTTTGTAGCCAGCGAAGAATCCTCAGCACACCAAGCCTTTAAACAAGTAGTTGTAGATGCCAAAGAAGGAGATACACAACTTACTTTAAAAGAATTAGCACCAGTTAGACTTATAAAAAACAAATTCTACAACGAATTACAAGAACTCTATAAAACAGCACCAACTCCAGAGCAACTTAAAGAACTATTAGGTAGAGCAAGAGCCAAACGTGGCATGTTTGAAGGAGATTTAGACGATGGCGAATTAGAAATTGGCCAAATCGCTGGTTTAATCCATGATGTAAAATCGGTTGCTGAAATTGTTGCAGATATGGTTGGTGAGTTTGAGGAGGCGAAGCAAAATGTTAATTCACTATAATATATTTATTCAAAATCAAAACGAATAAATTAATTCGTACAACTAAAACCTAAGCACTATTTTTGCGCCATGGTTTTAAGTAACTACACCAAAGAATTTAAATACAACCTTAAACTAGCATCTCCTGTTATTTTAGGTATGCTTGGGCACACCTTTGTGAGTTTTGTAGATAATGTTATGGTTGGGCAATTGGGAGCTGCAGAATTGGCAGCAGTATCTTTAGGTAATAGTTTTATTTTTATAGCCATGTCTTTAGGAATTGGGTTTTCTACGGCAATAACACCTTTAGTAGCAGAAGCAGATTCAGAAAAAAACTTTACCAAAGGGAAATCAGTTTTTAAACATGGATTTTTTCTATGTACTGTTTTAGGTGTATTACTGTTTTTAATGTTGCTATTGGCAAAACCGTTAATGTACGTAATGGATCAGCCAGAAGAAGTGGTAGAGTTAGCCATTCCGTATTTAGATTTAGTCGCTTTTTCCTTAGTACCATTAATTATATTTCAAGCCTTTAAGCAATTTAGTGACGGACTGTCATTAACTAAATACCCAATGTATGCTACTATTGTGGCAAATATCTTAAACGTAGTTATCAATTACGTTTTAATCTTTGGCAAGTTTGGTTTTCCAGAAATGGGCATTGTTGGAGCAGCCGTAGGTACCTTAGTATCACGATTTGTGATGCTGTTTTATCTATGGTGGTTATTAGCAAAACGCGATAAATCGAAAGGTTATGTTACTAATATAAAATTCTTTAAGCTTAGTAAACAACCAATTAAAAAATTAAGCAATTTAGGTCTGCCAAGTGCCATGCAAATGTTTTTTGAGGTTGGAATTTTTACTGCAGCCATTTGGTTAAGCGGAACTTTAGGAGCAAACGCACAGGCTGCGAATCAAATTGCATTAAACTTATCATCTATGACCTTTATGGTTGCCATCGGTTTAAGTGTAGCTGCAATGATAAGAGTTGGTAATCAGAAAGGGTTAAAAGACTTTAAAGCTTTAAAGCGTATTGCAGAATCTATATTTTTAGTAGGCTTTGTTTTCGCTCTTGTGTTTGCTTTGTTCTTTGTGTTTTTTCATACTATGCTTCCCGATTTATATGTCGATTTAGACGATCCCACTAATGCACTTGATACTGCTGAGGTTGTAAAAATTGCAGCAACCTTATTATTGGCTGCGGCTGTTTTTCAGATTAGTGATAGTCTTCAAGTTATTACACTTGGTGCTTTGCGTGGACTGCAAGATGTTAAGATTCCGACAATAATAACCTTCATTTCTTATTGGGTTATTGGATTCCCTATAAGTTATTTTTTAGGTAAAGAAGAGGCTTATGGAAGTCTAGGAATTTGGTTAGGACTTTTAGCAGGATTAAGTGTCGCTGCAATTTTATTGTATTTTAGGTTTAATTATCTCACAAAGCGTTTAATTTTGCAACAAGACAAAAGTTAGAATATGGAATTACCGAAGTTCATTTTAGGTGACAATACAGATCATCCAGACGCGATTTTTATTATACATACAGAATTTCCGCGATTTATAATCAATCTTGAAAACGATGAAGTAGAGTGGTTTGAAGAGTTTGATCAGCATGACGAAAAAGAATTGGAGACTGAAACGGAAAGCTACATTCAACAAGCTACAGATTTTTACGATAGAGAAATAGAACGTTACGACAACTAATGATAGAACAACTTTTAGAATTAGATACAGAGCTTTTTTTATACCTAAATAAACTTGGGTCTTCTACTTGGGATGGATTATGGTTAGTCATCACTGATAAATTTACTTTTGTACCTTTATATGCCATTCTTTTATTTCTTATATATAAAAAATATGGATTAAAATCTTTATTGATAATGGTTATTGTAATAGCGGCTATGGTTACGTTTACAGACCAAATTACAAATGCTTTTAAACATGGTTTTATGCGACCAAGACCCTGTAGATTAGATTCACTAATCGATGAAGGTATGCGTTATATTGCAGAGCGTTGTGGACGTTATGGTTTCTTTTCTGGGCACGCATCTAATTCTATGGGAGCCGCTGTTTTCGGAGGTTTGGTTCTACGGCCTTACTTTAAGAACCTCATTATTATTCTCTTGTTTTGGAGCTTTATTGTGGCATATAGTCGCATCTATGTTGGTGTACATTATCCTCTAGATATTGTATGCGGAATGACATTTGGTGCACTTGCAGGTTTTGGATTCTATAAGTTGAATAAGTACCTACTTAAAAGGTTTATTAGTGAAACTAAAGTTTAAAAACTGCTAAAAGCATTTTTAAATTTATAAGTTGAACTAACTTCGTTCAAGAGCATAATAGCCCTTTATTTATTTTCTTGTTAGTTTGTATAGCTTATTTACCAATCTTGTTTTGTAACCTCTAGATGCCTTAGCAGAAAAGTTTAAATCGTAAGTCTCTAAAAATTCAATCTTATATAAGTTTGAAAGTGATTCTATAGTTTCAGGATTGGCCTTATTAGTTAATAAACAGAATTGTCTTTCATTCGGAATAATATAGCCTTCACTAGTTCTAATACTTGGGATTTTATCGCCATAATTATAAATCACTTCTGGAGCTATGTAATCTAAACTGTAAAGTGATAGATAATCCGAATAGCCAAAACCTATCACTTGAAAGTTTTGCGATTTTAGTTGAGACACTGGTTTATAATTCGCTTGTTCTTGAACTTGTGTTAACGGCACAGCTAAGAAGCCAATACTTAGCATAAAGGCAATAATTAAGTAGAATACTATTTTGATATTTTTTTCTTTCAGTTTTTTAAAGATGAAGACTCCTATGATGAGTAAAACAATAGAAATTAGGATGAATCGTATTAAAACAAACCCTGTTAAAAACGAAGCAAAAAAGAATCCAGAAATCCAAAAAAATAAAGCGATAACACCAATTAATCCAAATTGAAAATAAACAGGAATAGTTTCCTTTTTCGATTTCATGTTATTGAATTCCCTAATCAAATACTCAATATAAAACCCAATATTGATAGCTAAAGGAATTAATACAGGCATTAAGTAGCGTGATTTTTTTTCGGGTATAATAGATAAAAGTATCACTGCAATAATCGTCCAAAAGAAACTAAATCGATAGGCTTTTAAATTTGAAACTCTAGATTTTAGATAAGGATAAAGTAAACTAATAAAAGCTGGTACTGTCCATAAACCACTTTGAACAAAGAAACTCCAGTAATAATAAAATGGTCTAACGTTATAACTACTCCAGTTAGATGTTTCACGTTCTGCAATAGCTGTGAAAGTTTCTGGGTCTGCAACACGTACATGAAAATACCACCAACCACCTAATACAATACCGAATACTAAAAGGCTAATCAGTTTTAAAAAATGAAGTGTTCCACCTTTAAATTTATATGCAATACCATAAGCAGTAACAAATGGTAAAAACAATACATAAAGTGAAACCGGACCTTTTGATAAAACTGAACCTGCTAAAAAGAGCACAAACAGGATGCTATTTAAAATTGATGTTTTAGCATTATGAAACAACTGAAATAATTGAAATAAAGCCAATAACATAAAACCATGTGTGTAAATATCCCATGGCGCTTCAATTGTAATACCTATAATATAAAAAGATGTCAGTACAACAAACCCATTTATTAAACTATGAGATTTTGTAAGCTCTAATTTTTTAGATAAAAGATAAGTTGATATGCCAATACTTGCTAAAAAAAGTAGGGCTGGCCATCGTAATGCTAGGACTGATTTAATTCCAAAAACAAATCCGAATGCTGCTGTTATCCATGTTGGTAAAGGAGGTTTTTGGTAACGAGCTTCACCATTCATGGTGGTTAAAATCCAATTATTATCTGTCAGCATTTCTCTCGCTGAAATAAAATTTCGTGCTTCCATAATACTAACAGGAATTGCATCAATCGTAAAACCAAGCATCACAATTACAAAAAGGAACAGACTTAGTATAGGATATTTTTCTATGAGTTTAATCATTGGTTTGTCTTATTAAATAAGCATTACGTACATAAATAACTAAGCCAAATAAATGACCTATAAAAAGTACAGGATCTTTTCTAATGATGGCATAACTCAAAATCATTAAGGCTCCAATTAAACTCAAAACCCAAAATCCCATAGGTAATGTAGATTTTTTATTGCGTTCAGAATGAATCCATTGATAGACAAAACGTAATGTGAAAATGATTTGAGCCACAATACCAAGAATTAACAACCAAAGCGGAATAGCTTCATTTTTAAATAAAAGCTCAATGTCTATTTTGTTATTATTGTAATAGAACACAACAATAAGAATAGGAACTATGAATAATAAATATTGAACAACTTTCGGAAATTTTTGCCATTGCCCTTGTAATTGTAGGTTTCTGATATAGATAAAATACGTTAAACTTTGACCAAGCATAATGGCAAAATCTAATCGTAAATAGCCATAAATAAACAATAGGAAAGAAGCAACTAAGCTAAGCGTCCAAAAGGTTGTAGGTGTGATAACCTTACGTTGTTTTTCGGAAGTAACCCATTGAATGACTAGCCGAGAAGAAAATAAAATCTGAGCTAAAAAACCAATACTGTAAATTATCCAGTCTTTCAAATTATGAGTTGTGTTTGCTCGATTTTTCGACCTCGTAATTAATATATTTTCTCTTCATCCATAGATAAGCGAAGCAATCCATAAGTGGTCCTAAAAGTCGATTCCATAGTCCAAATTTTGCAGTACCTGCTATCCTAGGAAAATGTTGAACCGTTATCTGAGTAACACGTCCGTTTTGTAACATAATCATCGCAGGTAAAAAACGATGCAAACCTCTAAACATTGGAATACGTTTGGCGTATTCTGTTTTGATGACTTTTAGCGGACAACCAGTGTCATCCATACCATCATGTGTAAAAGTACGTCTAATGCCGTTCGCAATTTTAGAAGACATGTTCTTAACAAAAGAGTCTTTTCTGTTAAAGCGTACTCCCGTAACCAATTCGTTTGTGTTAATATGTTCTAAAAGAATATTGAAGTCTTCTGGCGCAGTTTGTAAATCGGAATCGATATAGCCAACCAACTCAGAGTCAACATAATCAAAGCCAGCTTTTATAGCAGCACTTAATCCTCTATTTTCTTTAAATAAAATGTATTCGAAGGCTTCGTTACGCTTACATATCGTTTCAATTAATGTTTGGCTCTTATCCTTAGAACCATCATTAACAAAAAGGATAGATGTTTGTACTGTTGCAATTTTAAGATAGTTAGAAAGTTCTGTTTCTAAACGTTCTAAATTTTCCTCTTCATTATAAACAGGAACTACAATAGTAAACTTATACATCATTCGATTGATTGCTTAGTATGTGCAAAAATATCGTTTTTGTACATTACAAGGAAAGCCTGTTGGTTTAATCCCAAAAAGGAATCAATTAGATAGGCCTAATAAATATTCAGCAGCAGCAAAAGGAGTTGTTTTACCTGCTTCAACCAATTCTATTTGAGATTTTAATTCTGCTTTAATTTTAGAGGAATTATAAAAATTGGATTTTAAGCGTTCTTCAATAGTTTGAAGTAGCCAAAATGTGTTTTGATTATTTCTATTAACTTCAAAATAATGATTTGAAGATGTTGTAGATCTATAATCTTCAATCATATCCCAAACTTCAGAAATGCCTTTTTGTTTTAAGGCGCTGCAAAGTGATACTTTTGGAGACCAACCAGATGCTTTTGAGGGATATAAGTGTAAGGCTCTATTAAATTCAACTTTAGCTAATTTAGCAGCTTTCACGTTATCACCATCTGCTTTATTGATTACAATTGCATCTGCCATTTCTATGATACCACGTTTTATACCTTGTAATTCATCACCAGCTCCAGCTAATTTTAAGAGTAAAAAGAAATCAACCATACTATGCACAGCAGTTTCACTTTGCCCAACACCAACTGTTTCAATGATAATAGTATCAAAACCTGCAGCTTCACAGAGAATAATAGATTCTCTAGTTTTTCTGGCAACACCTCCAAGAGAATCACCAGAAGGTGAAGGTCTAATAAAAGCGTTTTTGTCTTTTACCAAGTCTTCCATTCGGGTTTTATCACCTAAAATACTACCTCTACTTAAACTACTACTAGGATCTACAGCCAAGACTGCTACTTTTCTACCTAAGTCTGTTAAATAACATCCAAAAGCTTCAATAAAAGTACTTTTGCCAACTCCAGGAACACCTGTGATACCAATTCTTATAGAATTGTTAGCATAAGGCAAGCAAGCTGTGATAATATCATGTGCTTTTTTGGTATGGGTAGAATTTGTGCTTTCAACTAATGTTATCGCACGACTCAAAGCAGAAATGTTTCTAGATGTAATCCCAGAAACTAAATCTTCAATAGAAGGTTGTTTTTTACGATT
>TARA_R110002124_G_scaffold9429_8_pt1 | contig 23685 bp, 18 predicted proteins | sample TARA_R110002124 | Tara Oceans TARA_R110002124 (sample SAMEA4397445) | marine metagenome | biome: Polar Biome; feature: [SRF] surface water layer (ENVO:00010504); material: water (ENVO:00002006), including particulate matter (ENVO:01000060) such as... | depth 5 m
CCGCAGGTCCGCGTCGCCTTCACCGGCATCGCCATCTACACCTGGGACGTGGCGTTCCGGGCGGCGACGGTGGTCGGCTTCTTCGGGGCCGGCGGCATGGGCTGGTACCTCAAGCGCAGCGTGCTGCAAATCGAAACGGAACGCGTCGCGGCGATCATCCTGTCGATCATCGTCCTGGTCCTGATTTCCGAGCTTTTGTCCGCCTGGGCGCGCAACACCGTCATGAAGATGAAGTGACGGGCGCCGACATTTTGCCAATATCACCCGGCGCTCCAAGCGGCGCCATCCGATGAACGGAGAAAACAGAATGCAGAAGAATGGCCGGGCCGTCGTCTACGATGCGCCGAACGCGCCCTTTGTCGTCCGCGAATTCCCCGTGCGCGACGTCCATCCGGACGAGGTCCTGGTCCGCATCACCATGTCGACCATCTGCCGGTCCGACATCCATTCCTACCAGGGCCATCGGCCCAATCCGTGCCCAGGTATTCTGGGGCACGAGATCGTCGGCGTGATCGAACAGCTGGGGGCGGAGCGCGAGGTCGACCTGCGCGGCGACAAGCTGGCCGTGGGCGACCGGGTGACCTGGACAGAGTTCTTCCACGACGGCGATTCCTATTACGCCGATGTCCACGACATGCCGCAGAAGGCCCATGGCCTGCGCAAGTACGGCCATGACTTGGCCGAGGAAGACCCGCACTTTCTGGGCGGTTTCGCCGATTATTGCTACATCATGCCGGGCACGGGAATCCTCAAGCTGCCGGATGCAATCTCGGATGAGGAGGCGACGCCGCTCAACTGCGGGGCCGCGACCATGGTTTCCGTGACCGAGGCCGGCGAGATCGACGTCGGCGATACGGTCGTCGTCCAGGGCCTGGGCCTGTTGGGGCTGTACGGCTGCGCCATCGCCAAGGCACGCGGTGCGCGCAAGGTGATCGGCCTGGATGCGGTGCCCGACCGTCTGGACTTGGCCGCCAAGTTCGGTTGCGACGTGACCTTCGATGTATCCAAGCTGAGCGACGAACAACTGGTTGCCGCAGTGCGCGCCGAATGCCCGCCCGACGGGGCCGACGTCGGGATCGAAGTCTGTGGCCTGCCCAGTGTCATCCCGGCGGGGCTCAAGATGCTTCGGGTCGGCGGGCGCTACGTGCTGGGCGGGCTGGTCAATCCCAACGCCATGTTCACGGTCGACGGTAACGAGATCCTGCGCCGCTGGATCACCATCCGCGGGGTGCACAACTATCACCCCCGGCATCTGGTGCAGGCGCTTGATTTCGTCATGGCCAACCGCGGCCGGTTCCCGTTCAAGGATCTGGTCGATTCCAAGTTCACCTTGGATCAGCTGGACGAAGCCTTTGCCCGCGCCGCCGACCGTTCGGTCCTGCGCGCGGCGATCGTGCCCTGACCTGAACGGACGGCCTGTTCGGGGCGATCAGCCCTCGAACAGGCTGCCCGTGGGCAGCGGGACCAGAAGCACCTCGCGGAACAGATAGAAAAAGCCCAACACGATCGCCGTGCCGATCAGCGGGTAGACCAGGATGCGAAAGCGGGTCCAGGGATCGTACATGGCGATCAGGGTCAGGGCCGCGAACACGGGCAGGGCAGAACCGATGAAGCCGACCACGGGCATCGCGATGGTGCCGCCCAGCATGACGGCGACCAGCAGCATGCGCCGTGCCGACGATCCGCCTTCCGGCGCCGCACCGGCCTTGGCCCGGCCCAACAGCCACATCACGATATAGGCCAGGGATGCCGCGATCAGGACGCCCGCGAAGGTGCGCGGGAACACGGCGGAATCCGCGTCCATGTAGCTTAGAGAATCCCAGATCACCAGGCAGGCGATGCCGATCATGACCGCCGAGATAACGGCGCCGCCGGTGTCTTTCCGATCGTCAGTCTGCATGGGCCTGGTCCTTGATCTTCTTCAGCCGGGCCAGCACGAAGGGGCTCAGCAGGGTGAAAAGGGTGAATACGATGATGGCGATGGAGATCGGCCGCCCGAAGAACATGCCCATCTGGTTTTCCGTGGCCCGCCCGATGGTCCAGGCCTGCACGAAGCCTGATTCCGCGATCGGCCCCAGGATCAGGCCAAGCACGATGGGCGATGCCGTGAAGCCGAACCGTCCGATGATCCAGCCGAACCCACCCAGAACGATCATGATGATGACGTCGCTGATGTTGTTGCGGATGGCGTAGCTGCCGATGATCGTCATGAAGGCGATGGCAGGCACCAGCAGGGCCTTGGGCAGGGTGATGATGGTGCGATAGGCGTAGCGTCCGATGAACAGCCCCGTGGGCAGCATCAGGATGGTCGCCAGGATCAGGCCCCAGATGAAGGTGTAGACGATCTCGCCCTGGTTGGCGAACAGGCTGGGCCCGGTGCGCACACCCTGAACCAGGAGGGCGCCCAGGATCACCGCATCCGGCGGCGTGCCGGGAATGCCCAGCACCAGGGTCGGGATGAAGCCGCCGCCGACGGTGGCGTTGTTGGCGGATTCAGAGGCGATGATGCCGCCAGGTTCACCCTTGCCGTACTTCTGGCCCGGCTTCGCCGTGCGCTGGGCCTCGGAATAGGACACCAAGCTGGCGATGGAGCCGCCGGCGCCCGGCAGGATGCCGACCACGGTGCCGATCACGGCCGAGCGGACGGCGTTGATCTTGTCGCCCCACAGGTAGCGTACGGCCTCGCCCAGGCGGAACCCGCGCGAGCCGCTGTCGACCTTCAGGTGGTGGCCCGGCTGCGCGACCAGGTCGATCAGCACGGGAATGCAGAACAGGCCGATCAGGGCGGCGACGATCTGGATACCGCTGAGCATGGTCTGCGAGCCGAAGGTCAGGCGTACGTCGCCGGCAACCTCGGCGACCCCGATGCAGGACAAAAGCAGGCCGAGCGCGCCGCCGGCGACACCTTTGATCAAGCTGCCTTCGGACAAGGCGGCGATCAGCGAAAGACCGAAGATGGCGAGCCAGAAGTATTCAACGGGGCCGAAGGCAAGCGCCACCTTGGACAGCGGCGGGGCCAGGGTCATCAAGGCCACGGCGCCGATCAGGCCGCCGATGACGCTGGCCAGGCAGGCGATGGTGATGGCGTAGTCGCCGTCGCCTTTTTTGGCGAGCGGATAACCGTCGAAAGTGGTCGCGATGGCGGACGGCGTGCCCGGTGTGTTGAGAAGGATCGCCGAATAGGCGCCGCCGTAGATGGCGCCCGTGTAGATCGCGCCCATGAGAATCAAGGCCGACGAGGTCGGCATGGCGAAGGTGAGGGGCACCAACACAGCCACCGACATGGTCGCGGTCAGGCCCGGAATGGCGCCGATCACCGTGCCGGCGACAACGCCGAACAGGGCGAAAGCCAGATTGAGCGGCGTCAGCGCGGTGAGCAGATGCTCAAACCCTGCCATGAAACGTCTCCGTGGAAATTGAATTGGGCCGATGAACCGCCCGGGGGAGGTAAGCAGTCACGGGCCGACCTGATCGGCCGGCCCGTGACGATTTCGGCTGCTTACTTCAGCATGCCCGCTTCCTTGGCGGCGGCGGTCACGTCCTCGGCGAACCTGGCGAGGAAGTCGTCCGCCGATTTGCCGTAGGCGTAATCGACGGGGGCGAAGCCGCCTTCTTCCATCTTCTTGAGGAAGGCGGGGTCTTCGTTGACCGCCTTGATCATGGCCGTCAGCTTCTGGCGGATCGGTTCCGGGGTCGATTTCGGAACGGCGATGCCGCGATAGGCGCCGGACACGATGTCGATGCCCAGTTCCTTGAAGGTCGGCACGTCGGGGAAACGGGGATGACGTTTTTCCATGGCGACGGCCAGAAGGCGCGTCTTTTCATAGTTGGCGGCCACGGTCGTGAAGGCCATGGCGGCGGTCACCTGCTTGCCCATCAGGGCGGCGACGCTGGCCCCCGTGCCCTTGAACGGAACATAGGTGGTTTTCACGCCCGCCAGCTTGTCGAAGCGGACCTGTGCCAGATGCGGCGCCGTGCCCTTGCCCGAACCGGAGAAGATCAGCTTGCCCGGGTTTTCCTTGGCGAACTTGATCAGGTCCTGGAGCGTCTTGAAGGGGCTGTCGTCGGTCACCACGATCGCGTCGGGCGTGTAGTGGAACCAGTACAGCATGGTGATTTCGTCGGTCTTGTAGCCGACGTCTTTCTGCTGCGGCTGCAGGACGATGTGCGGCAGGTTGACGCCCATCATGGTGTAGCCGTCGCCCTTCAGGGAATTCAGGCCGGACCAGCCCACGGCGCCGCCGGCACCCGGCTTGTAGGAAATGACCAGGTCCTGGTTGAACTTGTCCTTGAAGAAGGGCTGCTGCATGCGGGCGGTGATGTCGGATTCGCCGCCGGGGCCGAAGGGAATGATGTAGCTGATGGGCTTTTCCGGGTATTCGGCCTGGGCCGGCGCGGATTGGGCGGTCATGCCGATTCCTGCGGCAAGCGCCAAGGCTGCCCCCGTCAATACGAGAGAGCGTCGGGTGGTCTTCATCGTTGTTTCCTCCTGGTGGGGTTGGTAATCGAAGTTTGGTTTTTGCTCTTGTTGTTCTTGTCGTGTCGTCGTCGGCCGGGGTCGCCGGGGCGTTGAACCCGCCGGCCGATTTGCCCGCGCCGGGCGTCTATCCCATATCCCCGACCGGGGTCGGGGACAAGTCGATTTCAAGGCTGACCACGTCGCCGCGATAAGTGATCTCGGCGACGTATATACAGGTGCCGGTACGGTCGCCGATCGTCCGGCGCACATTGGCGACAGGAGCGCCCAAGGGAAGGTCCAGGCGTTCCGCCGCTTCCTGTCCGGCGCCGTCGACGGTCAGGGTCTGGTGGACCTTGCCGATGGCGATGTCGGGCATGGCGGCCAACATGGGCACCACGATATTGGTGCGGAACTGATCGGGCGCGCGCAGGTAGATGTCGGCGGCCAGGTAGATGTCGATCAGGCAGAACGGCTGGTCATCTCGGTAATGCACGCGTTTGATGTGCTGATAGGCGGTTGCCGGTTTGCCCTCGCCATCCTGAATACGGGGTTGGCGCTCGGCGCTTTCGACCAGGATCAGTTTCGGCTGCAGGGGTTCGACCATGCGCACGAAGGAATTCCAGTCCGACGCCAGAGGCAGCCAGCGCTGTTCCCGCGGTTCGCACTCGACAAAGGTGCCGAGCCCGTGGCGGCGTTTGACAAGGCCTTCGGATTCGATAATCCCGATGGCCTGGCGCATGGTCGCGCGGGCAACGTTGAAGCGGGTGGCAAGGTCGTCGATGGCGGGAAGCTGCTGGCCCAGGGACCAAATTCCAGCCTCGATCTCGCCGCGCAGGGTGTTGGCGACCTGGGCGTAGAGCGGCATGGTGTGGCGGCGGGCGCGGGGCGGCAGCATCATTGTCGATCCGGCGTTGCGGTTACGTTGTGCTGCTAATATAGTCGTATGGACTTATGGATGTCTATCACTGAAGGAAATTTCATGGCACTGAACGATTTTCCCGCGCCATCGGCGGCGCGGCCTTTTCCCGCCGGCGCGTTGCGTCTTCGCCGCATTGACGTCTGGGCGCTGCGTGTCGCGATCCAGCGCCCCGTGGAAACCTCGTTCGGTATCATGCGTGATCGCCCGGCCGTGTTCCTGCGGGTTGAAGGCGCCGACGGCGCCTTTGGATTCGGGGAAATCTGGTGCAATTTCCCCAGCTGCGGCGCCGAACACCGAGTGCGCATGGCCGTGGATGAACTGGCGCCGTTGCTGGCCGGGCGCGACCTGGCCTCGCCCGCCGAGGCCTATGCCCTGATGTGGGAGAAAACCCGCGTGCGGGTGCTGCAAACTGGGGAACCGGGGCCCTATTCCCAGGTTATTGCCGGGATCGACATGGCGCTGTGGGATCTGGCGGCGCGCGCCGCCGGCCGGCCCCTGCGCCACTTCATCGCCGGGGATGCGGTGGATAGCGTGCCCGCCTATGCCAGCGGCATCCATATCGGCATCGCGGCGGACGTGGTGCCCGAATTCCGCGCTGCCGGGTTCCGCAATTTCAAGGTCAAGGTCGGGTTTGATACACCGGCGGACATCGCAGGCATCAAGGCTCTGAAGGCAACCCTGCAGCCGGGCGAGCGCCTGTTTTCCGACGCCAACCAGGCCTGGGACCTGGAGGCGGCCCTGAAATTTGCTCAGGGAGCGCGGGACCTGGGGCTGGACTGGCTGGAAGAACCCTTGCGCGCCGATGCGCCGGCGGGCGACTGGGCGCGGTTGGCGGCGGAGGGCGGCGTTCCGCTCGCCGCCGGGGAGAACTTCACGGGTGCGGAAGATTTCGACGCCGCCGTGGCGGCGGGATCGCTGACCTATATTCAGCCCGACATGGCGAAATGGGGCGGCGTCACCGGCTGTTTGCCCGTGGCCCAAGCCATTCTGGCGGGCGGGCGCACGTATTGTCCCCATTACCTGGGCGGCGGGATCGGGCTGCTGGCCTCGGCCAACCTGCTGGCCGCCGTCGGCGGCCCGGGGCTGCTTGAGGTCGACGCCAATCCGAACCCCCTGCGGTCCGACATTCCGGGCATGACCATGACGGACGGCCGGATCGTGCTGGGGACAGCGCCGGGCCTGGGGATCGAAGCCTTGCCCGAAACCCTGCTGCCGCAGGTCACCCTGCACCAGACCTGGGCGGCCTAGCCGCCCGGAGTTGCGGCCGGGGTTTCCTCTCACCCGGGAAAACTGATAAATACACCGGAAGATTGGAAAATAACCGGGCAGGAATTCCAGGGTCCATGACACTCAACCCCAAGGTCATTTCGTTCTTCGACGACCGCACCTTCACCATCACCCATATCGTCATGTGCCCGGAAACGGGCAGCACCGCCGTGATCGATCCCGTGCTGGATTACGACGCGGCGGCAGGGCGGACATACCGGGAAAGCGCCGAGACGGTGGTCAACCAGATCGGCCAGGACGACCTGACCGTGGAATGGGTGCTGGAAACCCATGTCCATGCCGATCACCTGACCGCCGCCCCGTTCGTCAAGGACAGCCTAGGCGGGCGCCTGGGCATCGGCGGCAAGGTCGGCCTGGTGCAATCGGCCTTCAAGAAGATCTTCAACGCGGAGGACAGCTTCGCCACCGACGGATCACAGTTCGATCATCTGTTCGCCGACGGCGAGGAATTCAAGATCGGCAACCTGACGGCGCGGGTCATGCACACGCCCGGCCATACGCCGGCCTGCGTCACCTACGTGATCGGCGATGCGGCCTTTGTCGGCGACACCCTGTTCGCGCCCGATTACGGCACGGCGCGCTGCGATTTTCCCGGCGGCGACGCGCGCCAGCTCTATAACTCGATCCAGAAGATCCTCGCCTTGCCCGACGATACCCGGATCTTCCTGTGCCATGACTACATGCCGGGCGGACGCGACGTGATCATGCATACGACCGTCGCCGAGCAAAAGGCGGCCAACCTGCATCTGAAGGACTGCAAGGACGCCGAGGCCTTCGCCGCCATGCGCAACGGCCGCGATGCGAAGCTCAACATGCCGGCGCTGATCATTCCCTCCGTGCAGGTCAACATGCGCGGCGGCGCCCTGCCGCCGGCGGAAAGCAACGGCGTTTCGTATCTGAAGACGCCGGTTAACTTGCTGTAAAAAAGCAATAAATTGAAATATCCATAAATAAGACCTTATTCATCCGTGACTTTGCTGTTGCTGCGCGCAATCATCAAAACCGCCTAACAATAAAAATAAACCGTGCTTTTGGCGGGAAGGGGGATTTCGGCTGCGGTAAAGGGGATAGGTGAATAATGAGGTTTCTAAACAACGTCAGAATTCTGACGAAAGTTTCGCTCGGCTTCGGTGTGGTCCTGGCGCTTCTTGTGGTGACCGGCATGACCGGTGGGGTGAACCTGAAAAACGGCGACACCAATTTCGCGCGTTACCGAGGCATCGCCACCGAGACCAACCTGGCGGCTCGGGTTCAGACCAGTCTTCTGGAAACCCAGTTGGAAATCCGCAAGTTCCTGAAAAGCGCGACCGAAGAGACCCTGGAAACCGTAAAGGACCGGGCGCAGCTGACCATCCAATTGAATGACCAGTTGACCAAGATGATCAAGGAACCGCAGGAAAACGCCCTGGCCCAGGAGGTCGGGCGCAATCTTTCCAACTATATCTCCGCGTTTGATGAGGTGGCGGCCCGTCAGGCACGCATTGACGATCTGGTGCAGAACAGGATCGATGTGCTCAGCCGGGAAATGCGGGCGCTTATCGCGGGCATCAAGAAAAAGACCCAGGACGCGATCGACGTTACGGGTGCCTATAACGCGTCGACGGTGCAACGCGATCTTTTGCTGATGCTTCTGAACACGGCCACATTCCTTGTTTCCAACGATCAGGAATCTTTCGATAACGCGATCAAGGAATCGGCCGCGATGAAGGCAAACCAATCCATCATGGTCGCCGACTTCCTGGAAGAAGACTGGCTCAAAATGACGGATGAGCTGGCGGCCAGGCACGAGGCGTTCATTGCCGCCCTGCAGGACGTCTATGAGCATGTGAACGCCCGCAATGCGGCGATCGAAACGCAGTTGGATACCATCGGCCCGGACGTATCCGCCCAGATGGACGAACTGAAGCTGGGCTTCAAGACGGATCAGGACCTGTTGGGGGCGGACACCAGCGACGCCATGCGCAAGGGGTTGATCACCATGGTCAGCGCCGCCGCCGTTGCCCTCGTTCTGGGGATCTCGGCCGCGTGGTTGATCGGCACGGGCATTTCCCGCCCGATCGGCGCCATCACGCGGGCCATGACGGCCCTGGCCCATGGCGACAAGACCGTCGAGATTCCGGGACGTGATCAGAAAGACGAGGTCGGCGATATGGCGCAGGCGGTCCTGGTCTTCAAAGAGAACATGATCAAGGCCGATGAGCTGGCGGCCCGCGAGCAGGAAGAGGCGGCGCAGCGCGAGGAGCGGTCGCGCCGTCTGGTCGAGTTGACCGGCAGTTTCGATTCCGACGTGACCGAATTGTTGCGCGCCCTTGGGGCCTCGGCGACGGAAATGGAGGCGACGGCCGCCACCATGTCGGAGATCGCCGGTAACACCAATACCCGTGCCGCAACGGTTGCGGGGGCCGCGGAACAGGCATCGGGCAACGTGCAGACCGTGGCGACGGCGACCGAGGAGTTGTCCAGTTCGATCCAGGAGATCGGCCGGCAGGTCAGCCAGTCGACCGAAATCGCGGGCCGTGCGGTGAATCAGGCGGCGCAGACCGACCAGCAGGTTCAGGGCCTGGCCGATGCGGCGCAGAAGATCGGCGACGTCATCAGCCTGATCGCCGATATTGCCGAGCAGACCAACCTTCTGGCCCTCAACGCGACTATTGAGGCCGCCCGCGCCGGTGATGCGGGCAAGGGCTTCGCCGTGGTCGCCAGCGAGGTCAAGAATCTGGCCAATCAGACCGCCAAGGCGACCGGTGATATCGAGCAGCAGATCGGCGCGATCCAAGCCGAGACGTTGGAGGCCGTCACGGCCATCCGATCCATCACCGATACCATCAAGTCGATGGATGAAATTGCCGCGGCCATCGCCGCCGCGGTCGAACAGCAGGGAGCCGCGACGGGTGAAATCGCGCGCAATGTCGAACAGGCCGCCGTCGGCACGCAGGAAGTCACCTCGAACATCATTCAGGTGACCGCCGCCGCCGAGGAAACCGGAACATCCGCGACCGAGGTAAAGCATGTGGCGGCCGAACTGAATCAGAAGGCAGAACTTCTGCGCAAGCAAGTGGAACGGTTTCTCACGGACGTCCGCGCGGCCTGATCGCCGATCGCACGGAATTGGGCGGAAACCGTTCCCTGGGAACGGCGCGACGGGCCCTGTTGCCGCTATCACGATGGCGATACGACTTCGGTCTGATTTGTGTTACGGTTCGCGGGCGTAACACGTATTTCGGGTGAGGTTCCATGGCCGAGTTCAAGCCTCACGGCACGCGGCTTCTGTCACTGCCTCTCAAGGAACTTAAATCTGACGACCTGCGGTCCGCCCTCGATCTGTGGCGGGGCTGGTGTGGTGATCGGGACGCGCCGGTTTGGGACGATGTCTCCCTTTCCACCTTTCCGCCCAAACTATTGCCGATGGCGACGGTGGTCGATGTCATCGACGGCGGCAAGGATTTCAAATACCGCTATTGGGGGTCGGAACTGTCGCGCCTGTTCAAGCGGGAGGAAACGGGCGTGTTGTTGTCCGAACATGTGGTCAATCAGTCGGGCCATATCCGCTTCAGCCAGTTCTGGGAGGTGGTCGTCCAGGTTCGCCCGTTGCTGTTCATGACCATCTTCGAACGGATCGAAGGCGTGATGGCGGAAAAGCTCAACCTGCGCCTGCCCGTGGTGGATGACCTGGGGGCCGTGGACAAGATCATCTCGCTCAGTGTCATGGACCGGGTTGGGATTCAGGATTTCGAGGACCTGAGCGACCATTGGCAGGCCGAGATCGCCGGCTGAGGACCGTCAGCCGCCCTTGATGGCCGGGAACACGGTGACCTCGTCGCATTCCGACAACGGTACGCCCGCGCGCCCGGCAATGGGCACGGCATCCTCGTTCAGCATGGTCATATAGGCCTCGCCGATGCCGTCGGGCAGCTTCAACTGCGTGATCAGGTCTTCCAGGCTGGCGCCGTCCGCCAGGGTGAACGTACCGACGCCGTTGCTGTCGAACCCCGGCGGGGAAAACGGATCCATGGCGATCAGCTTGACCGTGACCTTCATCATCCGGTCGCTCAGGCCAGGCCCAGGCGGCTGAGTGTCTGGGTCGTCGGCTCGCCATCGGGGGTCCAGCCGCGCAGCTCGTAATATTCCGGCAGCATCTTGGCCAATTCGGCGACATGGCCCTTGCCGGCCCCGCCCTTGGCCGGTTCGGTCAGCACCCGTTTGGGCAGGGTGTCGTCCTTGGCGGTGAAGCCGGCGGCGTTGTTGAACAGGCGTTCCAGGTTGTAGATGCGCTCCCCCAGTTCCAAAAGGCGCTCGACCGTCCAATCGCCCTCACAGGCGGCATCGATCTGGTCGGCGTAGTCGGGGGCACCCCATGCCGCCTTGGTGAAGGTGCAGAGGCCCGAGGAATCGATGGCGGCGATGTAATCCTGGCTGTCCTTGACGATCTTGGCCTTGCCGTCCGGCGTCACGCGCTGGAAATCGTCCTGGAACGGGGCGGCCTTCAAGTGACAGGCCCCCCGGTTCGAGGTCGCATAGCCCAAGGCCATGCCCTGCATGGCGCGGGGGTCGTAGCCGGGGAATTCCTGACCTTTTACGACCATGGCGAATTCAGGATGGCCGTATTTTTCGCATAGACGCAGGGCGCCCAGGCCAAGGTCCTTGCCGAAGCCCTGGGCCGTGCCCGTGACCTCGGCCGCCCAACAGAGCGCCTCCGCGTTGCCGAAGGAGAAATCGCGGCCTTCGGTCTGCTCCGTGGTGATCGCCCCTTCCATGAACAGCTCCATGGCGGCGGCGACCGTGGCGCCGAAGGAAATGGGGTCCATGCCGTGTTCGTTACAGAGGGCCGAGGCGTAGGTCGCGGCCTCCACATCCTGCACGCCGCACATGGGGCCGACGGCATAGGCGGATTCGTATTCCAGGCCGCCGGTCACGCCGGAATAACGCGCCTTGCCCTTGATGGAGAAATGGTCCGGGTCGATCTTGGCCATGCGCCCGCAGCCGATGGAGCAGGCGAAGCAGGCCTTGTTGCCCTGGTAGGGGGCCTCGCCATCGGATTTCCGCACCGTATGCTGCTTCTTCACGTTGACGTCGGCGATGTGTTCGAACTGAACCTCACGGCAGTTCAGGGTCGGCAGCGAACCGTGGGCCTGGGTCACGTCCATCATGGCCATGGTGCCGAGCCCGGAATAGCGCGCGCGGGCGGGCGAGGGGTCGAGGATTTTGCGTTTCTCGCGGGTCACGTCCAAAAATCGCTTGGGGTCGTTGACGGCGACACCCGTGGTGCCGCGCACGGCCACCGCCTTCAGCAGCTTCGATCCCATGACCGCGCCGACGCCGGAGCGGCCGGCCGCGCGGTCGCGGTCGTTCATGATACAGGCATAGCGCGACAGGCCTTCGCCCGCCCCGCCGATGGAGGCGATGCGGATCAGCGGGTCCTGATGGCGTTTCTTGATGGCGTCTTCCGTGTCCCACACGGTTTCGCCCCAGATGAAGCCCTCGGCGTCGAGCAGTTCGGCCTTGTCGTCGACCAGCATCAGGTACACCGGCTTGGCCGACTTGCCTTCGATGATGACCATGTCCCAGCCGGCCTGCTTCAATTCGCCGCCGAACTGTCCGCCCGAGTTGGAACAGGCGACGGTGCCGGTCAGCGGTCCCTTGGTGACCACGGAATAGCGCCCGCCGGTGGAGGCGCAGGTGCCGGTCAGCGGGCCGGTGACGAAGATCAATTTGTTGTCGGGGCTCAAGGGATCGACCTTGGGGTCGATTTCCTCGAACAGGTACTTGGTGCCCAGGCCACGCTGGCCCAAGTACAGCTTGACCCAGTCCATGTTCAGCGGTTCCGGGGTGCAGGTGCCCTTGGTCAGGTTCACCCGAAGCAATTTGCCATGCCAAGCCACGGTCGGTCTCCGTCATCGATGTCAGGGGCGTTGTCTTTAGGTGTAGGCAATCCGGGCACTTGTTTCCAGTGGCAAAAGCGCCGCAACGACGGTGCCGTCGCGTTAACCGCGGTAAATCGGGTGCGTCATGGCGCTGTGGGTCGTCATGGACCAATAGACCGCAGGTTGTATATGGCTAAAGTCCGGTTGTTGATCTTCCGCAATCATTGTCACATGTTGCGATGAAGTTGAGGTTTGTTTGCCAGGAAATCCACCATTTTTCGGACGTTCCCTGCGGCTTGAATGCTTCAGGACATCTTGCGGCTGGTCGTCAATGGCGCGCGACTTAATGGTCTGCTTAAGTGAATGAATTTCGGTCGACCTGCGATGCACAGGGAGCATGCATCAGCAATTAGGGTATCTGCTGCTCAATCATGACATCCCAGACAACCAAGGTTCTGACCTGGATCGCCAATTTGGTCGGCGCCTGCATGATCGCGGCGTTGATTGTGTTCGGTATTGTCGCGGTTGAAAAATTCCGCGTCGTCAATGATTACTGGCGCGAATTCAACGAGAAGTCGACGGTCACCAGTCAGTTTCTCCTGAAGTTGAAATCCGAATTCGGCTACGGCGGGTTCATCCACAATTTCAAGAACTACATCCTGCGGGGAGACGATCAATACGCCTTCTTGGTGGCCGACGATATTGTCAAGGTGCGGGCAACGCTGGCCCAACTGAGGTCGTTGCTGGTGACCGAGGAGGAAAAGGCAGCCTTGGCCAAGGTCGAGTTGGTTTTTCGTGCGTACGCCGACAATCTGGAAGCCGCGGAACGGCTTATTCAGGCCGGTCGCACCCCGACGGATGTTGATGCCGTCGTCAGGGTCGACGACAGGCCGGCGATCGAGGGGTTTGACGAAATCGCGGCATCCTTGCGCGCACGCAGCCGCATGACTGCGACCAAGACGGAAGTCGAATTGAATGCCGCCATTGATTTCCTGGCCTTGGGCGGCGTGCTGATCGGGTTCATTATCCTGATAACGATCATGGTCAATCTGTTCCTGCGACGGATCGTTTCAGATAACGCGAAAATTCAGGCCGCCGACCGGGCGAAATCCGAATTCCTTGCCAATATGAGCCATGAAATCCGCACACCCCTGAACGCCATCGTCGGGCTGTCCGGTTTGGCACTGCGCACGGATCTTACGGAACAGCAGCGCGACTACTTGGACAAAGTGCAGACCTCGTCGCATTCCCTATTGGGGATCATCAACGACATCCTCGATTTTTCCAAGATCGAGGCGGGCAAGCTTGATGTAGAGGAAATCGATTTTCAGCTCGACCGGGTGTTCGAGGATTTGTCCGACATCATGATTGCCCGGGCGTCGGACAAGCCGCTTGAAATGGCGTTCCGCATCGATCCCGACACGCCGCTCGACCTGCGTGGGGACCCATTGCGCCTGGGCCAGGTCCTGATCAACCTGACCAGCAACGCGATCAAGTTTACCGAGCACGGCGAGATCCTCGTCGAGGTCAAATTCCGGGGCCTGGAAGACGACCAGGTGCGGTTGCGGTTCGAGGTGTCCGATACCGGCATCGGCATGAATGAGGAACAGGCTGCGGGCCTGTTCCAACCGTTCAGCCAAGCGGATGAATCAACGACCCGGCGGTTCGGCGGCACAGGTCTTGGGCTTGCCATCAGCAAGACCCTGGTTGCGCTGATGGGGGGCGAGATCGGCGTACACAGCGCGCCGGGGAAGGGCAGCACGTTCTGGTTCACGGTCACGGCCAGGCGTGCGGTCGCCCCCGTTGCGCGACGCCAACCTTCGCCCGATCTGCGCGGACTGCGGGTTTTGGTCGTCGATGACAACCAGACGGCGCGGACGATTCTGACCGAAGCCCTGCAATCCATGTCGTTCGACGCGACGGCCGTTCATTCCGGCGAGGCGGCCTTGGCGGAACTGAGCCGATCCGTGACCGACGGCGACCCGGCACCTTATCGGCTGGTGCTTATGGACTGGTCGATGCCTGGGTTCGACGGCATTGAGACGATGCGGGAGATCAAGAAAATCAAGGGGCTGGCAGCCCTGCCGACCGTCATCGTCGTCACCGCGTTTGGCCGCGCGCAGGTTCGGGATACGGCCCAGGAGGTTGGGGCCGAGGCGTTCCTCGTCAAGCCGGTCAATCAATCGACACTGTTCGATACGATCATGACCATTTTCGGAAAAGAGCAGGCTGCGCCTGTAGCGGCGTTGGGCGGACGTCGGACGGGGGCACAGATCAGATTGACGGGCAAACGAATCCTGCTGGCCGAGGACAACGAAATTAACCAGCTTGTTGCGGTTGAAATCCTTCAGGCCGAGGGCATGATCGTTGACGTCGCCGGGAACGGCCGCGAGGCGCTGCAAATGGTCAAGGGGCGGCACTATGACGCTGTTCTGATGGATATTCAGATGCCGGAGATGGACGGCTTCGAAGCGACCCAACTGATCCGAGAGGACCGGCGATTTCAACGGCTTCCGATCATCGCCATGACGGCCCACGCCATGGTCGAGGAACGGGCGAAATGTCTGGCGTCGGGAATGAACGACCATGTCGCCAAGCCGATTGATCCTGATCTTCTGTTCGCGGCCCTGGCAAAATGGATCAGGCCTCCTGAACCATTGCCGGCGGTTGCCGATGAAGGGCAGAAGGTCAAACATCGGCGCGCGGAAGATATCCCGGTCATTGCGCTGCCGGATCAGGTCGCCGGGTTTGACATGGCGGCGGCGCGCACGGCGCTTGGCAATAACGAAGCCTTGTTGGCGCGTTTGTTCGCGGATTTCCTGGCCAAGTACACGAGCTACGGAGACAAGATCGGCGAAGCCCTGGCCGCCAGTGACAGGGAGACCGCGGAACGCACCGCCCATTCCTTGAAGGGGGTGAGCGGCACCCTTTGCGCCACGCGGGTATATGCGGCCGCCACCGCCGTGGACGCCGCCTTGCGCGACGATCCGGCGGGCGACGGAGCGCAGGATCTGCTGCGCGAATTGTCCGAAGCCCTTGACGAGGTCCGTCAATCGCTGTCGGCAGTGATCGGCACGAATTGATCGCCGCTTTGCGGCGGCCTAACCGGGTCAGATCAGGCGGCGGCGGATCTGGGCGTCGACCACGGCCAGGGCCGCCATGTTGACGATACCGCGCGCCGTCACGGCACTGGTCAGCACATGGGCCGGCATGTCCGTTCCGATCAGGATGGGGCCGATGGGCAGGCCGTTGTCCAGCGACTTCAAAAGGTTGAAGGCGCTGTTGGCGGCTTCGCGGTCGGGAAACACCAGTAGATTGGCCATGCCCTTGAGCCGCGAATTGGGGAACACGCGGTTGCGTACGTCCTCGTCAATGGCGGCGTCGGCCTGCATTTCGCCCTCGACCTCCAGGTCGGGGGCCTGTTCACGAACCATGCGAAGCGCGTCCCGCATCTTGCGGGCGCAGGGCGAGTCGTCGGCGCCGAAGTTGGAATGAGACAGCAGCGCGATCTTGGGCGTTTCGCCGAAGCTCTGCACGAACTCCGCCGACAGCAGGGTCATTTCCGCCAATTCCTCGGCCGAGGGATCGGCGGTCACCTGGGTGTCGACCAGGAAGAAGGTGCCCTTGGGCAGCAGCAGCACGCTGAGTGCCGAGACGTCGCGTACACCCGGGGCCTTGCCGACCACGTCCATCATATAGCGCAGGTGATAGTCGTAGCGCCCGATGACGCCACACAGCATGGCGTCGGCTTCGCCGCGTTTCAGCATGGTCGCCGCGATCACCGTGTTGTTGGTGCGCACGATCTGGCGCGCGGCCCCCGGCGACACGCCCTTGCGTTCCATCAGCGCATGATAGCTGCGCCAATAGGCTTCGTAGCGGGGGTCGTTCTCCGGATTGCAGATTTCGAAATCCTTCTCCGGCTGAATGCGCAATCCTAAGCGTTCGATGCGCATTTCGATCACGTCGGGCCGGCCGATCAGGATCGGCTTGGCGATGCCTTCGTCGACCAGAACCTGAGTCGCGCGCAGCACGCGATGGCTTTCGCCCTCGGCCAGGACCAGGCGTTTGGGGTCCTGCTTGGCCCGCTCGAAGATCGGCTTCATCAACATGCCGGAGCGGAACACGAACTGTTCCAGCTTGTCGCGGTAGGCCTCGAAATCCTCGATCGGGTGCTTGGCGACGCCCGAGTCCATGGCCGCCTTGGCGACGGCGGTGGCGACCTCGACGATCAGGCGCATGTCGAAAGGTTTGGGCAGCAGATATTCGGGGCCGAACCTGAGGTCCTCGCCCGAATAGGTGCGGGCCACGGTTTCCGAGCTTTCAGCCATGGTCAGGTCGGCGATGGCCTTGACCGCCGCCAACTTCATTTCCTCGTTGATGGTCGTCGCCCCGCAATCAAGGGCGCCGCGGAAGATGAAGGGAAAGCAGAGCACATTGTTGACCTGGTTGGGATAATCCGATCGGCCGGTGCAGATGATGGCCTGCGGGTTTGCAGCGCGCGCATCTTCGGGCAGGATTTCCGGATCCGGATTGGCCAGCGCCATGATGAACGGCCGTTCGGCCATGGTCTCGACCATTTCCTTCTTCAGGATGCCGGGGGCCGACAATCCTAAGAACACGTCGGCGCCGCGCACGGCCTCGGCCAGGGTGCGGGCATTGGTTTTGGCCGCGTATTCGGCCTTTTGGTCGGTCATCTCCTCGGTGCGGCCCTCAAACACCACGCCGACATGGTCGACCAGGGTGATGTTTTCGCGCTTCAAGCCCATGGAGACCATAAGGTTCAGGCAGGCGATCCCGGCGGCGCCGCCGCCCGTGGACACCACCTTGACCTTCGAAATGTCCTTTCCGACCACGCGCAGGCCGTTGGTCAGCGCAGCGCAGACGACGATCGCGGTGCCGTGCTGGTCGTCGTGGAACACGGGGATTCCCATACGTGCCTTCAGTTTCTGTTCCAGGATGAAACAGTCGGGCGACTTGAAATCTTCCAGATTGATGGCGCCGAAGGTCGGCTCCATGGCGGCGATGATGTCGACCAGCTTTTCCGGATCGGTTTCGTTCAGCTCGATATCGAACACGTTGATTCCGGCAAATTTCTTGAATAGGACGGCCTTGCCTTCCATTACCGGCTTGGACGCCAGGCCGCCGATGTTGCCCAGGCCCAGAACAGCGGTGCCGTTGGAGATCACGGCGACCAGATTTTGGCGGCCAGTCAGCTTGGCGACTTGTTCGGGATCTTCCTTGATGGCCAGGCAGGCAAAGGCGACGCCCGGCGAATAGGCCAGAGCCAGATCGCTCTGCGTCGCCAAGGGTTTTGTGGGGGTGATTTCCAATTTTCCGGGCACGGGCTCCGCGTGAAAACGAAGCGCCCGTTCCTTCAGGGTGTCATCCATCCCAAACCTCTTTTCTTATTCATTGCATGTTGATTGCGAGAAAGCTCTTGTAAGACTGCTCGCTGATCGGCAGAAAGACAACGAATTTCATGTTAGGGGTCCTCCCTTGAACACCGACCACCGCCTTGAGCCCAATGCCGTGCTGCCAAAGGTCATCGGTCACCGTGGTGCTGCCGGCCATGCGCCGGAAAACACCCTGTCCGGCCTGCGCAAGGCCCATGAACTGGGCGCGACCTGGGTTGAATTCGACGTCATGCTGACGGCCGAAGGCACGCCCGTCCTGATCCACGACGAAACCCTGGGGCGCACGACCGACGGTAAGGGGCGCCTGACCGATCACCGCTGGGAAGATCTGCGCGGCCTCGACGCGGGGGCCTGGTTCGGCCCGGCGTTTCGGGGGGAACGCGTGCCGTCCCTGCATCAGGCCCTGGCCGTGCTTGGGCATCTGGGGCTCGGCGCCAACGTGGAAATCAAGCCGGCCAACGATCAGGATGCGACCACGGGTGTCATCGTCGCCAAGACTCTGCAGGAAAGCTGGCCGGTGAATCTTCCGGCCCCCCTGTTGTCGAGTTTTTCCGAGAAGGCCTTGGCCGCCGCCGCCGATCAGGCGCCGGAATTTCCCCGCGCCCTTTTGGTGGGCAAGGTTCCTGGCGATTGGCAGGCACGTTGCGATTCGCTGGGGGCCACGGGGCTGCACGCCGGCGCCCGGCATCTGACCGAGAAACAGGCGCGGAGCATCATCGACGCGGGCTATACGCTTCGCGTCTATACGGTCAATGATCAGGCCTTGGCGGACCGTCTTTTCACCTGGGGTGCGGAAAGCGTGTTCAGCGATTATCCGGACAGGATAACGCCACCATGACGGCCGGCGGCTGGGTGTCGGCGGGGGCCTGCTGATGGCGATCATGTCGGCCATGCAGGGTTCCACGGCGCCGGGCCGCGCCATCGCGTTGGCGGTCGCCGGCGGCGCGCTTCTGACCATTTCCGATGCGGGGCTGAAGTATCTGGCGGGCGACTTGCCGCCGGGCCAGATCATGTTCATCCGCGGCGTCATCGCCGGGTTTGCCTTGATCATGGCGACCCTGGGCACCCGTGGGCCGGCGGCGCTCAAACCCAATAAATGGGGCCTGCATCTGGCGCGGGGCCTGATGGCGGCCGTGGCGACCTTCACCTATCTGGTCGGCATCGGCAGCCTGCCGCTGGCCACCGCGACCTCGATCTTGTTCGCCAGCCCGATCCTGCTGACGGCCATGGCGCCGGTGTTCATCGGCGAAAACGTCGGTTGGCGGCGCTGGTTGGCGGTCATCGTCGGGTTCATCGGCGTGCTGATCATCGTGCGGCCGGCGGGCGATGCCTTCCAGTGGGCGGCGGTGATGATCCTGCTGGCGGCGTTCGGCGAATCCGTTCGTGACCTGATCACCCGGGGGGCTTCCGGGCGCGAAACGACGCATTCCATGCTGTTCTCGATGATGGTGGTGGTCGGCCTGGCCGGTCTGTTCGTGCCGCCCTACGACTGGCCGCAGCTGTCGGGCGAACACTGGCTGATGATCATCATGGCCAGTCTGATCTGGACATCGGCCCATTTCCTTCTGATCGAGGCGTTCCAATTTGGTGAGGCCGCCTTGCTCGCCCCGTTCCGCTACTGCAACCTGTTTTTCGCGGCGATTCTGGGCTTCCTCATCTGGGGCGACCTGCCCGACTGGCTGACTTGGGCGGGCAGCGCGGTGATTATTTCCTCGGGCCTGTACATTCTGCACCGCGAGGTTCTGCGCAAGGCCCCGGTGATGGCTGCCGATCCGGTGCACGACACAGCGGCGGATGAGGACGGGACGGCGCCGCGATGAACATCATCTTCCTTGCCATCGTCGCCGTTGCCTTCGTCATGGGGGCCGTGCGTCAGGTCGTCTGGGACGGCATCGGCGAAGCACCCATGGCGTTGCTCGGCAAGGCCATGATCGACGCCGCCGGCGGCGCGGTGACCCTTGCCATCGGTTTGGTCGGCGTGATGGCCCTGTTCCTAGGATTGATGAAGGTGGCGGAGGAGGGCGGCCTGCTGCGCATCATCGCCAAGGTCCTGCGCCCGCTCATGGTGCGCCTGTTTCCCGAGGTGCCGGCTGACCATCCGGCCATGGGCTCGATGATCCTCAACATGTCGGCCAACGCGCTTGGCCTCGGCAATGCGGCGACGCCGTTCGGCATCCGCGCCATGCAGCAATTGGATGAACTCAATCCCCATAAGGGGACGGCGACCAACGCCATGGCCTTGTTCCTGGCGATCAATACGTCGTCGGTTACGCTGCTGCCGACGGGGGTCATCGCGCTGCGCGCCGCTGCCGGGTCCACGGATCCGGCCGGGATCGTGCCGACGACCTTGTTCGCGACCATCTGTTCGACCGCCATTGCCATTATCATGGCTAAACTTTTGGCCCCTTATTTCGCGGTGTCGGCCACCGCCGGGGATGGGGGGGAGGCCTCCGCACCGACAGAGGAATCGGTGCTGGAGGCGACGGAAGACATGGGCGGCGCCGGGTCGGACGCCTATCCCCTGTGGGTGTCGGTCACGGCGCTGATGACGGTCGGCGCCCTGGTGCCGCTGACCGTCGTCTATGGACGCGAGATTGCGCCCTGGATCATCCCCGGCCTGATGGTGGCGCTGCTGGGCTTCGGTGCGGCCAAGCGGGTTCCGGTTTATGAATGCTTCGTCGAAGGGGCCAAGGACGGCTTCAACGTGGCGCTGCGCATCATCCCCTACCTGGTGGCGATCCTGACCGCTGTCGCCATGTTCCGGGCCTCCGGCGCCATGGACGCGGTCGTGGGGCCGCTCGGTGGCCTCACCGAAATGATCGGGTTGCCGGCGGAAGCCCTGCCCATGGCCCTGTTGCGTCCGTTGTCGGGGTCGGGTGCCTACGGTGTGTTGGCCTCGATTATCCAGGACCCGGCCCATGGCCCGGACAGTCTTGTCGGTTATTTGGTGTCGACCTTCCAGGGGTCGACGGAAACCACCTTCTACGTCCTGGCCGTCTATTTCGGCGCGGTCGGCATCCGCCGCATCCGCCATGCCTTGTTCGCGGCCCTCGTGGCCGATGTGGTGGGCATCGGCGCCGCCGTGTTCATCGTCAATCAACTCTACGGTTAGCGGAATACGCCGAACCCAACGAAGGGTCCCGACCATGCCTCTCATGACTGCCGTCCAAGGTTCCAGTGCGCCCGGTCGCGCGATTTTGGCGATGATCGGGGGTGGTCTTCTGGTCACTGGCAACGACGCGGCCATGAAGTGGCTGGTGTCGGGATATCCCGTGGGGCAACTTCTGTTCATCCGCGGCATGTTCGCCTTCGTCGCTATCGCCTTTTTCGTGCGCTTCTATGGCGGGCTTTCCAGCCTGCGGATCATCAATCCCCGGTTCCACGTGATGCGCGGCCTGTTGGTCGTGTTCGGCACCGTTGTTTTCATCACCGGCCTGGGCCACCTGACCCTCGCCGACGCAATCGCGGTGGTCTATGCAGGACCGATGTTCGTGACGGCGCTGGCGCCGCTTCTGATCGGCGAGGCCGTGGGCTGGCGGCGTTGGCTGGCGGTCATGGGTGGATTTATCGGCGTGATGATCATCATCCGGCCGGGGACCGAGGCCATGCAATGGGCCGTGATCTTTCCCTTGGCGGCGGCCCTGGCGGGGGCGCTGCGCGACCTGATTACCCGTAGCGCCGCGGCGACGGAACATTCCAATGCGTTGCTGGCGACCAGCACGGCGGCGGCCACGGTCGCGGGGCTGTGCACCTTGCCGTTCGGCTGGATGCCGGTTCCCTTGGAGGATCTGGCACTGATGGCCCTATCCGGCCTGCTGCTGGGCTCCGCGCATTTCCTGATGATCGAAAGCTTCCGCTATGGCGAGGCCGGACTGGTCGTGCCGTTCAAATACCTCAACATGGTTTTCGCCGTGACCCTGGGATTTGTTCTGTGGGGCGACCTGCCCGATGCCTGGACCTGGACGGGGTCGGGTGTGCTGATCACGAGCGGGCTTTATATCCTGCACCGCGAACGCATCCGCCATCGGACCCCGACACTGCCGTCGGATGCCCATGGCGCCGGGCCGGCCGGGCGGCGGCCCGACTAAGACTCTAATTACTTCGTGGGTGCCGTGGGGGCGACGTCGACCGGCGATCCCGCGGGCAGGCCGCCGGAGAAGGTCGGCGCCGCCGGCTTGGTGACGTCCGCCGGCAAAGCCTGCTTCAGGGCGTCGCGGGCGACGATCGCCTTCTGGTCGCCGTTTTCGGCCGCCGCGCTGATCCACTTGTAGGCCAGCCGGTCATCCTTGGGCACGCCCTGGCCGTTGTAATAGAGGATGCCCAGATTGTACTGGGCGGCGGCATTGTTTTTCTCTGCCGAACGGCCGAACCATTCCGCCGCCTTGGCATAGTCCTTGGCGACGCCGGTGCCGTTGTAATGCATGACGCCGATGGAATACTGCGCCCCCGGGTGGCCGCCGATGGCGGCCTGGGCGAACAGCTTGGCGGCCTCTGCCTTTTGCTCCTGGGTCTTGGCGTCGGCGAACAGGGACAGGGCACGCTTGTAGGTCAAATCGGCAGTGGCTTCGCGTTCCTCGGCCGATGCCGGCGGGGCCTCGACCGGTGCAGCGGGCTCGGGCGTGGCGGCGATCTCCGTGGCCGGGGGGGCCGGTTCCGGCTTGGCTTCCTCGGCGGGCGGATTGGCCAGTGCCAGGGGTTTGTCCGTCGCGGCGGGCGGCGGCGGTGCGGGCGGCGCCATGGGTTTCTCGGGCTGGGGGGCCTCGGCCATGGGTTTTTCCTCGGCCGGCGGCGGCGCGATTGACGGTTCCTGGGACATCGCCTCGGCGGGCTTATCCATCATCGCGGGGGCGTCCGACGCGGCGACGGCCTGTTCGCCGCCTTCGCGCTGAAGGTCCGGCGGCAGTTTATCTTCGGCCACCTTGGCCTCGCCGGCCGGTTCCTTCGGGTCGTCGGGATGGGCCATGGGCTCCATCTGGGTGACGTGGCGGACCGGCGGCAGGTTCTGCGTGTACTGGGCGGTCAGGTCCAGGTCGAAGCGGTCACGCAGGTCCCACCAGATCGACCGCGCGGTGAAAGCCAGATCGTCGCCGCTGAAATCAGCCTTGTCCTTGATGGCGCCCTTCAGATCCATGACCTTGGCAACCTGCGTGTCCGGCACGCCGGCGCTGCGCAGCTGCGTGGCGAAGGCGTCATCGTCGTAGAACACGGCAAGCGCGATCCCCGCGCCGGCCGCGACGATCAACAGCAGAATGAAACCTGTAAACAGTTGCCCTAAGGGGCCTCTGCGCTTCGCCATGCGGCGAGCCCTCCTTCGCCGAAGCACCTAATCAATTTAATCTAATGTGTTTTTCCGCTTCGTGGAACCCGCCAATAGGCATAGTCCGGTCGTGCCCCATGCGGATACGCAACGGCCGGGCTTGTGCATCAGGGATTTCCTTTCTCCCGGGCCTCGGCCTGGGCCCGCAGGCCCGATAGGGTTGCGGTCGGCGTAATCGCTTCCGGATCGGTGCGCAGTTCGATCAAAGCAGGCGAATCGGCGGCTTTGGCGCGGGCAAAGGCGTCGGCGAACTGGGCCGTTTCCGTGACCACTTCGCCGGTGGCGCCGTAGGCCTTGGCCAGGGCCGCGAAATCCGGATTGACCAGCTGCGTGCCCGACACCCGACTGGGATACTCCCGCTCCTGATGCATGCGGATGGTGCCGTACATGCCGTTGTTGACGACGATGAAGATGACGTTGGCGCCGTA
>TARA_R110002124_G_scaffold287349_1_pt1 | contig 23619 bp, 26 predicted proteins | sample TARA_R110002124 | Tara Oceans TARA_R110002124 (sample SAMEA4397445) | marine metagenome | biome: Polar Biome; feature: [SRF] surface water layer (ENVO:00010504); material: water (ENVO:00002006), including particulate matter (ENVO:01000060) such as... | depth 5 m
TTTAAAACGATAAGACAGCTTCGGCAACTATCGAAGACCAAAAAAAATACATAACTAAAAAACCCTGCTTAATTACAAGCAGGGTTTTTTTGTATTTGCATTGTATTCCTTATATCTAGAAATTAAATCCGAAGCTAAATGTAACATGACTGTTAACTGTTGTGACATCTGCGCTACTGGTCAAACCAATATCATAAAGTCGTTGTTGTCTATCTTGTTCAGATCGAGCATAAGCGAGATCAAAGTTATATCTTCCGAAGTTATACCCTAACCCCAAAGAAAACCCATTTAAATCGCCTATAATATTTTCATTTTGATACGGACTTTCTTCAAATCTATATCCGCCACGAAGACTAAGCTGATTAATTCGGTATTCTCCACCCAATCTAAAAGTAGAAGCACCCTTAAGACTGTTTTCTATAGAAGTGTTCGTAGTAGTAAAAAAGAAATCATCGTCGTAACCAAATTCGATGTTAGAGTAATCTTTGTAGGAATAATCGAAACTTATAAGCCCCTTTTTTCCGAAGATATAAGCAGTACTAGCCGCAATTTTCCCGGGGGTTCTGAGGTTGTAATCTTCATAGACATTGATAACTAAAGGATTAATTATTTCAGTAATTGAATTGCCGTTATCAGTTCTTCTTGTTTCAAGAAATTGTGTTGTTTCTTCCGAAATTTGATACCATGTAGGAGTGTCGAATGTTAGACCTAATCTAAAACTTTCAGTTATTTTTGCAATACCTCCAAACTGTGCTGAAAAACCAGATCCCAACACCGATAAGTTGTTTTCAAAACCAACTCGGTTTACGATACTTCCCGGATTGTTGTTGGCTTCGAATAAATATGAAGTTTGATCGTAATCTATCGCATGTGAATTCAGATTTATTCCGAAGTAAAAATTATTTTGAATTTGAGAAGCGAAATTAATAGTGAATTTCCCATTATAACCCGTTGATAAATAAGCGTATTCTTGATCAAAAGAACCCGGAGCAATGTTAGATGTATATTGGGTGTTTGAAGGGTCACTGTCCACCGGATCGAATATAAACCCTTGATAGCCTAAAAACGCATTTTGAGCTGCAGTGCCTTGTGTTTCCCCTAAATAGGAATACAAACTTGATATCGATTCTCCACCTTGTAATTGGAGTAATTCTAATGGAATTCCCTGTGCTTGTGCCAGAAAGAATTCAGAAATTGAATTGTTCCCGGTGCCCTTTATAAATAATTCGTCATCAAAATTACGGGTTGCATCATAGTTAATTCCAAGTGTAAACTTTGTAAATGCCGAATCTTCGTTAGGGTTTTCAAAAACGAATACCCCACCTGCCTGATTTAGTGCTAGGTCTGTATCTATACTATTGGTAACGTTATTAAAATAGGTAGCATCGTTGTCTCTGTCAATTACAGATAAAGTTACTACTGCGCTCGAGTTTAGAAAAACAGCACTTCCCGCCGGGTTAATGCCCACGGCAGACATATCGCCACCAAGGGCTCCAAATGCACCGCTCATAGCGCTAAATCTGGCAGTTCCATTAAGATCCGATTCAGAATAACGGAGTCCATCGGTAATGTTTTGAGCATTCATAGCGGTCAATGAAATGACTGTTATGAGTAAGAATAGTATTCTTTTCATAATAAATTAAGTGTAAAAAATTTGAAAAAATATTAACGTCCACCACCTCTACGTCCGCCGCCACTTCTAGACGAGCCACTAGAACGTGATCCGCCGGAAGAACTTCTAACCGATCCGGAACTTCGCGAGCTTGATGATGGTCTTGAAATAGTCCTTGTGCTTCTCGAGGTATTGTTTCTTACCGAATTGTTCCTGCTTCGAGAGCTGTTGCTATTTCTAATTGTTCTGCTGCTATTGTTGCTGGGTCTTGTGGTTTGAGTGTTTCTTCTTACGGTATTAGTATTATTTCGATACACCGTGTTCGATCTTCTGGCGTTAGTATTATTTGCTCTTCTCGCTGTTTCTGATCTTGAATAAGAACTTCTTCTGCTGTCTAGAGTGCTTCGGCCTGTACGTAGTGCTGTTCTGCCCGGACTGTAACCAACATTTCTTCTTCCTCTGTTATAAGCAATACTATGTCCGTATCCATTATAATAGTACGGATTGTAGTATGGGTTATTAATTCCATTGTAATACCCGTAATTATAAGGGTACCCGTAACAGAATCCTCCATAATAAGGGTAACCCCAGCCGTACCCTATACCAACATAAGGACCATATCCGTACCAGTAATTGGTGTATCCCCATCCGGCTCCGTACCACCAGAATGGTCTGTGCCAGTATCCATAATTGTACCCATTGTTGTAAATGTTAACGGTAACTTCCCCGGAATTGCTTCCCCAGGCCCCATATCCTTCTGTGTATTCTGCTTCTTGGATAATTATATTACCGTCTGCATCCAGGGTGTCTGTGGTTTTATACGCTTCAATATCTGTGAAAATGGCACCATCTTCAGGTAGATCGGAATAAGCGCCTTCTTTCGATTTGAAATACTGACCGTAATAGGTCTTCTCTTCGGCGTTATAATCGTCTTCGGCAACCGACGTTCTTTGTTCTGACGTGTAAATACCATCTGTATCTCCATAGCCATTATTACTGTGTGATCCGCAGGCAGTAAGAAGGATCGCAAAGACCCCTGATAACGCTACAAATATTCTTTTTCTTGTGATGGTGTTTAAGGTGTACATAACTACAATTTTTAATTGTTGAACATTATAAATTTAGTTAGTTTTGCCGAGAACTACTAATTATTAACAAAGTCACAACATTTGTGCCAAAATACGACATATGGCTAAGAATTTAACTACTAGGAGCGAGGATTATTCGAAATGGTACAATGAGTTGGTAATTAAAGCTGACTTAGCGGAAAATTCGGGAGTACGCGGATGTATGGTGATAAAACCCTATGGATTTGCCATATGGGAGAAAATGCAAGCCGAATTGGATAGGATGTTTAAAGAAACGGGACATCAAAACGCCTATTTTCCTTTGTTTATTCCTAAATCCTATTTTTCAAAGGAAGCAAGTCATGTTGACGGCTTTGCTAAAGAGTGTGCCGTTGTGACGCATTATAGATTGAAAAATGCTGAAGACGGGAGCGGCATTGTAGTAGATCCGGATGCAAAATTAGAAGAAGAACTCATTGTTCGACCTACTTCGGAAACAATTATCTGGGATACGTATAGAAAATGGATCCAATCTTATCGGGATCTTCCTTTATTAATAAACCAATGGGCAAACGTAGTACGATGGGAAATGAGAACGCGATTGTTTTTAAGAACAGCCGAGTTTTTATGGCAGGAAGGGCATACGGCGCATGCTACCGAACGAGAAGCCATTGAGGAAGCCGAACAAATGATGAACGTTTATGCAGATTTTGTAGAGAATTTCATGGCAGTTCCGGTGATAAAAGGTACTAAAACCGAAAGTGAACGCTTTGCAGGAGCTCTTGAGACATATTGTATAGAAGCCTTAATGCAGGACGGAAAGGCTTTACAAGCAGGTACTTCCCATTTTTTAGGACAGAATTTCGCCAAGGCTTTTGATGTAAAATTTGCTAATAAGGAAGGCAAACAAGATTATGTATGGGCGACTTCATGGGGAGTTTCTACGCGCTTAATGGGAGCACTCGTTATGACGCATAGTGACGATAACGGATTAGTTTTACCTCCAAATCTTGCACCGGATCAGGTAGTGATCGTGCCAATCTATAGAAATGATGAGCAGTTTGACGCAGTTAGCGAAGCTGCTAATGAATTAATGAAAGAACTTCGCGCTAAAGGCTTAAGAGTTAAATACGATAATCGCGATACTCAAAAACCGGGATGGAAGTTTAATGAATATGAATTAAAAGGGGTTCCTGTTCGTATTGCCATTGGACCTAAAGATCTGGAAAATGGTACTTTCGAAGTAGCCCGAAGAGATACTTTATCAAAAGAAGTGCTATCAAAAGAGGTAATCGTTGAAAAAGTTGTTGGCCTAATGGATGAAATTCAGAAAAATTTATTTAAGAAAGCATCAGATCATAGGTTAAACCATACTACAACCGTTGAAACGTACGACGAATTTAAAAAAGTTTTAGAATCGAAAGGCGGTTTTATTTCGGCACATTGGGATGGTAGTATCGAAACCGAAGAAAAGATTAAAAATGAAACCAAAGCAACCATACGCTGTATACCAATTGAAGGAGAAACCGAAAGCGGAAGCTGTATGGTAACAGGTAAACCGTCTGTAAAAAGAGTTCTTTTTGCTAAGGCGTATTAAAATTTTTAAAAAAAGTTTGTTTGGATTTGTGGCATTCAAAAATAGTTGTATTTTTGCACCCGCCTGAGAGACATAATTTATAATATTAATGTCGGGCAGGTCCGAATTGAAAAATAAATGGTCCGTTCGTCTAGGGGTTAGGACGCCAGGTTTTCATCCTGGTAACAGGGGTTCGATTCCCCTACGGACTACAAAGAATAGAATTTAATAAATAGAAAATGGCGAATCATAAGTCAGCATTAAAGAGAATTAGAAATAGCGAAACTAAGCGTTTACGCAACCGTTACCAACATAAAACGGCTCGTAATGCTATGAAGAAGTTCAAAGAACTTACGAGCAAGAAAGAAGCTGAAGAAATGTTTCCGGAAGTTGTTTCTATGATCGACAAGTTAGCGAAGAAGAATATCATTCATGATAATAAAGCAGCTAACTTAAAATCTAATATGGCAAAGCACGTAGCGGCGTTGTAAGAGTTTTTCAATCGCATTGATATAAAACTCCTTCAGTTTTCTGAAGGAGTTTTTTTGTTATTAGAACTCCGGAGTTCCTATTCGTATAATTCAATTTCCAGATTATCCAGGAAAACAGAGCATTCCGAAGTGCTTTGTAAATAGAAGTGTACTTTGATCGCCTGAGTTTCCAACGGAACACAAATCGCCGTTGCTTCAAAATTTTCGTATAATACCGTGTTCGTAGTACCATCTTCTATGTAATTATAATGCCTTCCGAAGCGCAAAGGCTCGTTTTGAGTATCGTACTCAATTAAATCGATCAGGATATACAAATAGCCATTAGTTAAGTTTTTCGTGATAATATCGCCTCTTACTATCAGGTTTGAACAATTCTCAAAATCTGAAATATCAAAATATTTATACCAATAACCAACAGCCTCCGGATTAGACGACCCCAGAGATGAAATACCCAACGAATTTGGAGCCGAATAAACATGTTGGTTGTCGATATAGAAAGTGTATGGTTCTTCGTTATTAGTGTCATTTTCTATTTCATATTCCCAACCCTCAGTAGTAGTGTCAAAATTTTCCTCTACTAAAGTTCCTGTATAAAACTTCTCTGTTGCCCAAGAAGGAATTGCCGAAGTTGATGCGACTAACTCGTTTAAATAATAGGTTTTTTGTTCAAGCTGGTATTTATTGTAAACTCTGTAATTAACGCAAACCTGAGAGCACATTAAAGATTTGGGGGATCCGTTTGGAAATAATTCGGAAAAATGTGCTTTATATAATAAGGCATGCCCAAGTTCGTGATAAATTAGATTTTCTCGTTCAGTATCAGACCATCTGCCCCAGCAATTATAGCTATCAATAACTTCCACTCTGGCTTCACCTGTTCCGTTAAAGTTTGGATAGCCATAAGCGCAATACTGACTACTGTTTGGAGCCGTGATTTCATCAACAAATACTACTGAAAGCGGGATGTTGCCAACATTTTGCCCTCTGTTTATCATTTCCTGAATAAAACTGTTCACATATCTTCTAAATTCGGGATGAATACTATTAGTGGGCGGACCGGGATCGTCGTCGTTGGTTTGGTGTGAGGAAGTACTGCTGGTCTCATCGTTGGAACAGCTAATGAAAGTCGGCGTACTCGAAAATATAATAAGGAGTAAAAAAACGATTCGTTTCATAGTAGAATTTTAATTCTAAAGCTATGAAATTGAATTTTCGGTGTTATCGTTTATTTAAATGAAGTGGTAAATAATAATAATTTTTATGCTTTATTCTGAAATGTCTTTAATCTAAAAAATGCTCGTATTCGGTATTTTCTAAAGCCTCCCGTACCTCTTGATAGTTAATTATTAAGTCCTCGAGTTTTTCCGGATTTTGCTTTTTAAGATCACTTGATACCTTTTCGTTGGGAAGATCAAGAAACTTAAAGAGTTTTGTCATTTCGGCTTGCTTATTGGCAGCTAACGTTTCGTACCTTATATCTACAAATTCGTGAGATCTAAAATCGGATGCTGCTTTTTCAATTAAAAATTGTGTTTGCTTAAAATCGTCGAACATCTCGTCAATAGAAACTTCAACGTTTTTAGAAGAGGTTGTTTTTTCTTTTCCCGAATTTGTCCAAACGTCTGTTTTTCCTGCGATCAATCGGGAAAGATGTACGCGTAACAAATTTTCACGTTGCAAATGAATAACTTTTATGCTTTTATCCTTCAGAAGTTGATCCCAAACTATACTATCGTCACTATCGAGAGGATGATAGTAGAAAATTTTAAAGCCAACTCGCTTTATCCACTTACGTTTTATTCCGAAGGTGTTATTCCATATCTCCATTGAAGTTTTATGGTGTAACCGAGCAAAAATTTCACCATGAGCCTCAATATTTTGGTGGGCATTTAAAAGGGAGATCAACAGATTGGAACCTGTTCGGGAACGTGTTAAAACAATGAATTTTCTATAAGACCTATGTCCGGTAAACCGACGTTTAATTTTTTTTAGGGCTTTTAGGAGTTTATTCATTGCTGTTTTTCAAAAGGCTACTTTTTAACCGAGGGTGGTACCAGGCTGCTTGCGTCACCATTATTTCTTAAAACATCTCGTACTATAGACGATGAAATATTTGAAACATTCGGTGATGCAACCAGAAATAACGTTTCAACCCCGGCAATTGAAGCATTCGTTTGAGCAATGGGTTGTTCGTAATTGTAATCGGTTGTATTTCGCAGTCCGCGTAAAATAAACTGTGCCTTTTCCTGCTGACAAAAATGTGCTGTAAGTCCGGTATAAGTTTTAACTTTTATCTTCGCTTCCCCTTCAAACGTACTTTCAATAAAGCGTTTTCGGTCTTCTAGTGAAAACATATATTTTTTGTCGGCATTGACACCAATGGCAATAATGATCTCATCAAAAACCGGGAGAGCTCTTTTGATAATATCTACGTGTCCCAAGGTTATTGGGTCAAAAGATCCGGGAAAGACGGCTCGATTCATAGATGCGAAAATATTTTTAGTGTTACTAAATTACACACTTATTTTTAATGACCTTGTTAAATTGCTTCAGAATGGTCTACTTACGTTAATTGTTCAAAGCATTCGTGACCAAGATATCGAAAAATTCGGTAAGTGTCATACCCGCATGCCTGGCTTGCTTTGGAATAATACTCTCTTTAGAGAGTCCCGGGGTTGTATTTGTCTCGATAAAGTAAGGTATTCCATTCTGTAATATAAACTCACTTCTGGTAACACCACCCATATTAAGCAGTTTGTAAATTCTAATAGCTTCTGCCTGGGCTTTTTGTAATTCTCCTTCGGAAATACGGGCAGGTGTGATCTCTTGCGATTTACCCAGATATTTTGCTTCGTAGTCGAAGAATTCGTTTTCAGAAACAATTTCGGTAGGAGCGAAGGCAATTACTTCTCCGTTCTGCTTATAAACGCCAACCGAAACTTCGGTGCCGATTAGCGCTGTCTCGATAATAATTTCCGAATCTTCTTTAAATGCTTTATCAATAGCCGGTAAAAGGTCTTCGGCAGTATTTACCTTGCTAATCCCGAAGCTTGAACCCGCTCTATTGGGTTTTACAAAACACGGAAGTCCTACGGTTTTAATGATTTCTTCGGAAGGAATCTCAGTACCCTTATTAACATAGTATGAATTCGCACATTTTACACCAAAATTCTTTAATACCGAAAGGCAATCCCGTTTGTTAAAACTTAAAGCTGCCTGATAGAATCCGGTAGTTGTTTGAGGAATATTTATTAATTCCAGATATGCCTGAAAATATCCGTCTTCTCCGGGCGTTCCGTGGATCGTATTAAAAACCACATCCGGGATTACAGTTTCTTTTCCTGTGTTAAAGCTAAAATCTGCCTTGTTGATAGGATATTTTAGACCATTTTCTGAAACATAATTCCAGCCTTCTTTTAAGATATGGATGGGGTAAATGTGGTATTTCTCTTTGTCTAAAGAATCACAGACAACTTCTCCACTCATCAGCGAAATTTTAAATTCACTGGAATATCCGCCCATAACAACAGCGATATGCTTTTTAGCCATAACAAAAACTTAAATACATCGTTTAACAAAAATATCACTAATCAATAGAAAGATACTAACTTTAGGTTTTATATTTTTGCGTATTAACACTCAACTTATGACATTTTTTAAATATCTCTTTACCAAGGCATTTTTGAAGCAATTGTTATTAGCTATCTTGGCTCTTATTGTGCTTACTTTCTTAATGTTATGGTGGTTGAGAAGTACTACGAACCACAATCAAAAAATTGAGGTTCCAAATTTAGCGAAGCTATCGTTAGACAAGGTAGAAGAACAGTTAAACGAATTAGAACTGAGATATGAAATTCTGGATTCGGCAAATTACAATCCTGAATATCCAAAATACTCGGTAATAGAACAAATCCCAAAGGCGGGTAAATTTGTAAAGGAAGATAGAAAGATTTATCTCACTCTAAATCCGTCGGGTTACAGAAAAATTGCAGTTCCGCCGGTGGTTGGGAAAACCGGCCGACAGGCAGAACCTACGCTGCTCGCGATGGGTTTTAAGATTGGAAAAGTGAGTACTCGACCGCATATTAGCGATCAAGTGTTAGAGATGCGTTATAACGGTGAGAAATTAGTTCCCGGCACCGAAATTCCAAAAACTTCAGTTATCGATCTTATTGTGGGTGATGGTTCGCTCAACAGAGTTCAAAACGAAACCGACGAATCCGGTAATTCGTCTTCAGAAACAGACGGCGATGGAGGAGCATAAGTTAGAAGGCCCTTCCGAAGAAAACGGAAATGATGATTTGTACGAACACCACAGGTTTGTGGCAGATAAGGGACAACAACCTCTACGAGTCGACAAATATTTAATGAATAAGGTGGAGAATGCTACCCGAAATAAAATTCAGAAATCGGCAAAAGACGGAAATATTTATGTAAATGATGTCGCGGTAAAATCGAGTTATAAAGTAAAACCCCTCGATGTAATTACCGTACTATTCGAGCATCCTCCCTACGAATACCTTCTCGTTCCCGAAGACATTCCTATCGATATCGTTTATGAAGATGAAACCTTATTAGTTGTAAATAAACCTGCCGGAATGGTGGTTCATCCGGGTCATGGTAATTACAGCGGAACATTGATAAACGCCCTAACATTTCATTTCGAAAATCTACCAAATAACAGCAGTGAACGTCCGGGCCTGGTTCATAGAATTGATAAGGATACGAGTGGTTTGCTGGTCATTGCAAAAACTGAACAGGCGATGACACATCTTTCAAAGCAGTTTTTTAATAAAACCACCGAAAGGGAATACATAGCCTTGGTTTGGGGTAATATCGAAGAAGACAGCGGTACAATTGAAGGGAATATTGGACGTCATCCTAAGAACAGGTTGCAGAATACCGTGTTTGAAGGCGACGACGCAGACGACAAAGGAAAACCGGCGGTAACGCATTTTACGGTGTTGGAACGATTAGGATATGTAACTCTTGTTTCTTGTAAACTGGAAACAGGAAGAACACATCAAATCAGGGTGCATTTAAAGCATATTGGGCATACTTTATTTAACGACGAAAGATACGGTGGAGATAAAATATTAAAAGGCACCACTTTTTCAAAGTATAAACAATTTGTAGATAATTGTTTTAAAGTATTGCCCAGACAGGCGTTGCATGCAAAAACGCTAGGATTTAAGCATCCTATTTCAAAAGAGATGATGCGTTTTGAAGCACCCGTACCCGAAGATATTGAACAATGTTTAGATCGTTGGCGAAATTACTCTAAGCATGTCATTGAATAAAAAAACCGCTTTCAATTTCTTGAAAACGGCCTCTTCACAATTTAAACAATTAACTAAATATTAATTTTTGATCCATTTCCCGGTAAACGTTTTGGTACCGTCAGAAATATTGATAAAATACAATCCGCTGCTAAACTTTCTGAAATTATAAGTAAGCCCTTCATTTTGCAGGATCTTTGTTTCTTCGGAAAAAACTTCCTTTCCATCAATTGAATAGATCTTTACTGATGCATTTTCCATGGCGCTGGGAAGCATTAGAGTAACCGAGCCGTCTGAAGGGTTCGGACTAATACTGATGCTCACATTACCAAGAACTTCGTTCACATCTAAAGGCACTTCTTCTACGAGTCCGTCACGGAAGTTATTTCCTTTATAGCCGTTTCTGATAATTTTATCTGCGTTGTAAGGAACATTCAGGTTGTATGAATTCACAAAAGTTGAATCTACACCTGCACCAAAAGTTAAGGTGTAAGAGTTTGAAGTAAGGTCCATCATGCCATCCCCATCAACATCGCCAAGCACTGCCGAATTTAAGAACGTAAAACCACGAGGTCTTAACGGAAATCCGTCTATTTCCCCGCTACCATCTGTAGAATAGGCGTGTAAATATCCGTTTCCATCCATATCAGTAACATTACTCGTAAAGATGATATCCAGGACATCATCATTATTGATATCTGCAATACTTAATACACCTTCGTTTCCGCCATATTTTTCAATTGGGAAGTTCGGGATATCTGTTGCGCTAGGTGTAAGTCCGAAGATCGTTGGAAGCGGATCTCCTGTTCCGCTAACACTTTTATCTCCCATAAATATCTCGTAGGTTCCGTCATTGTCGATATCTGCAACGGTTGCAGGCGAATATGTCCACTCATTTCTTGCTAAAGGCCAACCCGGATAGTAGGTTCCGTCGTGATTCATAACATAAAATGCTGCTGCATCACCGTGGTTACTCCCTACGATCTCAAGGTCTTCGTCTCCATCAAGATCTACTAAAATTGGAGATTGATACGAATATCTAACTGTTGGGTCCACAACCGGAAATCCCGTAAGCACATTTCCCTGATTATCGAAAGCGTACATTCCTGCAGAGGATGCTGCAATAACCAAATCTTTGTTCCCGTCATTATCAATATCACCAATAGATGGGGTAAAGGCAGGAGTGGCCGGTATCTCTACAGGGTAGCCTGCATTTATTGAAGTTCCGTCAATATTTAAGGCGTGTACAAAACCTTGAGTGCTTCCGGCTCTTTCACCGGCAATAATATCTAAGGTGCCGTCTCCATCTAGATCTGCGACAGCCGGCGCGTTGATCATCCAGTTATCGTTGAAGTTAAGTGGCCATCCCGGAAGATCGACTCCCTGACCGTCTGTAACATATAGCCTTCCAACAGTAGTTGGATAACCTGTGTTGATGATTATTTCCATATTACCATCGTCGTCTAGATCAACCACGGTAGGAGGTAGGAGGATAGGACCTAAAACAGTTTTTTCAAAAAGAATGTTTCCATCGCCATCCAATGCATAGAGCGTCGTGTCAATTCCGTATATAATTTCCTCAACTCCGTCGTTATTGATATCGGCTAATGTAGCTCCTCTTGAGTTTTTAATTCCCGGGTTCGCGGGTTTTCCGAAGCTAAAAAGCAAATCGACCGCCATAGAATTTTCGGCATTCGTATAAGGAGGAAGATCTACAGTTTCGGTAGTAAAAGTTCCATCTTCATTTAAGGTTGCTTTTTTTCCTGTTAATTCTTGAGCAGTTAATGCTACGGTGGTACATAAAGTTAATGCACCAAGGAGTAATTTTATTCTTTTCATTGTAGTTATTTAAGTGAATTCTAAAGCTAGAGATAATGCACTCGCAAGAATGTTAAAAAAATACTAATCCTTTGGCTTTTATTGTTAATTAAAATTTTATAGATAACCGTTAGCCCTTTTCATATCTCGCATCGTAAAAGTTAAACAGTTGGAAATAATCATATAATCTTCTTATTTTTGACGAAAAGCAAAACTATGAAGATTGTTGTTTCACCGGCAAAAACATTAGATTACAAATCGGAATTACCCACAAATCGAGCAACTCAACCCAAATTTCTTGAGCAGAGTGAAACCCTGAATGCTAAACTGGCAAGAAAATCTAAAAAAGCGATCAAGGAATTAATGCATATTAGCGATTCGCTCGCTCAATTAAATTATGAGCGATATAAAGAGTTTTCTACTCCGTTTACAAAGGATAATGCAAGACCTGCGGTATATGCTTTCGCCGGAGATGTATATACGGGCTTAGACGCCTACACGATTTCTGAAAAAAAGATCGATCTACTGCAAGACACTTTAAGAATACTCTCCGGACTATATGGAGTTTTAAGACCATTAGACCTTATTCAGCCCTACCGACTGGAAATGGGAACAAACCTTATGGTTGGAAGAAAAAAGAATCTATACGAGTTTTGGGGAGACAGCATTACTGAAACTTTAAATAGTGAATTGGAAGATGGCGAGCTCTTTCTTAATTTGGCAAGTAATGAATACTTTAAAGTAATAGATCCTAAAAAACTGAAAGTGCCTGTAATTTCTCCGGTCTTTAAAGATTTTAAGAACGGTGAACTTAAATTGATCTCTTTCTTTGCAAAAAAAGCACGAGGAAGCATGGCACGATATGTAATAGACAATAATACCAAGACACTTCGGGGAATTAAAGGATTTGATTACGATGGATATACCTACAGTGAGAAATATACTGAGAATGAAAATGAACCCGTGTTTATTCGCTAGTGTTCCTTCATACTCATCCATACCAGCCATTTATACCTGAAAATGCTACAAAACTCATTGTTGGTACATTACCACCCCCAAGATTCACTACCGGAGATTTAAAGGAAGGAGATGTCGATTTTTGCTACGGAAGCAGGGACGGACTTCTATGGCCCATTCTGGATAGGATCTTTAACCTGGATCTAAAATACGAGACTACTGCTGCTGCGATCGCCCATAGAAAACACTTTTTGAAAGCTCGTGGAATTGGGATTTGTGATATTGTTGCTTCAGCTAAAAGGGAGAAAGTAGATGCGTCAGATCTGGGGATGCAAGAAGTAGAACTTCGGAATCTTATTTCGGTACTTGAAAAGCATCATCATATTAATACTTTATTGTTTACGGGCGGAAATAGTAAAAGCGGTCCGGAGTACTTCTTCCGGAAGCAGTTAAAAGAACATCGGGTATCGCTAAAAGTAGTTTCTTCGGAAGTGCCCAGAATTCACAGTTTTGAATTGCCAAATAGCAAGCGAGTCGTGCAAACCGTCTCGCTAACAGCCCCTTCGGGTGCCGCGAACAGAGCGATTGGGAGCATTTCTGAATATAAAAAGCGCAAAGCCCAAAACCCAAATTATACGACAATCGATTTCAGAGTTGAACAGTACAAACCCTTTTTTTAAACAATAAAAGCCCTATCGCAGTTGCGATAAAGCTTTCACTTTTAATTGATGATCGAAAAAAATTATTTAGACAAAGCGTCTTTTCGTTTTTTCGGACTCAACTTAAACTTACCTTTTCTGGGTCTTAGTTTTCCGTAGGTCCCGATAATAATTTTTCCCCGTTTCGTTTTTTTATCACCTTTTCCCATTATTTCTTGTTTTGTTGTTTTTTAATGGTTTTTTCGTTGATATCAAATTTATTAGTATTCTGATTTATATTTCCCGTTGGGTTTGTCGGGTTTGTTTGTTCTGTCTTTCTTTCAAATTTCTTTTCCATGATCTTTACTTTTTTAATTCACCTTAATATAGAGTTTATAACTCGCAATATGTCTTAAAAGCTTATTAAAGTTGGGTTAAAGTTCTCTAATCGAGCTTATAAAACGGGGAATCCCGGCAATTCCGTCAGTTTTTAGCATTTTGATAAAAGCACTTCCAATAATCGCTCCATCGGTGTTTTTAGTTGCGGCTTCAAAAGTTTGAGCATTGTGAATTCCGAATCCGACGATCTGCGGATTCTTAAGTTCTAAAGTAGCTATTCTATTAAAATAATTGGTCTGTTCAGCTCCAAACCCTTGATTAGCACCGGTTGTACTCGCACTGCTTACCATATAAATAAAACCGTTAGAATTTTTATCGACCTCACGGATTCTTTCTTCGGAAGTTTGCGGAGTGATAAGGAATATATTTATCATGCCGTATTTCTCAAATATGGACTTATAGTGTTTTGTATATTCTTTTAACGGAAGATCCGGTAGAATACAACCATCGATCCCTATTTCGTTACATTTTTTGCAAAAGGCTTCCACTCCATACTGAAGAACGGGGTTAAAATATCCCATGATAATTAGCGGGATGGTTACTTTTTTCCGAATATCTTTTAATTGCTCGAAAAGTAGCTGTGTGGTCATTCCGTTTTGCAATGCCGCTGTGGAACTTGCTTGTATGGTTGGGCCATCGGCTAATGGATCACTAAAGGGGAGTCCTATTTCTACCATATCGACACCGTTTTGTTCCAACGATTCTAAAATTGACACTGTATCCTCAAGCTTGGGATAACCTGCGGTAAAGTAGATGGAGAGTAGTTTTTTGTTTTCTCGAAGTTTGTTTTTAATTCTATTCATTTTCCTGATGTTGCATTAAGGATTGAGGCATTGTTTATACTAAGCATTTGAGAAGTGTTTGAGCTCACCGAAAGTCCATTTCATTTAGTCTGGAAGCGACTTCCGACCTTAGGTAGGAAGCCTGACCCGGACCTCGCAGGTAGTCTGGGGAACGCCCTCTTACAATTTAAAATAATCAATATATGTGTTCAAATCTTTGTCGCCACGACCACTTAAATTAACCACTACGACCTCGTCTTTTTGAAACTTTCGATCTTTAAAGATCGCAAGGGCGTGGCTGGTTTCTATGGCGGGGATTATACCTTCTAATTCGCATAATTCCAGTCCGGCTTGCATAGCATCCTCATCTGTGACCGAAATAAATTCACCGCGACCGCTGGTAAACAAATGTGCGTGCATGGGTCCGACACCGGGGTAATCTAACCCTGCCGAAATTGAATAAGGCTCTGTGATCTGTCCGTCGGGCGTTTGCATTAACAGCGTCTTACTCCCATGGATGATCCCCACCTTTCCGAGCACAGAAGTAGCGGCACTTTCGCCGGTATTTATTCCTTTTCCTGCCGCTTCAACGGCGATGATCCCTACTTTCGGGTTGTCGAGAAAGTGATAATACGCTCCAGCGGCATTACTACCTCCACCTACACATGCGACCACATGATCGGGATGTTCCCGGTCTTCTTTTTCTTTTAACTGAGCTTTAATTTCTTCGGAAATCACACTTTGAAAGCGTGCGACCATATCGGGATATGGGTGCGGACCAACGACACTTCCTATGATGTAATGTGTATTTGTGGGGTTGTTGATCCAATCTCTAATCGCTTCATTGGTGGCATCTTTCAGGGTTTTACTTCCGCTGGTGGCGGGTACGACTTTTGCACCGAGCATTTTCATACGGGCAACATTTGGCGCCTGACGCGCAATATCGATTTCACCCATATAAACAATACACTCTAAACCCATAAGTGCACAAACGGTTGCAGTAGCTACGCCATGTTGCCCGGCACCGGTTTCGGCTATTATTCGCGATTTTTTAAGGCGTTTTGCCATTAAGATCTGCCCTATGGTATTGTTCACCTTATGAGCTCCGGTATGACAAAGATCTTCGCGTTTTAAGTATATTTTAGTGTTGTATTTTTCTGAAAGACGCTTTGCAAAATAAAGCGGAGTGGGGCGACCTACATATTCCTTTAATAAATGCTTAAACTCATCTCTAAAGGACGCTTCCTGCATAATGTCGAGGTATTGTTGCCTTAGTTCTTCTACATTGGGATATAGCATCTCGGGGATAAAGGCTCCGCCAAATTCTCCGTAGTATCCGTCTTTGTTCGTGTTGTAGTTCATGTTTGTTTTAATAATTGATTTTTAGGCTTCAGGATGTATGTTTAAATAAATTTTCATTCGTAAAAAGCGTTAATAAATTGATTTAACCGTATCACATTCTTTACGCCCGGAGCGTCTTCAAATCTGCTGTTAATATCTATGGCGTAAATAGGGAGATCTGCTTCTATTATGCTGTTTAAAGCGTCAATTTGCTCCATTCCAATACCTCCACTTAAAACAAAGGGTTTTTTGGATGGATAATCCTGTAGGAGGCTCCAATTAAATACTTCACCATTGCCACCTTTTTCCTTGCCTTTGGTGTCGAATAAAAACTTATCGACCCATTTTTCGTAGGGTTTTAAAAGTGAAAAGTTGAATGTGTTCCCAATACTGAATACCTTCCAGATCTCGGGATTAGTGTTGTTTTGGTTAAAAAGTGTTTTTAAGTTTTTACAGAACTCCGTCGATTCTTCTCCGTGTAACTGGATCACATCGAGCTTGTGTTCTTTGATTTTATCAAGAATGAAACTGGTAGATGCATTAACGAACACCCCAACTCTTTTAATTTTTGATGGTAACTCGGCAATTTTACCTTCAAAATTCCTTTTACTTCCCTCGTAAAAAATAAAACCCAGGTAGTCCGGTTGCAAGTTCGCAACTTGCAAGGTATTGTGTTTCATACCACAGATCTTAAGTTTCGTTTTCATAATTCTGAAATAAATTGTCCCGCACTTTCTCCGGGGTTTGTGGTTTTCATAAAAGTTTCTCCAATAAGAAAGCCCTGAAAACCATATTCTTTAAGCTCATTTATTGCAGCAGGAGAGCTTATACCGCTTTCGGAAACCTTAACAAACTGTTTTGGGATCTTTAAAGACAATCTTTTACTTGTTTCAATAGACACTGAAAATGTTTTAAGATCTCTATTGTTAACCCCGATCATATCTACGGTTGGGTGCATTGAGCGGTTGAGTTCCTCTTCATTGTGAATTTCCAGCAGGACATCGAGATGTAAACTTTTGGCGAGTTGTGAGAGTTCTTTTAGTTCTACTTCGGAAAGTACCGCGGCAATAAGTAAAATTGCATCTGCGCCATAGGCTTTTGCCTCATATATTTGATAGGGATCGATAATAAATTCCTTCCGAAGCAAAGGAAAATCTACAACCGAACGTGCTAAAAGCAGATCGTCCAGAGAACCTCCAAAATATTTAGTATCGGTTAAAACAGACATTCCACTTACACCGGCGTTTTCATAACCAACCGCCACTTCGTCGATAAGAGCAGAATCGTTGATAACCGATTTGCTGGGGGAGCGTCGTTTGTGTTCGGCGATGATCCCGGTGTCCGAATTTGAAATGGCACTTGCCAATGATGAGGTGTTACGAGAAAAATACTCCGACTTTTCCAGCAATGATATAGGAAAGGCCAGCTTTTTACTTGCTACCTCTTTACGTTTATACGCGATTATTTGATCTAGAATATCCATTTGGTCATTATTCTTAGGCGTTTAAGCTTAAAATTTGAAGTTTTTTTAGGGTTTTGAGTGCCTCACCGCTTTCTAACGATTTCCTTGCTTGGGTAAATCCGTCGGTGATAGAACATTTGCGCTGTGTGGCGATCGCCATTCCGGCATTTGCACATACTACGTTGTTTTGCGCTTCAGAACCTTTGCCGTTCAAGATTTCAATAAAGATCTTCGCAGAAGCTTCAATGGTTTTTCCTCCATAAATATCACTTTGTTCAATTTGAGGTACTCCAAAATCTGACGGATCCAAAATTGTTTCCGAAGTGTTAGAAATAACCCGCACCGCACCGGTGAGTGAAATTTCATCGTAACCATCGGTAGCATGAAGCACCGTAAAATTCTTCTCACCTTTTTGATAGAGGTATCCGTACATTCTCGCCAGTTCCAGATCGAATACTCCCACCAACTGATTTTTAGGAAAGGAGGGGTTTACCATGGGACCAAGCATATTAAAGAACGTTTTTACGCCCAGTTCGCGCCGTATTGGTGCAACATTTTTCATGGCAGGATGGAATAGGGGAGCGTGGAGCACACAAATCCCTGCTTTGTCTAAACAACGTTTTAAAAAATCTTTTTTATTACTGAATTTAATTCCGAGGTATTCCATCACATTACTGCTTCCGCTTATGGAAGAAACACCGTAATTTCCGTGTTTGCTCACAGGAACCCCGGCTCCGGCTGTGACGAAAGACGCTAGGGTAGAGATATTAAATGTATTTTTTCCATCTCCTCCTGTTCCGCAGAGATCGATGGCGTTATATTCGTCTAAATCTACCGCCAGACACAGCTCTAACAAAGCATCTCTAAAGCCTTCCAATTCTTCCAGAGAAACGCTTCGCATCATAAAAACAGTGAGAAAAGCGGCTATCTGACTCGTATTGTACTTGCCTGCCGAAATAGCGACCAAAACATCCCTAGCTTCTTTTTTTGACAACTGATCGTGATTAATAAGTTTGTTTAGTATTTCTTTCATTTTTTTCTCTTTTACTTCTGTCCCTTCGCTAGTAAAGGCAAGTTTCCGCAGCTTTAGCGTAGCACAAGTAGGCTAGTGAAGCAAGGGCTGACTCCCATTAATTTTCCACCCAATTTTTTATGATTTGTTTTCCTTTAGGGGTAAGCACACTTTCGGGGTGAAATTGCACTCCTTTAAGGTCGAATTCACGATGGCGTAGCGACATGATTTGTCCGTTCTCATCGACAGAAGTGATCTCGAGTACATCGGGAAAATCTTCTCTGGCTACTACCCAGGAATGATACCTGCCTATTTCAATTGTTTTCTCCAATCCGTTGAAGAGTGATTCGTCATCCACAATAATTTCTGCTTGGGTAGATACACCGTGAAAGACTTCGGCAAGGTTGGTAATAGAACCTCCAAAGACTTCTCCAATTGCCTGCTGACCAAGGCATACGCCCAGGATGCTTTTAGTAGCTGCGTAGGTAGTTATGAGTTGTTTTAGCAAACCGGCTTCATCGGGTATGCCGGGACCGGGAGATAGTAGTACTTTGTCGTAATTTGCCACCTCTTCCATAAAGAATTGATCGTTTCTTATGACCGTTACTTTACAATCCAGTTCTTCCAGATAGTGAACAAGGTTGTACACAAAGCTGTCGTAATTATCTATGACCAGTATTTTTTTCATTTCCTGTTGTTCTTTTTTAATTCACTCCTTACCGGATGCCAATTTCTTCTGCCAGCTCCAGTGCCTTAGTGAGCGCTCCTAGTTTGTTGTACACTTCCTGTAATTCTTTGCTGGGATCACTGTCTGAAACTACTCCTGCACCTGCCTGATAGTGTAATTCGTGATCTTTACTTACAAAGGATCTTATAATGATTGCATGATTAAAATTGCCTTTAAAATCCATAAACCCAATGGCGCCCCCATAAAATTCTCTGTTTATATTTTCATATTTTTCGAGTAATTGCAACGCCTTATGTTTTGGAGCCCCGCTAAGGGTTCCTGCCGGAAAGGTATCGGCTACAATTTGCATTGTACCTGTGTTTTCTTTTATGTTGGCGGTAACCTTACTTACCAAATGAATCACATGCGAAAAAAACTGGATCTCCCTATAGGTTTCGACCTTTACATCAGTTCCGTGTCTGCTAAGATCATTTCTGGCAAGATCTACCAACATCACATGTTCGCTGTTCTCTTTTGGGTCTATAGCGAGTTCCTTTGCGAGTTGTGAATCCTGTTCGTCATTTCCTGTTCGCTTAAACGTTCCGGCGATAGGGTGTATCTCGGCTCTATTTGAATTTACGATCAGTTGTGCTTCGGGAGAACTGCCAAAGATCTTAAACTTTCCGTAGTCAAAATAAAATAGATATGGCGACGGATTGATACTTCGTAATGCTCTGTAAACGTTAAACTCGTCGCCTGTAAATTGTTGCGAAAAGCGTTTACTGGGAACTATTTGAAACACGTCTCCGCGTTTGCAATGTTGGACGCAGGTTTTTACCAGCTCCTTAAATTCGTCGTCTTTAAGATTCGTTCTGGGTTCGTTAGAGCGTTGAAATGGATATTCGGCGAAGTTTTTGGCATTGAGAATTTGTTCTATCTCGGCAATATTGTTTTCTGCGGTAAAACAATGTGCAAAAATATAAGCTTCGTTGTTAAAGTGATTGATCGCAATGATGTTTTGATAAACCGCATAGTACATATCGGGAATACCCAACTCAGACTTCTGCTTTGAGATGGAAATATCTTCAAAATAACGAACCGAATCGTAACACATATAGCCAAACAAGCCGTTGTTTATAAATTTAAAATCGTTTTCTTCGGAAATAAAAGCACCTGCAAAACTTTCTATGATCGCGGGAACATTTGTTTCCGAAGTAATACTGAGAATATGCTCCTTTCCATTGGGAAACTGTTGGGTAATGATCTCATTCTCAATTTTAATTGAAGCAATGGGATTACAACAGATATAACTGAAACTATTGTCGTTGGCGTGATAATCGCTACTCTCCAGAAGCAAACTATTGGGAAACTTATCGCGAAGTCTGAGGTACACAGAAACCGGAGTAAGCGTATCGGCTAATAATCTTTTGGAGTATGTTTTAAGATTGTATGTCATGCTATTCCCGCAAAAGCGGATTTCATTTTAAATTTTGTCGAAATATATTCCCGATTTTCAGTAAATGACCCAAATAAAAAAAGGCTTGTCGTGAAGACAAGCCTTTGTATGTTGAAACATATTAATAGTGCTTTAGCTCACGATTTGTTGCGTAAGTTTTTCCACCACCAAGTATGTTTTTTATTTAGGATCATAATTGAGTTTCAAATATAGAAATGAAATTTAAAACAGCAAGTATAAAATGCCTAAAATTTTAAAGTGACATCTAATTCGAAGTTATCTGAGATCGTATTATCCCCAAGGCTATCAAAAAGACTTCCACTTCCGTAGCGTACTCCAAATTGTGTACGGTCAATTTTAAGACTTGTTCTGGCGGCAGTTTCGCCCATAATTAGATCGAAGGTGATGGGTTTGGTCACTCCTTTAATAGTCATATCGCCTGTAACGCTGTGTACATTTCCTTTTTTAGTGGCTCCGGTAATCACCAATGTCGCAGTGGGATGTTGAGCAACTCCAAAGAAATCGTCACTTTTTAGGTGTCCGAGTAACTTTTCCTTTGTCTCACCTTCTAGATCGGTATTGGTCATAGACGTCATATCTACCACAAACATTCCGCCAATGATATTATCTCCGTCCACTTCAAGGTAACCTTCCTGTAGACTAATAGTTCCGGTATGAGAACCTAAAATTTTCTTTCCTTTCCATTCAATCGTACTTTCTTTAATATCGATCTTCTTTTTCACGGGAGGTGTAAAAGCGAATGTAGAGGTTGTTACTGCTAGTATTAAAGCGATGTTCATTTTGTTTTTCATGATTATTTAATTTATGTTACTGTTTATTTAGTTCTTAGGGTATCTAAGAGATCGTTTAATTGTTCCATTTGAGCTTCAGAAAGATTTTTTAAGATATTTTCATTGTTCTGCTCTATTATGGGGTCTAATTCTTTTAAAACTTCCAGGCCTTGATCTGTAATAAAGATCTCTACTTTTCTTCTGTTGGCCTTGCAAATACGGCGCGCCACCCAACCTTTTTTAATAAGCTTATCGACCAGCCGAGTCGTATTACTGCTTTTATCGATCATTCGTTCCTGAACCGTTGAGAGATTAGCGGGATTTCCGTTTTGCCCACGTAGAATTCGCATCACATTATATTGTGGCATGGTAAGTCCGTAGGGCTTTAAGGTCGTCATGATCGCTTCTTCTATGGTACGGGAGGTGTACATAATATTAATAACCGTCTTGGTTGTATGTGCCATTTTATGAATGGTCTTGATCGCATCTTCTATTTTATTTGTCATTACAATATTTGTATGTACAAATGTAATGTTATTTTTTATTCTGAAATGAACTTTAACACAACTTTTAAACTTTTGGGAATTTTCTCTGTCTAAACCTCTTTAATGATTTGTTAAATAGTTTCTGAAGATTAATTAATTGAATAATTTTAGTTCATGAAAATTGCTACCTATATTATCGCTGTCTTGTGTCTTTTCTCTTGTGCCGACAAGAAATCTGAAGCCAAAGCAGTGGAGATTACTGAAACTAACGAAGTTGAAACAAAATTAGACGAGGGAGCTGTTCCAAATTACGATTATTCAGATCTGGAACCATTACTCACTAAGCACAATGATACCACCTATGTCGTAAATTTTTGGGCGACCTGGTGTAAACCCTGTATCAAGGAGCTTCCGGCATTCGAAAAAATTACAGCAGAGCGTTCCGAAGAAAAAATAAAAGTGCTTTTAGTGAGTTTAGATGACCCCAGAAAAATAGAGGAGCAGGTAGTGCCTTTTATGGAAAAGAACAATTTACGATCGGAAGTTATTTTATTGGGGGATCCCGATATGAATACGTGGATTCCGAAGATCTCTACCGAATGGAGCGGATCAATTCCCGCGACCTTAATTTATAGAAACGATACACGAAAGTTTTATGAGCGATCGTTTACTTTTGAAGAGCTTGAAAAAGAAATTAACGACTTTACAAACTTGTAGGATGAAATGCCTATTTATACATTTTTAACCCACGGAAGCTCTGACTAAGAAAACACCATCTTCCGGTTTATCAAAAATTTTATACAGATGAAAAGAAAACAGATTTTTTTAGGAATGGCAATGGTAGTAATGACCGTTGTAATGTTTAGTGCTTTTACAAATCCACAACCTGCCCCTATAGCAGATGGATATAAGATTGGAGATGCTGCAACCGACTTTAAACTAAAGAATGTTGATGGGAAGATGGTATCCTTATCCGATTACAAAAGTGCGAAAGGCTTTATCGTAATATTTACCTGTAATACTTGTCCGTTTGCCGTTGCCAGCGAGGAGCGTATGGTAGCATTAGATCGGGAATTTAAAGGAAAAGGATATCCGGTTATCGCGATCAATCCTAACAATCCGGAGGTACAACCCGATGATACTTTCGAACTAATGCAGGAAAAGGCAGAGGAAGCCGGTTTTACTTTTCCGTATTTATACGATGAAAGTAACACGATCTACGCCAAGTACGGAGCGACTAAGACTCCACATGTTTATCTGCTTAAAAAAGAAAAGGGACAAAACGTAGTAAAGTATATTGGCGCAATAGACGACAATGTAAGAAACGGGGATGCGGTAAAAGAAACCTTTTTAGCAAATGCCGTAAACGAATTACTACAGGGTAAAGAAGTAACCCTTAAGGAAACAAAGGCTATTGGTTGTAGTGTAAAGCAGTAGGGCTTGGAGTAGAGAGCTTGGAAAGAGAGACATTATGCTGTGCTGAAACGCATAGTCATTTCGAGCCTGCCTATCGGCAGGCAGACGAGAAATCTCATCCTCAAGAAAATGAACGTATAGTAAATTTTCATATTCATTTTGTCTTGACACAAAACGAATCAAAAAGTCAAGGCTTCTGAAACCACCTCTACATTGTATGCTCGGAAGCTAAATTTTAGAAACTCGTTCGAATTCTTCGAACTCAGACAGTCTAAAATTTTATACGCTTCTTTCGCTGCCAATGTCACGAGGAGTTTTCAGGAGGCCGAAAACTTAATTTAGGTTCGGATTACTATTGAGAATATATGTT
>TARA_R110002124_G_scaffold11798_4_pt1 | contig 23461 bp, 20 predicted proteins | sample TARA_R110002124 | Tara Oceans TARA_R110002124 (sample SAMEA4397445) | marine metagenome | biome: Polar Biome; feature: [SRF] surface water layer (ENVO:00010504); material: water (ENVO:00002006), including particulate matter (ENVO:01000060) such as... | depth 5 m
TCGGGGTCGCTGTCATAGACCACGCCGCCGCCGGCCTGCGTATAAAGCACGCCATCCTTGACCACCGCCGTGCGCAGCGCGATGCAGAAATCCATCTCGCCATTGGCGGCGAAATAGCCGACACCGCCGCCATAGACGCCGCGCTTCTCGGGTTCCAACTCATCGATGATCTGCATCGCCCGGACCTTTGGCGCGCCCGAAACCGTGCCCGCCGGCAGCCCGGCCAGCAACGCCGAAAGCGCGTCCTGATCGTCGCGGATTTCGCCCACGACATTGGACACGATATGCATCACATGGCTGTAGCGTTCGATGATGAACTGTTCCGTCGGGCGCACCGTGCCGATTTTCGACACGCGCCCCACATCGTTGCGGCCCAGATCCAGCAGCATCAGATGCTCGGCCAGTTCCTTCTGATCCGCCAGCAGATCCAGTTCCAGCGCCTTGTCCTCTTCCGGGCTGCGGCCCCGGGGCCTTGTGCCGGCGATCGGGCGGATGGTCACTTCGTCATCGCGCAGCCGGACCAGAATTTCCGGTGAAGCCCCGACGATGTGAAATTCGCCCAGGTCGAAAAAGACCATGAAGGGCGAGGGGTTGGTGCGCCGCAGCGACCGGTAGAGCGCGAAGGGCGGCAGCGGAAAATCCTGCGCCCAGCGTTGCGAGGGGACGACCTGGAAGATGTCGCCGGCGCGGATGTAATCCTTGGCCTTGTCCACCGCCGCCAGATAATCGGCCTTTGCGAAATTCGATCGCGCCGCGCCGACCTGCGCCGCCTCGCCAAGCGCGCGGCCCGCGCCGATCGCATCGCGTTCCAGATCGCGCAGCGCGTCCATCACCCGTTCGGCGGCCTGCGCATAGGCGGCGCGCGCGCTCAGCCCGCTGGTGATCCAGGCGGGCGACACCACCGTGACCTCGCCCTTCACGCCGTCCAGCACCGCGACCACCGACGGGCGCAGAAGGATCGCGTCGGGCAGGTCCAGCGGGTCCGGGTTGTTTTGCGGCAGGTCCTCGACCAGGCGGATCATGTCATAGGCCAGATAGCCGAACAGCCCGGCCGAGGCGGCGGGCAGATCGGCGGGCAGGGTGATCCGGCTTTCGGCCAGCAGCGCGCGCAGTTCATCCAGCGGATGGCCGGATTGCGCCGCGAAAGCGGTGTCATCAAACCGGGCTTCACGGTTGATGCGGCTGGCGCCGTCCCGGCAGTGCCAGATCAGATCGGGCTTGGTGCCGATGATCGAATAGCGCCCGCGCACCTCGCCACCGGTGACGGATTCCAGCATGAAGCTGTCACGCCGCGTGCCCACCAGTTTCAGATAGAGCGAAACCGGCGTGTCCAGGTCGGCGGCCAGCCGGGCATGGACCATCTGGTTTTCACCACGCTGCCAACCGGCTTCGAACTCGGCGAACGAGGGGGTCAGAAGGGCGGCATGAGTCACGGGCGGCTGACCTTTTGCTGATCGGTTCCGGGGGTCACGGGAAGTTGGCGTGAACCGCGTTGATCGCCGCCTGGTTCAGCGAGATCCCGGCCTCTGCTTCCAATGCGCGAGCAAAATACTCGTAGACGTCCTGCGCCAGGGCGGCGCCGATCTGCTCGTCGACCGCACGGATCAACTGGCCGGTCTGTTCGTCTGCCGGGTCGGGTGCCTGGTCTTCGCCGACCAGCGCCATCAGAACCTGCCCATCGGCGACGTTGATGACCGTGGTCCCGGTATCCGCCGACAGGATGCTTTCCAGCATCGATGCCGGCACCTGCGACACGCCGTCCAGCCGGGTGACCGCCTCGAAGCTCTCGGGCGTCAAACCCTGCGCTTCCGAGAAATTCTGGGTGCCCTGCGCGACCAGATCCACGCTCAGGTTCCGGGCGTGCTCCATCAGCGCGGTCTCCACCGCCTGCTCACGGGCGCCGGCAGTGGCCTCTGTGCGGACCTCCTCCAGCGGGCGGGCGGCGGGGGGCGTGACCCCGTCCAGACGCAGCGCGAACACGCCGCCATCAGAGAGCTCCGTCAACTCGGGGAAATCATCAGCGCTCACGGCAGCCGCAACCGCGCTGAATTCGGCATACGCGGCGATGCCCTCGTCCGAACCCTGCGCCCAGTCGATGGTGCCCAGCTGCATATCGGTTTCATCGGCCAGTTGTTCGATCGTCGCGCCGCCGGCCAGAATATCGACAATGGGCTCACGCAGATCGGCGATCATGCGGCGGGTGCGTTCGGACGAAAGCTCGGCGCGCAATTCATCGCGCACCTCATCCAGCGTGGTCTCCTGCGCGTTCAGAATGGCGTTCATGCGAAACAGAGCCGGGCCCAGGAAGGTCGGATGGGGCCCGCTCACGGCGCCCGGATCGGTCAACGCGAAAACGGCTGCGCCGGCTTCGTCAAGATCGGCCTCGGTCACGTCTCCCATATCGGCTTCGTCCAGCGTCAGGCCGCGCTCCGCGACCAGGTCGTCGAAACTGGCGCTGCCATCGGTGATGCGCGCCATGGCGGCGCTGGCGGCAGCGTCATCGGCGAAGACCAGTCGCTCGACCAGCCGCCGCTCGGGCTGGACATATTGATCGATCCGCTGGTCATAGAGCCTGCGGATGTCGTCATCAGAGACGGCAGCGGCATCGACCAGCATTTCGGGCGTCAGCCATGCATAGGTGATGGCGCGCGATTCGGGTGTCGTGAAGCGGTCGATATTCGCGTCATAGAACCCCCGCACCGCGGTTTCGTCGGGGCTGGCCACAGGGGTGGGCAGATCGGATTCCCGCAACGTGAACAAATCGAAGCGATGTTGCGTCGCGTAGAAGTCGATCAGTTCATCACGCAGGTTCTGCGGCGTCTCGATTCCGGCTGCGGTCGCGGTCTGAAGGATGCTGCGCGCCGCATCGCGTCGCAGGCTGTCCTCGAACTCGGTAGGGGTCTGGCCGATATTCGCCAGCTGGAACTCATAGTTTGCGCGATCGAACACGCCGCCCGCCCCCTGAAAGGCGCTGATCGAGCGCAAGGTGCGGCCCACATTCTCGTCACCGACCGAAATCCCGATGCGCGCGGCTTCATTGTCCAGCGCCGCCTGAACCACCAATTGTGTGCGCACCCGCTGATCGAGGCCGAACGCGCGGGCCTGAGAGAAATTCACGCTGGTGCCGATCTGCTGCTCGAAAGCGCGCATTTCGGCCTGAAGCGCACGGGCATAGTCCTGTGCGCCGATTTCGCGGTCGCCGACCGAGCCGATCGATGTGACCCGCTGCGTCAGAAGCCCGTCGATGCCAAAGCCGCCCAATCCGGCGATCAACATGGCCATCAGGATCCACATGAGGATGCTCTGCGTGCTGTTCTTCTTGGCCATCGGGGCTCTCGCTTGCTGAATAGACTGGTGCTGAATAGACTGGCCCTGTGTATTGGCAAGAGCGTCGGGGGGCAAGACGGTTGCGCCCCCAGCTGTCGACGGCGTGATCCGGCGTCAGGTCAGGGCGCGCAAACACGGCCTCAATTGCATGAACCGGGCCCGCGCGTCATTCGCAAAGCCCGAATGCGCGCACGGCCTGGTGGATGAGTTCGCCGAAGAAAACAAATCCCCTAATCCCTTTGACAGGCGCCGGTGGGTCGCCCGATCCCGCCGAAGATGACATCAGACACCTTTGGGTGCAGACGGGATTGCCTTATCGGCCCTGTTGGCGCAAACCCCGCGAAAAAGGGGGTTTCATGACACCAGCCGCACGCGATGCCGCCGCCATGGCCGTTCTGGACCGCTGGCTCGGTGGCCAGCCGCTCGAGGCCGCTCTGACCGGCTGGGCGCGCGCCAGTCGCTATGCCGGGTCCAAGGATCGCGCGGCCGTGCGCGACACCGTGTTCGACGCTGTTCGTCGCAAGCGGTCATGCTTTGCCCTGGGCGGCGCGCAGACCGGGCGGGGACTGCTGATCGGACTGGCCCGGCTACACGATGATGGGCTCTCACGATGGAACGGCCAGGGGTATGCCCCGTCGCCGCTGACCCAAAATGAACAGGCGCTCATGAACCGCGCCGTCCCCGACCTGTCTCGGGGCGAGCGGCTGGACTGCCCGGACTGGTTGCTGCCGTTCCTTGACCGGGCGCTTGGCGAAGAACAGGCGGATCTGACGCTGAGTGCCTTTCACTACCGCGCTCCGGTGTTCCTGAGGATCAATCTGGGCAAGACACCATCAGAGCAATTGGACCCCTTTCGGGCGTCATTGATCGATGAGCTGGCCGCTCAGGGTATCGTGGCGCGTCGCCATCCCCTGGCGGAAACTGCGCTGTTGGTGTCCGGTGAGACTCGACGGATCAAACTGCTGGACTCCTATCTTGACGGGCGCATAGAGCTGCAGGACGTGGCGAGCCAGGCAGTGGCGCTCGACTTTTTCGACGCCGTGGCGCCGGACAGCGCCGTGCTGGACTACTGCGCCGGTGGTGGCGGAAAGGCGCTTGCGCTTGCGGCGCTGGGCCTACCTGTCACAGCGTATGACATTGATGAAAATCGAATGCGCGATATTCCTGTCCGGGCACAGCGCGCGGGGGTGGAAATTCCGCTGTTGTCGCAGGCTCCCGCTGCGCTTTGGCCCGCGATACTTGCCGATGCACCCTGTTCCGGCTCAGGCAGTTGGCGGCGAACGCCCGAGGCAAAATGGGACTTCACGCGCGAAAAGTTGCAGGCTCTGACGATGCGACAAGACGAGATCCTTTCAAAAACGGCGGCCCTGACCGCCCCTGGCGGTGTGCTGGGCTATGCGACCTGCTCGATCCTGGTCGAGGAAAATGAAGATCGGGTAAACGGATTCGTCCAGTCGCATGCAGGCTGGAGTTTGACCGCTGAACGCAGGCTTGGACCGTTGGATGGGGGCGACGGTTTTTATCTGGCAATCTTGCAACGGGGCTGACCAAATTCGCGAGCAGATCTTCAATTGGTCAACCCAAGGTAGTATTCATGCTCTGTTAAGCGTCCTTTAACTGATTGGGATCAATACAGAAGAGATGCCCGTGTTGCGCACCGAAACCGAATCTGCGTCTCAAACAGACGCGCCCCTACATCCCGTGGACCGGGTGCCAGACCGCCTGCTGTCGCGGCTGTTGGCGCTGAATGGGCATCTTGGCGCATTGGCGGTTTTTGCCGGCGCCGCTGCTGTTTCTGCGGCCCTGCTGGCGCTGAACGGGCTTCAGTCTGCTGCCTTTGCCGCAGCCGCCATTGCCGGCGCGCTCGGGTTGATGATCGCTGTCGCAAGGTTTTCAAGCCGCGCGCGCGCGCGCGCACTCAAGCGTGATCTTCGGTCGGCGCAGACAACGTTTGCGCGGGATTCGGATCCGATCCTGCTGACAGATCTGACCGGCGAGGCGCTGGCGCGGAATGAGACGTCCGAGTCCCAGGGTTCGCCTGAACACTGGTTGCGTGACTGGTGCATTGATCCGGCGGCAAGTTGTCGGGAAGTTCTGGAAACCGTCTGGAAATCTGGAACCTGGAATCATGTCTTTTCCAGCGAAAACAAGATGCTGCATGCCAGCGCAATGCTTTTTCGCCCGGGATCGGAACTGGTGGTCTGGCGCTTCGTGTCGATCCGCCTGTCGCATGGCAACCGCTTCGATTCGCTTGATGTTCCGGTTTTGAGCCGGCGTGGGGGGGCCTTGGAGATCAACACCTTCGCGGCCGATCTTGCGCCCGTCGGCGATTGGGAGGCGGCGCTTTCCACCCGTGGCGATTCGGCGTCATCGATCATGCTTTGGGGCGATCAGCCGGCTCAGGCGATCCCGATCAATCGCCGCCCGGGGGTTGAAGACATTCTGATCCTGCCGCCCGCCCTGTCTGACGCTCCCGCGCGGGTATCCGCAGATTTCGAGGAAATTCCGGTTGCCTTGATCAAGATCGATCCCTCGGGGAAAATCAGCGGAAGCAACCGGATCGCACGACATCTACTGGCGCTCGATACAGGCGATTCGCGCTATTTCTGGCAGATTGTCGAAGGCCTGGGGCGCCCGGTCACCGATTGGCTTGGAGATGCGCGCGCGGGGCGTGCCCTGGGGCGGCCCGAGGTGCTGCGGGCATCCCTGGCGGCGCAGGAAACCTATGTGCAAATCATTTTGCGGCGCGCCGACCGGCTCAGTGCGGATGGCGCGCTGGTTGCCGTGGTCTCTGATGCGACCGAGATGAAGTCGCTTGAAGCGCGGTTCGTGCAAAGCCAGAAAATGCAGGCAATCGGGCAGCTTGCGGGGGGAATTGCGCATGATTTCAACAATCTTCTGACCGCGATTTCCGGGCATTGCGACCTGCTCTTGATGAACCGTGACCGGTTCGACCCGGATTACAACGATTTGCTGCAAATTCATCAGAATGCCAACCGTGCCGCCGCGCTGGTTCGACAGCTGCTTGCCTTTTCGCGCAAGCAGACGATGAAGACCGAAGTCTTGCACCTGGAAAGCCTTCTCGAGGATTTGACACATCTGTTGACCAGGCTGGTGGGTGAGCGGATCACACTTCATCTGACCCATGACCCGGATCTCTGCGCCATTCGCGCCGATAAACGCCAGCTGGAACAAGTGCTCATGAACCTCGTGGTCAATGCGCGCGATGCCATGCCGATGGGCGGTGCGATCCGGATCCGGACCGAGGCGGTGCATTTGCCGGAGGAACTGGAGGTCGGTCGCGCACGGGTCCCGCCAGGTGATTACGCGCGCATACGAGTGATCGATGAGGGGTTGGGCATCGCGTCCGCGATCATCGACAAGATCTTCGAGCCGTTCTTCACCACCAAGCGGCAGGGAGAGGGAACCGGGCTGGGTCTGTCCACGGCCTATGGGATCGTCAAGCAGATGGGCGGGTTCATTTTCGCCTCCAGCGTCGAGGGGTCCGGGACCGAATTCTCGTTGTATTTCGCCGGCGCGGGCAAGATCGAGGCCTCGGCGCAGCCAGCCGGGCGGGCCGAACCAGGTCAGGCAGAGCAACCTCGCACGCTGGCGCCCGGCACTGCGGAAGCTGGCGGGCAGGCCGCGCCCTTGCTCTCGAATCGCCCGAAATCCACGCCGCCGGTTGCGACCCGTAGCGGAACAATTCTGCTGGTTGAAGACGAGGCCCCGGTCCGGGCCTTCGCCGCCCGCGCCCTGCGGTTGCGGGGCTATCAGGTGTTCGAGGCGCAAGACGGCGAACAGGCGCTGGAATTTCTGGCCGAGAACACGCGCCGGATCGATTACTTCGTGACGGACGTTATCATGCCCGGAATCGATGGGCCCGGCTGGGTCAATCAAGCCCTGTCGACGCGCCCCGGAACACCGGTGGTGTTCATGTCCGGCTATACCCAGGACACGGTGAGCGCGGCGTTGAGCACGGTGCCGCACTCGGTCTTTCTGGGAAAGCCGTTTTCGTTGCAAGACCTGACCGAGACCATCGACGCGCTGGGTAGCCGCTGACCTCCGAAATCGGTCGCAGGCAGAGGATGCTGTGTCGGTGCTGGTGTTTGCATTCGGGCGGGCGCCTGATACCAAAGGCGCGAACAGACCATGGATGCCCCGATGACCGTCACCCCAGAACTGAATGCGCAGATCAAACACACCATAGACACCAAGACGAAGCCACTGGGGTCATTGGGAAAATTAGAAAATCTCGCAGCGCAGATTGCGCGGGTGCAGGGCACCGTGGCGCCGGTCATGAATGCCTGCACGCTGACAATTTTCGCAGCCGATCACGGTATCGCCCATGCCGGGGTTTCGGCCTTTCCGCAGGTCGTGACCGGCCAGATGGTGATGAATTTCCTCACCGGCGGCGCGGCGGCCAATGTGTTCGCAGCGGTGAATGGCGTGGATCTGCAGGTGGTCGATGCCGGTGTCGCGGGCGCGCCGATCCCGCATCCCTCGCTGATCGACCGGCGCATCGCGGCGGGTACGGAGAACTTTCTGACCGGCCCGGCGATGACCGGGGAACAGGCGAGGCAGGCGCTGGACATGGGGGCCGGAATCGCCCGCGAGGCCAGGGGCGAGGCGCTGGCCTTTGGCGAGATGGGCATTGCCAATACGGCCACCGCCTCGGCCCTGACGCATAAGTTGACCGGGATCCCGCTTGCCGAACTGGTCGGGCGTGGCACCGGGCTGGATGATGCGGGGCTGGCCACGAAGCTGGAAATCCTGAACCGGGCGGTCGAACGCACACCGGACCTGACGCCCGAGCAGGCGATGGCCGAATATGGCGGGTTCGAGATCCTGATGATCGCCGGCGCCATGATGGAAGCCGCCCAATGCGGCCGCGTGGTGATCGTGGACGGTTTCATCGCCACCGCGGCCGCCGTTCTGGCGGTGACCCTGACGCCGCGCTGCCGCGACGCGATGGTGTTCGCGCATCGGTCTCAGGAATCCGGGCACAAGGCCTTGCTGGCGTATCTGGACGCGGATCCGCTGTTGTCGCTGGACATGCGGCTGGGCGAGGGGACGGGCGCACTGCTGGCCTGGCCGCTGCTGCGGGCCGCGGCCGCGATGATGACCGACATGGCCAGCTTCGAGGCCGCGGGCGTCTCGAACCGCGACTGAGCGATGCGGGGCGCGCGCGCGGCTCTGGTGTTTCTGACCCGTCTGCCCGGCGGCACCCTGTCGGCCGAGGACTTTTCGCGCGCACCTGCGTGGTTCGGGGCGGTGGGCCTGCTGCTGGGTCTTGCCCAGGCGCTGGTATTCCTGGCGGCGCAGCAGCTTTGGCCCCCGGTGATTGCCGCGATGCTGGCGGTGATCGCGGGGATCGTGTTGACCGGCGGGTTGCACGAGGACGGGCTGGCGGACAGTTTTGACGGGCTGGGCTCTGGGCGCCCCCCCGCGCGCGCGTTGGAGATCATGCGCGACAGCCGGATCGGCAGTCATGGCGCCATTGCCCTGGGACTGGTGCTGGCCTTGCGGGTGGCCGCCCTGGCTGCACTGGGCGGCGTCGCCCCCTGGGTGCTGATCGCCGCGCCCGCGCTCAGCCGGATCGTCATGGCGCTGGCGTTGCGCGCGGGGCCCTATGTTCGGGCATCGGGGGCGGGAACCGGCATGACCGGTCCGCTGGGCCTGCCCGGGAACGCGGTCCTGGCTCTCGCCGGTTTGCTCGGGCTCCTGGGTCTGACAAGCGTGTCGGTCTGGGCTATGCTGGCCGGGTTAGTCGGGCTTTTGGCGTTGGCGGGCCTCATGCGGCTGTGGGCACAGCGCCGGCTGGGCGGCGTTACCGGTGACATTCTGGGCGCCATCCAGGTGCTCGGCGAAGTTGGTTTCAGTCTGGGGGTTCTGGCATGTCTTTGATCTTGCTGCGTCATACCAGGCCCGAAGGGGCGGACGGCATTTGCTACGGGCGCACGGATCTGCCCCTTGCCGCGGGTTTCGAGGCCGATGTCGCGCGCCTGCTGGCGGAACTGCCCGCGATCACGCGCATCCTGTCCTCCCCGCTGTCGCGCTGTTTGCGCCTGGCGCGGGCCATTGCCGACGCCCGCGGGCACACGGTCGAAATCGACGACAGGCTGATCGAAATGGATTTCGGGCAGTGGGAAAACCGCCCGTGGGATGACATCCCGCGCGAACAGATCGACGCCTGGCTTATGGATTTCGATCATGCGCGCCCGCATGGCGGGGAAAGCGTCACGCAATTGTCCAGCCGCGCGCGTGCCGGGTTCGACGCGGCGGTTGCCGGGCCGGTTCCGGCGCTGGCGGTGACCCATGCGGGGGTCATCAAGGCGGCGATGGCGGCCACTGGCGCGCCGAAGGGCTGGCACACCAGCACCGGGTTCGCGCAGTGGCGGCGGTTTGAATGGGGGTGACGGGCAATGCCGCGCTGACCCTGGTGCTGGGTGGCGCGCGCTCGGGCAAGAGCGCGCTGGCCGAGCGGATCACGCTTGCGCGGTCAGGCGGGCAAGCGCCGGTTTACATCGCCACCGCTCAGCCCTGGGATGACGAAATGCGCGCGCGGATCGCGCAACATCGACGCGCGCGCGACGGGCAGGGGTGGCGCACGCTCGAGGCGCCGCTGGATCTGCCGGCGGTGCTGGGCGGCCTCTCTGCGCAGGCGCCAGTCCTGGTCGATTGTCTGACACTGTGGCTGAGCAACATGATGCTGGCCGAGGCCGACATCCCGGAGCACACCGGGCAACTGGCACGGGCCCTGGCCCGGCATCGCGGTCCGGTCGTTGTGGTCGCCAATGAGGTGGGGCTGGGCATCGTGCCGGACAATGCACTGGCGCGCCGGTTTCGGGATGCGGCGGGGCGGCTCAACCAGGATCTGGCGCAGCAGGCCGGATGCGTCGTCCTTGTCGCGGCGGGGTTGCCGCTGGTGCTGAAAGGCGCGCTGCCGGGATGAACCGCTGTTGCGGCGGCCCTTCCGCCCGACACCCCCTTGGCGGCGCGCGCCGGGCGTCATAGCCTGCGCCGATGCAAGCGGATCAGATCGACACATTTCTGGACCTGTGCGAGACGCGCAGCTTCAACCGCAGCGCCGAGCGGCTGGGCGTGACGCAATCCACCGTTTCGGGCCGCGTCGCCGCGCTGGAGCGCCACCTGGGCGTGGCGCTGTTTCGCCGGTCACGGGCCGGGTGCGAACTGACGCCCGAGGGGCGGCGCTACGAGCCCCATGCGCGCGGGCTGCGCCATGCCCTGACCGAGGCCCGTGCCGCCGCGCGCGGTGCCAGCGGCACCGCCATGTCGATCCGGCTGGGGCTGCAACATGACCTTGCGGCGGGCGATCCGGCGCGCTGGGTTCACGCCATGCTGGGGCAATTGCCCGATGCGGCGCTGTATATCGAATCCGACAATTCCGCGCAGATGTGCCGCGACCTGCAAAGCGGCGTGCTGGATCTGGCGTTGATGTTCACGCCCTACCCGTCGCCCGACGTGCATTTTGAAACCCTGGGCGAGCTGCACTATCGCATGGTCGCGCCCGTGGGAGAGGGGCTGGGAGATTTCGAGGCCATCACCCAGGCCCGCTATGTCATGGCTTGCCTGTCGCCGGCGTTCGAGCGCACCCATGCCGCCCTGTTGCCGCATCTGAGCCGCCCGCCGCTGGCGGCCGGGCATTCGACAACCGTGCAAGGGCTGATCCGCACGTTGAAGGTGGCGGGATACCTGCAACAGCGCATGGCGGCCCGGGCGATAGACGAGGGCTGGGCCGAGCCCGTGATCGGCGCCCCCGACCTGACCCAGACCGTCAACGCGGCCTTGCATTTTCGCAACCGACACCGCGCCGTGTGGCGCAAACTGATTGGCGCGCTGCGCCAAAATCTGGGAGAGCCCGCATGACCGAGACGATGGACGACTATTCCTGGCTGCCCGCCGATATTCGGGACTTCATTGCCCAGACCGAGGCCGCCTATCCGCCCGACGCGGTCAATTTCACCATCCAGCAGCAGCGCGACTTCTATGACGCGCTCTGCGCGAAATTCGACCCGCCGCATCCGCCGGGCCTGGCCACTCGCGACGAGGTGATCGCCGGTGTGCCCTGCCGGCGCTACACTCCGACCGCGCCGCGCCAAGGCGTCACGGCGATCTATTTTCACGGCGGCGGCTTTGTCGTCGGCGGGCTGCACAGCCATGACAGTATCTGCGCCGAACTGGCGGAAGGCGCGCAGGTGGCGCTGATTTCCGTCGACTACCGTCTGGTGCCGGAACATCCGCACCCCGCCGCCTATGACGATGCCGCCGCGGTTGTCGATGCCGTGACGGGCCCGAAGGTGCTGCTGGGCGACAGTGCGGGCGCCAATCTGGCGGCGGCGGTCTGTGCCACGCGCTGCGAAACTGCCGGGTCAGAGATCGTCGGGCAGGTGCTGATCTATGGCGGATTTGGGCACGATGGCATCCTGCCCAGCACCACGCGCCATGCCAACGCGCCGATGCTGACCCGCGCCGATATCGAATTTTATGCAGCCCTGCGGTTTGCGGATGGCCTGCCAGACAAGGACGTCACCGCCGCGCCGCTGGACGCCGACGATTTCAGTGCGCTGCCGCCGACCGCGCTGTTTTCTGCCGAATGCGACCCGTTGGCCTCGCACAGCGTCGAATACGCGGCGCGTCTGGCCGAGGCGGGTGTCGAGGTGTCTTTCACCGAAGAACCGGGGCTGGTGCACGGCTATCTGCGCGCGCGCTACATGGCACAGGGCGCGCGCGCCTCGTTTGCGCGGATCACGCAGGCGCTGGACGCCCTGGTGACCCGCGCAGCCGGCGATCAGTAGCGCACCACGGCCTCGAAGGTTTCGGGGAACTGGTATTCGGCGTTCAGAACCTCGATCAGCGGGAAGCCGAAGGACGCGCTCTTGCCGTCCTCGGCGATGGTGCCGTTTGACGAGATGATCTCCTCACCGGCGATCCGCATGACGAAGGTCTGGCCTTCAAGCATCGGGCGCATCATGGTCATGGTCTGCGGATCGTTGCGCATTTCGCTGGCATCCGCGGTCATCTGCCGGACCGGGAAGCTCAGCCGCACCGTGCCGTCGCCCAGATCGGTCGCTGTCGGAACGGGCTCGCCCGCTTCCGCCACGAAAACCTCGCCAAAGGTTCCTTCGATCAGCACATTGCACCGTGCATGTGTTTCGGTCATCTCCAGCGTGCCGCCTTCTTCGGCGTTGCAAAAGGCCGCGGCGCCGCCCATCATGTCCAGGATTTCGGTCTGCACTTCGGTATAGCCCGACAGGCGGACGCTATCGGGGCCGGTGACGGTTGCCGTCAGGTCAACATTGATGCATCCGGCGAGCGTCAGGCCGGCAAATGCGGTTGCGGCCAATGTTGTGATGCGCATGAAATTCTCCTTGTCGCGAAACGATTTGGCGGCAGACTAGCCGCGCGCCCGGACTTGCGCCAGCGGTTATCCGTCGCAGCGGCAGAAGAGCGCGCATGTTTTGCATCCCCAGGGCGCCGACCATGGGGCAGCAGCATCGCCCACCGAGCCCGGACGCGAGCAAGCGCCTGCGTTGGGTCGGTGCCGACCCGTCGCCGGGATCAGCCGGTTACCTGTTCGCGCAGAATCGCGCCCGTCATGGAAATCATCAGATAAAGGCCGGCAAAGATCAGAAAGGCCAGCGCGGTATTCTCGAACGCACGGGGGTAGGCGGGTTCGTCCTGTGCCACGGGGCTGACACCCAGCGACAGGTAGCGAACCTGGCGATTGGCCTCGATCCGGGCGCCTTCGAGCTGCTGCATGGCCTGCGCCAGCAACATCTGCCGCGTGGCGACATCGCTTTCGGCCATCAACAGCTCGCGTTGGACCTGCGCCAGCGACGTGCCATCGGCGCCGCCCTGGGTCAGCGCGGCGCGCAGATCGGCGATCTGTGCCTGAAGCGTCGAGATGCGCCGCTCGGACTGCGCCAGGCGCGCCGGATTGGGCCGTGCATTGGCCTGAAGATCGGACAGGCTGAGCAACTCCTGGTTCAACTGCGTTTCCAGCCCGGTGATCTGCTGGGTGAGCAACGTCACCTCGACCTCGCTGGACAGAACCTGATAGCGCTCCTGAAGGTCAAGCACCTGCAATTGGGCCGTATTCATCTGTTCCTGCGCGGCGGTCACGCTGTTCATGGCGTCGCCCATCTGGTTTTCGCGCACGCGCTGGGTCAGTTGATCGACGCGTTCCTCGGCATAGCCGACCAGGGCGCGGGCAAAGGTCTCGCTGGTTTGCGGATCGGCGGCGAGAACCTCCATGCGGATGATGCCCTCGGTGGGGTCATAGCTCACCTGCACCATATCCTGATACAGCCTGAACGCCGCCTCGTCGGTGGCATCCGGGGCCAGCCGACGCAGGGGATCGATGAAATCCTGCTGGAAATAGGCCTTGAATCCCTGCTCCTGGTTCAGTCTCTGCATCGCCTCGCGCGAGACCAGGAAGGACTGCACCGTGACATTGTCCTGCAAGCCACCCGTCGCGCCGCCGCCCAGCAGGCCGCCCAGCCCTCCGCCGCCGCCGCCGCCGGACGGCGCGTCGGCCTGCTGCACCACAAATTCCGAGTTGGTCGCGAAAAGCGGCGTGGCCACGGCATAGAAATACCAGGCTGTAATCAGCGTGGGCAGGCCGACAAACACCAGAAGCCGCGCGGCGAGCAGCGTCATGCGCCGGCGGCGGCGGCGCGCGATATCCTTCTGGATGCGCGACACTTCGATCTCGCGATCCTCGCCCCCGGGCCCGGGTTGCGGCGCCAGCGCGGGAGGCTGGGGTTGCCGGTAGGCCTTGGGCAGTTGCGGCTGCGCGGTGGTCGCCACCGCGCGGGTCTCCGAACTCTTGTCGCGCACGATGTCCAGCAGGGTCGAGGGCTCGAACGGATCGATGCCCTGCGCGCGCAACAGGCGCACGGCATCCAGCCCGGTAGCGGCGCGGATGCCGTGGCGCTGGGCCACGCGCTGGGCCATGCGAAGCTGGCGCCCGGTCAACCCTTCGGCGCGGATAGCTTCGATCTCGGCCTCGACCCGGGCGTTTCCGGTGACATCCGCCGAATGCAGGTCGGTGGCGTGGCGCGCGGCGGGCTGCACGGTTGCGGATGCGGTGTGATCGGCAGGCTGTGCCGCCGGAGAAGGTGCGCGCGCCGTCGACGGGCCGTCCTCATCGAACAGCGCATCGGCCGCGGGCTGCGAGGTTCCGGTCGCGGATGCCGGCGCGGATTCGGGCGCGGATGCCGGCTCTACCGGGCGTGCGGCCGCTTCGCGCCGCGCCGCGCGCTCGGCGGCGCTGGGCGGGCGGGCAGGGCGAACGCCGCCGGACGCGGACACCGTCGGGTCATCCGAGACGCCGGTGCGCAGCGCGTCCGAGGCGTCGTCGCCCAGCCGCAGGCGGAATCGTCTAGCTTTGGGTCTCGTAGTCATAGATGGCTTTTGCTTCTTCCAGCGTGTCAAAAAATTGTAGCTGCCCGCCGCGCAACACGGCGGCGGATTTGCAGTATCGTTCCAGCGTCTCGGCCTGATGCGAGACGACCAGCACCGTGGCCTGCTCCAACCGCTCCTTCAGGATCGTCCCGGCGCGGCGGTTGAAGTTCACGTCCGTTGTCGCCGGCATCCCTTCGTCAACCAGATACAGGTCGAATTCGATCGCCAGCATCAGGGCAAAGGCGAAGCGTGATCGCATCCCGGCGCTGTAGGTGCCGACCGCCATGTCGAAATAGTCCCCGATATCGCACAACCACCGGCAAAAGGCCTCCACCTCGTCGGGGTCCAGCTGGTAGAGCCGGGCAATGTAGCGCGCGTTTTCGGTCGCCGTGTGGCGGTGGTTGATCCCCCCCATGAAGCCCAGCGGAAACGAGACGCGGCAGGCGCGCGTGATGGTGCCGTCATCGGGTTTTTCCAACCCGGCCATCATGTTGATGATGGTCGTCTTGCCCGATCCATTGGGCGCCAGGATACCCACCGAATGCCCCAGGGTGATGCGGAACGAGGCATTGTGCAGGATGACCTTGTGGGCCTTCCCGGTCCAGAAAGATTTGCTGACGTTGGAAAACTCCAGCATCGATACGCCTCTGTTACCCGCCCTTTCACGAGAGTATCGCATGAAGAGCTTAACGGGTTTTCTTGCCGCCCCGGAATAGTGTCGAACTGCGTCAGGGCCGGAAATCACGCCCGAGTATGCCGCAAAGCCCCCGGTGGCGGTAGTGAAAACTGCGTGTGCGGCGATCGGCCGTGGCGGTGGCGGACCCCCGGGGTTTACTTTGCGCGCCAAAGCCCACACATCCCAGTGGGAGACGGGCCGATGACGACAGGCCGATGACCATGGGCGAAGGACAACCGGCGAAGGATCTGGCATGAGCGGCAACCCACATTCCTCTGTTGAACCCCCTCAAGACGCAAAGGCCGGGACCGCGCTGGACCTGGCCTTGCAGCGCATGGCCCGGGCGCCAGATGATGCCGCGGCACGGCTTCGGTTTCATGCCGAATTGACGCAAAGCGAGATCTTCGTGCTGCTGGAGACCGAGGTCGAGGGCGCGCGCATGACCCCCCGCGTCTTCGACCTGAGCGATGGCCGCGCCGTGCTGGGGTTTGAAACCGAATGGCAGCTTGCCGGGTTCGCCGGTGGCGCCGCGGCCTATGCGGCCCTGCCTGGGCGCGTGCTGGTGTCGATGCTGGCGCAGGCCGATCAGCCCCTGTCGCTGATCGTCTCGCCCGACACGCCCCATGCCGCACTGCTGTCGCCCGAGGCGCTGCGCTGGCTGGACCAGACCCTGGCCGCCGCCAGCCCCGATGAAACCGAAGCAACCCCCGAGAACTTCACCGCGCCCGGTTTGCCCGACGGTGTTCTGAAGCTGCTGGTTCCGGCGCTGGAACGGCGCCTGTCCGGAATGCCTGGACTGGGGCGGGCCCTGCTGGCGGGCGTGACCTGGCGGGGCGGTGGCACCGGGCATGTGCTGGCGGTGTCGGGGTTGCCGCAGGCAGCGCAGGCCCCGCTGGCGCGCGCGGTGGTCGAGGCGCTGTCGCTCTCCGGGTTGGAGGCCGGTGTCCTGGATGTGATCTTTCCCCCCCAGCCGGTGATGGAGCGGATCGGCTCGGCCGGCCTGAGGCTGCACCCCGCGCCGTTTGTCATGCCAGACGATCAGATCGTCACACCGCAGACGGGCGCGGGGGAAAACCCGGGCATGAACCCTGATCGGCCACCCAAACTGAAGTAAGATGCCCGCCGAGATACCCCCGCCGCCCGCATCGAACGGGCGGAACGAAACCATTGGAGGGCGACATGTTCGAGAAGCTGGGCCGGTTCCTGAGCCGCTATCTGGAATTCGAACGCCGCAAGGCACAGCCGTATGTTTCGCAGGATTTCGACGCGCTGCGCGGCGCGCTGCGGGTCGGGGATGTGCTATTGGTCGAAGGGCGCGCCAAGATTTCGACCGGTATCAAGTATCTGACGCAAAGCACGTGGTCACATGCCGCGCTCTGCGTCGTGGATGAGCGGGGCGGCACGCCGTGTGAGTTGGTCGAGGTCACACTGGCGGATGGCTGCCACCGCATTCCGCTGACCAAATACAAGGATTTCAACACGAGGATCTGCCGTGCCGCCGGGCTGACCGATGAAGATCGCGCCGCCGTCGCCGCCTTTGCCGTCAGCAAGATCGGCCTGACCTACGACACGCGCAACATCATCGATCTGGCGCGCTACCTGTTGCCCTTCCCGCCCGTCCCTGTGCGCTGGCGGCGGCGGATGCTGGCGTTCGGCTCGGGCGATCCGACACGGGCGATCTGCTCGTCGCTGGTGGCGCAGGCGTTCCAGTCGGTGCGCTATCCGATCCTGCCGACCATTCGGATGATCCGCGCCTCGTGTCCAAGCCGGCATCAGCGCCGCGAGGTCTGGCACATCCGGCACAGTTCGCTGTTTGTGCCGCGTGACTTCGACCTGTCGCCCTATTTCGCGGTCATCAAACCGTCGATTGCACACGGTGTCGATTACCGCCGAATTCCCTGGGCCGAACCGGGCCAGGACGAGGACCAGCGCGGAAATTCGGATGAAAATGTGGGGTAATATAATACCCAATTTGCAAGCATCTGATAATGAAGGATTAAAACGGAATAAGCTGCCTTGACGCGGCCGTGTGAATCGCTAGAACACGCCCATCCGGTGCCGGGCCTGTGCCCTTTGCCGTATCTCGTTTCACTTTTCAGGGCAGACCATGAAAACCTACACCGCAAAACCGGCGGAGATCGAGAAGAAGTGGATCCTGATCGACGCCGAAGGCGTTGTTCTGGGCCGCCTCGCCACGATCGTCGCCAGCCTGCTGCGTGGCAAGCACAAGCCGACCTTCACGCCGCACATGGACATGGGCGACAATGTCATCATCATCAACGCCGACAAGGTGCAGATGACCGGTAACAAGCGCGCCGACAAGAAATACTACTGGCACACCGGCCACCCGGGCGGCATCAAGCACCGCACCGCCGGTCAGGTGCTGGAAGGCGCCCATCCGGAGCGCGTTGTCATCAAGGCTGTCGAGCGGATGATTTCGCGCAACCGTCTGGGCCGCCAGCAGATGACCAACCTGCGCGTTTATGCCGGCACCGAGCACCCGCACGAAGCCCAGCAGCCGACCGTCATGGACGTCAAGTCGCTGAACCCGAAGAACTCCCGGAGCGCACAATAATGGCTGATGAGATCAAATCCCTCGACGCGCTGAAAGATGCCGTCGCCGGTGCGGCCACCGACGCTGCCGATGCCTCGGTCGGCGCCGACACCGCCCTTGCCCCCGCTCGTGAACCGCAGCGCGACGCGCTGGGCCGCGCCTATGCAACCGGCAAGCGCAAGGACGCCATCGCGCGCGTCTGGATCAAGCCGGGGTCGGGCAAGGTCACCGTCAACGGCAAGGATATCAACGCGTATTTCATGCGTCCCGTGCTTCAGATGATCCTCAAGCAGCCGTTCACGGTTGCCGGTGTCGAAGGCCAGTTCGACGTGATGGCCACGGTTGTCGGCGGCGGCCTGTCCGGTCAGGCCGGCGCAGTCAAGCACGGCGTCTCGAAAGCGTTGCAGCTTTACGATCCGTCGCTGCGTGCGGCTTTGAAGGCCGCTGGCTTCCTGACCCGTGACAGCCGGGTCGTGGAACGCAAGAAATACGGCAAGCGCAAGGCCCGCCGCAGCTTCCAGTTCTCGAAGCGCTAAGGCTCGTAGCCTTATCCCTGAATTTGGAAAAGCGCGGCCTTCGGGTCGCGCTTTTTCGGTTTCACCAAACATCAGAGGTGCCGCATGTATACGCCCAAGCATTTTTCGCTGCATGATGATCCGCAGATAGCTTCCCTTATCGCGGCCTACCCGCTGGCTTTAATCGTCGCGGCAACCGGGCAGGGGCTGCTGGCAAACCATATTCCGCTGTTGGCCGACGGCGACGGATTCATCGGTCATGTCGCGCTGGCCAATCCGATGCACGAAGCCATCGCCGCCGATTCCCCCGTTTTGGCGGTGTTTTCGGCGGGCGATGGCTATGTCAGCCCCAATTGGTATCCGTCAAAGGCGCAGACCCACCGCGCCGTGCCGACCTGGAATTACCGCGTTGTCCATGTCCATGGCACGTTGAATTTCTCCCACGAGGATGCGGAAAAGCGAAGGGTTGTCAGCCGCTTGACGACGGTGTTTGAACGTCAGGCCAATGGCGCGGAGGGCTGGCGCATGGGTGACGCGCCGGCGGATTTCATCGCCTCGCAGCTGGCCGGCATCGTGGCCTTGCGCCTGCGCGTCATCCGGGTCGAGGCCAAGGCGAAGCTGAGCCAGAACCGCGCACCCGCGGATGTCGACAGCGTGGCCCGGGAATTCGAGACGCGGGGCGATCCGGCATTGGCGCAAGCCATGCGGCGCCGCGACTGAAGGGCGTTTCGCAATTGGGGGGCGTGGCGCGGCAAATAGCCGGGCGCGGTGTGGCACAATTGCCGGGTGGCGGGTTTCGCCCTTGCCCTGAATCGGCCAAGCCCCTAAACGGAGCACAATCAGAACCTCTGAGGGCGTCCCCATGCAGCCTTGGCTCGGCCATCCTTTTGACGATGACAAGCTGAAAGAGGAATGCGGCGTATTCGGCGTGATTGGCGTGACCGATGCCGCCAATTTCGTGGCGCTGGGCCTGCACGCCTTGCAGCATCGCGGGCAGGAAGCCGGGGGCATTATCACCCATGACGCCAAGAACGGGTTCAATTCGGCCCACCGCTTCGGGCTGGTGCGCGACAATTTCACATCCGCCAAGCTGATGGAAACCCTGCCCGGATCGCTGGGCATCGGGCATGTGCGTTACTCGACCGCCGGGTCCAAAGGCGCGACGGCGATCCGCGATGTGCAGCCCTTCTTTGGCGAATTTGCCATGGGCGGCGCCGCGATTGCGCATAACGGCAACATCACCAACGCCGCCGCGATCCGCCGCGAACTGATTGAACGGGGGTCGATTTTTCAGTCCTCCAGCGACAGCGAATGCATCATCCACCTGATGGCCCGGTCCTTTCAGACAACCATCGCCGAACGCCTGAAGGATGCGCTGCGCCGGGTGGAAGGCGCGTTTTCCATCGTCGCGATGACCCGCACCAAGCTGATCGGTGCGCGCGACGGTCTTGGCGTGCGTCCGCTTGTGCTGGGCCGGATCGGCGATGGCTGGGCGCTGGCCTCGGAAACCTGCGCGCTGGACATCATCGGCGCCGATTTCGTGCGTGAGATCGAACCGGGCGAGATGGTGGTGATCGACGACAAGGGCGTGACCTCGTCGCGCCCCTTCGCCGCCGCGCAGTCACGGTTCTGCATTTTCGAGCACGTCTATTTCAGCCGCCCCGATTCGATTCTGGGTGGCCGATCGGTCTATGAAACCCGCCGGCAGATCGGCGTGGAACTGGCCAGGGAAGCCCCGGCCGATGGCGATCTGGTCTGCCCCGTGCCCGACAGCGGCACCCCGGCGGCGATCGGTTTCAGCCAGGAATCGGGCATTCCGTTCGCCATGGGTATCATCCGCAACCAGTATATGGGCCGCACCTTCATCGAGCCGTCCGAACAGATCCGCAACATGGGTGTGCGCCTGAAGCTGAACGTCAACCGGGCGCTGGTGCAGGGAAAACGCATCGTGCTGGTCGATGATTCCGTGGTGCGCGGCACCACCAGCCAGAAGATCAAGCAGATGATCCTGGAGGCCGGCGCATCCGAAGTGCATTTCCGCATCGCCAGCCCGCCAACAACCTGGCCGTGTTTCTACGGGGTCGATACGCCCGAGCGTTCAAAGCTGCTCGCCGCGCGCATGACCGAGGACGAAATGCGCGACTATATCGGCGTGCAAAGCCTGAAATTCATCTCGCTTGATGGGCTTTACCGCGCCGCGGGCGAGGCCAAGGGGCGCTCCAACAGCTGCCCGCAATTCTGCGACGCCTGTTTTTCCGGCGAATACCCGGTGGCCCCCAGCGACATGATCGCCAAGGGGTTCGAGTTGAAAGCCGCCGAGTAAATCGCGGCGTCCCGCTGTTTTCGCGCCTTGCCGACGGCTACAGCAGCACCGTGGGGTCGCCGAAGCCTTGCGGCACGATCAGATTGTCAGGCCCCAGTCTGTTCACATCGCGCACCCCGCACAGGGCCATCGTCATGTCCAGCTCCTTGTGGATGACTTCCAGCGCCCTGGTCACGCCCTGCTGCCCCATCGCCCCCAATCCATAGACAAACGCGCGCCCGATATAGGTGCCCTTGGCCCCCATCGCCATCGCCTTCAGCACGTCCTGCCCGCTGCGGATGCCGCTGTCCAGATGCACCTCGATCTTGTCGCCGACCGCATCCAGAATGGCCGGCAACATGCGAATCGATGACATCGCGCCGTCCAGTTGCCGCCCGCCATGGTTGGACACAATGATCGCATCGGCGCCGACATTCAGCGCCATTTTGGCGTCTTCCGCGTCAAGGATTCCCTTCAGGATCACCTTGCCGCCCCACATGTCGATCAATTCCTTGACCCGCGCCCAGTCCAGGGCGTGATCGAAGGCTTCCTGCGTCCAGCTGGTCAGCGAGGACGGATCGGACACCCCTTTGGCATGGCCAACCACGTTCCCGAAGAACCGCCGCTTCGTGCCCAGCATCCCAAGGCCCCATTGCGCCTTGGTCATCATGTTCATGACCGATTTCATCGTCATCTTCGGCGGCGCAGACAGGCCGTTCTTGATGTCCTTGTGGCGTTGTCCGCCAATCTGCAAATCCAGCGTGATGACGATCGCCGAGCACCCGGCGGCGCGGGCGCGGGCAAACAGGTTCTTCATGAAATCATCATCGGTCAGTGTGTAGACCTGCATCCAGAACGGCTGGGTGGTATGTTCGGCGACATCCTCGATCGAGCAAATCGACAGCGTCGACAACGTGAAGGGCACACCGAACGCCTCGGCCGCTTTCGCGGCTTTGATCTCGCCGTCCGCGCATTGCATTCCCGTCAGGCCCACCGGGGCCAGCGCCACCGGCATCGCCACGTCTTGCCCGATCATCCGGGACGCGGTCGAGCGGTTCGTCATGTCGACCGCAACCCGCTGGCGCAGGCGGATCTTGCTGAAATCACTGGTGTTTTCGCGGAAGGTTTGTTCCGTCCAGCTGCCGGTTTCACAATAGTCGTAGAACATGCGCGGGGTGCGGCGTTCATAGATCCGGCGCAGGTCTTCGATGGTGGTGATGACGGGCATGGGGGTCTCCGGCGTAAATTGGTAAGGTTTCTTTACCACTGCGTGGCTTTTCTGGCAAGCCGGACTGTGGGCGCGCGGCCCGGCCGCCAGTGACGCGGTTGCGGCGATGCGGGCTTGATTGATGCCCCCGCCGGGTGCAGCCTGTGCGCCAGACGCAACGGAGGGCCAAGGCATGGATGACGCGGCGCGCGCGCGACAGCGGGTTTTCACCGGCAATTTCACCCAACAGGCGCCGCTGCCCGAGGCCGCACTTGCGGCGGCGGCCCAGGTTCTGTCAACCGGGCGCCTGCACCGCTACAACCTGCTGCCCGGCGAGATCGGCCCCGTCGCCGCGCTTGAAGCGGCGTATCGCGATTGGCAGGGCAGCGCCTATTGCCTGGCCGTGACATCGGGCGGGCAAGCCTTGCAGATCGCCTTGCGCGCGGTGGGGGTCAAGCCGGGCGATGCGGTGCTGACCAATGCCTTCACCCTGGCGCCCGTGCCCGGCGCCATCGCCGCCCTGGGCGCCCGGCCGGTGCTGGTGGAAATCGACCAGAACCTGCGGCTCGATCTGCAAGACCTTGCCGCGAAGATCCAGACCAGCCGGGCCAGGGTGCTGCTGGTCTCGCACATGCGCGGTCATCTGTGCGACATGGAGCGGCTGATGCAGATCTGCGATGCCGCCGGGATCACGGTGATCGAGGATTGCGCGCATACCATGGGCGCCAGCTGGAATGGCCGAAAATCGGGCAATTTCGGCGCGGTCGGGTGCTTTTCCACCCAGACCTACAAGCACATCAACTCGGGCGAGGGCGGGCTGCTGACCACCGATGACGCGGAAATTGCCGCGCGCGCCACCATCCTGTCCGGCAGCTACATGCTGTATCCGCGCCACGGCGCCGGCCCGGACGAGGCCGCCTATGAGCGCGCGCGCTACGAGATGCCCAACCTGTCGGCCAGGATGGACGCCCTGCGCGCGGCGCTGCTGGTCCCCCAGCTTCAGGCGCTGGATCACAGCATCGATGCCTGGAACGCCCGCTACGCGGCCTGCGCGACGGCGCTGCGGGCCTGCAACGGGCTGCATCTGCCTGACCGCCCGGCTCAGGAACGCATGGTCGGCTCCTCGATCCAGTTTCGCGCGCCGGGGCGGGATGCCGCCGGATGCCGCGCCCTGATCGCCGGGGCGGCGGCGCGGGGGGTGGAGCTGAAATGGTTCGGCGCGACACAACCGGCGGGCTTCACGTCCGCCCATACCTCCTGGCGCTATGTCGATCCGCAGGTCCTGCCGCAAACCGACCGAATCCTGGCAACCCTGTTCGACATGCGCCTGCCGCTGTCCTTCTCGGTCGAGGATTGTGCCTTCATCGGCGAACTGATCGCCGAGACCTGCCGCGACACCGCCTGACGCCCCGTGCCTCAGGTCCGCCCCGTGCCTCAGGTCCGCCCCGTG
>TARA_R110002124_G_scaffold262234_1_pt1 | contig 23421 bp, 26 predicted proteins | sample TARA_R110002124 | Tara Oceans TARA_R110002124 (sample SAMEA4397445) | marine metagenome | biome: Polar Biome; feature: [SRF] surface water layer (ENVO:00010504); material: water (ENVO:00002006), including particulate matter (ENVO:01000060) such as... | depth 5 m
TCCCTTCGACGAGTGGACCGAAGTGTTCGGCTCCGAACGCCTGACGGGGGCATTGCTCGACCGCCTCACCCACCACGTTCATATCCTGGAGATGAACGGCGATAGTTACCGTCTCAATCAAAGTCAAAAACGGCGAAAACCCCCAAAAAGTGACTAACGATCGAGACCATGGTTGACCCGGTGGGCCCACAGGCACCTCCCGCGCTCCTTCGCTCCGCGTAACGCTAAAGCGCTACACGAAGCAGCGCGGGTCCCTCCTATGGACTACCGGGACAACCCGCAACACCGAGTTCTGCGTCACATCAAGGGGACTGTTTCCACGCCGCCACAGTGGTGTACTTTTGCTCCGGCCACTGGTGTATTTTTACTCCGGCGTTGACACACCGTCTCTGGTCGCGCCAATGAGAGTTTTTCCGAGGCGCTTCGAGATGTATTCGGTCGTCTCCAGATCATTATTTCCGAAGAATTGCAGGATGCCTGCATTGGCAACAAAAGACTCCCAGCGCTCCTTATAGAGCGCCTTTCCCTGTCCCCAATCCTGGATAATTATCCAAAGCTTTACATCAAAGGAGGCTATCTGCCCCGCAGCATTTTCAAGCTGGCTCATATATCCGAGAACCGGAAACTCATCGAGACAAAGTAAAACAGGTGCTTTAGGCTTTGTTTTTTCCCGCTCCATGGCATCAAGCAATTGATTGATGAATATGCGGAGCCAGCGGCTACAAAGTCCTATTCGGCTTGCAGGAAGACACAGATAGACGGTTGAGACCGGCGGAGCAACGGTTCCAGGCCTGATGCTTTGTGCAACAGCCATGAGTTGAGGACCTGATTCCTTAGTAAGTAGATCCTCAGATTTATCGAATACGATCTTGTTTGACGCTAGTACTGCATCGTTTGAAAAATAGTCTCTGATCGATTTCCATTAAACTAGATTGTCGCTTAGGCTGATAACGATCAAAAGCACTGGTGCCGTCCCGTCCCGCCACGCCACGCCACGCCACGCCAATAGGCGATATCCTTTTCACGGCAAGGCCATTAAAATTCTGTATCCGAATCTGCGGGCAGCTTCCGTTCTGTCGCCTTGCATTGCACTTGCAAGATCAGATTAGAAACTTCACCTGATTCCTTGTCTCTGATTTCAATGAAACCATCAATGCCCGCTTCTACCCCACCCGTTTCGTATAATACAAACCCCATTTCCAAAACTAGCGACCGGACGGCCGTTACGCCCCGTTCACCTATGATGTCGTTATTGCCGATCTTTTTCGTATTATGAGCCATACTCAAAAGCTGATGCATAGACCGCCGTATCAGCCGCGCTCATACCGATTTGTTTTGCTGTATTCCGCCAAGCAGCTACTGCTGTGTTCACGTCGTCAATGATTTCAGCAGCCTGTTTCTTATTGAGCGCAAAGAAAGGTGCAGCATTCATAGCCAAGCCAAGATCAGCGTCCGGGCCTTCTTCCGATATCCATGTGCTGAGTTCTCGTGCTTTTTCTTCTAACGGAACCGGATTCAAATCATAAGCAGGTGAAAGGCGCCACTTGCCTTCACAATCATAGAGGAACCCGTGATTACGGAGATGGTCGTCCAGATTGCTGACAAGAACATTGAACACTACCCGGCGCCATAGTTCATGCAGATCTTCCGTTGGTGCGCTTGAGTGCATCCGGATCACTTCAGCAATGTCGGTGTAGGTTGCTTCATCCCCGTCGTTGAGTCCCAACAAACTCATAGCCGAGAGGAAAGGGATGCGGCGTTCGCCATCCCGATCAAACCGTTTGATCAACGCCACAGATCTCCCAGCCACATCTACTAAACGTGCATCAGCAACGTTGATCCCAGCATTGCGTGCCAAAATCATAGCTAACACCTCACCATGTGAGATGCTTCGGTCATCGTCTTGCTTTGGAAATTTCGCAATTGCCAAAGTGCCATCGCTGTCTTCAACAGCCGATTTCGGGCGGGCACCGCCGAGTGGAGATCCTTCATTGAGTAATAGTTTTAGGTCTTCGGCAGTTTCAGAATTCGTTTGGACTGCATCTGCCGCATTGACCAATGCCGGCAGGTTGATGAGAGGCGGCACACGATACTGTCCAATATCATGATCGAACGTGTCTTCCTCTGGCCTTTTATACCGCAATGCTCCTATTCGAGTCCGGTCTGTAATCGCCAACAGGAAGTCAATTTCTGAAAGCGTTCGCTCTTCGCCAGCCTTGCGGAAGGCCCGCCTCACTAATTGTTGGCCCCATCTATCCGGAGCTGTATCTCGAAGCGCTCCAGGTAATGCAGACTTTTTGGAGTTGGTATAGACAGGTCGATCTTGCAATGGCAGGTTTTGTGGATCGAGGGCGAATGCTTTTTCAGTTGTCAGCCACTCAGGCGAATAGGAAAATACCGAACTCTGGCTTCTTCGCTTCGCTACATAACGACAGTGACCCACCAAACGAGTCTCGCCTTCATGGTCGAGATAAATTTCGAGTGTATCTGTCATAGCCGCCCCGCTTTTGATCGAGACGTCACGATTTTCTTCGGCAGCCGATCTTCTTCGATATCAAGTCCAAGCGTATCTTCGCGACGGTCGGCCGCTTGTCCTAGTCCCTCAATCAGACCCAATATGCTAAGAACCGTCGCGTAAATACCCATTGATACAGTTGGATCACCTCTTTCCACTTTATAGAGCGTGCCGCGGCTGATGAACGCTCGTTCCGCCATCGATACCGTAGAAATCCGTCTTTTTTTGCGCGCAACAACAATATCCTCGCCAAGCTTGACAAGGGCTGAACGAGCTGCTCGCGGCAGAGTATTGGGTGCATTCGACTTCATATCTGTCTCATATAATGAACGTATAAGCGCTACCAGTTCATTACATAAGACATTTCTATACTTTTTTCCACCTCTAATTTTCTCGCGGTTACAGCTGATCCAGTTCGCTGGAAAGCAGCGCTGTCAGATCAAATCGCGCCTTTTATACTTATATGGTATTCACCTCGCGCCAGAACGGAAATTTCACCCAATGCAGGCTACCTTGACATACCACTGCGAGCCTCGATGCCAAAGCCCTTGGCTTTGTACCTTTGCATTGCCTGCCTCCAAGGAACGAGCGCAAACTCTTTGCCATTTTGCATTAACGCAAACCTGCCAGATGCCAGCCGAACTGAGCGAATGATTTTTGCAGTGGCTGCACCTAGCTCCGAAGAACTTACTTGGCTCATATCTAACTTCGCAGCCAATTCACTTCCCATCTTCGACACCTCGCGCCTCATGAGTTCGCTAAGCATTCGCCGCTGAACAATCATACGCCCATCTTGCTCGATCATTAGGCCCTCTTGAACTAACCATCTTTGCCGCAGTTTCAGGGCCTGATTGGCTTCAGCGCCAAAGCCCTTTTCCCGAAATGTTTCCGGTTGTTTGGAAAGCAGTTCTCGATCCAACCAAGTTGCTCCTTCAGCATTCACCAACTCACGAAACGGCACATGGGATTCGATGAAAATGCGGGCTGGTAGTTTCATCGATTGAGCCAGTCGATTCTCGCCATCGCTTCCCCGCAAAGTCACCACCATATCCTTGCTAGGCGGATCATATTTGCTGAGCCGTCCTATCTCAGCGTAGTGCAGTGTTCCGTCAGTGCCATCGACTACGATATAGTGTTGATCTTGCAATTCATTTGAGAGGCCGATCGCAACGATCTTGCCCGTGATTTTTTGAGCGGCTTTTGTGGCATCGAAAACCAAATAATTTGAAGCACCACGATCAATGCTTGCCTCTTTCAAAACACGCTGCATGGTCTTCATGATGTCGCCGCGCTCACCCAATTGCCGAAGAGTATTCTCGGTTCGCTCTGCGATCTTCCAAACACCTGGTTTCAGCTCTTCAGCCAAGCCCATGTTTTCCAGTTTTCGCAGACGCCCCATGCGGTGCGTCAGGTATTGCTGATCTTGTTTAGGAGAAGAAGAAATCGTCAAGATACCCCGATCTGTATCCCGCAGTATCGAACGATCAGTCCGTGTAAATCGCTCCGACTGAACTTCCCGGGCTATCTTCTGATCAACTTCATATTGGGTCTCTGGCCCTAGTTCAAAAGTGACGAGATCGCGTGCCCGTTCCCTTAACCCATGCGAAAGATATTCCCGCGCAATCACCAAATCATTGCCCAGATCGTCTTTACCTCGAACAATGATATGGGTGTGCGGATGGCCAGTATTGAAATGATCTACTGCCACCCAGTCGAGTTTCGTGCCCAAATCCTTTTCAGCCTGACTCATCAGGTCACGGACGAAGGGCTTGAGATCCTCCATCTGGGCGCTGTCTTCCGGCGCTACGATAAAACGGAACTGATGCCGGTCCCCTTCTGCTTCTGACAGAAAGGCTTTGCCATCGGCGTGGTCTGTTTCTGGCCCATAGAGCTCGCCCGGTTCTCCTTCCCGCGTCACTCCGTCTCGTTGGATATATCGAAGATGCGCGCGAGCGGAGCCAATATCACCATTCCTGAACCGAGTGAACCGTGCCTTGATGATGACACGCCGGCGACCAGGCTGCAACGACTGAGCATATTGAGCAGCCGCTGCAGAATATCCTCGGCCAGATCGGCTCCCAGAGAAAGAAGAACGACTCCTGCCAGATCTGGAATGGCCCGCCCGCTTCATACTCCGGACCACACGAATGAGGTACCGCTGGCTTTTAGCTCCAGACGAAGATCGAACACGCCCGAGTATCGGTTGGAAGTCGTCTGCGGCCATCTTGCATCTCCTGATCAGTGTCACATAAACTGAACATTGGGAAGGTACTCACTATTTCCAAGATAGTGCTAAAACCCCTAAACGACATCAAAGACTTGGATGAAGAGTAGTGCTGCTAATCCGCATGTGGCACCAAATGAAGCAAACGAAATCAGGCATTTACGCCTCCCCCAGCACCTGTCCTTTTATCTTGCCCTCCCGTATTTCTGACCTCCCCCATCCTCATCCATCTTAATTCTACCATTATCTCAATTCAGGCTGATCCAGATCGGCTTCGCGACGCCCAGAATATCAGCCACCTCAGTCACACCGAAATACCGACCATCAAACGAACTCGGATGATCAGCAAGCAGAAAAACCTGACCTTCACCGAGTAACTTGCATCCACTCCAAACAGGCATATTGCGAGCAAGATCATCTAGTGATCTAGCCTTGGCTTTTACACTTCCATTGACAAAGATCGTGCCGCCAAACCGACAAACCGTGTCGCCCGAGAGTGCCGAAACACGCTTCAGGGCCGGCACATTGGATGGCAAATAGCCCCTTTGATCGGCCATTATTCGCACCCATTTTGGGAGATTTACAAGCACAATATCACCCCGAACCGGCATCCGTTTCTCAACAATATACAATCCGATTGGAATACTAGAAGAGGCGTTCCAGATTAGTTTTTTTGGTAGGACTTCTGGACCTGAAACAATAATCAGAAAGATGCCCAGCACCATCAAACAGAGCAAAATATATGGTTTTGGGCGGGCAGATAGATAGTCATTCATCCGGTATTTCTGACGTCGATGAACGGCTTGACGCCTCTGACCACGCATTCAGTTCGTCGAGAGAATAGAGAACACGAAAGCCGTGTTTTCGATACTTCGGACCATTGCCATAGACCCGCATCTTGGCTAGCGTGTTGGGCTTTAATCCAAGAAAGTCGGCGGCCTGTTTGGTATTCAGAAATTGAGGATTTGATAGCGCTTTATCTTCGAATTGCATGTCCGTTTCCTTATCCGAGTATTCATGGTTTCGAGTTGCGGAAAGAAGATTGACGATGATTTTCGTGTTTGAGGAGTGACGAAGATTGAATCTTAAAATGCGTCCTGGATTATTCAGAGAAACTTTTTGTATCCACCCTGCATAAGTTTCAGGCCCATGTTGCGGCACCGCCAGACTTGTTTTTTAAGGGCTTCATCACCGCTTGATGACCAGGATAGCCGGGTCAACCCGTAGGCGCGAAAGACATTGCCAATGTCTCGAAGCGACGCGCCTTTCAAGTAACATTTCAGCGCGATAAGGCATTTCTTGCGATGCATTTTCGCTGTTCTGGTCAACGCCTTTTTATCACCAGTAAGTTGCGATTTCAGAGCATTTCGGGTCCAGATTAGGGCCTTGGTCCCGCTACTAATTTTGGCAAAGCCATCCAGGTGGAATTGCAATATGACCGGCGAGAACAATACATTTGCGCCCACAAGTTTCATATCAAGGGCCGCATTACGCGATCTTAAAATGATCTTTTGGTAGTGGTCGTCGCAGAGGATTGCACAACAGTTCTTATCTTGGAATAAATCAAAATCAGATTCTTTTCGTGGTGCTGGCACGCGTGACGACGCGGCTAAAACGGAATAGCTTAGGGTGTCCTGCGACCAAAAAACATGTGTCTCTTGCGCATTGAGACCTGGTTCCGTGAAGGCAGAAAGTCCCCATCTTCTCGCCTTATCGTGACGCCCCCGAGCTCGGTAAATCTTGATGCCAGATGGATGGATAATTCCTCTCGTAAGCTTTGCGTAGCTTTCGATATAGTCATTCCTATAAGCCGGACTAAGCCGCAGAAACTCCCAAGCCCAGTCAGTATCCGTTAGGCAGTCGGTATACGCATAATCGCTTGCCGTTTTACCAAAGGCAGCGACAAAATCCGCTCCTTTTTCCCCCATCACTGCTGTCCAAGAAGAAGTTTATTCTTATCAGTACTCAAGAAATTGGTGAGCTATAAAATGTAGTATATTAGGTATTTATATTCAACAAATAATAGAATTTCGATTGAATTAACCCTCATATCAATCGATGCACGGGTTTGCTGTTCAGCACTTTTTGCAGGTAATCACATGGGTTCCAGATGACGGTAAAAATGTTCTCGCCATACTGTCTAGGCATTTCCGTGATTTGCGTAGATTTTTAGGGATCAAATTCCGTTGCTGCAATAGCAAGAGAAACATAGTTATTGCCCGAGGTTTCGGGGTTTTTAACCCAAACAGCGCCCCACTTCTGTATCAGCTGAATTTGAGACCTACTTCTATCTCAGTATAGAGTTCTTGAGAAAATTTTCTATTTATAGAAAGCTGTCTGTAAAACTGCTTTAAAGGCGAGGTATATGCTCATGACTGTCCCCAATACTATCTAATCAGATCCGTTCAGTCGGTCACAAATGGGTGTTCTGTCAAGGCGCTTTTGTTCCTTCCAGAATGTTTCCAAGTCTTTCCGGCAACCGTCATCTTCCGTTTTGACCATCCACTCATAGAGAAGGTTCTGCAACGCAATTGGAACAATGCCGAACTGGCTGAAGCGATCAAAGGACGTCTGACGTGTCTGAGGATTAAACGACAAACTCAAATCGACGATCACATGTGTATTGAAACCGAGGGACTGCGCTTCCAGTGCCGCAGCAGCGACGACATCATCCAACCAAAAACCACAGATGAAGAGCTGCTCACGATCTTCCTGTAGCATCGCCCGTATCAAATCAGCATTCGACCAGACAGGCCTGTCATGGCCAAAATGAAACACCCGTGGTTTATTCTTTTCGCAGGGTATCGACAACCAAGCTTCTCGTTTATCAATATCCTGTGAAACGGCAAAATATCTTGGCACACGTGCCTGATCCGCAGCAGATGAAAGTCGTAGAAATTGTTCCAACATCTGCCCGGCGAGCTCGTCATCAAGCTGATTTAGATAACTCGGCACCGGATTTACCAGCAGCAATTGTGAGTTTTCAGGAATAGCCAATACGGACATTATTTCCTCAATCATTGCTGCCATGGAAAGATAAACAGTCGGCGCAAAATCTTGTAAAACCTTTAATAATTGTACAGTGTTACTCTTAAAGGTTGTTTTGTCAAGCTGCGATATTATGCGACTAGCAATCGATTTTTTCTATTTTATATAGGGGATAAGACGTCATCCTTCGGATGTATAGTGGCGTCTATCCCTATTTTTTCATCACCGGCTTGATATGATTCATACGGTTCCGATGCACAGAAAAAAATTTGCATTTCTTTCCGCCAATATATTGAGCCGAACTCTTTCCAAGTCGAATCTTGGTTCTCAACGGGAACTCCAAACCGAGTAAAATCAGAAGCAGAATACAATTAGTTTTTTTGTCTGGTCTCGCCAATCCATACTCACCCACCCTCTCAACAAAACGTGATCAAATGGCCCGGAGTAGCGGCGCTTTTCGGGCGATTGATATATACTTCAACACATTGATACCATTTATCTAACACCGTTTTATGTTCATAAAAATTCCTTGCGTACTGACCGAGCTAAAGGCTTCATCGAGCTGTCTTTCACCATGATCAAACGGCTCGCATCCTATGAATCCAACCACCCTTCTCGTCGGCCAGGCCACCATCGTCATCAGTACGATAGTTGGTACCTTATGGGCCTCAACCCAATGGGTGGCCTACAAGCTCGGCTATCAACCTGGCTTGGGCGAGCCCTGGTTCGTCATCGCAGACACATCCATCTACTACCCCTGGCGCCTGTTCGAATGGTGGTACGCCTATGAAGCTTATGCGCCAGACGTATTCCGCCGCGCCGGCACCCTGGCAGCTGGCGGCGGACTGCTTGGAACAGCAACCGCTATCGCCGGATCCCTCTGGCGCGCCCGCCAAGCCAAACATGTAACGACCTATGGCTCGGCCGAATGGGCGACCAACAAAGATATTAGAGCCTCCGGATTGTTGGGAGATACCGGCGTCTTCCTTGGTAAATCCAACAATTCCTATCTCCGCCATGACGGCTCCGAACATGTCCTGGCCTTTGCCCCGACCCGATCCGGCAAAGGCGTTGGTCTTGTAATACCGACCTTACTGACCTGGACCGGGTCGGCCGTGATCCATGATATCAAGGGCGAGAACTGGCAAATTACCGCTGGCTGGCGATCGCAATTCTCTCATTGCCTGTTGTTCAATCCAACAGATCCGCGCTCGGCTAATTACAATCCTCTGCTGGAGGTGCGCAAAGGCCCGCATGAAGTACGTGATGTCCAGAATATTGCCGATATTCTCGTCGATCCCGAGGGCTCCATCGAGAAGCGCAATCACTGGGAGAAGACCGGCCATTCACTGCTGACTGGCGCCATCCTGCATGTCCTCTATGCGGAACCCGTCAAGACATTGGCCCATGTCGCAACGGTCCTCGCCAATCCCAAGCGCACCCTTGGCGCAACCCTTCGCATCATGATGACCACCAATCATCTCGGTACCAAACAGGCCCCCAAGGTGCATCCCGAGGTCGCATCGATCGCTCGTGAGATGTTGAATAAATCAGAGAACGAGCTCTCCGGTGTTGTCTCCACGGCCATGTCGTTTCTCGAGATTTACCGCGATCCAATCATCGCCAAAACGACCTCACGCTGTGACTGGCGGATAGAGGATCTCAAATCCGCTACCCGCCCTGTCTCGCTGTATCTGGTCATCCCGCCCTCCGACATCTCCAGAACCAAGCCGCTGATCCGGCTTATTCTCAATCAGATCGGTCGGCGTCTGACAGAGAAACTTCCTAACACGGATCAAACTACAGGTAACGATAACGTGCCCAATCATCCCCTCCTGATGATGCTCGATGAGTTTCCGGCGCTGGGACGGCTGGACTTCTTCGAGACCGCCATGGCCTTTATGGCGGGTTACGGCATTCGCGCCTATCTGATCGCGCAGTCGTTAAATCAGATCGAGAAGGCCTATGGCCCGAACAATTCGATTTTGGACAACGCCCATGTCCGCGTTGCCTTCGCCACCAACGATGACCGCACGGCAAAACGCCTCTCCGACAGCCTTGGCACGGCTACTGAACTCCGCGCACAGAAGAACTATGCCGGCCATCGACTCGCGCCCTGGCTCGCTCATGTCATGGTTTCCCGCCAGGAAACGGCCCGGCCCTTGCTGACCCCCGGCGAGGTAATGCAATTGCCAGCTGATGAGGCGCTCGTGTTTCTCTCTGGTACGCCGCCAATCCGGGCCCGCAAACTCCGTTATTTTGAAGACGAGAATTTTACGGCGCGATGCCTGCCGGCGCCTGAGCTCATCGAAGCGGGCCCTTATGCAGATGCGCCCGACCCTCACCCCGATGATTGGATTGGTGAGAGACACCATGTAAGCCGCAAGCTCCACCGGCAGATCTTCTCCTCACAGGCCACAAGCGCCAGCGATGACGAAGGCGGCTTAAAGCAGCAGTCAACCCTCTTTGATGAGGTCGGGGCAATGCCGGACACAATACCCGCCACAGATCTCGCCCTGCTGGACGATGATTTTGATACATCGTCGGTGCAAGCAGATGCCAGCAATCAATCTCAATCCCGCTCCCAAACCATACAGCGCGCCCATGCCCTCAATAATGGCGAGAAGCAACTCGACCTGCTGCAGGAGTTTTAAGCCATGAAGCCTCGTCTTAACATTTATCTCGACGATCACATCGCGGCGCAATTGACCTTAATCTCGAAGCGGCCCGGGACCAACAAATCCCGCATTGTCAATGATGCGCTCGACAAGTTTTTCAATCCCGAACGAGATCAGGAGATGAGCACCGCCTTTATTCGGCGCCTGGATCATATGTCAAAGGCCCTCGACCGGCTGGATCGTAATCAATCCATCGATCTTGAGAGCCTCGCGCTCTTCATCCGCTATTTCCTGACCATCACCCCACCCTTGCCCGCAAGCGATCAAGCCTCGGCCCATGCCATTGGCCGGGAACGCTTTGAGGTCTTTATTGCGCAAGTCGGCAGAAGACTGACCGGCGACAAATCCCTCGCGAAAGACGTGGCCGAGGCGCTTGGCGCAGATGAGCCAGATCTCTTTGCTACTCATCCAGACGTTAAGAAACACCCGACGCCAACAGCGGGTGCAGATGACAGTGTTGCTAAGCTTGCAGACGACACGCTTCCGCCCCTGCGCCCTGTTGTCTTTGCGGACGACGAGGACCCAACCGACGACATCGCCGATTTTGACCTTGAAGATCTCGACCTCGCGGATCTCGAGCTGGAAGAGCTTGAGCCGGAAGGCTTCGATCGGGAGGAGCTTGGCTCCGATGACTTGATATTTGACGAGGACTTATTTGAAGAAGATGTCGATGGATAAGTCTGAACCTCATTTCGATCTCGATACCCAGGACAAGCTGGCTTTGGAAGCAACCGGGCGTCGCCAGCAAATGCTGCTCACCGCCTTCGGCCCGCAAATCACAGCCGCCCTGAAGGACGACGCTGTCATCGAAGTCATGGTCAATCCGGACGGTCGGCTCTGGACCGATCGCGTCGGCGCGGGGCGTATTGATATGGAGTCGGTGATCAAGCCCGCGGAGACCGAACGCATCATCCGTCTGGTCGCCGCGCATATGCGGGGAGAGGTCCATGATACGGCTCCGATTATTTCAGCGGAGCTCCCTCATACCGGCGAACGGTTTGAAGGGATCCTGCCACCAGTATCGGCCGCACCCTGCTTTGCCATTCGCAAGCCAGCCAAAAAGATCTTTGAGCTCATAGATTATGTCGATGCCGGCATCATGACGCCAGTGCAGGCAAAGGCCTTGTCGGACGCTGTTACGGAACGGCAAAATATCATCATCGTCGGCGGCACCTCGTCCGGTAAAACAACACTCGTCAATGCATTGCTGTCCGAAGTCGCTCATACGGGTGATCGGATAGTCATCCTGGAAGATACACGCGAGTTGCAATGTGCTGCAGAAGATCTGGTGGCGCTTCGCACCAAACCCAATATTGCCAGTCTCAAAGACCTGGTGCGCTCGACCCTTCGCCTCCGTCCCGACAGGATTATTGTCGGTGAAGTACGAGGGGCGGAAGCCTTAGAGATGCTGAAAGCCTGGAATACGGGTCATCCCGGCGGCATTACCACCCTTCATGCCAACTCCGATCGGGCCGGGCTCTATCGGCTTGAGCAGCTTATCCAGGAAGCGGTCGTCACCGTCCCGCGGCATTTTATCGCCGATGCTATCGATGTGATCGTCTTTATCGAGGGGCGCGGGGCGGCCCGTAAAGTCCGAACCCTTTCCAAACTCATCGGGATCACCAAGGAGGGTGAGTATCAACTCACACCTCTCGCATCCACCCTACTCACCGTCGTTTAACCCCACAAACCAAAAGGAAAGCCTATGCGACCCTCAATCCATCCATCCCTCAAAACCTTTCACCAAAAAGCGACTGGTACAATTACAACAATTGCCCTGTCGGCATTCTACGCCCTTCCTGCCCAAGCGGCGGGGTCCGGTATGCCCTGGGAGGCACCGCTTGAGCAGATCCTGCAATCAATCGAAGGGCCGGTCGCCAAGATCATTGCCGTCATTGTCATCATCATCACTGGCCTCAGTCTGGCCTTTGGCGACACCTCGGGCGGGTTTCGGCGGCTGATCCAGATCGTCTTCGGGCTCTCTATTGCCTTTGCCGCCACAAGCTTTTTTCTTTCCTTCTTCTCTTTTGGCGGCGGCGCTCTGATGGCGGCCGCGTAAGATACTCAAGGAACAACTATAATGCTCCCCCAATCCTCGTCAAAAACACCTGGCTTTGAAGTCCCGCTGCACCGGTCGCTCACAGAACCTATTCTGCTGGCGGGCGCGCCACGCGCTCTCACCATTCTCAACGGGACCCTGGCCGCTGCGGTGGGATTGGGTCTGCGGCTGTGGCTGGTCGGGATATTGCTCTGGTTCATCGCCCATATGGTGGCTGTCTGGGCGACCCGTAAAGACCCGGCGTTCGCCCAGGTCCTCGCCCGTCATATCCGCCATAAAACCGATTTATCTGTGTGAGGGGAATGCCGTGCTGAACCTCACCGAATATCGCAAAAAACCGGATCGGCTTGCCGACTATCTACCCTGGGCCGCGTTGGTGGCGCCGGGTGTTGTTCTCAATAAGGATGGCTCCTTCCAGCGGAGTGTCCGCTATCGCGGCCCGGACCTGGAAAGCGCCACCGAAGCCGAGCTTGTCGCCGTCTCCGCCCGGATAAACAATATCCTCCGCCGTTTCGGTTCCGGCTGGTCGTTGTTCTTTGACGCGACCCGTGTCTCTTCTGAGCCTTACCCTGCCCGCAATTTTGCGGATGCGGCGTCCTGGCTGGTCGATCAGGAACGTGAATTTGATCTCAATCAGGACGATACCCATTATGAGAGCCGCTACCATCTGACCTTGCTGTTCCTGCCCCCTGAAGACCGGGTTAATCGCAGCGAAAGCCTGCTTTTTGAGGCGAGCGACAAATCCAAAAAACGCATCGATTACCGTGATCATCTGGCAAGCTTTATCAGCGAGACGAACCGCGCCATTGATCTTCTGGCCCAGATCCTACCCGACGTACAAATCCTGGACGATGCCGAGACGTTGAGCTTCTTGCATCAATGCATTTCAACCAAATCTCATCCCGTCGCCGTTCCGGAATGCCCCGTCTATCTCGATGCCATCCTGCCCGATACGCCGTTCCAGGGCGGTCTGGAACCGATGCTCGGCGATACCCATCTTCGTACTCTGGCGGTGCTCGGGTTTCCCAATGTGACGACGCCGGGTATTCTTGATGAGCTCAATGATCTCGGCTTCGCCTATCGCTGGAGCACCCGCTGGATCAGTCTCGATAAGCCGCTCGCGGCCAAGCAACTCACAACCCTGCGGCGGCAATGGTTTTCAAAACGCAAGTCGATTACGGCGATCCTGCGCGAGGTGATGTTCAATCAGGAGGCGGCACTTGTCGATTCCGATGCCGACAACAAGGCGAATGATGCGGACATGGCTTTGCAAGAGCTCGGCGCCGACGATGTTGCCTTCGGCTATGTCACCACGACTTTAGTCGTTTCACATAAAGTCGCGCATACGGCTGAAGCGCATCTTCGTAGCATTGAGCGTGTGATCAACGGTCGCGGCTTTGTCACCATCCGAGAAACCATCAATGCCGTCGAAGCGTGGCTTGGCACTTTGCCCGGTAATGTCTATGCCAATGTCCGTCAGCCGATCATTCATACTCTCAATCTTATCCATATGATGCCGGTCTCCGCTGTCTGGGCAGGACCGGAGAAGAACGCGCATTTAGACGGTGCCGCCCTGATCACCGCCAAGACGCGCGGCGCCACGCCGTTCCGCCTCGATCTGCATGTCGGCGATGTCGGCCATACATTGATTGTCGGCCCCACAGGCTCCGGCAAATCTGTCCTGCTCTCCTTGATGGCCTTGCAGTTTCGCCGCTACGCAGGATCGCAAGTCTTTGTCTTCGATAAGGGCAATTCGGCCCGGGCTGCCGTGCTGGCCATGGGCGGCAGTTCTTTTAATCTGGCCCTGGACGGCGCCCTCGCCTTTCAACCCCTTGCCACTATCGAAAGAGGCGCCGAGCAGGCTTTCGCGCTTGACTGGCTCTGCGGCCTGCTGGTCAATGAGGGTATCACCCTCAATCCTTCTATCAAGGATGCGCTCTGGACGGCAATCCAAAGCCTGGCGTCTGCGCCGAAGCGGGAACGGACTCTCACCGGCCTGTCAATGCTGCTGCAATCCACTCAATTGCGGCAGGCACTGCAGCCCTATACCTTACAGGGCGCCTTCGGTCGCATGTTAGATGCCACCGAGGACGATCTCGGCGGGGCCGATGTGCAGCATTTCGAGATGGAAGAACTGATGCAGCACAAGCGGCTGATGCTGCCGGTCCTCACCTATTTGTTTCACAAGCTTGAAGCGCGTTTTAAAGGCCGGCCAACCCTGCTTATCATCGATGAGGCATGGGTCTTTCTGGATGATCCACTTTTTGCCGACCGCATCCGTGACTGGCTCAAGACTTTGCGCAAGAAAAACGTTTCCGTCGTCTTCGCAACTCAGTCTCTTGCAGATATCGAGCAATCTTCCATCGCGCCCGCCCTGATCGAAAGCTGTCCCAGCCGCCTCTTCCTGCCCAATGACCGCGCCATTGAGCCACAATCGCGGGCGATCTATGAACGCTTCGGCCTGAATGACCGGCAAATTCCGTTAATCGCCCAATCAGTCCCGAAGCGCGATTATTATTACCAATCAAGTCGCGGCAACCGGCTGTTCGAGCTGGGCCTCGGTCCTGTCGCCCTGGCGCTCTGCGCCGCCGGATCACCCGAGGATCAAAAACTGATTGACCGGATACTTTCGGCACAGACTTCTGATCCCAACGAGCAGACGAGTTTTGCGGCCCAGTGGCTGCACGCCAAAGGCCACCCATGGGCTGCCAATCTCTTGCCAAGCTTCGAGCCTAACGAGCCGACTGAATCCTCACCTACCTCCAATTCTACCCTCAACAGTGAAGGAGACATCCATGAGACATAATTTATCAGCGTTAAAACGGACAAGCTGCATCGCCGCCATCAGCCTCAGCCTGTTTGTGACGACGCCACTTCCCAGCCAAGCTGGCGGCTGGCCGGTGTTCGATGCTCTGAACTATGTACAGAACATTCTCACCGCCTCACAAACCCTGATCGAGATCAACCAGCAGGTTGACCAACTCAGGAACGAAGCTGAGATGCTGGTCAATATGGATCTCAATCTGAGACAATTAACAGATACCCTATCCCCGGAACTTGCAACAGCGCTCAACGAGATCAATGCGCTGCTGGATCAGGCTGACGCGATCCGGCTGGAAGTCCAGGAGACGGATCAGGCGATGCGAGAGCTATTCCCCGAAGAGTTCGCGGCGACACTCTCGGGCGATGAGGCCCTGCAAAACGCACAAGTTCGCTGGAGCGAAGCACTCAACGCCTATAAACGCTCAGCGTCCCTGCAGGCACAAGTCTCTGAGTCTGCGGTGACCGATAGCGACCATCTGGCAACCTTACTATCCCGATCTCGGACTGCTGTCGGCAATCTTCAAGCTAGTCAAGCCGGCAATGAGCTCTCCGGACTCGCCATCAAACAATCCCTGCAAGTGCAACAGCTGATGGCCGCACAATATCGCGCCGAGACAATGGACCGTGCCCGGCGGCTGGCGAGCGAAGAGGAAGCGCGAGTGCGCTTTAAGAGCTTCGTTGGCAATGCTTCTGCCTATTCGCCAGACGGCTAACCCATTTGTCGCCAGTGATGTGCCCCGCCCACGCAGATTGGTGGTAGATGACCGGGCCGGAGTTGCCCTCCCCGGCTTCGGCCCGGTTTTTCAAATGAGTCAATAAACAGAGTGGTAGCAAAACATTTCGCGACCCTACAGTCCTTCTCACTAAAGCCCGCAGCAGAAAAACATTGCCATGAATAATCTCAATATCATTGACCGTTTTACCCAGACCTTCGTCCTGTATATTGAAAGCGGCTTTGGCCTGCTCTCGGGCGACGTGGCGTTTCTGGTCTCGATCCTAGTCGCCATCGATATTGTTCTGGCCGGTCTCTTCTGGGCTTTGCTGGGCGAAGATAATTTGGCGGCACAGCTGATCAAGAAAATCCTTTATGTGGGCTTCTTTGCGCTCATCCTTAATAATTTCCAATGGCTGACCGACCTCGTGTTCGCAAGCTTTGCCGATCTCGGCCTTAAAGCCAGTGACGCCCCCTTCGGCCCAGATCAGTTGATGCGGCCGGGCTTTGTCGCCGCGACCGGCTTCACTGCCGCCTGGCCTCTGTTGGAAGCCGCTGGCGAGTTGATCGGCTTTACGACTTTTTTCAATAACGTCACCACCATCCTTGTCCTGCTCCTCGCCTGGGCCATTGTTCTGCTCGCGTTCTTCGTCCTGGCAGTACAGCTCTTTATCACCATCATCGAGTTCAAGCTGACAACCCTGGCCGGCTTTGTGTTGGTGCCATTTGCCCTGTTTGGCAAGACCGCCTTCCTTGCCGAAAGGGTGCTCGGCAATGTCATCACTGCTGGTATCAAACTGATGGTGCTCGCCATCGTTGTCGGCATTGGTTCCTCGATTTTTGCCGAGATCATCACGCCGCCCACAGGCGATATCACCTTGCAATATGCCGCCTCGCTTATTCTAGCCGCCATCGCCGTCTTTGGCCTCGCTATCTTTGCTCCGAGCATTGCCGCCGGGCTGGTTTCTGGGGCACCGCAACTGGGCGCGGGAGCCGCTGCTGGCACCGCCGCTGGTCTTGCCGGTGCCGGTGTCGCGGCTGGCGCCATGGCGCTTGGGGCCATGCGAGGCGGATCGAACCTTGCCAAAGGCAGTGTTTCAGCGGCGGCTTCCGTCGCGGGCCGTACCAGTGCGGGGTTTCAGAGCGGCGGCGTCTCTGGAGCAGCGAAAGCGACCGTCGGTGGACCCATAAAGAATGCTGCGTCACGTATGACGGCTCCCGTGAGTGATGCGTTTAAATCCGGGCAGGCAGAAGGTTTCCGGGCGGCGGGATCTTCGACCTCGGCAAAGGCAACCAGCCAGACATCAGGTCGCGGCGCGGGCGTTGTGGCGTCTGCCAGTGGTTCGGGGCAACCAGCCTGGGCAAAGCAGATGCACCGCCGCCAACGCCTGCGTGAGGCCGGCATGGTCGCGGCCCAGACATTGCGCGAGGGCGATCAAGGCGGCTCAAGCGAAGGCCCCAAACTCGACCCCGACAACTGAGAAGAGCAGACCAATGAATGACCAATTTACGAGGACAGCAGCATGATCTTCAAACGACCCGGAAACCGATATGGGCGAACACCAGAACCCATCACATCCTATCAAAAAGCTGGTCAGGTTTGGGATGCCCGTATGGGATCTGCCCTGGTACAAGCCAGAAACTGGCGATGGATGGCCTTCGGAACCCTGGGCCTCTCGCTTATTTTGTCTGGCGGCGTCATCTGGCAGGCCGGTCGCTCGCATATCGTCCCCTATGTGGTCGAACTGGAAGCACGCGGGGCCGCGCGCGCCGTCCGCTCGGCCGTTGAGACGTATCAGCCAACGGATGCGCAGATCGCTTTTCATCTCGCAAGCTTTATTGAGAAAGTACGGTCCCTGCCCATCGATCCGATCATTGTCCGGCAAAACTGGCTGCAGGCCTATGACTATGTCACCAAGCACGCCGCCAATAGCCTCAATGAATATGCGCAAAAAGCGGATCCCTTCTCGTTAGTCGGTGAGCAGACTGTGGCCATTGATGTCACCAGCATCGTCCGGGCGTCAGATACAAGCTTTCAGATACGCTGGGTAGAGCGGCGCTATATCAATGGCTCTCTCGCCACCACGGAGCGCTGGACGGCGCTCGCAACCGTCCAGATCAATCCACCGCGCGACGCCAACACCCTCCGCAAGAACCCGCTCGGAATCTATGTGACCAGTCTTAACTGGTCCCGCGAACTCGAGGTGGTGCGACCGCAACAAACGCCACGGCGCCAAATACCGTCTCCGTCCAAATCCATCACGGGAGATCCAAAATGACCTACAAGCCAACTTTTCAATCTGCCGGCGTCAGCATTGCCGTTCTCGCTTTTTCTCTATCTGCCTGCACAGCCCCGAGCGTCCCGAAGATAAAATATGATAATCTCGACTTTGAAGCGGCTCACTATAGAACGGAGCCGGAACCTCCGGTAAAAGTCGTGACTTTATCGAAGCCTCTGCCGCTACCCGGTCAGTTAAAGAAGATGCCGACGGCAGCTAGCAAGCCTCACATCGCTGAGCAATGGCCAGAAACGACGGTCTTCGAGGCAAATGAGGCGGCCAAGATCGAACCTTCCCTGGAAGGCTATATCAACGCCATGCAAACCTATCCCTTTACCAAGGGCGCATTGTATCAGCTCTACGCCGCCGTCAATCAAGTCTCCGATATCGCGTTGGAGCCCGGAGAGACATTGGTCTCTGTCTCCGCCGGCGATACCGTGCGTTGGGTTGTTGGTGATACCCAAAGCGGTTCCGGCGATACCGCTCAGGTTCATATTCTGGTAAAGCCTATCGCCACCGATCTTCAAACCAATCTGGTGATCGCCACCGATCGGAGGACCTATCATCTGGAACTGCAGTCAATTGAAGAGACTTATATGGCTTCTGTCTCCTGGAGCTATCCGCAATCCGATCTTATGGCGATCAATAAAAGGAATGCGGCTCTACAAAAGCAAGCGAACCTGATCATCGACAATGGTCTGAATCTCGAGCAACTAAAGTTTCGCTACCAAATAGAGGGAGATGCGCCCTGGGCGCCGCTGCGAGCCTTCGATGATGGCAAGAAGGTGTATCTGCAGTTCCCATCGGGTTTAAGCCAGGGCGACGCACCACCACTGTTTATTGCCGGTCCGGACGGCAAGCCGGCTTTGGTTAATTATCGCATTCGCGGCAGCTACTATATTGTCGATCGATTGTTTGCAGCGGCAGAACTCAGATTGGGCACAGAGCCACAGCAAATTGTTCGCATTACCCGGACAGACGCAATCGAACCGGTGGGCCCAAAGGCCGCCACCGATTGGGAGCGGAATTATGACAGATAATCCGCACAGTAAAATCGACCCTGAGACCTTGGAACTGCACGCCAGGCCACGACCGATCACCCGGATCAGCCGCAAAGTCTTGTTTATAGGAGCCGCTCTTATCCTTGCGCTGCTCTTCGGGGCCGTATTGTTCGCCCTTGATCCGCCCAACTGGAGTAACGGCAACCGCACCGAGTTAATCGATATCCATCGTAATCAGGGTCCGGCGGGTATTGAGACCCTTCCCTCAACCTATGACGGCATCCGCAAACTGGGACCACCCAATCCCGGTGATCTCGGCGCGTCAATTACGCAAATGGAACGGGATCTCAAGATCGTCCCCGTGGAGCGGCGCCCACTTCCCTCTTATAAACCCGATCCCGAAGAAGATTTTAGGCGGGCTGAGCGCATTCGTCTGGCCCGGCTCGCCGCCAAGGCAAAAGAAGCTGGCGTCTTCTTCGTTCTTCAGAATAAGCAAGTATTGCTTGGCAATACGAGGGGTGATGGCGGCGACAAACCAACTTCAGCACGCGCCGGAACTCCGTTTGATCCTTTTGCCGCGTTGGCGGCGTTTCAAGGAGGATCGGCACAGCCGGCTGGATCCGGTTCCACTGATCCAAACAGTAAAACCGCGTTTCTGGAGAACCTGCCCGACGGCAGCATATACAATCAGCATGCCATGAAGACGCCTGCCTCGCCTTATCAGTTGATGGCAGGGACTGTTATTGCGGCGAGCCTTATCACTGGGCTTAATTCCGATTTACCGGGTACTATCATTGCCCAGGTCACAGAGCAGGTTTTTGACACTGTCACCGGCCAGCATCTTCTTATTCCGCAAGGTACGCGGCTGATCGGCAGGTATGACAGCAGTATCGCTTTTGGACAGAATCGGGCCCTCATTGTCTGGCAGCGGATTATCCGGCCCGATGGTAGCTCCATCGTGATTGATAATCTGCCAGGCACGGATATGGCCGGTTATGCAGGCGTTGCCGATGAGGTCGACTTTCATACCTGGGAACTCCTCCAGGGTATCGGACTTTCCACCTTGCTGGGTGTCGGCACGGAATTGAGTTTTGGAACAAGTGAGTCAGATCTCGTTAGAGCCATTCGGGAAAGCACTCAACAAAATACCCATAATGCCGGTCAGAATATTGTCGAACGCATGCTCGATATTGAGCCAACCATCACTGTCCGACCCGGCTGGCCGATCAGAATAATTGTCCATAAGGATATAATCCTGGCACCGATGGAAAAGGAGGGGCAGTGACCATGGCACCGCTTAAACTTGGCAAATTGCCGGATCGGGAAACAACGAAGATCACTTTCAATGCCAGCGCTGAGTTGAGGGCGCTGCTGGCTGACTATGCTGCCGCATATGAGAAAGAATATGGGCGACGAGAAGCTCTCACCGATCTCATCCCGCATATACTGACGGCCTTTATTAAGGGAGATCGGGGGTTCAAGAAGGGCCGCGGCGGCGGTGAAAATTTGAGGTCTGGTTTAGGGTCGGAAGCAGACGGTTTTCCAGAAGCCAAATAGAGGCCGCTTATGACGGTGATCTCAACAGGTCGACGCAACACTTTAATCTTTAATGAAAAGATGGAGTGTTGTTATGAGTTACAGACGTCGGATCTATTTTACGAATGAACAAAGGTCGGAGATATGGGATCGCTGGCAGCGCGGTGAATCAATGAGTTCTATCGGTCGTGGGTTTGACCGGGATTCATCTTCGATTTATCCTTTGCTTTCTCGCACGGGTGGCATTCGCCCACCAGAGCGAAAGCGGTCACGGTTGGCGCTGACACTTGGTGAACGCGAATTGATCTCGCGAGGCATTGCAGCCTTGCATTCTATACGCTCAATTGCACAAGAGCTTTGTCGATCAGCCTCGACCGTCAGTCGTGAGATCAGTCGGAATGGCGGTTATGATAACTATCGTACTGTTGATGCTGAGAACCAGGCTTGGGTTCGGGCACTGAGACCAAAGCGTTGTAAGCTGTCGACGAACAAACTGTTGCAACGTGTTATATCAAACAAGCTTACAATCCATTGGTCACCGGAGCAGATTGCCGGTTGGTTGAAACGAAGGTATCCAAACGAAGAGCACAATCAGGTGTCACATGAGACAATCTATCGAAGCCTGTTTGTTCAGGCACGCGGCGTGCTGAAGAAGGAACTGATGCAGTATCTTCGCTCGAAACGCACGATACGCCGTTCCAAGCATGCCAGCCTGAAGCGTGACGGTCTTGGCCGGATCAAAGATGCTGTATCGATCAGGGAAAGACCGGCCAGCGTGGAAGATCGGGCTGTTCCCGGCCATTGGGAAGGGGATCTTATTGGCGGATCAAGAAACAGTTATATAGCTACTCTTGTTGAACGTCATTCCCGCTATGTCATGCTGGTCAAGGTAGCAAACAAGGACACACAAAGCGTCGTGTCGGCCTTGATAAAACAATCCCATAAACTGCCGCGTGAACTCTACAAGTCCCTGACCTGGGATCGAGGCAAGGAATTGGCTGACCACAAGCGGCTTACAATGGCGACTGATATTGATGTGTACTTTTGCGATCCGCAAAGTCCGTGGCAGCGCGGTTCTAACGAAAACACCAACCGGTTGCTCAGGCAATATCTTCCAAAAGGAACTGATTTATCAGTGCACTCACAGACCCATCTCAACAGCATTGCTCGCCAGCTAAATGAACGCCCAAGAAAGACATTGCAATTTGAAACACCAGCTGACAAATTTAACTAATGTGTTGCAATGATCGGTTGAGATCACAGCACAAAGCGGACACAACGTTGCGTGACATTTCTATCGAATAGCCTTTGCCAAGAAGCAAGCTTCGCCGATACTAAATGTAGCTCCGCAATATTCTTTTGTTTCAGAGCAACTGTCGATATCCATGTTCCGTCATCCACTTTGCGCGTTGTAAGTGCGCAAAATACTGGCAGCGAGCGGTTTCTGGAATTTTTCCTATGTCTCGGCCAAAAGCCCACTCGTATGCCTCATCCCACACCGCTCCAAAGGCATCCGCTTCCAGCAACATGATATAAAGCTTGAAACATTGCCTGTCGTAGGGCGTCACAGTTTCAGAGTCTGGTGGGTATTCCCTGAATTCTTGCATCATCGCCTCTTTGAAAGTTGCTCAATAATTTCAGTCTTTTCCAATATGTAGAGAATACTCCGTGGTCGAATACTCCGCAAATGCGTTTTCTGTCCTCTATGCAGATACGGGAAACTTTTGCGGCCAATCTAAAGAAATATCGGAAGGCCAAGGGCCTTTCGCAGGAAGAGCTTGCGCATCAGGCTGACTTGGATCGAACCTACATCAGTTCGCTTGAACGATGCGTCTATGCGGCAAGCATCGATGTCGTAGGACGGATCGCAGACGTGTTGGAAATTAAGCCATCCGATCTGCTGAGAGAACGTAAAGAATGACGTGCCGTTTTGTAGGGAATTTTGTTTAATTACTGCGGAAAATTCGACTTGGAATTAGGTGGCCGTATGTTCAGGCCTTAGTAGGCCTGAACAGTATATGTCCTGCCATTAATCTCAAGCTCGGTAATATCCCCGCCCAGAACCAGATCTCGGGCAAAGGCTTTAATATCGAAATAATATCGGAGATTTTCCGGGATTTGATCGAGTAAGCCTGTATCCTCCAGGTAGGCTTCGGCATATTCTTCTGCAGTGCCGTCGAACAGGATAACATCCTCCAGCCTGTCCAGAATATCGTCCATATAACAGCTCAAATCTTCGGCGAGGTAAATCGCTTTGATCTGATCATCGTTTTGAAGGTGTTCAAAATCATCAAACCATTGTTTCAAGTTTGCCTGATGAACGCTCAGGGCTTCGAAGAGCTTGTAATTATCACCCTCGATAAACTGGATTTCATATTCCTCAACGGGATCACCATAGCTATTGCGGTGCAAAGCTGCTCTTCTTGCGTATTCCTCATAGGTTTCGAAATAAAACCCGGTGGCGGAAATATCGTAGGGGGTTGCATGATATGTATTCGTCATTTTCTGTCTCCTTGTTTTGATGCAAGGAGAGGCTTGGCTGACAGCACGCCGGAGCAATTGCCTTCACGGATATGGAGCGGAAGGTCGGTTGTGACGGCGGGTGC